>Ga0316227_1004843_pt1 | contig 9828 bp, 7 predicted proteins | sample TBH18019metaG_FD_206012 | JGI IMG/M metagenome (GOLD analysis project Ga0316227, IMG submission 206012) | Freshwater microbial communities from Trout Bog Lake, Wisconsin, USA - TBH18019 | ecosystem: Environmental > Aquatic > Freshwater > Lake > Hypolimnion/Profundal zone | place: USA: Wisconsin... | reverse complement strand
TACCGACCGCGAGAACCTTCAACGAGATTTGGATGCGTCGGCCCGCCCACCCCGCTTGCGGTTGCGTGAAAAAAGGGGTTTTGATACAAGTCATGCAAGGCGTGAAAACTCCGCGCCTTTCATGAAAGGGTCTCATGCTGGTGGACGTGATCATGCTGGTGGTCAGCCTGGGTATCATCCTGCTGGCCAGTTTTGCCTTCACCAATGGCGTCGAACTCCTGGGCTCGCGGCTGAACATGCATCAGGGCGCAACCGCCAGCATCCTGGCGGCCGTGGGAACGGCCCTGCCGGAAACCATTATCCCGATCATCGCGGTGGCCGTCTACCATGCCAATGCCAACGCCGTGCAGGTGGGCATTGGCGCCATTGCCGGCGCGCCATTCATGCTGGCCACGCTGGCATTTTGTGTCACCGGAGTTTCCGTGCTGGGCTATGCGGCCCTGGGCAAACGGACCATTGTCATGCACACCGATCTCCGCGTCATCGGACGGGACCTGACGTTCTTCCTGTATTTGTATGGCGCCGCCATCCTGACCACCTTTGCCCACGGCTGTTATCCGCTGCGGGTGCTGGTCGCCCTGACGCTGCTGTTTTCCTACTGCTGGTACGTGCGGCGCACCTTGTTGTCGGAAGGCACCCAACACGGCGAACTGGACCTGCTTCATCTGGCGCGCCTGCTGGGAACCCCAAACCACGCCGCGCTGATCGTGGTGCAGGTCGTGGCAGCGCTCGCGCTCATGGTCTGGGGCGCAGACCTGTTTGTGCGGTATGTGGGAAATCTGTCGCTGGCCCTGGGGATGTCGCCGCTGATTCTCTCCATGATCATCACGCCCATTGCCACGGAACTGCCGGAGAAGCTGAACTCCGTCATCTGGACCGGCCAGGGCAAGGACACGCTCGCCATGGGCAACATCACCGGCGCCATGGTCTTTCAAAGCAGTTTTCCCGTGGTCTTCGGCCTGATGTTCACGCCGTGGGATCTGCGCGGCGCACCGCTGGTGTCCGCAGCCATGGCTCTGGCGGGCGCCGCGCTGGTGCTGGCCTGGGTGCGGATCAAGCAAACCCTGAATCCCTCCATCCTGCTGGTGGGCGGCCCGCTCTACGCGGTGTTTGTGGCCTATATCTGCCTGCACGTGCAACGGTGATCCTTGAACTTCAGCAGGTCGTACAGCATCTTGACCTGGGGCATCCGGACGCCATGACGCGCGGCGACGCGAAGCGGTTCGCCGTAGATGGCCTCAACTTCCATCGGCTGCTTCCGCTCGTGGTCGAGCATCATGCTGGTCTTGTATGGCGTCATGCGGTCCGTGTTGCGCACCGTTTGATTGACGAATGCCGCCGGTATCTTGCGGCCCACGGCCCCCGCGCCGCCGACCGTCTCGCGCATGAGCTCGATCGCCAGTTCGCGCGTCTGCTTGTTGCACATGATTTCCTTCGTGTCGGCATTGAGCACCACGGAAAGACCGTTGAACGGGATATTCCAGACCAGCTTCTTCCAACGGGCCAGGATCAAGTCTTCCGCCAGTTTCACCCGGGTGCCCGACGTTTCAAAATCGGAGGCGATCGCGCGCATGACCGGAACGATGCCGCCCTTTTGTCCGTTGCGCGTGAACAGACCCAGCGTAATCGATCCGTAATCCAGATGCTGGATATGCCCGGGCCCGATCTTGTTCGCACACAGGAAACATTGCGCGCCCAGCACGGTCGCCGGCCGGACGAGCCGTTCGATTTTTTCTTCACCGCCGAGTCCGTTCTGAAACAGAACCACCGTGCTGTCCGGCCTTGCGACCTGAGGCAGGATGGAGGCCAGCATTGGATTGGCCGTCGCTTTCAGCGACACGACCACCACATCGCATGGCGGCATCTTGCGCGCATCGTTGAATGCCGCAACCTTGCGAAGCCTGATATTTCCTTCGGGAGAATCGATGCGCAGACCCTGCTGGCGCACATGCTCATAGTCCGAATGCAGCAGAAATTTGACGTCCAACCCGGCCTGCTGAAGCCTCGCGCCATAGAGCCCCCCCACGGCTCCGGCCCCGATAATTGCGTAAGAGCGTGCTTTCATGGCGAATTCTTATGAGAATCCATTACCACATGTCAACAAAATCGCATGAGGGCTTTTGCCGCGGCGCTTTGCTTTGCTCGCGACATGTGGTAAGGTATTGCGTTTTGCACGTGATCCGGCGGTACATGCAGCCGGTCGATTTTAAGGAGATTTTCATGCCCAAGGCTACCATTGACACCGCTGCCGTCACCGCGCAGGAGACGCAATTTCTCGCGGCGCTGGAATCTCGTCCGATCCCCGTGGCTACGCTGCTGGAGGACGTGCGCGCCCTGCAGGCATCCGGTCAATCTTCCGCTGCGGCAAATTCCCTGCAACTGATCGAAGATGCGCTGGTCGAAGCCGCTGACCGCGACGGCCTGCTGCGGCTGCTGCGTTTCCGCGCGGCCGGCCGCGAAAACGACCGGGCCTTCAGCCTCTTCTGCCGCGAACTGCTGGCCGAGACCTGGAAGGACCGCGAGGCCCCCGCATTCTTCGAATCCGCAGGGTTCGGCGAGAACACCCCGGCCGAGGCGCTCCGCCGGCTCGAATTGCTGCTGGCCTGCCGCCCGGGCGCCATGTTCCTCGACAAAACCTGGGGGTTTGGCGTGGTGAAACGCGTGGACGCCTTCTATCGCAAGATCACCATCGATTTCACCGGCAAGCCCGGCCATCAGCTGACCTTTGCCTATGCCGCCGAAGCCCTCACCGCGATCGACGCCACGCATCTGCTGGCGCAATGCCACGCCAACCCAGCCGCCATTGTGTCGCTGGTGGCCGAGAAATCCGATGAAGTCGTGCGGCTGGCATTGCGCAGCTTCGGCGCGCTCTCCGCCGTGCGGCTGGAACAGCTGCTGACCGAGCATCGCATCGTGGCGGCGGCAAACTGGAAGTCCTTCTGGGACCGGGCGCGCAAGGGTCTCAAGTCCGATCCGCTGGTGGAAATGCCGGCCAAGCGCAGCGACCCGATCATCCTGCACGCACAGGTCCGCGACTATGGTCCAGCATGGGTGGCCAACTTCGCGCGGGAACGCGACCTCGCCAAAATCCTCTCCGGCGTCGAAACCTTCTGCGAAGCCGCCGACGGGGCCGTGGACGAAGCCGCGCGCGCCGTGCTGCTGGAGCGCCTGGCGTTTGCGCTCAAGGGCGCCTACAACACCGACCCGGCGCTCTACGCGCGTCTGGCCGCCTTGATGGAACGCACACAGCTCGAAGCGGTGCCGTTCGCCGAGATGCGCGCGCATCTCTGGGAGCAGAACCGTTTTCTCAGGGCCGCGGCGGAACTGACCGCCAGCGACACCGCGCGCATGGTCAAGGTGCTGCTGGGCGATGCCGATGCCCCGGCGCGTTTGCTGGCCGTGCTGGATGAAATGCCTTTTGCACTGCTCAGCGAAACGTTGATCGCGCTGCGCGAGGGTCCGGCGCTGCCGGCGGCGCAGAGCCGCTGCCGCGAACTGCTGCTCTCGCCCAAGGCGCCGCCCGCGCTGGTGGTCTGGATTTTCCGTCACCGCGAAACCCTCGCCGATTGGCCGCTGCCCGGCCTCACCGAGCTGCTGGCGCATGCCATCCTCCTGAGCGAGGCGCCGCTCACCGGCGAGGAATTGCGCATGCAGAACCACATGCGGCAGCTGTTCGAGAATGCCAAGTGGTTTGCGGCCGTGTTGCAGGAACTCGACACGACCGGACGCAGCGCGCTCTTCGACCGCCTGCAGGCCTCAACCGCCTGGGATCCGGCGACGCAGCGTTCCCTGATGGGGCGGATGATCAAGTTCGATCCCTCCCTGGCCGGTCGCCGGCGCGCTGCCGAGGATGGCCATTCCGGAGGCAAACAGCCACAGGCACGCCTGACCTCCTGGCACAGCCTGCTGGAACGCCGCGCGCAATACAAACGCCTCGTGGAAGTCGAATTGCCGAAGACCAGCCAGGACATCGCCGTGGCGCGCAGCTACGGCGACCTCCGCGAGAATTTTGAATACCATGCGGCCAAGCATGCGCAGTCCCTCCTGCTGCAACGCCAGTCCGAAATGAACCAGGAACTGAACCAGATTCAGGGAACCGACTTCGCCAACGCGTCCACTTCGGCCGTCGGCATGGGCGTGTGCGTACGGCTGGCCTACCCCGACGGCCGCACCGGGCATTTCTGCATCCTGGGCGAGTGGGACCGCGATGAAACGCTGGGAATCATCTCCTGCAAGAGTCGCATGGCGCAATGCCTGGAAGGCTGCAAGCCGGGAGGCTCGGTCAAGATACCCGGCGAGCACGGTGATGAAATCGTCACGGTCGTGGCTATCGAACCACTCAGCGATGCTGTGCGCGCCTGGATCGGCGCACCCGCGGCAACCGCCTGAACGGGACACCCCTCTGCAGCCAAATGTCCGCGGCGGCTGAATGCAACGCCGCGCGGACAACGATTTCGGCGGCAGGTTTGCCCCTCTGCGCGCACCCGTTACTGTGCATTAATCTTGGTCCATCTGCCTGTGTTGCACTTGATGTTCGCCAGTCGTGCTGTCCGCAGTGTTCCATTGACGGACATGCTTAGACGTGGCATCATTATGCGAGTGCGATTAAATTTCTTTCCCCAAAAGTATTGGAGTATTTGATGAATTCGGCGATTATCGTGGCGGCCGGCAAAAGTGAGCGCATGGGCGTCGGCACGGACAAGGCTTTTCTCTCCCTTGGCCAGCGTCCTGTGCTGGCCTGGTCGCTCCTGGCATTCGAACAGTGCCTGGAAATCGATCAGATCGTGCTGGTGGTCCGCAAAGAGCAATTGCTGGCCTCGCGCAGCGTTGTGCAAATGTTCGGTATTTCCAAATTGCGCGCGGTTGTGGCCGGTGGCGCGCGCCGGCAGGACTCGGTTGCCAATGGAATGGCCGCCCTCGATCCGGAGACACGGTTCGTCTCCGTGCATGACGCCGCCCGCCCCTGCATCACGCCCGACCTGATTGCCGAAACGATTCGCACCGCCAAGCGCTCGGGTTCGGGCGTCGCCGCCACCCGCGTGATTGACACCATCAAGTTTGTGGAGCGCGGCTCAACCGTGGATCATACTGTGGATCGCGACAAACTCTGGGCCGTGCAGACGCCCCAGACCTTCAAGATCGATCTGCTGCGCAAAGCCTACGCCAAGGTGGCGGAAAAGGGCGCGCTCATCACCGACGATGCGGCGGCCATGGAATTGCTGGGCGAACCGGTTCGCCTGGTGGAATGGCCGCGCGCAAATCCGAAAATCACCACGGCCGAAGATCTCACCATCGCCGCGGCGCTGCTCAAAATCCAAGGTAATTGAGGCGGCGTTGCCCGTCCGGCTCGCGCGACCGCAAACGCGACGCGCGGGAACGGCTGCATGCCGCGTGCGACATGAACCGACGTTACGCGATATTGGGCGATATCCATGCCAACCTCGAGGCCCTGCTCGCGGTGATCGAGGACGCCCGGAGCCAGTCGGTTACCGACTTCGTCTGCGTGGGCGATATTGTGGGTTACAATGCCGATCCCGTGGCCTGCATCCGGATCGTCCGTGACGAGCTCAACGCGCCCACCGTCCGCGGCAACCACGACCATTATTGTTCGCACGCCGAGGAGGAACTGGGTGATTTCCAGCCGCTGGCCGCCAGCGCCATCACCTGGACCCGCCAGCAGCTCTCCGAGCAGGACGCCCACTGGCTGAACGTACTCCCCCTGTCCAAGGCGGTGAGCGGCTTCACGCTCGTGCACAGCACACTGGATGTTCCAGAGCGCTGGGGCTACGTCTTTGACCAGCTGGATGCCGAGTCGCATTTCACCTACCAGCGCACCACCGTCTGTTTCCACGGGCATACGCATGTGCCGCTGGTGTTCGAAAAACGCCATGATGTGGTCCGGTGGCAGCCGGATGAAATTCACATCGCGCCGGGAACGAAATATTTCATCAACACCGGCAGCGTGGGACAGCCGCGCGATGGCGATCCGCGCAGTTCATACATCATCCATTGCCTGGAATCCAAGACCATCACCTTCCGCCGCGTCGAATACGATGTCGCCACCGCCATGAATAAAAACCGCCGCGCCGGACTCCCCGAGCGCCTGGCCGTGCGGCTGGCAGCGGGGCGGTAAAATCCGTCCGATCGGTCTGGTCTGCGGGATCATCCCTGCTCCGCCACCCACACGTCGATCAACCGCCGGCTGATGCTGACGGGCGGCGGGATCGGCGGAAGATTTCCAGGCGCGAACCACCCCGCAGTCGCGATCTCGCGGCCATCCACGCAAATGTCGCCGCTGTCATGCTCGGCCGTGAAGGCAATCATGAGATTGTTCGGAAACGGCCATGGCTGGCTGCCAAAATAGCGCAGATTCCGCACCCGCAGGCCAACTTCTTCGGCGATTTCCCGCGCGGCCGCATGCTCCAATGTCTCGGCCGCCTCCACAAACCCCGCAATCACGCTGTAGAATGCGGTGACACCCTGGGCGCGCCGCGCCAGCAGAATTTCGCGCCCGCGGGTCACGCGGACGATCACCACCGGATTGGTACGGGGATAAACCGGATCGCGGCAGACGTCGCACGCCATGGCGCGCTCCTGGACGTGCCGCGTCATCGGCCGGCCGCATTGGCCGCAAAAGCGATGCGTCCGCCGCCAGTGCAATAATTCAAACGCGCGCGCGGCCATGGCATAGTCCGCGGGCGCGGCCAGCTCGAAAAACGCCCGCAGCGTGAGGGCTTCAATCCCGTCCGGAGGCGTGGCCATCACGGTATCCATGGCCTCCGCCACGGCGCCATCAGGGGTTTCCAGAATTTCCCTTCCAGACACGCCGGCCTCCGCCACCACGCCGGATTCCAGCAGGCAAACCGCCTGCGCGCCGATGCGCCGAACCCAGAGTTTGTCCTGATAAAAGATGATGCGCATCGGCATGTTCCGTGCTTCCAATCGCGAATGCCCCATGACGTACCGCAGGCGCCGGCTGACCCATGGCTCACTTCGCCGACAATTTGATCTGGCTGCGAATCGCGGCTGCCAGCCGGTGGGGATCGGCAGCGTCCAGCCGCTTGAGGATATGAAACCAGCGGTAGGCCATGCTGCCGCCCGGATCCCATGGCCGGTGCTTGAACAGCGAGTCAAACGCGCGCCGCCGTTCGCGGTAGGTCTTTTGAATGCGCACAAAGCGTTGCACAAACATCTGGAGGTAGATTTCGGCAAACTCGGCCGCGTTGGGCATGCGGGTGGCGCGCCGGTTCACCGGCTGGGCATAGGCCTCGATGTTCAGCGTCAGGTCGCCCTCGTAGTTGGTGAAGGTTCCCGTATGATCGGAAACCGCCAGCGAGGACGGCAGTCCGTCGGTACCCAGCAGAATGACCTCGTCGCCGTCGTCAAACAGCACGCTAGTGCGGTCCAGCCGCATGCGCCCGACCAGCAGGTTCACGGCGGCGGCTTCGCCCAGCAGGCTGGCGAGACGCCGGTTAAACTCGGGATTCTGATAGGCGGTATCGGCAATCTTGTCGCTGGCGCGCCCGTCGACATAGTCGCGTTCCAGATACGTGGTCCAGTAAACCTGGCCGTGATAGCGGTTGTTCTGGCCCATGTACCGCTCGCTGATCCGCCGGGTTTGCACGTGGGGCGGCAGGTGCATGCCCAGCTGGCGGCAGCCGAGACGGCGGTCGAGGATGTAATCGGTGTAGTCCTCCGCGCGCAGAATGGCCGTCAGCAGATCGAACCCGTCGTTGAGATGCTCCGCAATGCCCCATTTCTGGAGGCGGATGATGCGCACCACGGGCACGGGATTGCCGTTCTGCTTGACCTCCGCGATGTAGACCGTGTTGCGGCGCACCTCCTCGCGGCGCAGCGACAGCGAGCGCCCGATGCGCCCGATGTTCACATATTCCATGTCGCCGAATTCGCGCACGTAGTTGAAGATGAATTCGCGGGCGCGCAAATCACAGATCGCATGCAACTCCGCATTCTGCGGCTCGGCGTCGGCTTCCGCAAAAACCGGATCCAGCAGCAGTTCCCCCTCTTCAATCCGCGCGCCGGGCAACCATTCAATCTGCAGGAAAAATTCGGGGGATAGCCCGTGCACGATCTCCTGGGTGCCGGTTTCGTGCGGCTGGCTCATCAGCGTCGCGCACATCTGGTTGCGCCATTCGATGTCCGCGGCGTTGTCCTCACGCAGACCCGCCGGCACAATTTCCCGGAAGGCGGCCGCCAGCTCCGCGTGCTTCCGCCGCATGGCGGCATTGTCGAGCTGTACAAAGTCCACCGGCCCGAAATTGCGGCGCCCAAAGGCGGACGGCGCCAGGAAGAAGTCGACCTCGGCGCTCCCGTGCCGGTTGCGCCGCGCGCAGAAAGTCTTGATCTCCACCAGCATCATGCGCAACACATGGTCCGGCTGGGCCGCCAGCCCCTCGAATTCCTGCACCGTCACAAACCGCGTGCCCGTGGTCTGGTTAAAGTAATACAGCGGCAGGCCGTCAATGGCGACGCGCGAATTGCGGATGTGCGCCATGATCTCCTCCTGCTGGAGGGGCACGACGCTCATGCGCCAGTATTCGCCGCGCGCCCGCAGGGCGCCGCGGACACGGTCATTGCCGACGTTGAGAAACCGGATCAACCGCTTGGAAATGCGCAGGCGCTGCTGCAGCAGTTCGTCCGCCTGGAACGCTAGGTCCATGGCTTCGGCATCCGGCCGGATCAGGACATGCCCGTCGTCGAACAGCAAATCGACCGAATGCGCCCATTCCTCCTCGGTCTCCGCCTCGGTCAGCGGGCCGGCGCCGCGCCCCACGCGGATCTCGTTCAGCGCATCGATCCATGCCAACCGCTGGGTCGCGTGCAGTTGCGTGCGCGTCACCAGCCCGGGCGTCCGGAGAAAGACCGTCCCAATCCGGGGTCGCGACGACACCGGCACATTGGGATCGAGCGGAAGCTCGCCAACGACCAGAAATTCGTTTTGCTGCGAAGTCTGCGGCATATGCTTCTCTTTTTACCATCCCCCCGCCGTGGGCACAAGGCGCAAGGCTGGGTGCATCTGCGATGCCTGCACCGCCCGCCGCGGCAAGCTGCGGGCTTGCATCCTCTTGCAGGAGAGCGGCGGGTCCGGCGGCCCCGCCCTACCGGTGGTGCAGGCGTTCGCCATGCCGCGGGGTCACCGCCGGGGCGCCACCACGCGCAGCAGCGCCGTCTCGATCAGGACTTCCTGCGGCGCAGAGGACGACACAAGTCGTTCGCGCAACTCAATCAGCACATGCCGCGCCCGCCGCAGTTCGTTGAGCGTATAGCGCGTCGCCTGCACCGCCGTCTTGCTTTGAATGAAGGGCCGCACGCTGCGCGGATCGCGCGGCAGCGAAGCCAGCAACTGGTCGGCCGCCGCCGGCAGATTCTCGTTCCATTTGCAGTACGGACCGCGCTCCGATTCATGCGCCACCAGCCAGCGCTGGTCAATCGCCTGCCGCAGGACGAGCAGTTCGCGGATGCGCGACTCGGCCATGGTGACCAGACCGATGGCGTTTTCCTCCTGCGCCTGCAACTGCCGCAAGGCCTTGACCAGCTTGACCGCATTGCGTTCACCCATGGCATCCGTCAGATCCCATGCCATGGCTTCGCGACCAATGGAGACGATCGCATCCACGTCTTCCGCCGAAACCCCTTCCGCGCCTTTTCCCTTATAGAGCAGAAGCTTTTCCAGTTCGTTCACCATGTAGCGCGTGGCGGTTCCGGCGCGCTGCAGGAACCGCTCGCGCACATCTTCCGTCATGGTGAGGCCGAATTCCTGGAGCAGACCGTCGAGCCTCTCCCGCGCCAGCTTCTCCTGTTCCCAGG
>Ga0316227_1004840_pt1 | contig 9829 bp, 6 predicted proteins | sample TBH18019metaG_FD_206012 | JGI IMG/M metagenome (GOLD analysis project Ga0316227, IMG submission 206012) | Freshwater microbial communities from Trout Bog Lake, Wisconsin, USA - TBH18019 | ecosystem: Environmental > Aquatic > Freshwater > Lake > Hypolimnion/Profundal zone | place: USA: Wisconsin... | reverse complement strand
AATGGAGCGCTAGCTACGGATTAGGTGTGCGGGGTCAGAGACCCGGCAGGAGCGCCTGCGACGGCGGCCCGGGCGGGCGGACGCCGAGTTCGCGGGCATAGTGGACCATGCCACGACCGGTGACCTTGGTCGTTGGACGCGGCTTCCTGCCGTTCCGCCGCGGCGTGACGCCCATGGGTGTGGGCTAGGGAAGTGACGTTCTCGGCGGCCGGCATGATGTGTAAGCCTATGAGCGATATTCGGCATTCGCCTTCCCATAGGCCCGGCTAGTGAGCAGTTGGGCGACCTGGGCGAGGATGTTGGCGATGGCCGCGTCTGCCCGGGCCTGCTCCACCGCCAAGAGACCCCCGGCGGTGGATGTCGATCTACTTCGCAAAGGAGAGCGTTCGCAGTGTCAGCTCGAATGCGCGCAACCACCTGGGGATCGCTGCGGGTCTTGTTAACCGAGAGGCCTGTTCGGACTCGGGCGAGTGCCACGACGCGTGCAGTGTCTCCTCGTCGGCCACTTGGGTGGCCTTACCGAGGGGTAGGCAATGACGGACGATAAGCCAGACGACTGGCCGTGGCCCGAACTTGTGAATTACGAACCAGCTACGGGACCACGCCCGCCGGCTGAAGGCTCTTTCGAGACCGTTTCAGACTGGATACGAATGGGCTTCCGGGCCCGGCGCAGAGGTTGGGCCTCTGAAATCTATGTGCGGGCCGTGCACTCAGAAGGAACTTTCGAGCACGAACCGCCGGACGTCATACACATTTGGGCCTACGAGCTCTTTCCTGGCGGCGGCGTCATTCTAAAGCCACGCGAATGGGTTTGGGCGCACCAGGACATCCTAGAGATGGATTGGGAGCGAATACTGCCCAGACCAGAACACGAGGAGGTTATCGAGGAGCGACGCCGCGAGAACGACATCGGATTCGCGATCTTCCGCATTCGCAGCCGGGCTTGACTAGCATCCTTTGTGTAGCGACGAATCGTGTCGCCCTTCCTGTTTTCCCCTTAGCCTGGAACCTGCCGCTCGGCTACGGCACCCTGTCAAGGCCAACCTGCCTGAGTACCGGGTAGGTCGCTCGGAGCTGGCCGACGGAATGGCGACGACCGCAGGCAGGCCGACGTGTTCAGGAGACTCGGGCTAGGCCGCCGCCACTGTCGGGAGTTCGTCGATCCGGGTGGTGTAACGCGGCGAGCGCATGTCGAACTTGGTCGACCATTCGCGTCTCGGTGCAAACCCCGCGCTGCCCGGGACGACCGCCCCACAGCCGAACCGGCGATTGCAGGCGTCGAGGGCGCCCATCAGCGCCGCCCCGTGATCCATGTCGAGTTGCCCCAGCCCCGGGAAGGCCCGCTGCGAGGCCGCCAGGGGCACGAGGTCCGTGGTGACGACACCGGCCTTGCAATAGCGGTGGCCGTCCTTCCAGGTCTTCCGGACGCCGTGCAGGCACGCCCGCACCAACACAAGCGTGTCGTTCGATGCCTCCGGGAGGGTGACCACCGACGAGACCGACCGCTGCGGCCGACCCCTGTCATGCTCGGAGGTATGGAAGAACACCGTCACGTGGTCGGTTGCAAGGCCGCCGGCGCGCAGCTTCTCGCCCAGCCTCGCGGCGTGGGCGGCGACCGCCTGCTCCATGGTCGCGAGATCCTCGACGCGGTCGGAGAAGCTGCGGGTCACCGCGCACCCCTTCCGGGTCGGGGCGATCTCCTCCAGGTCGAGGCAGGCCATGCCGCGCAGTTCCATGATGAGCCGCTCGCCCACCACCGTCATCGCCTTGCGCACCGCCCGGGTGTCGAGGTCGCGAACGTCTGCGACGCTCTCGCAACCCAGGGCCTCCAGCTTGCGGGCGTTGGCCGGCCCGACGCCCCAGATGTCCTCCGGCGGGATGCGGGCCATCCAGTGGTCGTACTGCACCGGGTCGGTCAGGTCGTAGACCCCGCCGAGCTCGGGCACCTTCTTGGCGACGTGGTTGGCGAGCTTGGCCAGCGTCTTGGTGGCGCCGATGCCGACGCAGGTCGGAATGCCCGTCCACGCCCGCACCGTCTCGCGCATGTCCCGGCACAGGGTCACGCGGTCGGCCTCGCGCACGTCCGAGAGGTCCAGGAAGCTCTCGTCGATGGAGCGCCGGATGACCCGGTCGTGCGATCCGCCAGCCAGCAGGGTGTTGGCCGCCTCCATCGCCGCAACGACCTTCTCGCCGACCATCGAGACCATCTCGGCCTGGGCCTCGGCCCCGCCCCAGGCGATCCGCACCAGCCGCAACTCGATGACGCGCTGCGCCTCCAGGGCGAGCAGGAACGCGGCATAGAAAGGGTTCGACATCGAGGCTCCCTGCGGACGGTGCCCCCGAAAACGCAACATCTCGCTACGGGTGCCCGAGTGCGGCTACGCAGGGATTTGTCGCCCGGTCCGGAGTATTCTCGGCCTCCGCGAAAGCCACTGTTAGGGACGTTGCGTTTAACAGCCCCGGGCGCAAAGACCCGTAAGGCATTCAAGCGGCATAAACCCAGCAACGACGACACCGGGGAGCGCCCGCAGATGGTCTTGCCGACACGCCTCGCGCGCCGGCTTCGCTCCACCCGGACCTGGATCGCGCTGAGCGTGCTGGCACCGGCCGGCATGCTCGCCCTGTCCGGGATGATGCTGCTCGACCTGCGCCGGGAAGCCTGGGACAAGGCGGAGCAGACCTCGAAGAACCTGCTGCAGGTCATCGAGAGCGACATCGCCCGCAACGTCGAGATCATCGACCTATCGCTCCGGGCCGTCGTCGATAACCTGAAGGCGCCCGGCGTGGCCGAGGCCAGCCCAGAATTGCGCCAGCTCGTCCTGTTCGACAGGGCGACCACCGCGCGCGACCTCGGCGTCCTGCTTGTGCTGGACGAGAACGGCGACATCGTCGCCGAGGCTGCCGTCTGGCCGCCGCGCAAGGGCAACAACGCCGACCGGGAATACTTCCGCGTCCACAAGGAGCGGGCGGGGCTCGACATGTACGTCGGTCGGCCCGTCGTCTCACGACTGACAGGCGAGCGGATGTTGAACTTCAGCCGCCGCATCGACAAGCCGGATGGCTCCTTCGGCGGCGTCGTGGTCGGCACGATCAAGCTGGCCTACTTCAGCAGCCTGTTCGAGCGCCTCGGCCTAGGGCGGGGCGGGGCCATAAACCTCTACCGCACCGACGGCACGCGGATCATGCGCCATCCGTTCGTCGACGCGGACATCGGCGCTAATATCGCCGAAGCCCCCACCTTCAGGCGGTTCGCGAGCACGCCGAGCGGCTCCTTCACGGGCACCTCGGTCCGCGACGGCGTCGAGCGCTACTACGCCTTCACTCAGGTCGGGGACCTGCCGCTGGTGCTTAACGTCGCCCTGGCGACCGATGAAATCGAGGCCGGCTGGCGCGCCAAGGCGCTCGTGGTCGGCGCCGTTCTCCTGCTCCTGTGCGTCCTGACCATGGCGTTGTCGCTGCTCCTCGGCCGCGAGCTCCGCCACCGCGCCGAGATGCAGTCCGAGCTTTCACGGATGTCGCGCACCGACGCCCTAACGAGCCTGGCGAACCGGCGCCGCTTCGACGAGGTCTTGGCGACGGCCTGGGACAGCGCGCGGCGCACAGGCAAGACGCTCTCTCTGCTCGTCGTCGACGCGGACCACTTCAAGCGCTTCAACGACCGCTACGGCCATACCGTCGGCGACGAGGTGCTGAAGGGGTTGGCCCGCTGCCTCGCGCTGAGCGTGCACCGGCCGGACGACCTCGTGGCGCGCGTGGGCGGCGAGGAGTTCGCGGTGCTCCTGCCCGACACCGACGCCGATGGCGCGCTGCGCATCGCCGCCAAGGTGCACGATGCGGTCGCGACGTTGGCGGTCGCGTCCGCCGGCATCGGCGCCGGCGCAATCACGGTGAGCGTCGGCCTCGCGGCCGGCCCGGGTGTGCCCGGCGATCAACCGGACACGCTCTACCGTGCCGCCGACGAGGCCCTCTACGCGGCCAAGGAAGGCGGCCGCAACCGGACGCGGTGCGCGGCGCCTACTGGCGGGTCGCCCCAGTCGCTTCGCCTGGTCGGACATAGGCGCCCCGGGGCCGCTCGCTCGGCGGCGCCCTGACGGCGTCCAGGCCGCCGCGGTCAGGACTGATCGGGCATCGGCATTCGGACGGAGACCCGCAGGCCGTCCGGCGCGAAGGCGACGTCGACCTCTGCGCCGGTCTGAGTGGCCAGGACCTTGTTGAGGAGGCGGTGCCCGAAGCCCTCGCGCGTGGGATGTCCGACCGGTGGGCCGTCGTGCTCGGCCCAGTCCCAGTGCAGGGCGCGTCCGGCATGTCAGTCCTCAATCCACCACGTCACCTGAAGCCGCCCGTTCGGGTCAGCCAGGGAGCCGTGCTGCAGGGCATTGGTCGTCAGTTCGTGCAGGGCCATGCCGACCGGCACCGCGAGCTCGGACGGCAGCACGACCCCGGGGCCGTCTAAGGATATACGCCCGCGCTCGTTGTAGGGGTCTAGCTCGGCTCGCAGCAACCTTCGAACGAGGCGGCCTGGGCGAGGTCTTCGGTGATCAGCGCGTGCGTCCGCGCCAGCGATGCGATTCGACCCGTTAAGGCGCGGGTGAACTCCGCGATGCTGAGGGAGCTGCGCACGGTCGCGTTCAGCACAGCCTGAACGGTTGCCAGCGTGTTCTTCACGCGGTGATGCAGCTCGCGCACCATGAGCTCCTGGCGGTCCTCGTAGGCGCGCCGCTCGGTCACGTCTCGTTGGGTCGCGACCCAGTGTGTGATGCGTCCGTCCGCCTCCCGGACTGGGGTAATCAGCCACTCGACGACGTAGGTCGAGCTGTCCTTGCGGTAGTTGACCGCCTCGGCCTGCGACGCCTCGCCGGCGTCGAGGGCCGCGCGCAGACCATCCAGGACCGTCCGGTCCGTGCGCGGGCCTTGCAGGAAGCGAGGCGAGAGGCCCACGACCTCGTGCGCCTCGTAGCCGGTCATGCGCGTGAAGGCAGGATTGGCGTACTCGATACGGGGGCCCGGCTCGTCCACCTCGGCCGAGGTGATCAGGATGGCCTCGCCGGATGCCTCGACCGCGGCACGCAGCAGCCTGAGGTCGCCTGAACCCGCTCCCGACTGATCTCGCCCGAACAACCCGCACCCTCCAGGATCGACCGTCGTCCAGCGGCCAGGTATGCCGACGCGAGCCCACATCCATCTAAACGGTCTAAACTACGACAGTTTCCGGGGTTGCGGTGCGGCGCGGTCGCGCGCCTTCGGCGCCAGACCGCTCACTCAGCCTGGAGATTCTGCAGAGGCGCCTCGACGGTGCAGGTTACGCCCTCAGGTGGGTAGTCCAGCGAGAGGCTACCTCCGATCTGACCGGTCAGTCCCCGCTCGATCAGGCGTGTCCCGAAGCCCTTGCGGGACGGCGGCTCGATCCGAGGTCCGCCGCGCTCGCGCCAGCACAGCCTCAGCATGTGTCCGTCCTCTCCCGAGGACATCGACCAAGAGAGCGCGACCCGACCGCTTGGGACGGAAAGCGCGCCGTACTTGACGGCGTTCGTGGTCATCTCGTGCAGCATCAGCGCCAGCGAGAGCGCCGCTTTCCCGCTCACCTCGACCTCGGGACCCGAGATCTCAACCCGTTCCGCTTCAGCTTCCAGAACGCCGATGCCCTCGCGGACGACCGCAGCGAGCGGGGCGCGCTCAGCCACTCCGCCGAGCAGGATGTCGTGCGCCTTGCCTAGCGCGATGAGGCGCCTCACCAGCACCTCGCGCGAGGTCTCGATGTCGGTGGTGCCCCTCAGGGTTTGTGTCACGATGGCTTGCACCATCGAGAACAGGTTCTTCATGCGGTGCGAGAGCTCGTGGTTGAGCAGGCGCTGGCGTTCCTCAGCCCGCAGGCGGGCAACGCCGACCTCGACCCGATCCGCCACGGCGCGCATGAACGCCAGTTCCTGCTCGGTCCAGGCCCGGGGCACACGGTCGTGCACGAAGAACAGCGCGACCGTGCTGCCGCGCTCCCGCAGCGGGGTGTCGACGAAGGCCGCCACGTCGATGGCCTGCAGCGCCGGCACGAACGCGGCGGTGCGCGGGTCAGTGGCGGCATCGTGGACCACCAGGGGCTCACCCCGCATGAGGCCGTGGTGGAAGTCGCCATAATCGGCGAAGCGGTGGAGGCCGGCGATGCTCACCTGACCCGGCGCTGTCCAGTCCGGCTCGACGCTCACGTGCTCGCCGGTCGCGTCGAGCCGACCGAAGCCGGCCCGGCTGGCATGAAGGGCCGTGCCGGCGACCTCGGCCGCCATCCGCGTCACCTCGGCAATCTCGGTGAGGTCACGCAGGCGGTCGCCCAACTCCAGCAGCACCGACTTGTACCGCTCGCTCTCGGCCAGCGCGTCCCGGTCGGCCCTCTGCTCGGTGATGTCACGGGCCACGCCGACGAAGCGGATCGGCAGGCCGGCCTCGTCAAGTTCGAGCTCGCCCTTGCGGGCGATCCAGCGCAGCTCCCCCGTGTCGGGCCTGCGGATGCGATACTCAACATCGCGCGGCGCTTGCCCGCTCCTCCGCGAGGACGCCGTCGAGATGAGGTGGGCATCCTCGGGGATGATGAGCTGCTCGAAGACCGTGGAGGGATAGCTGTCGCGCGGCGGCAGTCCGTAGAGGCGGCAAAACTCGGGCGAGGCGTGCAGGACTCCGTCGAGGCCGATGGAGAACACGCCCACGCCGCCGGCCTCCTGCGCGCGTCGCAACCGGATTTCTGCCTCACGACGGGCCGCGGCCTCGCCCACCTCGGCGAGCCCCGCCGACACGGTGCCAGCGAGGATCTGGGCGAGCTTGAGGTCCATCGTGGTGAAAGCGTTGCGCCGGCTCGACTGCAGCTTCAGCACCCCGACGGCCTCGCCGGCGCGCCTGACCGGAACGAGCACGCAGGAGCGCAGGCGAAGGGAGGCGACGAGGTCGCGCTTGACCCGGGGGTCCTTCAGCACGTCAGGGACCAGGAGCGGCTCGCCGGAGAGCAGGCACGTGCCCGCGAGGCTGGCGTGCAGCGGTACCCGCAAGCCGGCATGCGGAACGAGCACGCCCTTGGTGGCGCGGTAGACGAGTTCCTCGCCCTCGCGCATCTCGATCACGGCACCTTCAGCGTGGGGGACAGCCTCCATCGCGCCCGCGACCAGGGCGTCGAGCATGACCGCGAGGTCGCCCCTGGCGCCCAACATGGCAGCCTGGGTCCGGATGAGCTCCTCGCCCTGGCCGAGCAGGCGCCGCTCGTCGCCGAGCATGCGGCGCAGCTCCAATTGCGCCATGACCTGGGCGGCGAGCGCCCGCAGGGACTCGGCCTGGCGCTCGTTCAGTCCCGCGGGCCGGGGCTCCACGTCGATGACGCAGAGGCTGCCCAGCGCCTTACCATCCGGCGTCCGCAGGGGCGCACCGGCGTAGAAGCGGATGCGTGGGCCGCCTATCACCAGGGGATTGTCCCGTGTCCGTGGATCCAGTGTCAGGTCGGTGATGACGAGAAGGTCCGGCTCGGCCAGGACATGGATGCAGACGGACGCGTTTAGGTCGGTCCCGCACTCGGGGAAGCCGATCCGCGCCTTGAACCACTGTCGGTCGTCGGCAACGAAGCTCACCAGGGCGACCGGTGTCTCGCAGATGTTGCGGGCGAGCAGGACGACGTCGTCGAATCCCTTTTCCGGAGCCGTGTCGAGGATGGCGTAAGCATCCAGGGCGGCGAGCCGGGCCGGATCATGGACGTCGGCAGCGGAAGCTTCGAGCACGGTCATCGGCGGGTCGGCGGTAAGGGGCTTCGCGCGGGCTCGCCGAGCACGGCGGAGTCGTGGGGTGGGCACCCGTGCGCCATGCCGGACGCCGGATGCCGGCCGACCGCGAACGAATCCTGCTTGCATACCGCAAAACGTCTGTTCGGTGCAGCTTAACCGCCCGCCCAGGTTACCGCCGCGGCTTCCGCATCGGGCCGTTCCAGGAGGAGCCCCGTTGATCCGAGACATTCGGGCGGAGCGGCACCGAGGGTCAGGAGGCTGCGATGAGTTCCTTGATGCGCGAGGCGAGCGCCTCCATGGCGAAGGGCTTGGTCAGCACGGCCATGCCGGGCTCCAGGTGACCGTTGCCGACCGCGGCGTTCTCGGCGTAGCCGGTGATGAACAGCACCTTCAGGTCGGGCCGCCGCTCCCGGCCCGCGTCCGCCATCTGGCGCCCGTTCATGCCGCCGGGCAGGCCGACGTCCGTCACCAAGAGGTCGATGCGCACGTTCGACTGCAGCACCTTCAGACCCGCGACGCTGTCGGCCGCCTCGATGGCGGTGTAGCCGAGGTCCTCCAGCACCTCGGTGACCAGCATGCGCACGGTCGGCTCGTCGTCGACGATCAGCACCGTCTCGCCCCGCTCGGCGCGCGGCGCGTCGGCGAGGTCCGGTAGGCTCTCGGCGCCCTCCGCCGCCCCATAGTGGCGGGGCAGGTAGATGCACATCGTGGTGCCCTGGCCCACCTCCGAGTAGATGCGGACTTGGCCGCCCGACTGCCGGGCGAAGCCGTAGATCATGGATAGGCCGAGCCCGGTCCCCTGACCGGTCGGCTTGGTGGTGAAGAACGGGTCGAAGGCACGGGCGATGACGTCCGGCGTCATGCCGGTGCCGATGTCGGAGACGCACAGCGACAGGTACTGCCCGGGCGGAAGGTCCCGCTCCCGGGCGGCGCGTTCGTCGAGCCATTTGTTGGCGGTCTCGATGGTGATGCGCCCACCATCCGGCATGGCGTCACGGGCGTTGATGCACAGGTTCAGAAGCGCGTTCTCAAGTTGCGGCGGGTCGACCAATGCCGGCCACAGGCCAGCAGCTCCTACGACCTCGATGTGGATGGCCGGCCCGACCGTACGCCGGATGAGCTCCTCCATGCCGTGGATCAGGGCGTTCACGTCGGTCGGCTTCGGGTCGAGTGTCTGGCGCCGCGAGAAGGCCAGCAGGCGGTGCGTCAGAGCCGCGGCCCTCTTCGAGGCACCCTGGGCGGCAGTCATGTAGCGGTCGAGATCCGTCAACCGGCCTTGGGCAAGACGGGTCTGCATCAGCTCCAGCGAACCCGAGATGCCGGCGAGCAGGTTGTTGAAGTCGTGGGCGATGCCGCCGGTGAGTTGGCCGACCGCCTCCATCTTCTGCGACTGCCGTAGGGCATCCTCGGTCTTGGCGAGCGCCTCGGCGGCCTCCTTCTCGGCCTGGACGTCGCGCCCGACGGCGTGGATGAGGTCCTCGGCCGGCACCGCCGTCCATGATAGCCAACGGTAGCTCCCGTCCTTGTGCCGGTAGCGGTTCTCGAAGCGGAGCGTCGTCTGACCCTCCGACAGCTTGCCCACCTCGGCCAGCGTGGCGGCGACGTCGTCCGGGTGGACGAGGTCCATGAAGGCTCCGCCGACGAGGTCCTGCTCAGCCCAGCCCAGGAGGCTCGTCCAGGCCGGGTTCACCGCCTCGATGGTCGCGTCGTAGCGGGCGACCAGCATGATGTCGGTCGACAGGCGCCACATGCGGTCCCGGTCGCGCGTGCGTTCCTCAACCTGCTGCTCCAGCGTGGCCGCCAAGCGCTCAAGCTCGGCGGCGGCCCGCTTCCGGTCGTCGATATCGGTGTTGGTGCCGACCCAGCGTGTTACCCGGCCCCCGGCGTCCCGCACGGGCTCGCCCCGGACGAGGAACCAGCGGTGGGCGCCGTCGGCGCGGCGCACCCGGTACTCGGTCTCGTAGACGGCCTCGGCCCCCCGGGCCAGGCCCCAGGCGGCGGCGGCCGGCCCGACGTCGTCAGGGTGGACGATGCGGGCCCAGGCATCAGGGCCGAGCAGGCTTCCCTTCGGCTCGCCGCAA
>Ga0316227_1004824_pt1 | contig 9850 bp, 9 predicted proteins | sample TBH18019metaG_FD_206012 | JGI IMG/M metagenome (GOLD analysis project Ga0316227, IMG submission 206012) | Freshwater microbial communities from Trout Bog Lake, Wisconsin, USA - TBH18019 | ecosystem: Environmental > Aquatic > Freshwater > Lake > Hypolimnion/Profundal zone | place: USA: Wisconsin... | reverse complement strand
ACTATACCCCGCGTCGTCCGAGGCCGACACCGGCGCGGACGACGCCCAGGTAGCTCAGTTGGTAGAGCATGCGACTGAAAATCGCAGTGTCGGTGGTTCGATTCCGCCCCTGGGCACCATCAGCTCGCTGAGCGCCCGATCCTGAAGTGGGTCACACGCGCGGCGTCTGTTTCTCCATCTCTCTCAAACCTCTCCGTTAGGCTGCGAACCGGCGTCCGGCGCGGGTTCTGCCGACGCGAGGCGCGCGGTAAAGTCGTACCGCGCTGGTGACAGGGAGGGCCTTGACCCTCCTGACGCCGCTCATTGAGCCGCCGGATCACGCAGATGCAGGTAGGTTGCATCGAACTCCGCCGCCGCCTGCAGCCCGGCCCAGTCGTGGACGGTGAGGCGGCGACCACGCAGTGAAATCAGCCCGGCGGATTTGAGATCCCTGATCGTGCGGTTGACATGAACCGACGTGATCCCCAGCGCGTCCGCGAGTTCGGGCTGCGTCATCGGCAGATCGCAGACCCGGTCCGGTGCCAGCCCGACCGCCCCGAGGCGGGTTACCAGTTCGCAGAACAAGTGGGCCATCCGCGCGTAGGCTTCGCGACGCCCCGTATTGAGCATCCACTCGCGCACCATGGCGGCGTCGATGAGCGTCGCGCGCCAGAAGACCTCGTTGAGCCGGGGATGCGCGCGCAGCAGCGCCCGGACCGTCTCGTGCTGGACGAAGCCGAGGCGGCAGGAACTGACCGTGGCGATGCTGATATCGAGCACGTCCAGGTACAGGCTCTGGAAATCAGGCATGTCGCCGGGGACATGATAGCTCATCACCTGCCGCTTGCCGGCGCGCGTCGACTTGTAGGTACAGGCGATCCCGCTGAGCAGCGTGAAACTCCGGGACGGTCGGTCGCCCTCCCGGACGATGTCCTGGTTGGCCTCGATCTGTGCGACTTGCATGGGGAGCGCCGCGAGCGCGGCCTGCTCCTCATCGGTGAGTTTGAAGAGGGCAACGGTCTCGATCCGGCGCAGGAACGGGTGTTTGCTCGATTGATGCGGTGTCTCGGACATTGCGCCTCGGCCATCCAGCGGGGCCGTTCTGCGTCGTGCGGCCGGCAATCCACCCTCTGTCATCCCGCGCAACAATAGGGTCCGGGATCGAACCCGACCAGAGCATTGCCTGGCAGATCGCAGCTCCCGAGCGCCGCCCCTTGTTCGCCGAAGCGTGTGCAGCCGCGCCGTCCCCTCGGGCACCCGCGCAGGCCGGGGCTGGAAATCTTCAGCCTATCCGCGCACAGAGGTCCGGCGGCGCGGTCGCCGCACAGCCCGACGGAAAGTTCGATGAACACGGCAGATCTCGCCCCGCACGCGCATCAGGTCCTGCGCGACGCGACCCTGCCCGAGCTGCCAAATCATTACCGGGGCAAGGTCCGGGACAATTACGACCTGCCCGACGGCCGGCGCATCCTCATCACATCGGATCGGATCAGCGCCTTCGACCGGGCGCTCGCGGCGATCCCGTTCAAGGGCCAGGTCCTGACCCAGACCGCGCGCTACTGGTTCGAGCAGACGGCCGACCTCTGCCCGAACCACGTCATCGCCTATCCCGACCCCAACGTGGTGGTCGGCCGGCGCCTGGAGATCCTGCCGGTGGAGGTGGTGGTGCGCGGCTACCTCGCCGGCACGACCTCGACCTCGATCCTGACGCGCTACCGGGCGGGCGAGCGGGACATGTACGGCCAGCACTTCCCGGATGGGATGCGGCCGAACGAGCGCCTGCCGGAGGCGATCATCACGCCCACCACCAAGGCGTTCGACGGCGGCCACGACGAGCCGCTAACCGAGACGGAGATTCTGGAACGCGGGCTGCTCACGGCCGAGCAGTGGCGCACCGTGTCGGAGGCTGCCCTGGCCCTGTTCGCCCGCGGCGTGGCGCTGGCCGCCGAACGCGGCCTCATCCTCGCCGACACGAAATACGAGTTCGGCCTTGATCCCGAGGGCCGGATCGTCCTCGCGGACGAGATCCACACGCCGGACAGCAGCCGATACTGGTTCGCCCAGAGCTACCCCGAGCGCTTCGCCGCGGGATCGGCGCCGGAGAGCTTCGACAAGGACTTCGTGCGCAACTGGGTCGTGGCCCGCTGCGATCCCTACAAGGATCCGATCCCGGAGATCCCCGCCGAGGTCGTGCTGGAGACCGCCGCAGTCTACATCCGCGCCTACGAGACGATCACGGGCGCGCGCTTCGTCCTGCCGGACCCGGCCGAGGTGCCCCTGGACCGGATCCGGGGCAACATCGCCGCGTATCTCGCCGCCGGGACACGGGTCTGAGGGGAGGGGCGGCGCCGGTGGCGCCGCACCCCGTCGAAGACGTCACGCCGCCGCCGCGATCGGGGCAGGCGAGGGCGCGTCCATGGCGCGCAGGTAGACATCGAGCAGCGTCTCCTGCTCGTCGCGCTCGTCCTTGTCCTGCTTGCGGATCTTCAGGATCTCCTTGAGCACCTTCACGTCGAGCCCCTCGCCCTTGGCCTCGGCGAAGATCTCCTTCTTGGCCTCCATCAGATCCTTGATCTCCTCCTCCAGCCGTTCCACGCGCTCGATGATCGAGCGGATGCGGTCGCCCGCGACGCCCACGGTGTCGGTCATGTCGGTCATGCGTTCCCTCATCGGATGACGGGGCCACCCTCGCCGGGACAGGGTAAGCAGCCGGTTAAGGACGCGCGGGCGTCGGGATCCGGCCTTCGATCCAGCCGACGATCGCGTCCGCCACCGCGTCGCTGTTTTCTTCCAGCATCATCATGTGGCCGTTGCCGTGGATGCCGTGCTGGGCGAGGTCCAGCCGGTCCGGCCTGGCGCCCGCCTGGGTGAGGAAGGCGGCCGTGCAATCGTCCATGGTGGCGCGGAAGGAGGCCTCGGCCGTCACGATCACGGCCGGCACCCGGGCCAGATTCGGCAGGGTACGGGCCGGCTCGCCCTGGAGCCAGCAGCGGATCTTGTCGGGTGCCGTGGCTGCGTCGGCCTGCACCACGGTCAGGTCGGCGGGGGTGCTCACCGGCGGCTCGAAATGCAGCGGCACCCGGGTGATTCCGTAGGGCCGCGCCCGCGCCTCGCCGACGCGTTCGTACCAGTCGGTCCCGCCCTTGAAGCGGATGTCGTAGAAGGTCGGCCCGTTGGGCTCGACGGCGACATGCGCCTTGACGAGGTCGGGGCGCTGATCGGAGACCGCCCAGCCGAAGACGCCTGCCTGGGAATGCGTCAGCAGGATCGCGGGTCCGATCTTCTCCAGAAGGGCGATCAGCGCCGGATCGACCAGCTCCTCGCTTTTCAGAGCGCTGGCGATGTACGGCACCTGGGAGAGATAGAATTGGTCGAACGCGGCGTTGCCGCGAACCCCCGGGCCGCCCGGCCACCGGCTGTGCAGCGTCGCCTGCGGATAGAGCGCGCTGCGCTCCTGGCCGGTGAACACCGTCTCCAGATCCTCGGCCGGGAGACGGGCATAGGGGCCGTAGGTCTCGGGGTCGCCGCCGGAGCGGCCGCGCCCCACCTGATCGACCACGTAGACCGCGAAGCCCTTGGCGGCGAAGCGGTCCGCCCAGCCCGCCCGTCCGTCGGGCGTGCCGAGGAAGTTGGCTCCGGTCTGGGCGGTGCCATGCACGAGGACGATCGGATAGGGCTGCGTCACCCGCGCGGGGGCGCGGTATTCCACGAACATCTGCCCGTGGGCCGTGGTCTTGCCGCCTGCTGTCGCGTAGCGGCCGCCGACGAAGAAGTAGCCTGACGGGAGCGTCGGCTTGAACGGGGTTTGGGCGGATGCCCCCTCTTCGGCTCGCGGCGTCGAGACGGCTGCAAGGCAAAGCAGGGCCAACGCCCCGGCGGCGGCTTTCCTGAGCATGGTATCCTCCCGCGGACGTCTGGCGCGCCCGGCGGGAGGCATATCAGCGTGAAAACGGCGGCCGGTCCAGCAGGACGGCCTAGCGATCAGGCATGGGCGAGGCGCGGCTTCTTACCGAGAGCCTCCTCGACGGTACCGGCGCCGTCGAGATAGCCGTGGACCTTGGGGTTCGGCATGATCAGCGAGGCCACGAAGGCGATCGCCATCAGGACGGTCACGTACCAGAAGAACGTGCTCTCCATGCCGTTGTCCTTGAACCACAGCGCCACGAACTCGGCGGTGCCACCGAAGGTGGCGTTGGCGACGGCGTAGGAGAGGCCGACCCCGAGGGCGCGGATGTTGGTGGGGAACAGCTCCGCCTTCACGATGCCGCTGATGCCCGTGTAGAACGACACCACCGCGAGCCCGAGGGTGATCAGCGCGAAGGCGAGATAGGGGTCCTTGTTGGTGCCGAGCGCCGTCATCAGCGGCACCACCATCAGCGTGCCGAGGCCGCTGTAGAGCAGCATGTTGGCCTTGCGGCCGATCTTGTCCGACAGGGCGCCGAAAATCGGCTGGATCGCCATGTAGACGAACAGCACCACGGTCATCACCTGCGAGGCCGAGGTCTTCGGCATCCCCGCGGTGTTGACCAGATACTTCTGCATGTAGGTCGTGAAGGTATAGAAGCTCAGGGAGCCGCCGGCCGTGTAGGCCACCACCACCAGGAAGGCGCGCCAGTGCTTGGCCAGCTCGGAAAAGGTGCCGGCGGTTTCCTTGTCGCTGCTGTCCTTGGTCTCGGCCAGCGAGCGCCGAAGATAGAGCGCGACGACCGCCAGCGCGGCACCGATGAAGAACGGGATGCGCCAGCCCCAGGCCGTAAGTTCCGGGCCGGTCATGACCGTCTGGAGCAGGACCAGGACCAGCGAGGCGAGGAGCTGGCCGCCAATGAGCGTGACGTACTGGAACGAGGCGAAGAAGCCGCGTTTCCCCTTGATCGCCACCTCGCTCATGTAGGTCGCCGAGGTGCCGTACTCGCCGCCGACCGAGAGGCCCTGCAGCATGCGGGCGAGCAGCAGCAGCACGGGCGCCAGGGTGCCGACATGCTCGTAGGTCGGCAGGATGCCGATCAGCAGCGAGCCGAAGCACATCATCAGGACGGAGATGACCATCGAGGTCCGCCGCCCCACGCGGTCGGCGATGCGGCCGAACAGCCAGCCGCCGATCGGGCGCATGAAGAAGCCCACCGCGAAGATACCGGCGGTCTGGAGAAGCTGGCTGGTGGAATCGCCCTTGGGGAAGAAGGCCGGCGCGAAATAGAGCGCGAAGAAGGCGTAGCAGTAGAAGTCGTACCACTCCACGAGGTTGCCGGAGGACGAGCCGACGATCGCCCAGATGCGGCGCTTCCGGTCCGCGGCGTCATCGAGGGCGCTCGGTGCGATACCAATCGTATCGTCTCGCGAGGCGGACATGGCGTCTCCGTCGATCAATCTTGATGCCGGCCGCGGCCGGTCTCTTCTTCGTGCGGCGCGACGTTACAGGCGACGCGCCTGATCGCAAGTCCGTGATCGGACTTAGCCGAGGACAGCGCGGGAGCGTGTCACTGCGGTGCGTCCACGACGCCGCGGGACGGAACGGTTCGCCCCGAGGCCCCGTTGCGGGCCGGCATGGGCGTCGCTGGCGCTCCGGCAAGTCCAGGAGGAGAGGCCATGAAGCGCATTCTGAGAGACACCGTTGCGGCAGCTATCGTCGTGGCCGGAGCGGCGACGGCCTTCGCGCAGGGCGGCCCGGGCGCCGCCGGTGCCGGGCCGGGTGGCGGCTCCGGCGGTCCCGGCGGAGCGGCTGCCGGTGCAGGTGCGGGACCGGCCGGTGGGGGCGCAGGCCCGGGCGGCGGCATGCGGGGCGGTGCCGGCGGCGCCGAGGGCGGCGCAATGCGTGGTGCCGGGGGGGCCGAGGGCGGTCCGCGCGGCGCCGAGCCGGGTGGTCCGGCCGGTCGCGGTGCCGAGGGTCCGGGGCGCCCTGGTGGCGCAGCCGAGCGTAACGGCCCGTCGGATCGGGCCGGGACGGCCGCCAATCCAGGGGCCCGCGAACAAGGCGCCGGTGGCGAGCGCGGCAACCGCGACGCCGCCGGTTCCGATCGAGGCGGCCGCGGGCCGGTCGGTGAGAGGGGCGGTCGCGCAGGCGCCCGCGAGGGCGGCGCCGTCCGCGGTGCCGTCGGCCGGCTCGATACCCGGCAGCGGACCGAGTTCCGCAGCTCGATCACCCGTCTGGGCGTCTCGCCCATCCGGGACGTCGCCTTCGGCCTCGCAGTCGGCACCACGATCCCGCGCTCGGTGACGCTGCATCGGCTTCCGCCCGCGATCGTCACCCTCGTCCCAGAATACGAGGGCTACGAGTTCATCCTCGTTCGCGACGACATCGTGATCATCGATCCCGACACCTACGAGATTGTCGACGTCATTCCGGCCTGATCGGCCGGCGGCGGCCAACCACGAGCACCGGGCGGATCATCCGCCCGGCGTCCCCTATCGCCCGCCATCCAGCAGCTTCGACACCACGCGGGCCGTGTAGTCGACCATCGGCACGATGCGCGCGTAATTGAGCCGCGTCGGGCCGATCACCCCGACGACCCCCACGATCTTCTGCGATCCGTCGCGGAACGGCGCCGCGATCAGTGACGAACCCGACAGCGAGAACAGCTTGTTCTCCGAGCCGATGAAGATCCGCACGCCCTCGCCGCCCTCCGCGCGGGCCAGAAGGTCGATGACATCCTTCTGGGTCTCCAAGTCGTTGAACAGCAGGCGGATGCGTTCGAGATCCTCCACCGCGCGCAGGTCGTCGAGCAGGTTGGCCTGACCCCGCACGATCAGCTGGCGCGCCTCGGTCGGGCCCACCGGCGTGGCGAGACCAGCATCCACCAGGCGCTCGGTGATCGCATCGAGTTCGCGCTTCATCGCCTTGCGGCCGGCCTCGATCTCGGCGCGCAGGGAGCCCAGGGTTCGGCCCTGCAGCCGCGCGTTCAGGAAGTTCGTGGCCTCCTGAAGCGCACCCGCCGGCAGACCCGGCGGCAGGTCCACGAGACGATTCTCGACCGAGCCATCGTCCGAGACGAGGATGACGAGGGCGCGGGCGGGATCGAGACGCACGAACTCGATGTGCTTCAGGTTCACGTTCGCCTTGGTGGTCAGGACGACGCCGGCCCCGCGCGAGACCCCCGACAGCATGGTCGAGGCCTCGGCCAGAGCCGAGTCGAACGTATGCCCCGAGGCTGCCGCGCGCATCTGGGCCTCGATGCGGGCCTGCTCGTCCTGGCTGACGTCGCCGAGCTCGAGCATTGCGTCGACGAAGAAGCGCAATCCGAGTTCGGTCGGCAGGCGCCCGGCCGAGGTGTGCGGCGCGAAGATCAGGCCGGAATGCTCGAGATCCGCCATCACGTTCCGGATCGAGGCCGGCGACAGCGCCATCGGGAGGATCCGGGCGAGATTCCGGGACCCCATGGGCTCGCCGGTCGTGAGATAGCTCTCGACGATCTGCCGAAAGATCTCCCGGGCACGCTCGTTGAGGGCGGCAAGGGCCTGCATGGACTGGCCGTTGGAGAGGTTGGGACCGGGGTGTGTCACGCAATCATCCTGTGGTGCGATCATGTCCAACCGTCTCGCCCGGATCAATCCGTCAGGCGCTGCTTGCCCGCGCTGGCGCGTCGGCCTAAGAGCCCGGCCCTCGACACTCTCGACAGAAGGGGCCCGCAATGCGGCCTTCCAAGCGTGCCGCCGACGAGTTGCGGCCCGTGAGCCTGGAGCGCGCGGTCTCGCGCTACGCCGAGGGCTCGTGCCTCGTCAGTTTCGGCAACACCCGGGTGCTGTGCACCGCGTCGCTGGAAGAGCGTGCACCCCCGTGGCTGCGCGGTTCCGGCAAGGGCTGGGTCACGGCCGAGTATGCCATGCTCCCGCGTGCGACGCACGAACGCACCCGCCGCGAGGTCGGTTCCGGGAAGCCGTCGGGTCGGACACAGGAGATCCAGCGGCTGATCGGCCGGTCGCTGCGCGCCGTCACCAACTTGCCGGCCATGGGCGAACGCCAGATCACGATCGACTGCGACGTCATCCAGGCCGATGGGGGCACCCGGACGGCCGCGATCACCGGCGCCTGGGTGGCCCTCCACGATTGCTTCGCCTGGATGCGGACGCGCTCGATCATCTCGGTCGATCCGCTCCGCGACCACGTCGCCGCCGTGTCCTGCGGCCTCTACAAGGGCCTGCCGGTCCTCGACCTCGACTACGCGGAGGATTCGGCCGCGGAGACCGACGCCAACTTCGTGCTCACCGGCCGCGGCGGGATCGTTGAGGTGCAGGGCACCGCCGAGATGGAACCGTTCACTCAGGAGCAGCTCCTCGAACTCCTGGGCCTCGCCCGCGCCGGCACCGAGCGCTTGGTCGCCCTCCAGAAGGAAGCCATCGCGTGAGCCGCCGCCTCACCGGGAAGGTGGTGATCGCCACCCACAATGCCGGCAAGCTCGCCGAGATGCGCGATCTTCTGGCGCCGTTCGGGATCGAGGCGGTGTCGGCGGGCGAACTCGGCCTGCCGGAGCCCGAGGAAACCGGCACGATGTTCGCCGAGAATGCCGCCATCAAGGCCCAGGCAGCGGCCGACGCTACCGGGCTTCCGGCCTTCGCGGACGATTCGGGCCTCTGCGTGGACGGCCTCGACGGGGCGCCAGGCATCTTCTCGGCCCGGTGGGCCGGTCCGACCAAGGATTTCGCCGGCGCGATGGACCGGATCTTCGTCGAACTCGACAGGCGCAGCGCGACCGAACGTCGGGCGCATTTCGTGTCGGCCCTGGTTCTAGCCTGGCCGGACGGCCATACCGAGCTGTTCGAGGGGCGGGTGTTCGGCGATCTTGTCGCGCCGCGGGGCTCGGCGGGCTTCGGTTACGATCCGATCTTCCGGCCGGATGGCCACGACCGGACCTTCGGCGAGATGAGCGCCGAGGAGAAACACGGCGTCGACTGGCAGCGGGGGCGGGGCCTGTCGCACCGGGCCCGGGCCTTCGTCGAGTTGAGCCGGGCCTGCCTCGCGCCCGGCTCCTGATTGCCAAACGGCGCGCGGGCGCTCACATCCCGGCCATCATGGCATCGACCGGCCCGGACCATCCGACCCGCGACGCGGGCTTCGGGATCTACCTGCACTGGCCCTTCTGCGCCGCGAAGTGCCCGTATTGCGACTTCAACAGCCACGTGCGCCACTCGGGCGTGGACGAGCCGCGCTTCCTCGCGGCCTTCCGGGCGGAGATCGCCCACAATGCCGCCCGCACGCCCGGCCGGACCGTCACCAGCATCTTCCTCGGCGGCGGCACGCCGTCGCTGATGCAGCCCGCCACCGTCGCCGGCCTGCTCGACGCGGTGGCCGCCCATTGGACGGTGGCGCCGGACGCAGAGGTGACCCTCGAGGCCAACCCGTCGAGCGTCGAGGCCGGCCGCTTCCACGGCTACCGCGCGGCCGGGGTCAACCGGGTCTCCCTCGGCGTCCAAGCGCTCGACAACGCCTCGCTGCGAACCCTCGGACGCCTGCACGATGCCGCGCAGGCGCTGGAGGCGATCGAGCTGGCGCAATCGGCCTTCGCGCGGACCTCCTTCGACCTGATCTACGCGCGGCCCGGGCAGACGCCGGCCCTGTGGCGCGCGGAGCTCGGCGCGGCGCTGGCGCGGGCGGCCGAGCATCTCTCGCTCTACCAGCTCACCATCGAGCCCGGGACGCCGTTCCACGGGCTCGCCGCCGCCGGCAAGCTGGTGACGCCGGACGACGAGGTCGGCCGCGCCCTCTACGACGTCACCCAGGATCTCTGCGCGAAGGCTGGGATGCCGGCCTACGAAATCTCGAACCATGCCCGTCCCGGCGCGGAGTCGCGGCACAACCTGCTCTACTGGCGCTACGGCGAATATGCCGGCATCGGCCCGGGGGCCCACGGCCGGCTGGTGACGCCCTCGGCGCGCATCGGAA
>Ga0316227_1004822_pt1 | contig 9854 bp, 8 predicted proteins | sample TBH18019metaG_FD_206012 | JGI IMG/M metagenome (GOLD analysis project Ga0316227, IMG submission 206012) | Freshwater microbial communities from Trout Bog Lake, Wisconsin, USA - TBH18019 | ecosystem: Environmental > Aquatic > Freshwater > Lake > Hypolimnion/Profundal zone | place: USA: Wisconsin... | reverse complement strand
GAGCAAAACAAATGCAACTAATTAAACATGATTATCAAGTAGGCGATGATGTTAGCTACGGCTTTAATGGTGATTGGTATTACGCAGGTAAGGTTGCTCGTATCACTAAAAAGTATCTGACTACATTTACAGGCCATAAGTTTTATCTAAAAGAATTCCGTTCACGTGTGTATGATTCTGCTACATTTGACTATGTAGATGTTATTAAAGAATACTTTGTCAGTGTGGGCAACGGTACTTGGACACTTGTCAAAGGCCGTAAAGAAGAAATGAACCCACATTTTTAATCATATAGTAAGAACAACTGACCATAATCATTTTACCCGTAGCTTATACGGGCCGGAGTTGGTCGCCCGGGTTCCTTTATTCTGTAGCTATGCGGAATCAATAAGCAATAGCAAAAGGCAATAGATAGTCACTGTGATAGTCCTATATCTATATTTTGATTGACATGTATCCTGAAGATAAGAGGCCACCATGACTTTGATTTACGTGCTGGCGAATAAATTACGTAGTTAATACTTTGTAGATGGCATCGTAGGCTATGGTATTATCATAGCCTATTTCCTTGAATACTGTCTTAGTATTGTCCAATAACTCACTGGTAATAATATGTTTAAACTCACCGTAGAAATGATGAAAGTTATATTCTACGATAGATTCAATTTTAACTATAATTTCTTGTTTTTTATCTAACGGCAAAGCACAATACCATTTTAATTGATTAACTACTGCATCTATACGAGCATCTGGATCCTGTATCTGATCATAGCTTTCATCTATAATAGTTTCGAATGTTTTGAACCCGTATGATTTTAAGTAGGCCAAATTACCAGGTGCGGCTATGAGCATAAACGGTTGTTTCATTACAATAGGTTTGAATATCTTTTCAGTCAGATGTAGCTTATCGTAGTAGAATACAGTTTCGGTTACTATGTGCCAAAAGCTATCATTGGCACATCGTGGAATATCAGCACTAGCACTGCCTGGTAAGTTTGCCATATCTATAACTAATTTATTAACATCAACCAAATGAGTTTCTATATGTTCTTTTGCGTGGTCGCTAAGTTTGGTATCGGGATTGGCTGTTTCATCTTGCCAGTCATCAAACAATGTATCCGTTACCCCAAAACTAACCTGTCCATGATCTAATAGTTTCTCTTCAACTAATCGACTAACAAAGTAACAACGATAGCTACGATCATTTGCCACTATTCGATTAAATGTTATATAATCGTAAGTGTAGTTTCGAACAACTTGTTTGTTATAGTTAAGCGCATAGAATCCGCGATACCAATCTAATGCCGCAAAGCCATGAAAGAAATAATAGATAACATTCAATTCGTAGTCGATGAATAATTTTTTTGTGTAGTCTGATATTTCGGAAACTACTATTATATGTGGTTCTTTAAAAAAGGTGTTGGGATAGGTCAAGGTAGTGGTATGAACATCCGGATGATTGGCAGTTTTATCAGTATTAGGATCATTGAAATACAAATTATACAGTTCGTCCAATGAATATTCTTTAAATTTAGGATACCTAAGTTCTTCAAAGATTGTAATTCTAGTTAACGGTTCAGGAGTTTTAAACCAGCTAAGTAGATCTTCAACCCCAGTCAAGAATGGTTCTTGATCATTGAATAATATTTTAGAATTAGAATTATTTCTATTAAATACATTTATATTATCTTTAGTTATGATTCCGTCCGGACGGAAATATCCTTCCGAGTTTGGAAACATATTCTTTAAGAAAAATTCATATATATGATCAATTTGGAGCATTATGTCAATTCAATTAAGTAAAGTAGGATTCATTGGAATCGGTAAATTAGGCCTAGCCTGTGCTGAAGTTATGTCAACACACTATGATGTTACTGGCTATGATATTTACCCACGCACCTCAGATAAGATTAAGATATCTGATACACTAGAAGGTGCTGTAAAAGATAAAGATGTTATTTTTGTAGCAGTGCAAACCCCGCATGATCCCATTTATGATGGGTCACGACCAATAACGCACTTGCCCAACAAGGATTTTGATTACACCATTGTAAATCAAGTCCTAGCAGACATCAATCAATATGTCTCACAGGATCAATTGGTAGTGTTAATTTCAACTGTGTTGCCTGGCACCACAAGACGTGAACTACGTCAGCATATTACCAACGCACGCTTTATCTACAATCCCTATCTTATTGCCATGGGCAGTGTTGCCTGGGATATGGTCAACCCTGAGATGGTTATCATTGGCACAGAAGATGGTAGTCTAACAGGTGATGCTGAATTGCTCAAAGACTTCTATGCTCCATTGATGGCTAACAATCCACGCTATGCTATAGGCACATGGGACGAAGCAGAAGCAATTAAGATATTCTACAACACATTTATTTCAACTAAAGTTGGCCTAGTTAACATGATACAGGATGTGGCTATTAAAAACGGCAACATGAATGTGGATGTGGTAACAGATGCCTTAATCAACTCAACCATACGCATCATCAGTGGCAAGTATATGACTGCTGGCATGGGCGATGCAGGCCCTTGTCACCCTAGAGATAATATTGCTCTACGTTGGCTAGCAGAGAACTTGGATCTGGGGTACGACATATTTGATACTGTGATGCATGCCCGTGAACAACAGGCTCGTAACATGGCCTTATGCCTACACAAATTACAAATGAATACTGGGTTACCAATTATCATCCATGGTATGGCCTACAAACCAGATGTAGACTATTTAGATGGTAGTTACAGCTTGTTAATTGGTAGTTACCTAAATGAACTAGGCGCAGAATATGATTATTGCGATCCACTATGCGGTAGACTAGTTCAAGATGGGTATAATGCTATTGTGCTATTAGCACACAATCGTCAAATAACCTATGGATATACCGGCGAGTTACCAGAACAACAACTATACTTTACACCAGGCGCAGCCAGCGTTATTGTTGATCCTTGGCGTCGATTTGTTCACCCTACGCTAAAAGTTATACACTACGGAAACACACGTGGACAAGTTTAGAATAGAACCCTTTTGGGATAGTAGCTTTAAAGACCTAGACTACACTGTTGAAGCATTTAATAATCCCACTGATCTAGCCAAATGGGCTGAACAGGGTTACTCTTGTAAGTTCACCGGGGCCATGTGCGATATGCGCAGTCCACAGCCTGTTTGGAATAATATGTTTATTCAATATTTTAATCGGCTCGATTGGAAGGATATAGGTACTAGCTACTACCGCATGAGTGCTGGAACCATACTACCCAATCATCGAGACACATATAAAAAATATATCGAGTTATTCAAGGTAGATCCGCAGTCAGTATATCGTGCTATTGTATTCTTAGAAGATTGGGCTAGTGGCCACTATTTAGAAATAGACAATGAACCTATTACCAAATGGTCAGCTGGGGATGTAGTAGCATGGCATTATGATACTCTACACATGGCGGCCAACATGGGATATACTCCGAGATACACCTTACAAATAACAGGACACCTATGATTTTAAACTCCAACAATGAATGGGATAAATTAAGAAGCGTGGTAGTTGGCTCAGCTACTAATGCCAATTGGCCCACCAATGATCCAGTCTTTGCCAAAGAAAGTGAAAAAACTCTATGGAAAGAAACTCCTGTGCCTAGTGGGCCAGTTCCGCAATCAATTGTAGACGAAGCCAATGAAGACCTAGAGGATCTAGCTAATGTATTGCGCCAACTAGGAGTTGAAGTATTCCGCCCTAAAGACATGGACTTTCCCAGTCTAAATGGTATGTATAATTATTGCCCACGTGATCGACTTTTAATTGCCGGGGATTGCGTAATTGATCCTGCTATGATGTATCCTTGTCGAGACCAAGAGATTCAAGCATTAGATTTTATAGTAGATGCAGCTCGCACTATTTGCCCTATGCCTAGGGGACAAGGGTATGTCATGGATGCAGCCAACGTATGTAGACTAGGCAATACTTGGTTATATCTGTTAAGCGACAGCGGTAATCAATTGGCATTAGATTGGTTACGTAGAAAACTACCTAACATTAATATCGAAGCATGCAACTTCTACAGTGGAGTGCATATCGACAGCACTATTACCCCACTACGCGAAGGCTTTGTGGTATTAAATGCCAGTCGTGTCAATCAAGCAAATTGCCCAAAAGCCTTTGATGGTTGGGAGAAGTTATGGGTCACTGACTGTGTAGCACAAGATTTTTATCAATACCCTTATGCGAGTAAATGGATCGGTATGAATATGTTCAGCGTAGATCCTAATACCGTAATCGTTGATCGCGATCAACACGCACTTATAGAAGACTTAGAACGAGCAAAGTTTAATGTAATACCATTGCAGATGCGTCATTCTAGAACACTAGGAGGCGGGTTCCATTGCGTGACACTTGATTTAGCTAGATATAACTAAATATTTGTTACAATTGGAAGGTTTATGTATAACGATTTTGCTAACTACACTGAGATTTCAGTCAGCGCACTGAAGTTTAACCCTAAGACACAGGAAGTGATCGACAAGAAGAAAGAAATTCTTCAATCGATATCTAGTCACTATAGATCCACTCCGACGGCTACATTGTTTTATGGATTCAGTCCATTGATGTTAGGATCTAGTGCTAAACAAATAGCAGTAACAGCAATCACTGATCAAACAAAAAAATATCTAGATAGTTTAAACATTAAATACGTATATATTAAAGAAGCAGAACTAGACCAATATAAAAAGCAATTTGATTGGGTAGTAGTAGGAGATGAATTCTTTACATTTGCTAAATCAGAACAAGAACAAATGGATGCTATGCAATCTATATGCGGCATGGCTAAAGATCTGGTGGTAACTACTCTACGTGATTACAAGAATCAAGAATTTAAAGATAGAAAATTTAGTCAACCATTAGCAGTGCATAATCAAAGTCAAACTAAACTATTTTTAGAGTATCACGACTATAGCTTTGCTGACAAAAACAGTTGGAATACCACTGTGTATGAAATGACAGGACCAGTAACACAAGTTTCAATGCCATTTGCCCGTAGAACAATGTTCTTTAAACAAATGGCAAAATTTAGTATCGATGCAGGTGCTAAAGAGTTTTATGTGCATAAGAATTTAATGTATAAAAGTCTCATAAAAAAGAATTATGAGCATGTAATTTCAATTAAGTTTTAATTTAGAGCGATTCAATTAACATGGATATCAATTCACAACTACAGCCTATTGTCGCCGGTATAATAGACAATCTTAAAGGATCAATTGAAGAAGAACTTCGAGAACAAATCTCAGCTGAGATTGTTGCCAAGATAGCCAACACAGAATTCGACACAGTGGTACAGACAGTAGTCGAAGAAAAAATACGCACTCGTGTAGAAAACTTTAACTTTGCTAAAACCAGTGATGAAGAACTAACCAAGATCCTAGCACAACTCACTAGCCAACTACGTCAATCATTATTTGATTCAGCTAGTCAACAGATTAATTCATACATTACCCAAAACTTAGCCACATTTGATCTGGCCTCAGTGGTCAATAGCCTGGTGCAGACCAAGCTAGAGGGAATGTTACAAACACAACAATTTCCAGAACAAAGCATACATCATAACAGCATTAACTTTACTGGTATTAAATTAACAGGAGATGCCATCACCGGTGGTATTATTACCAAATTTGGCAGCACTGGTATAGAAGATCTTGCTTCTAGTGTGCAAATGACCTTAATGGATCAGGGCACGGCATTTGAAGGACCTTTATTTGCTCCTGCAATAACCATCAAAGGTGATGTTACCTTAGACGGACGACTAGTAATCAATGGCGAATTAGCCGCAGATTCAAAAGGATTCTTAAAGTTAGTGCAACAAACTAGTGTAGCAGTTAGAACACTATTAAACACTGAACTCTTTTCGGGCTTTAGCGATATTGTCTTTGAAAAAATTCAAACAGATGGCATAGACCTAGATAAAATCACCCAAGGTGGTAAAGACATAGTCAAAGGCAATCAATTAGGTTATCACATAGTTGACAGCAATCTAAGACGTCTGGGCATAGTCAACGACCTACAGACCTCGGGAGAAAACCTATTATGCGACACTCTATATGTGTCTAAAGGGCGAGTAGGAGTTAATACCATTGATCCAACTGCGGCCCTGAGCGTGTGGGATCAAGAAATTGAAGTAACCATAAACAAACACAGTCAAGATACAGGATATGTTGGTACTCCGAGAGCGCAACGATTGGTATTGGGAGCTAACGGTAAACAAAACATTGTGTTAGAAGCTGATGGTAGTGTAGAAGTAGATAATCTACGCATAGGCAATGTGCCAATGACCTCGGGCGCAACTGTGCCTAATTATGTTGGCATTGCTGGAACTATTGTGTGGAATGAAACACCTTCACCTGGTTCAGCAATTGGATGGGTTTGTCTAGGGTCAACTCGTTGGTCTAGTTTTGGAAAAGTTGATTGACATTTAGATAAATTGGTAGTATAATAGCTGTATGAATACTACAAAACGCATAGGCTTTGCTTGCAAGTGGATCGATAGCCCAGATCAGGTTAATGGTATCAAACCAACAGATGATGCCAAACAGTTCAACACAGGGTCTACTACAGTGGCTTGGCTTAACCGCCAGACCCGTGATGTAGCTGAACAAAAGCTGTGGGACTTGATGGTACAGAACATTGAGTCTACTCGCAAACTAATTGAAAGAGTAGGTAATCTAGATGAATCCCTTCGAATGGTACGATTGTCAAGTGATCTTCTTCCTGTTTATACTGAGTCTACTTGGAGTTACTTTTGGCAGACAGTGGAAGTTAAGAGTTACTTGGAAAAGAACTTCATGGAAGTTGGCAAACTGGCTAGAGCACGTGATGTCCGTCTTAGCTTTCACCCTGGACAGTTTACTGTTTTGGCTAGTGATAATGACAACATTGTTGCACGCAGTATAGAAGAGTTTGAATACCATGCGGACATGATCCGTTACATGGGCTACGGTCGTAAGTTCCAAGACTTTAAATGTAACGTGCATATTGCAGGTCGTCGTGGTGCTCAAGGTATCATTGATGTCTATGGTAGACTAACACCAGAAGCACGTAATTGTATTACTATTGAAAATGAGGAAATGAAACATGGATTGGATGATTGTCTTGTGCTTAGTGATTATGGCATTCCTATTGTTCTCGATATCCATCATCACTGGGTGCGTGAAGGGGAATACATCAAGCCGATGGATGACCGTGTCCAACGTGTGTTGGAGAGCTGGCATGGTCTGCGCCCTACTCTACATTATAGTATTAGTCGTGAAGATTATCTTGTCGCTCATGACCCTAGTTCCGCTCCTAAACACAACCTACTACTAGAGCAAGGCTACAAAAAAAGCAAAATGCGTGCGCACAGTGACTTCTACTGGAACACAGCCTGTAACGATTGGGCTTTATCATTCTTAGAACATTTTGATATCATGTGCGAGGCAAAAGGAAAAAATTTGGCTAGTTTTAGTTTGTATGAACGTGCAAAAGAATTATCTATAGTTAATCTTTGAGTTAATATACTGTTTGATTAATTTTTTAGTTTGGTAATTAACTATAAAGTAATTGATTTTATCGGCGGGAGTCTTTACAAAGTCGGCAATGGGCAAATTGGTATAAGGCATTACTTGTCCATATGCCCAGCCCGACCCAGGATGTTTCATTTGCTTAGTTGCATTCCATGTATTAACAGTCTCAATAGCCCACTGTAGGTCCATGTGATCATTGGCCCAATGTAATCCTAATATTTCATCATGCCATGGTAAATTATTGGTTTTAGCAAGACTATCATCCGGCATAACTATCTGTTCAAGCGGCTTAATATGATATCCACGCTCAGCCCAATTTTCACCTATATTAGATTTTCTATGCTCATCTGCAACGATGTTAAGTGGGTAAAATGTTGCATGTTGATCTTGCCAATTAGTCTCAACCCAATTAAAAGTATTGTTTATCGTTTCTTTTGTTTCGTGAGGTAATCCAACTATAAAGCTCATCACAGCATGATATGGGGCATACTTTTGGAACCAGGACTTGGCTTCTAATAGTCCATGGGTAAGTTTGTCTGTGGGCATACCTTTACCGATACTGCGAGCAGATTCCCAATTTAAACTTTCTATGCCATAGTGGTGCATGACAAATCCCATGCGTAATAAATGTTCCCAATCGTCACGACGTGATACTAACAAATCTGGGCGAATAAATCCCATAAAGGTAGGATTAAAATCTAACTGTTCAACAACATCAGCAAATTTAATTATTTTTTCTGTGCGATCATTGAATGTTTCGTCTGCGGCATAGTAATTTGTAACACCCCATTGGTCGTAATTATCTTGTAGCTCTTGTTTAAAATCATCTGCGGCTCTGGAGTAGTCGCCTTTAACTCCTAGTATAGGATAAGCGCAGAAGTCACATTTGAATTTGCACCCTCGGCCTATTTCAATTCCTAACCATTCAAACTTGTGGATAAAATCCCTAGTTTCATATTGCACACGTAAATTAGCCATAGGATAGGCTGGATAGCTATGTATGGCATTGATAAACTTTTTACCATTGATGCCTAAGGTGTAGTTGATTCTTTTGTTATTGCCTAATAGATGCCCAATGACTTCATTTATAGCTAGCTCACCATATCCTTCTATATACCAATCAGCAGGTATATTAATACGCCCTAGGCTTTGACCTCCTACTATTAATTTAACATTAGGCCAAGTTACTTTGATCCATTCAAATAATTGTTTAACCAAAGGACTAGAATAAGAAAACGTAGTGCTACAGCCAACAAATACAGTTTGACCACTGATGCGATTACGACACAGTTCTTGTAGTTCTTCTAAGGTCCAATATTCAATAAAATCAATAACTTCGGCATCCCACCCTTGTTCGCGCAGCCATGATGCAATGCGATGACCGCCTAGACTTCTACGGTATTCGGGTTGATAAGAACTTAGATTAAAGATTAAGGTATGATGCACGATATTGTATTTAAATGATAGTAGCGTGGAGGCAATTTAAAAAATCATTATACCAATCAGTATCTAACATCAACTGCTTGTTGTGGTGAGTTATTTCTTTAATTTTGGATAGAATTACATCTTGTGGCTGTTGACTCAAAAAGGATATTTGCTGCCCTACCATTTGACATCTAAGTTTATAGTCTGGTTCTAAATCATAACGCTCATCAATGATCCCGTCAAACGTTTTAAATCCTAGCGCACGTAGATTCTTTAGATAATATTGATTGCTGGCCACTAAGAACAATCTTTCAGCTAGAATAGGCTTTACTATCTTTTCGGTATTAAATGTAAAACGATTGTCAATTCCCCAAGTTTCTGCTACTAGACTATATGCAGTTTCGTTATAAATTGATATAGGAATAATTTGACTCAGTGATATTATTTGATCGTGATATTTTACAGGTCTTACTGTATGTCTAATAGGCCAATTGGGAATTTCTAAACCGGCAGATTCCCATATCCACTCATCAGTCTGCTTGTTTTGAAAACTTTGCATACCGTCATTGATATAGGTCATTACTACTTGATCAGCAAGATTGTGATCTTTGATGTAGGCAAATATTTCGTCTCGGTGAGGCCTTTTCTGTCCTAGTAAAATATCAAAGTATTTAGGTTTTACTGTGTAAGGATCAAGTTGATCTAACAAGGTTAAATTGTTTTTATAAAACGTTGTTGTGGTTTCAAACCAATTGTGCCAATAGTAAGTTGTAGCATAGGTTAATTTAAAATTTAAATCACCATTTAAAAAGAACACTATACGAGGACGATCAAACTTTTCAATGAAATCTGTAGTAACATCATGTAGTTCGCT
>Ga0316227_1004815_pt1 | contig 9871 bp, 10 predicted proteins | sample TBH18019metaG_FD_206012 | JGI IMG/M metagenome (GOLD analysis project Ga0316227, IMG submission 206012) | Freshwater microbial communities from Trout Bog Lake, Wisconsin, USA - TBH18019 | ecosystem: Environmental > Aquatic > Freshwater > Lake > Hypolimnion/Profundal zone | place: USA: Wisconsin... | reverse complement strand
CGCGGTGCGGCGCCGCAGGGCGCGTCACGCCGCCCGGCGCCGCTCCGGGTACAGGCCGAGCAGGCCCTCGGCGCTCGCCTCGCAGACGCCGCGCTCGGTGATGATGCCGGTGACGAGCCGGGAGGGCGTCACGTCGAAGGCCGGGTTGGCCACGGGGCTGCCGGGGGACACGACCTCGACGGTGGCGAAACCCCCGTCCGCCGTGCGACCGGTGAGGTGCGTGACCTCGCGGGCATCGCGCTCCTCGATCGGGATTTCGGCGACGCCGTCGCGCAGCGTCCAGTCGATCGTGGAGAAGGGCAGGGCGGCATAGAAGGGCACGCCGGTGTCCCGGGCGGCCAGCGCCTTCAGGTAGGTGCCGATCTTGTTGCACACGTCGCCCTCGGCGGTGGTGCGATCCGAGCCGACGATGCAGAGGTCGACCTTCCCGTGCTGCATCAGGTGGCCGCCGGCATTGTCGGCGATGACCGTGTGCGGCACCCCATGGCCGTTGAGTTCGAAGGCGGTGAGCGCCGCGCCCTGATTGCGCGGACGGGTCTCGTCCACCAGCACATGCACCGGTACCCCGTTCTCGTGGGCGTTGTAGATCGGCGCCAGCGCCGTGCCCCAATCGACGGTGGCGAGCCACCCGGCGTTGCAATGGGTGAGCACCGTGATCGGCCGCCCCTTCTCCGCGTAGAGGTCGGCGATGAGCTTGCCGCCATGGGCGCCGATGGCCCGGCAACTCGCGACATCCTCCTCCGCGATCCGCCCGGCCTCGGCGAAGGCGCGGGCGAAACGCTCCTGCGGCTCGACCTGCCGGAGGTTGACGGCGACCCGATCCAGCGCCCAGCGTAGGTTGATGGCGGTGGGCCGTGTGGCGGCGAGCGTGGCGCAGGCCCGCGCGATCCCTTCCAGCGAGGCATCCTCGCGCAGGGCCAGCGCCAGCCCGTAGGCGGCGGTGACGCCGATCAACGGCGCTCCGCGCACGATCATGGTGCGAATCGCCACCGCGGCGTCGTCCAAAGTGGCGAGGCGCTTCAACTCGAAGGCGAAGGGCAGCCGCGTCTGGTCGATGACCTGGACGCTGATCCCGTCGGCATCGGGGAAGATGGTGCGGTAGGGCCGGCCGTCGATGTTCATGGGCCGGATGTGCCACATCGGGACCGGGTTTGCACGCCCGGCGGGGCCGCTAGTGCCGCACAGCGTTCCGTGCGGCGCGAGCCTCGGCCGCGTCGATTCGAGCCGCGCCCCGCTTGGCCACCCAGATGGCCAGTAAACTGGCGGAAAGCGCGATGGCTGGCAGGCCGAAGGTGGCGAACAGCTGGATCCCGGTCATGAGAGTAGCCTTAGAGCATGACGAGGACGGTGAGGGTTGCAGAAGCCTGCTGGCTCTCGCGACGGCTCCCGCGCCATCCCCGCAAGCCTTCCTCAACCTTAGCCGCTCGTTAAGTCCTCTCTGCCAGCGTTTCCAACGAGTCCTCAGTCCCGCGTCCGGTCCCGCATGCGCTCGCTCCGCCGTCCCGCATCGCCCTACGAGACCTTCGTCGATGGCGTTCGCCCGTTTTTGGGCAAGCGCCTGACGGAACTCGGCGGCCTCGTGCTGTTCACGGGCGCCATCGCGATGACGGTGGCGCTGGCCACGTGGTCGATCGACGATCCGAGCCTCAACCACGCCACCGCGCATGGGGCCCACAACGTCCTCGGGCAGGCCGGGGCGGTGGTGTCCGATCTGTCCATGCAGATCCTGGGGCTCGGCTCGCTGGCTTTCGTCCTGCCGCCAGCCCTCTGGGGCGTCCGGCTGATGCGCGAGCGCGACCTGCCCGGCGGCGGGGCGCGGATCGCCCTGTGGATCATCGGCTTCTGCGCCGCGAGCGCGGTGGCGAGCGCCCTGCCGCCTACCGCCCGCTGGCCCCTGCCCACCGGCCTCGGCGGCGTGGCCGGCGACGGCCTGCTCTCCGTGGCGAGGGGCATCCTCGGCTCCGTCTTCTCCGGCCTCGCGCTCCTCGCGGGGTTCCTCTACGCCGCCGTCGCCATCGTCAGCCTCACAGGGGCTTGCCGCTTCGCCCCCGCCGAGGAGGAAAGCCTGGACGAGCCCTATCCCGTCCGACGCGCGTCCGACCGCTACCGGGACGAGCGCGAGGGCGATGGTGACGAACCCGGCCTCGGCCTCGTCGGCATCGGTGCGGTGGCACAGGGGCTGATGCGCGCCCGCGCCTCCGTGGCCGAACGGGTCGAGACGTGGCGCGGCGGCCGGGGCGAGGATCTCGACGGGGCCTCCCCCGCGCTGGCCGCCCGGCGGGCCTTCTCGGATGCGGACCTCCCCTGGGCGGACCATCTTCCCGGGGCCGAGGCCAACGCGCCCCGGCGCCGCGAGCCCGTCTTCGACGCGCCGCCGCGCCCGCAGCCCGAGAACCCGGCGCCGGTGCTGCACGACGAGGACGATTCGGAAGAATTCGGGATGCCCGAGGCGGCGGCGGTTCCGCAGCCGGAGCCTGCGCCCTCGCGGGTCTCCGCCCCCGTGGCGAGCCCCGCCCCGGCCCGCCGCCCGCCGCCGCCGCGCAACCCCCACGATTACGAGATGCCGGCCCTCGATCTGCTCGCGGAGCCGAGGGGCCCGTCGCAGGCGAGCCTCGTCTCGGCCGATTCGCTGGAGCAGAACGCGACCCTCCTCGAAGCGACGCTGGGTGATTTCGGCGTGCGCGGCGACATCCTCGCGGTCCGGCCCGGCCCCGTCGTCACCCTCTACGAGCTGGAGCCCGCCCCCGGCACCAAGTCCAGCCGCGTCATCGCGCTGGCCGACGACATCGCGCGGTCGATGTCCGCCGTGTCCGCCCGCGTCGCCGTCGTGCCCGGCCGGAACGCGATCGGCATCGAGTTGCCGAATGCCCGGCGGGAGATGGTCTTCCTGCGCGAACTTCTGGCGTCCGAGGACTTCGTGGACACCAAGCACAAGCTGGCGCTGTGTCTCGGCAAGAACATCGGCGGCGAGCCGATCATCGCCGACCTGGCCCGGATGCCGCACCTGCTCGTCGCCGGCACCACCGGCTCGGGCAAGTCGGTGGCCATCAACACCATGATCCTGTCGCTCCTCTACCGGCTGAGGCCGGAGGAGTGCCGCCTGATCATGGTCGATCCGAAGATGCTGGAACTCTCCGTCTACGACGGCATCCCGCACCTGCTCTCCCCCGTCGTGACCGACCCGAAGAAGGCGGTGATCGCCCTCAAGTGGGCCGTGCGCGAGATGGAGGAGCGCTACAAGAAGATGGCCAAGATCGCCGTCCGCAACATCGACGGCTACAACGCCCGCGTGGCCGAGGCGGCCGCCCGCGGCGAGGTGCTGACGCGGACCGTCCAGACGGGCTTCGACCGGCAGACGGGCGAGGCGGTCTACGAGGACGAGGAGATGGACCTCGCCCCGCTCCCCTACATCGTGATCGTGGTCGACGAGATGGCCGACCTGATGATGGTGGCGGGCAAGGACATCGAAGGCGCCATCCAGCGCCTCGCGCAGATGGCGCGGGCGGCCGGCATCCACCTGATCATGGCGACCCAGCGCCCGTCGGTGGACGTGATCACCGGCACGATCAAGGCGAACTTCCCCACCCGGATCAGCTTCCAGGTGACGAGCAAGATCGATAGCCGCACGATCCTGGGCGAGATGGGCGCGGAGCAGTTGCTGGGCCAGGGCGACATGCTGTTCATGGCCGGCGGCGGGCGCACGACGCGCGTGCACGGGCCGTTCTGCTCGGACAGCGAGGTCGAGACCGTCGTGGCCCACCTCAAGCGCCAGGGCCGCCCCAGCTACCTCGATGCCGTCACCGCCGACGACGCTTCCGAAGATGCGCCGAAGGAGACCGGCCGTCGCGGCAAGGCCGTCGAGAAGGCCGAGCGGACCGAGGAGCCGGAGGAGGATGCCCCCGTCTTCGACATCGGCGCCTTCGCGGCGGCGACCGGCGGCGAGTCGGACGACCTCTACAAGCAGGCGATCGAGGTGGTGCTGCGCGACCAGAAGGCCTCGACCAGCTACATCCAGCGCCGGCTCCAGATCGGCTACAACCGTGCCGCCTCCATCATGGAGCGGATGGAGATCGAGGGGATCGTCGGCCCGGCCAACCACGCCGGCAAGCGCGAGATCCTCGTGGCCGGCGCCGCCCACGGCGCGGGGGTGATGTACGACGACGAGTGAGGCCGAATCTCCCTCCCCCCTCTGCGGGGGAGGGAAGCGCGATCAAGCGCGTCGCATCTTCGCCACAGGACGGGTTTCTAAGCGGGATCCCGTCCCCATTCCGCCCGAGCCGCGCCCCTTCGCGGTGCGAAGGAGTCTTCGGATGATCGGCCGCCGCCCCCGCACCGCCGGCACCCTGCTCGCCGCGAGCCTTCTGCTCGCGCCCCTCCCGGCGCAGGCGCAGGTGCAGTCGTTCCTCGACGGGCTGTTCGGGCGCAAGGCGGAACCGGCTCCCGAGCCGCAGCCCGAGGCCGCCGCGCCTCCCGCCGCGAAGAAGGCGGCGCCGAAGCCCGCCAAGGCCGCCGAGAAGCCGCCTGGCGCCAAGGCTACGGACAAGGCCGGGTCGAAGGTGGCGGACAAGCCGGCCGAGAAGGCCGCCCGCCCCGCCGAGCCCAAGGTCGCGGCCGTCGCCACCCCCGCCCCCATCACCGCCGACGCCAACGATCCGGCGACCGTGCTGGCCCAGGCCAACGCCTACTTCAACGGCATCTCGACGCTGACCGGCTCGTTCACGCAGATCGGACCCGACGGGCGGCGGATCGGCGGCAAGCTGACGCTCGCCAAGCCCGGCCGCCTGCGGTTCGACTACGATGCCCCCTCCCCTCTCGAGGTGGTGGCGGACGGCACCTCCGTCGCGGTGCGGGACCGCAAGCTGAACACGCAGGACCTCTACTTCATCGCCCAGACCCCGCTCAAATTCCTGCTGCGGGAGAAGATCGACCTCGCCCGTGACCTCTCCGTCACCGACGTGTCGAACGATCCGGCGGGAGTGCGCATCAGCCTGGAGGACCGGGCGACCTTCGGCGGCACCTCGCGGATCCAGCTGCTGTTCGATCCCGAGGTGAAGACCCTGTCGCAGTGGCGGATCACCGATCCGCAGGGCTACGTCACCACCGTGCAACTCGCCAACCTGCAGAAGGGCAAGCCGGTCGAGGCCGGCCTGTTCTTCATCAATTACGGCCGCGCCGAGGACAAGGCGGCGCAGCAGGCGATCCAGCAATCGCAACGCCAGTAGACGGCTCCGACGTGCGCCTCACCGTCACCACCTGGAACATCAACTCGGTGCGCCTGCGCATCGACCTCGTGCTGCGCTTCCTCGCCGAGCACGGGCCGGACGTCCTGTGCCTGCAGGAGACCAAGTGCCCGGACGATGCCTTCCCCCTGAAGGCGCTCCGGGGCTCCGGCTACGAGCACGTCGTCTTCGCCGGGCAGAAGGGCTACAACGGCGTCGCCCTCCTCTCACGCCTGCCGCTGCACACCCGCGATGTCATGGGATTCTGCGGCCGGGCCGACGCCCGCCACATCTCGGCGGTGCTGGGACCGGAGGCCGGGCCGGCGGCGGGCCTCGTGCTGCACAACTTCTACATCCCGGCCGGCGGCGACGTGCCCGACCGAACCCTCAACGACAAGTTCGCTCACAAGCTCGACTTCCTGCAGGAGCTGCGCGCCTGGGGCGGCAAACGCCCGTCGGGCCCGGCCATCCTGGTCGGCGACCTCAACGTCGCGCCGCTCGAACACGACGTGTGGTCGCATAAGCAACTCCTCGACGTGGTGAGCCACACCCCCATCGAGACCGAGGCGTTGGAAACCCTGCGGGGCGAGGCGGGCTGGATCGACGCGGCCCGTCACCTCACCCCGGAGCCGGAAAAGATCTACACGTGGTGGAGCTACCGCTCGCCGGACTGGAACGCCGCCAACAAGGGCCGGCGCCTCGACCATGCCTGGGTTTCCCCCGACCTCGCCGGAACGGTACGGGCCGTCGACGTGCTGCGCGAGGCAAGGGGCTGGGAGCGGCCCTCCGACCATGTGCCGGTGACCCTGGCGCTGGAGCTTTAGCGGCCCCCGCCGTCCTTGCGAGCCCAGCGAAGTCGGATGATGCAGCCGAAGGGGGGCTGAGGACTGGATCGCCCTATCGCGCCGTCCGTGACGATGACGCTGTTCCAAAGTGGAACTCCGCCCCCTTTCGCGCGCTGTCGGCTCACAGTCCCGTGATGCGAGGCCGCCCCATGCGCAAGCTCCTGATCGCCTTCCTGCTGCCCAAGATCGTCGAGGTCATCCGCCGCCGCTACAGTGGCCGCCCCGCCGCCCGTCACCGCTCCTTCTGAGCCGCCACCCGTGACGCCGGGGCGCAGCGGCGCTGGCCCCGGCGGCCCTACCTCCTGCGGCGTGCGACCCGGAGGACCCCGATGACCGACGATTCCCCCCCGAACGATCCCCGGCGAGCCGGCGCGCAGCCGCCGTTTCCCGGCGACCAGCAGCAGCCGCGTCCCGGCCTGACCTCGAAGATGACGCCTGCTCCCGACCACGGGGAGGAGAGCTATGTGGGCAAGGGTCTGCTCACCGGCCATGCCGCGCTGATCACGGGGGGCGATTCCGGCATCGGCCGGGCGGTGGCCATCGCCTATGCCCGCGAGGGCGCCGACGTGGCGATCTCCTACCTCGAGTCCGAGCAATCGGACGCCGAGGACACCGCGTCCTGGGTCGAGAAGGTGGGGCGGCGCTGCCTGCTCCTGCCGGGGGACATCCGCGACGAAGCTCATTGTCGCAGCCTCGTGGCGCGCACGGTCGAGGCTTTCGGGCGCTTCGACATCCTCGTCAACAACGCGGCCGCGCAGGTGGTGAACGATGGGTTGGAGGACCTGAAGGCCAGCGACATCGAGGGCTCGTTCCGTGCCAACGTCTTCGCCATGTATTACCTGACCCAGGCCGCCGTGCCGCACATGAAGCCGGGCGGGACGATCGTGAACTCCACGAGCGTGCAGACGAAGGTCGCGGACCCCTCCATGCTGATCTACGCCGCGACCAAGGGTGCCATCGCGAGCCTGACCATCGGCCTCTCGAACCTGCTGGCGCCCAAGGGCATCCGCGTGAACTGCGTCGCCCCCGGCCCGGTCTGGACGCCGATCCAGCCCATCGTGAAGAGCCCGGAACAGATCGAGCAACTCGGGGCCAACACGCCCCTCGGCCGTGCCGGGCAACCCGCCGAACTCGCTCCCGCCTACGTGCTGCTCGCCTCCCGCGAGGGCAGCTACATGTCCGGCGCGCTCGTTCCCGTCACCGGCGGCCTGCCGATGCTGTGAGGCTCGCTGCGATTGCGCCGGTGCGGGGGGCGGGACGCGCGGACTCGGCTTGAAATGCGCTCGCACCTTCGGTACACCCCCCGCCAGTGCCGCCGTAGCTCAGTTGGTTAGAGCACCAGATTGTGGATCTGGGGGTCCCCCGTTCGAGCCGGGGCGGTGGTACCATCCTTCTCTCAGGCGTCCCGTCCCGTTCCGCCTACGGCCCGCGCGGGCGCTGTCCGGCCAGAGCAAGACGGGATCCGTCGCCATCATGAACAGCCCCGTCCGCCCCGTGCGCACCCTGTTCGACGAGGAGGCCATCGCCCGGCGCAACACCGAGCTTGCACAGGAGATCCTGGCGGCGGAGCCGCAAGACCTCTTGGTCGTGGCGGTGCTCAAGGGCAGCTTCATGTTCGCCGCCGATCTCCTGCGGGCGCTCCACCGGGTAGGGCTGTCGCCGCAGGTCGAGTTCGTTCATCTTTCGAGCTACCGCACCGGCACGGTCTCCACCGGGCAGGTCGAGATCCTGCGCGACGTGCAGAGCGAGGTGCGCGGGCGCGACGTCCTCCTCGTCGACGACATCCTGGAATCGGGCCGCACGGTGGTCTTCGCCAAGGATCTCCTGATGGCGCGGGGCGCCAAGCGGGTCCTGACGGCGGTGCTGCTGGAGAAGCCCGGCAAGCGCGCCGTCTCGATCGACGCGGAATTCGTCGGCTTCACCTGCCCCGACATGTTCGTCGTCGGCTACGGCATGGATGCAGCGCACGCCTACCGGCAGCTGCCCTTCGTCGGCGTCGTCGATTTCGGTAACGGCGAACCGGACTTGTTCGGCGAGGGCTGAGCCGCCTGTCCGCGGCATTTTAGCGTTTTTTTCTGACGCAAGGCAGCTTTTGCGGTGCAACCGTCTTGACAGCAGGGCGGTTCCGTCCCCGTTCTGGCCGTGAAAGCGTCCAGGGCCTTGGCACGACAGGAAGATTTCAGGACATCATGGCGCGCATCCTGCTGGTGGATGACGAAGAGACGGTGCGTGGCTTCCTGAAGCGGGGGCTGGAGATCGACGGCCATGCCGTCGTGACCGCGACCGATGGCAGCGATGGGCTGGACCGGCTCAACGAGGCCGGCGGAGCCTTCGACCTGATGCTCACCGACATCCGCATGCCGCTGATGGACGGGATCGCCCTGGCGCTGGCCGCCAAGCGCGACTTCCCGGACCTGACCATCCTCCTGATGACGGGCTTCGCCGATCAGCGCGAGCGCGCGCGCGGGCTCGACGCCATCGTCACCGACGTGCTGACGAAGCCCTTCTCCCTCGCCGACCTGCGCTCCATGGTGAAACGCGCACTGGCCGCCTGACCGGTCGGCGGTCGGCTTTCACGTATCGTCCTCCCTCACCTTGCGGGGGAGCCGCCTACGCCTCGAAAGAGAGGGACGCGCGCGTCCCCCGGGCAGCAGGAGCGTAGACCAGGGCGGTGCGCAGGTTCGTGGCCATGGCCTTCACGATCCGGGAGCCGAGGCCCGTACCGCGCGGTTTGCCCTCCCCGGTCCAGCCGATGCCGTCATCCTCCACCGCGAGTTCGAGGCGCCCCTCGGCCCGGCGCAGGGCCACGCGGATTTCCCCCGGTGATTCCGGCGGGTAGGCGTACTTGTAGGCGTTGGTGACGAGTTCGGTGACGACGACGCCGACCGAAACCGCCTTGTCGGTGGCCAGCTGCACCGGCTCCGCGCTCAGGCGAATGGCATGATCGCGCCCGGCCGCCTTCATCGCCGCCTGCAGTTCCTCGACGAGGCTGCCGAGATAGGCATCGAGTTCCACCGCCTCGACGTCCTCGGAGGTGTACAGGCGCCGGTGAATGCCGGCGATGGCCGAGATGCGCGCCTGCATCTCCTCCAGCGCGGCCTTGGCCGCCGGGTCGGCGACGGCGGTGGTCTGCATCCGGGCCAGCGCCGCCACGAGGGCGAGGGAGTTGGCGACCCGGTGGTTGACCTCCCGCAGGAGCAGTTCCGCCCGGTCCCGCGCGGCACGGACCTCGGCCTCGGCCCGCTCCTTGTCCCGGCGCAACGCCTCGGCCCGGAGCGCGGTGCCGATCGCCTCGGCGAGCAACTCCCGGAACTGGCCCTGGAGATCCTTCCACACGTAGTCGGCGGCCCCTGCCTTCAGGGCGGCGACGGCCACCCGGCTGTCCTCCGAGCCGGTGACGTAGACGACCGGGGGTGCCTCCGGCAGCGCGCGGATCGCCGGCAGCAGATCGAGCCCGGTCTGACCGGGCATGTGGTGGTCGAGGGCCACGAGGTCGATGCCGCCCCCGGCCAGCCGGGCGAGGCCCGCCGCGCCGTCGGCGGCGTGCTCCACCGCATAGCCGCGGGCCGTCAGGGTGCGCTGCACGAGGCGGGCGAGGCCGGCATCGTCATCGATGTAGAGGATGCGGATGCCGGATGAAGGCGCCCCGTCTGAGCCGGTCGTCATGGGGTTTCCGGGATCTGCATGACCGAGAAGAACAGGCCGAGCTGGCGGATGGCGTGGGCGAAGCCCTCGTAGTTCACCGGCTTGGTGACGTAGACGTTGGCACCGAGATCGTAGCAACGCTGGATCTCGCGGGCATCGTCG
>Ga0316227_1004813_pt1 | contig 9875 bp, 10 predicted proteins | sample TBH18019metaG_FD_206012 | JGI IMG/M metagenome (GOLD analysis project Ga0316227, IMG submission 206012) | Freshwater microbial communities from Trout Bog Lake, Wisconsin, USA - TBH18019 | ecosystem: Environmental > Aquatic > Freshwater > Lake > Hypolimnion/Profundal zone | place: USA: Wisconsin... | reverse complement strand
CGACCTGATTTGGGCACGAAAAGGCACAAGGGCTCAGGGGCTGCGAAGAAGCCTCCATCGCGCCTATCGGCGCGCGGTAGGTTTGAGCGGGAGTCATGGAACCCTTGGGCCTCCTTATGGCCAACCTTCCGGGTTCAAGGCTCTGCCGCGCCAGCCCTTCGTGGCCGGACAGAAATTGCCTGCAGCCGGTCAGCGGCGGCTCCGGATGAGCACGCCCGTGTTGTAGGCGAGGTAGTAGCCGGCGGTCAGGCCGATCATGAGCAGCGTCAGCGGGCTTTGCATGAAAGCCGCCGAGGAAGCGGTGACCGCGGCATCGGAGAAATAGAGCACCCCGATGCGATAGAGGACGCGACCGGCCAGCAGCAGGGCAAGCCCCACGCCGATGTAGGTGTTGGGGGTATAGAAGTGCGGCCCGCCGGGATTGGTCTCGAAGACCGTCAGGTGCAGGCCAACCAAGGCGAGCAGTCCGCCCAGCACGAGGCCGCCGCCGAAGCCGGCCAGGAGGCGCGGCACGGGCCACGTCACGGCCAGCAGGGGCACGCTGATGAGTCCGAAGATCACGATGCCGCTGATCAGCCGCCCGGAGTGCAGAGGCTGCCGGCCCACGTTGCGATGGAAGCGACGGTACATGCGCCAGGCGAACCACGGCAACAGCAGGGCGGGGATCAGGTTGCTGGTGGAGGCGGGCATGGGCTCGGTCGGCGAAAAGCTTTAGGCGGCAGGTGAGTTTGTGATGTTGGAGCGGCCCCAAGCTTGAGGCCGCTCGCCTGTACCCTCCAGCCCGCGCACCTCACTTCACCGCGGCGACGGCGGCCACAAAGGCCTTGGCGCGGGCGGTGATGGCGGCCCAGTTTTTCTCCTTCAGGGCCTTGGCCTCAACGAGCGAGCTGCCGGCGGCGGTGGCGAACGCGCCGACGCGGATGTACTCGCCGACGGTCTCGGGGGTCACGCCGCCGGTGGGCACGAGCTCGATCTGCGGGAGCGGGGCCTTGACGGACTTGATGTAGGCGGGGCCGAAGAACTCGGCGGGAAACACCTTGGCGGCGTCGGCGCCGGCCTCCCAGGCCTGGACGATCTCGGTCGGCGTAAAGGCGCCGCTGAACACGGGAATGCTGTAGCGGCGGCAGAGGGTGATGACCTCGGGGCGCAGGGCGGGGGTGACGATGAACTTTGCCCCGGCGAGGATGCCGGCGCGGGCGGTCTCGGCATCGAGGACGGTGCCGAGGCCGAAGAGGAAATCGGGCAGCTCAGCGGTCGCCTTCTCAAGCATGCGGATGGCGCCGGGCGTGGTCATGGTGAGCTCGATGCTGGTGAGGCCGCCGTCGGCGAGCGCCTTCGCACAGTCGAGCAACCCGTCGGGGTTGTCGGCGCGGATGAGGGCGATGACCTTCTCGGCTTTGATCTTGGCGAGGACGGCTTCTTTTTTCATGGGCGGAAAGGGTGTAGGGCCGGGGGCAGGGGAAGGGAATCCCGTTTTTGGCGGAGAGGACGTTGAATCTGGAACTCAGGGATGGAGAGTAGGAATGGTTCGGAGGGCCGACGACCGGAGCCTTAACCTGGAGGGCACCCGGAGGCATGAAAAGCCACGGGTGCGGGATGATTGGCCAGAATTTATGAGTTCCAGATTCAATCCATCGGGTCAGGTTTCTTCCCCACTCAATTTACTTGCTCCGGGGGCGCCGGGTGTGTCTTTTGCCCGTCCCGCTAATGCCCGGGTGGTGGAATTGGTAGACACGCAGGTCTCAGAAGCCTGTGCCTAAAAGCGTGGGGGTTCGAGTCCCCCCTCGGGCACCATTTAGAGTGGTAGCGAACATCGTCAGATTGACGGTGTTAGCGAGTTGTCCAGAGGAGCTGGGGAAGTCGAGGCCGCGATGAGGTCGCTGAAACAGAAATCACATATCCAGCGACCTGCGGCTTGATCGTCCAAAGTAGCCGTCGCACACGGGACATCGGTAAGTGGATTCAATGTCGTGATCATGGAGTGCATGGAGACGCACTAACTTCCCGTTATCATCGTAACATTTCGAACAAAACGGGCCTTCATCCTTTCCTTCTTTCACCAAAAAATACATCGAATCACGAAAAACGAGAGCCTCCTTCACTTGCATCATCTCCTCCAGCTTCCTGATCCGAGTCCGAAGCTGGAGGTTCTCTTCTTGCAGCTCAAGTCCCTGCTCTCGCAGTTCCATGACCTTAACTTGGAACTCAATCGTCATGCCTTTTTTCGCGAGCTCGTAGGCATCTCTAGCTGTTTCGAAAAAGGACATGGTCGAAAATCAAAACTTAGCGCCAACGACCCCCAATGCGAACACGATCTCCCCACAGATTTTCGCCATTGTCTCTGATGTTGTGGCAAACAATTCCGAGCTGCGTGAATCCTAGTTTCTTTAGGAACGACATGTTCTGGTGGATAAACTCCGAAGCTTCAGCGACGAACTTTGTTCGATCAGCGCTAACCCAGCCGAATCGCTCCTCACGGAATTGCAGGCCATCCTCAGGCTTTGCGAGCTGAAGACCTGCAAATGCACAGATGGCTTTCTCAAGCTTAACGCGCAATTCGTCAGTGGGCACAACAACGTTACTGGCCGAACCGGCTGCAACGATTTCTTCGAGGACGGCCGTTACTTGATTCATAAAGATGGTGCCCTTATTTTGACGAGAGCCCCGCGAACAATTTCCTAAAGCAATTTGGCATACCTTGGCTGTTCGGGAAGTGTAACGTCGAGATGACGTGTTGTATTCTGGCTCGAAAGAAAATCAATGCCAAGGGCGACAACACAAAATCTGTATTCCATTTCGGACATGAATCGTTCTGGTTTTTGGATATAAGCTAAGTCCGTCAGTTGCTCAGGTGTGCGGCCATCGTCTATCCTCGAAGCGACGCGGATAACACCTTCTCATCCATCAATCGCCCATCATCGCGCTGAACCAGTTACATCTTGTCATTAAGACGTGATTTCGGTGTTAAGCGCAGGTCTCAGAAGCCTGTGCCTAACAGCGTGGGGGTTCGAGTCCCCCCTCGGGCACCACTTTTCTTAAGCGGATGGAAGGGAAGAGCTAGAGTAACCGAGGTGTCGCGCCGGATCTAAAAGTGCCACACCGGGCCACATAAAGTGCAGGGTTGTTCGCCGATGTGCAGGTAGGTTCGCGTTTGGAAGACGAGCTTTAGTAAGGCGTATTTAGGTTCGAACCGACGACGGTCAGCCATCGAGATTTCTGAGCCAAATTTTTCTGCGAGTGTTGCATATCCTATCCGCTGCGTTTCTAGGAAGCGATTCCCAGACGCGCACGGGCCTGGACATGACGATCGCGAAGTAATGCCTCATGTTCGCGAAGGAACGTAATTTCATCATCGGTCAGCCGGATGAATGGTGCGGTGCTCAGCGCGTGGCTTCTTGACCTGTCGAATTTCGAGCAAGTTTTTGCCCGACTTACTCCCAGCTTTATCCATGAGCACCTTCGTTCCGAACCAGACGAATTAGAAATGATTGCCCGGTATGCAGCGGCGGCACTGGATCAAGCCCTCAAAAACGGGGAAAAGACGGTTGGGAACATCCACAGTATCCACCAGCTCCTGAGAGTGGCGTCTAGGCCGTGGCCGGTGCCCTGAATGGTTTGGCCGAGCATCGGCGGTCCGCCTTGTGGCAGGTGGAGGAGAGCGGGAGCAGCGATGAACTTTTCCGTTTGGCCCCGATGACCGAGACCGAGCCGGTGCTTTCCCCGTTGGAGCGGATGACGCATCTGGAGCGGTTGCAGGCCGACTATGCGACCCTGGGACTGACCACGGGGCGTCATCCGATGGCCCTCATGCGCCCGCAGATGACCGACACTGTGCGGGCCGGTGACCTGAAGCAGGTGCGTCATGGTGCGCAGGTGAAGGTCGCGGGGAGCGTTATCACGCGGCAACGCCCAGGTACCGCCAAAGGGGTGTGTTTCATCACGCTCGAGGACGAATCCGGTCATGCGAATGCCATCGTCTGGCCCAAGCTCTTTGAGGAGTACCGCCTGGTCATCAACCTGGAGTCCGCCTTGGTCATCACCGGTCACGTGCAAAATGAGAGCGGCGTGGTGCACGTCATCGCGACGGCGATAGCGGCCATGCCGGGCCTGGGCATGCCCGAGCAGGCCAGTCATGACTACCGATGACGATGACCATGACGGCACCTTCCGCTTGCCTTTGCAGGCCCCCGGTCATCGGTTTCCCGTATGCGCCTGGCATGGTCGTCACATTCAATCGCACCGTCGAAGGCTTCCAGCGCGGAGAATTTACCGAGGTGTCTCGGATTGTGAAAAGAAACGTGTTCGTCCGGTCCGCGGCGGGCGACCGATCGTTGCCGCTGCGGTCGGACGCCTTCTCCGTTGCTCGTCCGCGAAGCTTGGAGATTGCCGCCGGCGACCGCTTGTTGGTTCGGGCCAACGACCGCAATGCTCGCGTGTTGAATGGAGAACTTGTAACCGTCGCTCGCATTGATGCCGGCGTGATTCAGACCGCGGATGGCCGCTGCATCGACACCAAGCGGTTTCGCGCGCTGGTGCATGGTTAAAGTCCGCGTGGGGTTGTTGGTCACGAGACCTTCGCCCTCATAACCTGAAGGTCGTTGGTTCAAATCCAACCCCTGCACCCAATTAACTCGCACACTGCTCGCGAGTTAGTTTCCGCCCGAAGCTAGGTTGCCAGGTTGACGTGGCAACCTAGCCATGAAACATGAAAATTCGTTCTCCGTCAGCCGGTTTAAGAACCGGAATGGCGTGTTCTCGTTCCGCGTGAAGGGCCACCTCAACGGCGTCCGCATCCGCCGTAACTTCAAAACCAAGGAAGAAGCCTCCGCAGAAAGAGCGCTGCTCGAAATCACGGCCGCGCAAATCGAGTCGGGACGTCCAAACCAGCTCGTGACGTCCCTCACGCTGGAACAAGTGCGCGACGCCGAGGCGGCGTTGCGCCGGTTGGGAGCTGCAAGCCACTCGCTCTCGTTCTGCACCGACTTCACGCTCGCGAATTACCGCAAGCCCGATCACGAAATGCCGCTCGCCGACGCGCTCAAGGAATACGTCGCGGCCAACCGCCGGTTTGAGGTGCAGGCCGGCGGCCGGCGGGCGTTTTGTGTCAGCCCTCGACCCGCAAGCCCGGACTGTAGCAGCACGCCCGTACTGAAATTCAGGGTTGCCGATCAACCGGTTTGCCTTGTGCCGGGCCCAGCGAGGAGCACCCTGAGCAAGGAGGGTCTTAACCATGAAAATTGCCAGGTCCTTGGTCGTTTTAATTCTTTGGGGCGCGGTCAGCCTCTCGTTTCAGGGCTGTGTCACGGGCATGCGGGCGGTCAACAGCGGCGTGACGACGCTGCCGAACTTTCTCAGCGGAAACCTGGTGCCGATGTCCACGTTCTCCACGAGCGACGTGATCCGTTTCTACGTCAGCCTCACCTGGGATGATGTCACGAAGGAGGCTGGTTCAAGGGAAGTCGTCTGGAACTGGTACAAGGACGGGAAACTGGTCGGGCACCGTGAAAACGACTGGGCCTACTTTCGGAGCGCGCCCAACACGCGCTTTGCCACCCAGCCGGCCTCGGCCCTGGGCACCGGCCACTTTCGGGCCGAGTGTCTCATTGACGGCCAGCAGGTCGCCGTCGCCGAGTTCGATATCCGGTAAGGCTGGCGTGACTCCGGAGTGTGGCCGGGCTGGTGATGGCGGGCCGGGTATCAGTCTGAAGGCGGGCAGGCCGTTTCACGTGCCTGCAAGGGCTTGTGTTCAACCGTGCCAAGCTTGAGCGGCGAATCCGCCTGTCGGCGCCGCGCGATGCGGGCCCGGGACGGGCCCGCCCACCATCGCCGACCGATTCCAAAACCTGCGTCAGGCTCGCGCCTGATAAGACGGATCGAGTTCGAGGCGGAAGTAATCCCGGGCGTTGGCGAAGCAGATGTTCGCGACCATGCGGCCGACCAGTTCACGATCATCGGGAATCTCGCCGCGCTCCATCTCGGCTCCGAGAAGGTTGCAGAGCACGCGCCGAAAATACTCGTGCCGCGGGTAGCTGAGGAAGCTGCGGGAATCGGTCAGCATGCCGATGAAACGGCTCAGCAGCCCGTTGTTCGACAGGGCGTTGACCTGCCATTCGATCGCCTCCTTTTGATCGAGGAACCACCAGCCGGAGCCGAACTGCAGTTTGCCCGCGACCGATCCGTCCTGGAAATTGCCCACCATCGTGGCAAAGGCATAATTGTCGGCGGGATTGGCGTTATAAATGATGGTGCGCGGCAGTTCGCCCGTCCGGTCCAGCGCATCGAGGTACTGGCCCAGCGCGCGCACTTGGGGCAAGTCCCCAATGCTGTCGAAGCCGGTATCGGCGCCGAGTTGCTGCCGGCGCAGCGAGTTGTTGTTGCGCAGCGCCCCGAGGTGCAGCTGCTTGGTCCAGCCGCGGCGGGCGTCCCAGCGGCCGAACTCGAGCATCAGGAAGGAACCATAGCGGGCCCAGGCGTCGGGCGCGGCGGCCTGACCCGAGCGCGCCGCGGCAAACACGGCCTTGGCTTCCGCGTGGGAGCAGGGCTGGGCCAGTGCGGTATCCAGGCCATGGTCGGACAGCCGGCAGCCGAGCCGGTGAAAATCGCCGTGGCGCTGCTCAAGTGCAGCCAGCAGGTCATCCAGGGTATTGACCGGCCGGTTGGAAACCTGCGCAAGGCGTTCCAGCCAGGCATTGAATCCCACGGGCTCGTTCACCCCGAGCGCCTTGTCCGGACGGAAGGCGGGGTAGACGCGGGTCTTGAGCCCCAACTTCTGGATCCGCTCGTGATCCGCCAGCGAATCAGCCGGATCGTCCGTGGTGCAAACGACCGCCACGCGGTGGGCGGCCAAGATGTCGTGCACGCGCAGGTCGGCCAGCACCCGGTTGGCGGCCTGCCAGATGGCGTCGGCATTCTGCGGGTTGATGGGCAGGTCGATCCCAAAATACCGCGCGAGCTCCAGGTGCGACCAGTGATAGAGCGGGTTGCGCAGTGTGTGGGGGACCGTGGCGCACCACGCATCGAATTTTTCCCGCGGCGACGCGTCACCCGTGCAGAGGCGCTCGCTGACGCCATTGGCGCGCATGGCCCGCCATTTGTAGTGATCCCCGCCAAGCCAGATCTCCGTCAGGTCGGCAAAGCGGTGGTTGTCCGCAATGAGCCGGGGCGAGACGTGGCAGTGGTAGTCGAAGATCGGCTGGGCCTTCGCAAAGTTGTGATACAGGTCCCGCGCCGCGGGCGTCTGCAGCAAAAAATTCTCGTGGATGAAGGTCGGCATGGTCAGCGGGAGATATCGGCCAGCATCGCGTCGTAGGTCGCGTAGCTTTCGAGCAACCGGCGCGACGCCGCGCAGCGGGCCTGCGGGGCGAGCCCGGTGTGCTCGGCCAGGAAGAGCAGGTAATCGGCCACATTCCTCGCATAGCGCAGCCTGGCCTCGGGACTGATCTGGTAGAAGCGGGCGCGCTGCTGGTAGCCGGCGGCCGTATGGTCGCCCAGCGCGGCCTTGTCCGGCCGTCCGCCGGCGGCGAGCACGTAGAGGAAATTATACTCGAAAAAGAACATGTGGTCGGGCGAGCGGGGCAGGGCCTCGAGGGCGGCGCGGCAGGTCCTGGCGTCGGCAAAGACGTCGGTCGGCCGTCCGGCGGCGGCGAGCGCGGTCACGATGAAGATGCGGGCCATTTTTTGCTCGGTGGCATCGGGGCTGAAGGCGCCGGCCACGCCCAGATCGAGGGTAAACTGGTACCAGTCGCGCCACAGGGCCTGGTCCGCGGCATCGGGCGAGCCGTGCAGCGCCCGGCCCATTTCGTAGGTGTAGCGCCCGCTGGTTTTTATTTCGAGCCGGCTGCCGGTGATTTCGCCGAGCACGCGGTAATTCTCCGCGGACTTCCCGGAGCCCGAATGAAAGCCGATGCTGACCCCGAACTGCCGGCACACGTCCCACTGCCGCCCGACCATGGCCCGCAGGGCGGCCCCGTCCGCGTAGGGGGTGTTTTTTTGGAAACCGAACGCGGGGGCGATGAAGTTCACCGGCATGCCCAGCCGCTCGCACAGGGCAAGCATGACCGCCGTGGTTTCCGGCGTGGTCAGGCCGGGGAGCTCGTCGATGGAGAGCTCGCGCAGGTAGCGCCGGCCGACGTCGGAGGCAAAGGCGGCGTGGCGCGCCGCGCGGTATTTCTCGTCGCGCCGCTGCATCTTGACCATCGCGGGCCACACGAGGCAGAGCAGGCGCTCGAACTCCGCGGGCTGCAGCACGAGGCCGACCTCCGCGACGCGGGCGCCGACCTGCCGGACCAGCCCGGGCGGGATCGCTGCGAGTTCGGCGGGCTGGTTCAGCGCCAGTTCAGGTGAGAGGTCAAAGGTGATGTAGCTGGCCAGCAGGCACCCGCGCACCAGGGCATCCTCCCGCTGGTCGAACTTGCCGCCAATGGGCTGGTGATCGGCGTTGAAGCTCCAGGCCAGCCGGCGGCGATGGAAGCCGGTCTTGAGTTTGGACAGGACCGCCCCGTGGCTCATGCCCTCCACGCTCTGTCCCTGGTGACCCTCGGGAACGCTCGTGCCGATGAAGGGGAAGGGAACGGTGTCGAGCCGGCCCTCCAGCATCGTGTCCAAGTCAAAGACGAGCTCCCGCGGGATGCTATTCTGATTCGCGGTCATCCCCAAATCCAGCACGCTCATCGCCCATTCGACGGCGGGCCAGTGCAACGTGGTGAAACGCGCCCCGACGCCGATCGTGCCGCGGGCCAGGTTTCCGCCCGTGGTGGGAAAAATCGTCGAGTCGGGATCGTGAGCCAGGATCAGGTTCTTGAGACGAAGCAGGTTTTCCCACGAGGCGGGAAAGGCGAAGTGGCCGGGCTCAAGGGCGACCCCCCCGTCAAGGACCGCCAAGGCGGTGGTGCCAGCCGGAGCGTGCAGCAGCCAAGCGCAGTCACCCGTCTGGTCATCTTCCACGAGCAGCCAGTCGCCCGCGGCCGTGGCAAAGCTGCTCTTGGGGAAGGCCCGCGGCTTCAGCCCGGCGTGCAACCTTGGAACCAGGGCCGCCCAATCGAGACAGAAGTCGGGACTGATGCACGGGTTCTGCGCGATGCGCAGACCATTTTGGAGGAGAAAACGATTGATGGGTCGTTCCATGGAAATTTCAGCGGGTCATCAGGTGGTCGTCAACGGGCGCAGATGGCCGGGCGCGCCGCATCCGGGAGGGTTCGATCACTGATGGTTGGCAGGGGCGGCACGTTGGGCGCACGTCCGGTCACGGGCGCCTTGATGTTTGGAAAGCGAGGGATGTAAAGCACCCATCGCTCCCCCGGGAGCCGTCAGGGCGACGATCAGTAGTGCAGGTTGTAGGTTACGAGCAGCTGCAGGGGCAGTCCAGGGACGCCGGAACCCCAGGTGTACTGGCGGTTCAGCAGATTCTTGACGTTGACGCGCAGGGTGTTGGTGATGCGCCCGGTATTCCACTCGTACCCGGCACCAATGTCCACAACCGCGGCCGGGGCGTTGTAGTTGTATTCCCGGCCGTCGTCCACGAAGACACCCTCCGGTTCGCCGGAATAGACGGCGGAGGAACCGCTGCCGGAGATCAGGGGCAGGGCCACGCCGTTGGCATCCACCGGGTAATTGATCGTCGCATTGGCCGGCTGGGTCGGAATCGGCAGCAGGCCGTTGACGGGGAACGGCGCGTTGATCACCGGCGTGGCGGTGATCTTGTCCTCACCGGCGAGCTTCGGATCCGTGATGTAGGTCCGGTTGGTGGAGGGAGCATCCTGATTGAGCCGCCGCGCATCGTGGCGTCTGCGATAAAGTCCCACGTCCACACGTGGTTCTTATGCGTCGCCTTGGTGGGCAGCCCAGTAGAGCGGCCTCTCCGAGGGAGTTTCCTCTTC
>Ga0316227_1004811_pt1 | contig 9877 bp, 8 predicted proteins | sample TBH18019metaG_FD_206012 | JGI IMG/M metagenome (GOLD analysis project Ga0316227, IMG submission 206012) | Freshwater microbial communities from Trout Bog Lake, Wisconsin, USA - TBH18019 | ecosystem: Environmental > Aquatic > Freshwater > Lake > Hypolimnion/Profundal zone | place: USA: Wisconsin... | reverse complement strand
AAGATGGCATGAAAACAGCGGAGACGCCAGAAGCACCAAAAGATCAAATTGTGCAAAACACCGCTGTTCCAGCAGATAAGACTGTGGACGTGCAGGCTAAAGACATTAGCAAGTGATTAAAGAGGCGCGCGTAGAAATCATGTGGTCTCTTAAATGATTGATCTGGGCGTTTCAAAACTTGCTCTTATTGCAGTAGTCGCTTTAGTAGTGGTTGGTCCAGAGCGCTTGCCAAAAGTGGCTCGTATGGCGGGCAATTTATTTGGCCGTGCGCAGCGTTATATGGCAGAGGTCAAATCTGAAGTCAGTCGTCAGATGGAAGTTGAAGAATTTAAGCAACTGCGCGAAGAGGGCGCGGCGGCCTTGAGGGAGGTGGAGAGTAGCCTTCAGTCCACTGTTCAAGAGGCAAACGCCCATTTAAGCGATCAGGCAGATATTTTTGAGCACAATTTCACCAAGCCTGTACTGAATGAAAAAGAAGTTTTGCAAAAATCAAAACGCCAAGGACGAAACAGCTGGGGTATTAAGCGGGCAGCCAGGCCTATTTGGTTTAAGCGCTCTACTGGAATGCGTACGCGAGTACAGTCTGGTGCGGCTAGGATGAAACGGTTTCATCACAGCTCTAACCCATAAACTGAGCAATAGATAAAAGCCCCGAAGCCCCCAACTAATGACGCAAAATTACTCCACCGAAGATTCCGGTATACAGGAATCTTTCTTATCGCATTTATATGAGTTGCGTGACCGCGTGATTAAGGCGGGCTTAGCGATCATTATTGTTTTTATCTGCCTAGTGTATTGGGCGCCTGATATTTTTCATTTATTTGCGCAGCCATTATTAGAGGCTCTGCCAGTAGGGGGCAAGATGATCGTGACTGATGTCACTGGGTCATTCTTTGTGCCAATGAAGGTGACGATGCTGGTGGCTTTCGTCATCGCACTACCGGTAGTGATGTATCAGTTGTGGGCATTTATTGCCCCCGGCCTTTATCTTCATGAGCGCAAGTTAATTTTGCCGTTGGTGGTCAGTAGCTACACCTTATTTATTGTCGGTATGGCGTTTGCCTATTTTTTAGTGTTTCCGACGGTATTTAAATTTATGGCCAGTTACAACGCACCGCTGGGCGCAGAGATGTCTACGGACATTGATAACTACCTTAGTTTTGCGATGACTACCTTCTTGGCCTTTGGTATTACCTTTGAAGTGCCCGTAGTGGTGGTGGTACTAGTTCGCATGGGTCTAGTACCCTTGGCTAAGCTAAAAGAAATCCGTCCCTATGTCATCGTAGGTGCTTTTATTGTTGCTGCCGTTGTAACACCCCCAGATATATTGTCGCAACTGCTCTTGGCAGTGCCCATGACCTTGCTGTACGAGTTGGGCTTATTGGTAGCGCGCTTTTATGTGCCAAAACCCTCAAGCGATGAAGCGGATGGCAGTGCGGCTACTGAGTCAAAAACAAGCTAGGCTGTTGTAGCTTCTACTGAAGTTTTAAAAAAGGTGGCATTCAGCCACTTATTCACGCGGTCAAAACGATAACGTCTTTGTCGAAGATTGCCTTCCACTCCCGACTCAATGCCTGCAAATACTTTTCCTGCTGCTAATAAGGAGCGGCGTTGTTGGGTGGTATCTATCTGGATCAGTCTGGGTAATATCTTTGGTAATTCCCAGCGGATGTCGACCACCACACAATGCTCATGCTGGAGCTGGCCTACTTCACAAAGGAGTAGTTCAGCTTTACTCAGATTAAATTGGTTGGCAATAATGAGGCGATGGCACATTAAGATCCATTCCTCATCTAATTTATGTTCCGCATGATTTAAAGCAAGATCAGCAAAGGTTGCGAGCTTGAACCATTCATTGCCCTTAGGATTGGAAACATTCTCCAAAATTTTGACCAGTAGATCTTTTGCTTCAGGCACTCCTTGCTGATGCGCCTGCCAAACCCAGTAAGAGGCTTGAAGGCCGCGCACTGTCTCTTCAATCTTTTCGCGCTTACGCCACAAATTAGCCCCTTTGCGAAATTGCGCTTGCGCATGACCAAGATCAGCGGCGTTATCAAAACAGCGGTTACTCTCAGTGGCGTTATATCCCGAAAATTGTGGCTTGCGATAAATTTCCCCTAGAGCAAACCACGCATCTCGATCGCCGTCTTTAGCGGCAAGCTCCAACCAATGCGCTGCTTTTTTAAGAGAGGCATTTGAGTGACTAGGTGCGGCCTTCTTTTTAGATGAGGCTACCCCTTCAAGTTGGGCGAGCCTCAGGCCAAGCGTCAACTTCGCGACGGTAAGACCCAATTCGGCAGCCTGCGAAAGCGCACCTTCATTTTTTTTAGAAAGCCAATCTTGCCAAAGCGAGGAGAGTGTTTCATTTTTGGGTTGTAACTGAACCAGTAGCTCTTTTGCTTGAATATAAAAGGCGTTCTCAGATTCGGTCAAATTTAATAAAAACTGTTTGGCCATTTTTTGTAGCGAGGCAAATTCAGCTTTACCATCCTTTTTAGCAAGCCACTTCGTTAACTCTATTTGTAGATCTTTTTTATCGGGATGGAGCAAAAGTTCTGCTAATTGCCATTGCGTCGCGAATTTCGCACGAATATGAGTATCGGCATTGGCATTGGCATTGGCAATTTTCCAGAATGAGTCCCATCCAAAAGAAAAGGCTGGTGAATTAAAGGTAGAGGCCAAGGGAACGGTCGATATTTGTTCAAGCATCTCTAAAAATTCAGGCGATTGCAGGCCCTGGGAAAAATAATCAGATTCATCAAGACCTAATTTCTTAAGTACCTGATTTCCAATAGAAAAATAAGATTTTTCTAACCAAAGCAGGGCATTGGAAGGCTGAATGGGCGTTTTAAAAGCCCCAGTGAGGTATGCAGAAGCAAGTTTTTGTTGCGCAGATACATCACCTAATCGTGCGTAACCCAGCGTTTTTAAGAATTCACGGCTTGCCATATGACAATTCTGTCATTTAAAGGCCTTAAAAGACAGAAATCAAAGGTCTTGTTGTCGAGATACAACGAAGAAAGCCAAAAAACTACCTTTTGACAAGCAAAAATAGTTCCTACATACCCTCACCTCTAGTCTAGCAAGGCAAAACAAGCAAAATTCATTAGTCCCATTTTTATTTGGGCATTAATTTCAATTTATGGAGATTTAAAGAATGAAAAAATCGCTATTCGCACTCGCTGCAGTAACAGCTTTTGCTGGTGCAGCTCAAGCTCAGTCCAGCGTAACCGTATACGGTATCTTGGACCTTGGTTATGTTGGTTCAAATGTACGTGTTGCTAACAATAGCGGTACTAACGCTCTTGTAAACACACAAAATAGCCAATTCGGTCAAGGTGGCGAGTCCACAAACCGTTTGGGTTTCAAAGGTACTGAAGATTTAGGCGGCGGTCTGTCTGCATTTTTCACTATCGAAACTGAAATTACTCCTAATGCTACTAACACTGTTAGTACTGGCGCTGCTGCTAACCGTCAAACCTTTGCTGGTTTGAAGAAGAGCGGTATCGGTCAATTTGCATTAGGTACTCAGTACACAACAATTCACAATGCTGTTGCAGCAACTGACCCTGGTCAAGCAAACAATATGGCTGGTAACGTGATCTATGACAAGTTATCTGGTGGATCTGCCCTTACAACTTCCACTACGGTTGGAACTTCTGGATCTGCTGGATCACAGCAGTTCTCTGGTCAGCAAAATAATTCTTCTTACACAGTTCGCGCTAACAACATGTTGAGCGTTGCATCTGATACATTTGCTGGTTTCCAAGGCAATGCGTTTTTTGTATTGAATGATCAAAACACTAACTCAGCTTCTGTTACTTCTACAGGTGGTGGCTACGCAGGTGGTACAACTAACCATACAGGTTGGGGCTTGGGTGGTAACTACACATGGAACAAGTTGTTGGTAACAGCTAACTTCCAACAGTTTACTGATAAAGCTCCCTACGGCGTTACAAGTGCTGGTGTTTACCAGGCTGGTAACCCAACTCAAGGTGGCTTTGGTGGTACTACAACTGTAGGCGTAAATGACAAAGATAACCAACAGTACTACGCTGCTACATATGACTTCGGTATCTTGAAGGCCTATGCACAATACGTAAACCGTAAGACTTTGGATGCAAACAATCCAAACAACTACGTTGCACGTACAGCAGAGCAGATTGGTGTTCGTTCATTCATTACGCCAACTGTTGAAGCTTGGGCAAGTGCTGGTATGGGCAAGATTACAGTTTCTCAAGGCGCAGCTAACTCCTTGGCACTTGTAAGTGCAAGTGGTGTTGGTAGCAATGCTGGTAACTTTGGCGGCTTCCAATTGGGTTCAAACTACTGGTTGAGCAAGCGTACTAACTTGTATGCGATCTACGGTCAACAACGTACATCAAACCAAGTTTATAACGCTACTGGTGGTGTTGCTGGCAACCCAACTAGCTACAACTTGAACAACTATGCTTTGGGCGTACGCCACACTTTCTAATTTGATGCTAGCGTAAGCTAGTTGAAGATTGGTTTGGTATTAATGAACCCACTGTGGCAACACAGTGGGTTTTTTCTTTAATGGCGCCTACTTTATATCGCCTACAATTGCCATTATTGCCAAAGAGACAAGCTTGAAAAGGTATTTAAATAAGTGAACCCACCAATTTTGGAGTTGCTCTCTAGGGCTACTAAAGCCTTGCGACTGGGAGAATTCAAGTCAGCAATGCAATGGGTCACCCAAGTGTTAGAGCAAGACTCGCAAAATTTAGTGGCCAAAGAATTGTTAGCGTATTCCTATGCCAGCTTGGGAAATAAGCCCATGGCGCTTAAACTTCTAAAAGAATTGATTGGGGATCTTAACTGCCCTATTTCAGTTTTATATGAGTATGGCTCATTGCTACTCCATGATTCATCTGCTCTTGAGGCAATAGAGCCACTAGAAAGGGCTCTGAAAATGGCCCCTTCCTCTTTTGAGGTGCTGCATGATCTAGCAACAGCATATGCATGCGTTGGCAGAAAAAGAGATGCTATTGAAAGATACCATCAAGCTGCTCGACTTAACGAGGAGTCAAGCGAACTCTTTTACAACATCGGTTGTTTGCATGATGAAGTCTTTGAGCCTGATAAAGCAAATGTGCTTTATCAAAAATCATTAATCCTGGACCCACTTTTTATTGAGCCGCGTGTGAATTTAGGGATAAATCTGATTCATGCTGGAAGGCACATGCAAGGTCAAGCCCATCTTAATAATGCATTGGAGATAAGGTCGGGTATTGATTTTATTTATGGTGATTTGAAGCATTCGAAAATGCATGTGGGCGATTGGTTTAATCATGAGAGCGACATGATAAAAATAATTAAGAGCATCAAGAATCAACATAGAATCATTCACCCATTTGTTTTGCTCAGTCTAGTCGATAATCCCCAGCTTCATAGGGCGGCTTCTGAAATCTACGCACAAAGTCGAACTCATCCTGAGGTTGCCATTCAAAAGGTGAGGGGAGTTACTAAACAAAAAATCAAAGTAGGGTATTTCTCTGCAGACTTTCGAAATCATGCGGTTGCTAATTTAACTGCAGAACTATTTGAGTTACATGATAAAAATGAATTTGAAGTTTACGCATTTTCATCGGGATTCAAAAATAATGATGAGATGACGCAGAGACTTAAAAAATCATTTTACGAATTTATGAATATTTCTGAGTTATCGGATAAAGAGGTCGTCAATTTAGCCAGAGCAAAGGGAATTGATATTGCAGTGGATTTAGGTGGCTATACAGATAATGCTCGAACAGGCGTATTCGAGCAGCGCGTTGCACCAATTCAAGTGAGCTACCTTGGCTACCTTGGAACAACTGGGGCATCCCATATGGACTATATCGTTGCAGATCATGTAGTAGTTACCGCACATAATGAAAAATTCTATTCTGAAAAGATTGTTTATCTTCCCCATTGCTTTCAGGTAAATGATCGCCAGCGAGTGATTTCTGGTCGCCGATTTATAAGAGAGGAATTGGGATTACCTGAAAAAGGGTTTGTATTTTGCTGTTTTAACAATAGCTACAAGATTACTCCTGAAGTCTTTTCTAGCTGGTGTCAAATTCTTCAAAAAGTAGAGGGTAGTGTTCTATGGTTGTATGAGTCAAATAGCGGAATTGCGGAGAACCTCAGAAAAGAGGCGAGGGCTCGTGGGCTAAATCCAGACAGATTAGTTTTTGGTGGAATATTACCTACCCCTGAATATTTGGCCAGATATAGATCGGCAGATCTATTTTTAGATACCTTTCCCTATAACGCTGGGACTACTGCTAGTGATGCACTATGGGCTGGATTACCTGTAGTTACCCGGATGGGTAGCTCTTTTCAAAGTCGCATGGCAGCCAGTATTTTGCAGGCTATAAAAGTACCAGAATTGATTGCCAATACCATTGCAGAATATGAAGACCTTGCAGTGCAACTGGCAACCCATCCTTCTGAGCTGAAAGCAGTTAGGGAAAAAATAGAGTTCAATAAGTTGCGATCTCCACTTTTTGATACCCCGAAAATAACAAAGCACATAGAGTCGGCATATAAAACCATGTATGCGCGTTACTGTGATGGCGAAGGGGTTAGAAATATCGAGGTAATGTAAATATAGTGTTTCATATTAATTGGTAGCTTTAGGTTTTGGCCGCTTACCAATCTGTATGTTGAGATCAAACTCTTTGCCTTTACGCAGTACTGTTGCGCTAACGTCACTACCAGGCCCAAGTTGAGCCACTTGATTGAGTAGCCCGCGGACATCTTTAATTGGTTGTTTATTAATTGCGGTAAGAATATCTCCTGGCTTTGCCCCCGCGCGATCCGCTGGGCCACCTTCAAGTACTCCAGAAAGCAATACCCCATTTGTCTTAGGCGGTAGTTTTAAGGACTCAGCAAGCTCCTTCGAAAGATTCAGAGGTTCCACGCCGATCCAGCCACGAGTCATGGCTCCATTCTTGAGAATAGACTCCATGACTTGTTTGGCTAGATTGACGGGTATCGCAAATCCAATCCCCATTGAACCCCCGTTATTTGAATAGATCGCCGTATTAATGCCGATTAGATTTCCGCGAGTATCAATCAATGCGCCACCAGAGTTACCGGGATTAATGGCTGCATCTGTTTGTATAAAATTCTCAAAGGTATTAATACCAAGATGATCTCGTCCCATTGCAGAAACAATTCCCGAGGTGACAGTCTGGCCAACTCCAAATGGATTACCGATCGCGAGCACAACATCCCCCACGCGAACCGATTCGATTGCGCCAAACGTAATAGCTGGAGGCAGTTGGTTGACATCAATCTTTAAAACTGCAATATCGGTTTCTGGATCGCCCCCGATCATTTTTGCTTTGAATGTTCTTCCATCTGCTAAGGCCACCTCAATTTCATCTGCTTCACTGATGACGTGGTAATTAGTCAAAATGACTCCTTCAGGGTTAACTAAAACACCTGATCCTAAGCTTGAGCTTGGACTTTCGTCAGGCGCTTGATCTCCAAAAAAGAATTTGAAGAAAGGATCCCCTGAATTAGAGACATTGCCTTTATGCGACTTAGTCTTGCTTGGCGCTGTGCTGGTAAAAATATTCACTACTGCTGGCATTGATCGCTTCACGGCCTCGTGGTATGACCCGGGACTGAGTTGGCCGTCGTAGGCAGTCTCTTTTAAGGAGGCATTCTCAATTAAAGAGCTGACTTGCACGCCACCGATCCATTGGGGCTTAAGAGTTGCCACAATGAGCCAGGCGGCCAATAAAATAGTGACAGCTTGTGCAAAAGTGAGCCAGAGACGGTTAAGCATAGTTTAGTGCGCCTTAATTATTTTTTTAAACTATCCCGAATTTCACGCAGTAGCACTACGTCTTCTGGAGTTGGCGGTGTGGATGGCGCTGGGGGAGTGTCCATGAGGCGAATCTTGTTCACCACTTTGACCATTTGAAAGATCACAAAGGCTAACAAAATAAAGTTAATAGAAATGGTGATGAAATTGCCATAGGCAAAAATAGGAACCCCAGCCTTCTTTAAAGCATCAAAGGTGCGTGGAACATTTTCAGGAATGTTTCCGAGGACAATAAAAAGGTTAGTAAAGTCGATATGCCCCCCTAAAAGGGTCGAAATCACTGGCATAACGATGTCATTTACAAGGGAATCGACAATTTTCCCAAAAGCGCCCCCAATAATTACGCCCACCGCTAAATCAATGACATTGCCCTTAACAGCGAAGTCCCTAAATTCTTTTAAAACGCTCATAAATAGCTTCCTTTTCCCTCAAATATAGATTAACTGGTGATTAACCCTATAACTTTCTTGCTTACCCACCTTTTTACTTTAAAATCCAACCTTTAAGCAATTTCTACCTATAAATGTTATTTCGAGGAATTCTGTAAATGAGTGACAAACCCTGTATGGACAAGGATCGCCGCAATTGGCTGATCGCTACTTCAGCGGTTGGTGGCGTTGGTGCTGCCGCAGCCCTTTACCCTTTTATAGATAGCTTTGAACCCTCAGAGCGCGCTAAGGCCGCTGGAGCTGCGGTTGAAATTGATATTACTGGCATGCAGCCAGATGAGATGAGAATGGTGGAGTGGCGTGGCAAGCCTGTTTGGGTGGTACGACGTACCCCTGAGCAAGTTGCAGAGCTCTCCAAGATTGACTCGGAGTTAGCTGATCCTGATTCTTTAAGGAATCCAAACCAATTTACCCCTCCTTATGCCCAGAATCAATGGCGCTCTATTAAACCTGAATACCTCGTCGTAGTGGGTATTTGCACGCATCTAGGGTGCTCACCATCCGCTAAATTTGAGGCAGGGCCTCAGCCTTCTTTACCTAATACTTGGCCAGGTGGCTTTCTCTGCCCATGCCATGGTTCTACATTTGACATGGCAGGCCGTGTATTTAAGAACAAACCAGCTCCAGATAACCTTGAAGTACCGCCACATTACTATTTGAGCGATACCAAGATTCTGATTGGCGATGACAAGAAGGCTTAGGGAGAGATAAATGGCATTTCACGAAAAAGAAGTTCCAGCAGGCGCCTCTGCAGCTCAAAAGCTTTTAGCTTGGGTTGATTCACGGTTGCCTGTGACAGATGCCTTTAAGAGGCATATGAGTGAGTATTACGCTCCTAAGAATTTAAATTTCTTCTATATTTTTGGTGCTTTGGCTATTGTGGTGCTGGCAATGCAGATCGTTACTGGTATTTTCTTGACAATGAATTACAAGCCTGATGCTGCCAAAGCTTTTGATTCTGTTGAGTACATCATGCGCGAAGTCCCGTGGGGCTGGTTAATTCGTTATATGCATTCTACCGGCGCTTCTATGTTCTTTGTGGTTGTGTACATGCATATGTTCCGTGGCTTGATCTACGGTTCTTATCGCAAGCCTCGCGAGCTGATTTGGATCTTTGGTTGCGCAATCTTTTTGTGCCTAATGGGTGAGGCTTTCTTTGGTTACTTACTCCCATGGGGCCAAATGTCTTATTGGGGCGCTCAGGTCATCGTAAACTTGTTTTCTGCTATCCCACTGATTGGACCAGACCTTTCTTTATGGTTGCGTGGTGACTATGTAGTTGGCGATGCCACCTTGAACCGTTTCTTTGCATTCCACGTGATAGCCATTCCATTGGTATTAATTGGTTTGGTTGTAGCGCATATCCTGGCATTGCACGAAGTGGGCTCAAACAACCCCGATGGAATTGAAATAAAAGATAACTTAGATGCTCAAGGGCATCCAGTGGATGGTATTCCATTCCACCCTTTTTACAGCGTTCATGACGTGATGTATTTGGGTGGGTTTTTAATGATTTTTGCTTGTATCGTGTTCTTTGCTCCAGAAATGGGCGGTTACTTTATTGAAGCGAATAACTTTATCCCTGCAA
>Ga0316227_1004800_pt1 | contig 9891 bp, 7 predicted proteins | sample TBH18019metaG_FD_206012 | JGI IMG/M metagenome (GOLD analysis project Ga0316227, IMG submission 206012) | Freshwater microbial communities from Trout Bog Lake, Wisconsin, USA - TBH18019 | ecosystem: Environmental > Aquatic > Freshwater > Lake > Hypolimnion/Profundal zone | place: USA: Wisconsin... | reverse complement strand
GGGACAAAATCCATTCCACAGGATCAGTTCGCGGTCTAGGCGTTTGGCGGTCCAGCCGCCCAGATAGCGATCCGGGACGAAAATAACTTCGCCGGGAATGGATGCCACCACGCGTTCGGCATTTGAGGATGTACAGCAGATGTCGCTTTCGGCCTTCACTTCGGCGGATGAATTGACATAACACACCACCCTGGCCTGGGGGTGTTTGGCGCGCAACGCGCGCAGGGACGGGGCATCAATCATGTCGGCCATCGGGCAGCCGGAATCGGGCGCGGGGAGAATCACGCGCTTGTCTGGATTGAGAATGGCGGCTGTTTCAGCCATGAAGTGCACGCCGCAAAAAACGATCACAGGCGCTTCACAGGCGGCAGCCTTTCGACTCAATTCAAGGGAGTCGCCGGTAAAATCGGCCACATCCTGAATTTCATCAGGTTGATAATTGTGCGCCAGGATCATGGCCTGTCGTTCACGGCGCAGGCGGGTGATCTCGGCCAGCCAATGGGCATTGTCATGTGTGGATTCGGCATGCATTCGGCAAATTGTTGCATGCGTGTTTGGCGCATGTCCAGAACCGAGTTTTGCCCAACCGTCCATGGTCGTGCTGGTCAATGCTGGGGGATGGTGACACAATAGGGCTCATGTCAGCACATCCGCAGAGCAGGGGTTGGATGTCCGGAATCGGGTGCGTCGGAAGAACCTGGCGCGAGGCATGGACGCTGGCCGTGTTTGTCATGGCCGTGCAGGCTGCCTTTCTTTTTGACACGGCCACTTCGGCGGTGTTTCGCTATCCGATCATTGACGCAGGCGTTTATTTTCAGCAGGCCAACGCCATGCTCCATGGCGCTCAAACCGCGGGAGCCTTCTGGCAGCCGCCTGCCTATCCGTGGTTTCTTTCCGTGCTGGGATCCCTGGTTGGAATGCATGTCCTTGCCCTGCGCGTCACACAGGCGTTGATTCTGGCTCCGCTTGCCGCACTGCTGCTCTGGCGCATGGCCCGTCGTTTTCTGCCGCCCGCCTGGGCGCTTGCCACCGGGATTGTCCTGGGATTGACCGGCCCCTTCGTGTTTTACAGTTCGCAACTGCTTCCCGCTGTTCCAGCCGCTGTGCTTCTGACTGCAGCCGTTTGGCTGACCTTGCGGGCTCTGGAGCAACCTTCAATCGGACGCTGGTTTGCCGTGGGTGTTGTGATCGGCATTGCGGCGCTGTTTGTTCCCACCTGCGGTGCCCTGCTTCCCGTGGTTGTCGTTTGCGGGTGGCGCGCGGGGCGCTTATGCGCACGACTGCGCCGCTTCGCGTTCGCCATCGCGCCGCTGGCCGCCCTGCTTCTGACGCTCACGCCCGTGGCTGTGCGCAACTATGACGCCTGCGGTCATTGGATCTGGATATCCACCAATGGCGGAACCAATCTTTATGTCGGCAATAATCGCAACTGGTCTGTCACGCTCACAGCCCAGCCCGGTCTGGACTGGGACAAGCTGATGCGCCTGCCCTATCTACAGTACGGCGCTAAAAATGCCGTTGAAGCAGACCGTCAATTTCGCGACATGGCCATCCAGGATGCCCGGCGCGATCCAGCCGGATGCCTCAAAACGTTCGCCCTCAAAGCCGCCATGTTCTGGCATGGGCGGGAAATCCCCCGCAACCTCGACATGTATGGCTGGAGAGAACACTCGGCGCTGCTTCGTGTGCTGGTGTGGCGCATCGGTGGCATCCATGCGCCGCTTGGCCTGCTGATCCCGCTGGCCGCGATCGGCGTGTTTGCTTTGTGGAGGCGTCCTGGTGCGCGTGTGCTTGCAGCAAGTCTGATTGCCTTTGGACTCCTGGTCGCCTTGTATTTTCCCTGTTCCCGCTATCGGATTCCTGTTTTGCCCATGCTTGTCCTGCTGGCCTGCGCGGGCGCGCATGCCGGGGTTGTGGCCTTGAAAAACAGGCGTTGGGCGATGCTTGCCGGTGGCGGTTTGCTTGCGCTGGCTGTGGGTGTTGCGGTGAACCTTCCCGTGTCCTGGCCAACGGACGCCATTTGCTATGACGCTCACCTCTGGAATGCGATTGGCGCGAATGCCGATGTTCAGCACGAAGTTGATTTTGCGAAGACCTGCTACGAAAAAGCCCTGACCCGCGATCCGCAGTTTGCCGATGCCTGGTTCAATCTGGGCACGGTTTTTGCCCGGCAGAAAGATGGGGCTCATGCGGAGTCCTGCTATCGGGCGGCCATTTCGGCGCGCCCCGATCACGACAAGGCGCGCATCAACCTGGCCCTTCAGTTGGCCGAGCAGGGGAAGACCAACGATGCGCTCCACCAACTGACGCTGGCGGAAGGCTTCAACCCGCTCAACGCAGACGCCTTTCGTAATCATGCGGTCTTGTTGCTTCGCGGCGGACACAGTCAGGAGGCTGTCGGGCCTCTCGCGCATGCGGCTGCGCTTGATCCTTCTCTGCGCCCCGAGCTCACGGCGCTTGAGCAGAGCTTGCTGTCGCGTGAGAAACATTGATTTCCAACACGCATGCGGTCAGCAGTAGGCAAGACTGCGGGTTTCCGGTATGGTGTCGCCACGCATGGCTTCCTGGTCAGAAACAGCAACGATTGTCATTGCCTGCGCGCGTGGGCTGCCTCCCTACGCGGCACAGGAACTGACCGATTTGGGATATGTTGTTGCCGACATTACCGACACCATGGTGTCGGTGCGAGGAACCTTGGTCGATGCCATGCGCCTCAATCTCTGGCTGCGCACGGCACATCGTGTGCTTTGGCCGCTTGCAACAGCCCGCGCGCGCCAGCTCGACGATCTCTATGCGGTGGTCCGGAAAATTCCCTGGGAGACCTGGCTTGATCCGGCGGGCTATTTTACGGTCAACACCGCTGTTTGGAACGACACGGTGCGCGACACGCGCATGCCATCGCTCCGGACCAAGGATGCCATTGCCGATCGCATGCGCGAAGCCTGCGGTCAGCGTCCGGATGCCGGGCCGGAGTTTCACGGGGCCTCGGTGTTTGTCTATTGGCGCGATCAGGATTTGCGCGTCTATCTGGATACCACGGGCGAACCTCTTTCCAAGCGGGGATACCGCAAGCTTCCCGGCAAGGCTCCCATGCAGGAGACGCTCGCCGCGGCCTGTGTTCTGGCCACCCGGTGGGATGGCCACACGCCTTTCGTCTCGCCCATGTGCGGCAGTGGCACGCCGGCCATCGAAGCGGCCTTGATCGCCTGTCGCCGGGCTCCGGGCATCTTCCGCGAACGATTCTCCTTTATGTCGCTCAAAGGTTATTCGGATGGCGCGGCTTCCCGTCACGGATCAGCCGCTTCGCACCCTGCTTTGTTGTGGGCGTCCATGCGCGATGAGGCGACGCGTGGTGAATGCTCAACCACCACGCCTCCCATTATTGCCACAGACCTGGATGCGCAGGCGGTTGCGATTGCGCGGCAAAATGCGGCTGCCGCAGGCGTGACTTCCAACATCACCTTTGATGTCTGTGATTTTACGGCCACCCGCATTCCACCGACGCCAGGCGTGGTCTTTCTCAACCCGGAATATGGCGAGCGCCTGGGCGACGCGGCGCAACTCCTGCCGCTCTATGGACGTATTGGCGATTTCTTCAAGAAGCAGTGCGCCGGTTATCGCGGCTATGTGCTCACGGGCAACATGGAGTTGTCTCGCAAAATCGGATTGCGCAGCTCGCGCCGCCTGATTTTCTTCAACGGGCCCATCGAATGCCGTTTGGTCTGCTTTGATCTTTACGACGGCACGCAGCGACAAAGCAAACTCGCCGGGTCGCCATCTCAGGACATGTAAAAAAGCCCTGGGCTCATTCAATAACCAGTGGGCGAAAACCATCCATCAATGATACAGTATTGTTCATCAAAGTGTTCCTATGCGTATCTTCCGTGGAATACGCAGATGGATGGGAGTATTGGAGCATCAAGGGACGTGTTTGATAGCGGAGTTGGTTGTTTGAGGGGGAACTTCGCTGACGCATGACAGGGGGAATGCCATGATGAAAGAGGTGCTATGCTGGGCAGGAGTTGTCGCCCTTTTCCTGTTGGGCTGGGGCTGTCTGTTTTGTGCGTCGAAGGTCATGAGCCTCGCCCTCCAATCGATGAATCGGAATTCGCATCCCCGGCACAAGCTTGCCGTTTTATTTGTGCGCCAGATCGATCGCTGGACAGCATCCAAAATCCGAGACATTCCGTTCAAGCAACATCGGAATGAGCTTCGCTTTGTCGCCGTTGCAGCCTGGATTTGTGCGCTGGCTATCCTGGTGATGCTCATCAAGCCGTGGGAATATTTCGGCAACAAGGGAAAGAAAGACATACACATCCCTTTGGCCGTGCATGCGCACGAGGCCCACAACAACAATTGGTGGTAGATCGCGCAGAAAATGTTCGTGAGATTCGGCCCGTAGATGCGTTGATCAATGGGACATTTGGGTTTCGGCGGAATGGGTTGTGTTGGTAGCCAGTCGCTCGTTTGCCCGGGCCACCAGTGGCTCATGAAGATTCCGCGCACATTCAGCCAGCCATCCATGAACGTCTCCCGCATGCGGGTCGCTTGAGGACAATGCAAGGCGCGCGCGGCAGGCGTGAACGGCTTTGAGACAGAGTTGCGCGCGTGCTTTCGGGTCTTGTGTGCCTGCCGCGAGATGCAGGTAGGCTTGAATCACAAGGTCGAACAGGGCCGTGTCGTTGTTGCGGACCAACAAGGGCTCGAGAATCGCAATGGCGTTGGCATGGCGGTTTTCCGCCTCATCCAGATAGGCCTGTCCATAGGCGGCAAAGAGGCTTCCCGGCTCCATGTCGCGCAGCATGCCGGATCGGGCGCGAATGCGCGCCAGCAGGGTCATGCGCAACGCCGGATCGGTGGTTTCGCGGTGCAGTGCGATGGCATGACGAATCGCGCGGGGAAGAACGACAGGCCAGGCGTCTGACGCCGACATCGCGCACAGATAAAGATCATCCGCGACAACCTTCCAGCCCATGCAGTCGAGAAACGCCGACAAACGGCAGTAACGCATCGCTTCCACATGGCGTGTCGCTGACCAGAGGCCCCCCAACTGCATGGCGCGCATCAAACCCGTGGCGAATGGCGTGCGCTCAAGGGCATCATTCACTGGATCGTCAAAAGCGGCCAGACTGGGCCGTCCCTGCCCGGCGAGCCAGGCGTCAAAGGCGGCGCGCTGTTCATCCATGCCGGAAGGCGGTTGCGGCAGGGCAAATCGGTTGGTGAGTGTGTTTCCCGCGAGCGCATCGGCGGCAAATACGGCGGCGCAATCATCCAGATAGATCAGGCTCCAGTGATTGGACGGCTGGTAAAGAAACGATGACAGCGTGGTGAGATTGTCATTTCGGTCTGCAAAGGAAAAGCAAACCAACCCGATGCCGTATGTGCCGGCCTCTTTCAGAAAGAGCGCAGGCTCGCTGCGTGTGCGAACGGCGGTTTGGAAAATGGCCGGGTCATAGATTTCCGCGTGGCGTCCGTCAAAGTAGGTTTTCCATTCCGGACCAAAACGCCACAGCAGCGTATTTGCGCTTCGGGTGTCGCCATACACAACCCAGGCATTTGTTGAAGCCTGTTTGGCAAGGAAGTTGCAGGCGGCAAGGGGATGCTCATGACTTGAAAAGCCAAGGGCAAAACGGGTGCGCCATCCGAGCATGTTGTAAAAGCGTTCGCTGACAATGGCTCGATAGGTCAGCACAAGGGCGAGCGCCAACAGGACTCTTGCGACGATTGACATCGAACGGCCTCGCAGCCAGGCGATGGCCGTCCTGTCGCCATCGTCACGTCCACGTAATCGGCCCCAGACTCCACCCGCTACAGCCATGATGCTGTCTGCCGCATAGTCCAGTCCGTTGGCAATCCAGGGAGCGGCTGCCAGGGGCATGAGCGGCACGTTTCGGATCGCCGTGAACGAAAGGCACGTCAGTGCCGCGCAACAGCCCAGGTATCCAGGTCCGATCTCCTGGATGGCCACGGCAAAAGGTTTTTCCGTCAGACGTCCAAGGAGTCCAATGGCTGTCAACCCCCACGCGGCGATCAGCGGATAGCCGAGGTTGTTTGATGAAAAGACAAGGGAAAGGCTTAAGGGACGTCCTTCCAGAATTGCATTTTTATAGACGGGGTCGGTCAGGACAGAGAAGAGATGAACCGGATACAACGCGCCGGTTGCGCCATAGGGGGTTATGAAGCACGCCAAGGCTGTCAGCAGGGCGGCCAGGGTTGTGTTCAGCGCGGTCCAGGAGGTCACCCGCAAACGATTCGGTCCCACAACAGGATTCAGCATAACGGAGATCCATGCGCCGACAGCAAATCCGCCGACCAGCAAGGGCCCCAGGATGAATACGCCATGCAGGTTGGTCCATCCAACTTGCAGAATGGGCAGCAGCCAGAGGAGCCTCGTGTGCGATGTGTTCTTATGATGGGGGCGATCTCTGGGCTTTGTGACGAGCGTCAAAATAATCAGGTAAGTCCCGGTCAACAGGTAGGTGCTCATCTCCGGTCGGTGATTGATGCGCATTTGGAGCAGATACAGGGTGAGCAGCATGGCCAGCATGGCGGAGAGGGGTGGATGCGCCCAGCTCCGGTTTTGATAAAAACCTGACGCCGCGCGCCGGCCTTGCAACCGGATGAGCACTGCCGTTTGCAGAATGATGGCGATCACAAAGCCCATCTGCAAAAAGGTGGGACCCAGCCAACCCCAGGTTGCCTGAAGCCTGGCCAAAAGAACCTCGTACAGCCACGGCACGCTGATCCACGGACATCCCCAGCGGGTGACGGAAAAGATATCCTGCCGGATGACATCGCCGTGCGCCAGCATCCATTGCCCGGCGCGGATGTGCCAGAGAATGTCGGTGTCCGAGACAGGGCGGATGCACAAAGCCGCGCCAATCAGGAGCAGCGCAATCAGGAACCCGGGTATGCGTGTGAGAAAACGCATGTTTCTGACGCTATCACAGCCTTTTGTTTCGCGCCAGTGATGTTCAGCGGCGCGTGGGTCAGCGTCCCGACAGGGCGCGCTTCAGCAAAGCTTCCGCATCATTCGCATGGGCGCCTGCATCCAGCGCGGCCTGCAGCATTTTTTTGGCCTGATCCTGCTGGAATCCCAGCGCGGTCAAGGCCAGCACCGTATCACGCAAAACGGTTGCGCCTGCAGTGTCGCCCGCAGCCATGGCTTTGCTGACAAAGGCTTCGGCAGGATCGATCTTGTCGCGCAGTTCCACAACCAGGCGCTCGGCGGTTTTGCGCCCGACGCCTTTGACGCTGCTGATGCGTTTGATGTCATTTCCCGCGATGGCCGCGCGCAGCTCGAAAACCGTCAGTCCGCTGAGTACGCTGAGGGCCAGTTTTGGGCCGATGCCCGATATTCCCAGAAGCAGTTCGAACATCTGTTTCTCGTCCGGGGAAGCGAAGCCGCACAGGAGCTGGCCATCTTCGCGCATGTGATGGTGGGTCAGCAGGCGGCAGGGCTGGCCGGTGGCCGGAAGGCGGTCGTAGGTGCTGAGGGGAATGAGAATGGCGTACCCCACGCCGTTCACGTCCAGCACAACGGATGTTGGCTGTTTTTCGACAAGAGTGCCGTTGAGAAAAGCGATCATGGCGGTTATCCGAAGAGGGTGTGTGCGCCTTTTCTGTGGAGACATTGTCGCAGGTGGCGCGGTGGCGGTCAATTGTGCGTGCATGCAAGCTGACACCACATTTTTCTTTCGTGAAGATAAAAGTATCTTCAAAATGTCTCTTTTCCAGCACGATCAGGAAAGCGAAGCTTTTATGTCGAATGTTTGCAAGGCGATCCCTCTTTGGTCTGATCCATTGCCTGGCGTGATGGCTGCGGGACAGGAACAACACGAGCGTACTCGGGAGACGCCGCACCTGGTTCCCTTTTTGTTGCAGAAGAAAGAGCCTGCACCCCTGGTTGTGGTGCTTCCGGGTGGGGGCTATGGCTGGCGTACGCCGCACGAAGCCAACCCGGTTGCGGAATGGTTGAACAGTCTGGGGATTCATGCGGTGGTTTGTCATTACCGGGTCTTCCCGTGGCGTCATCCCGCGCCTTTGATGGATGCCCAGCGCGCGGTGCGGATCGTGCGCGCTCATGCGGCTGACTGGCGCGTGGATACGGCGCGGATCGGCATTCTGGGGTTCAGCGCGGGCGGACATCTGGCCTGTTCAGTGGCCAATTTTGGCGACGATGGCGAGGCGGCGTCTCCGGATGTCGTGGCGCGTCAGTCGTCGCGCGTGAATGCGCTGATTGCCGGCTATCCGGTGATCTCAAGCGGCCCCTTTGGACATCGCGGATCGTTTGAGAACCTTCTGGGCGCATCGCCTGATCCGGAGTTGTTGCTCCGCCTGTCGCTGGAAAACTCGGTGACGCCTCAAAATCCGCCGACCTTCATTTTTCACTCGGCCAACGATTCTTCCGTGCCGGTTGAAAACAGCCTGCTCTATGCGCAGGCGCTTTCCGCAGCCAAGGTGCCTTTTGCGCTTCATGTCTACCCGAATGCCAGACATGGCGTTGGGCTGGCGCAGGCGGTTACAGGCACAATCCATGAATGGTCCCAGGCCTGCAAGACCTGGTTCAGCGAATTGGGCTGGATCTGACGCAGGGATCAAACCGAGGCCAGCAGGCGCAGCAGATTGTCGCGTCCAATGCGGATGCCGGCGAGCACATCTTCAATGCCTTCAAACTCGATGGAGAGGACGCCATCGTAGTTGACGCGTTTCAAGGCGCGCAGGCATGCCGCCACCGGAACGTGACCGTGTCCCACGATCGTTCCACGCAGGAAATTGCCGCCGCGCGTGGAAAACCAGCCTTCACCCGGAGCGGGAAGCGCGCCGGAGCGGAAGAAGAAGTCCTTGGCATGGGCGTGGATGGCATAACGGGCCATGCGTCCCACGGCAATGGCAGGATCCTCGTCCACGCAGGCAAAATTGCCGATGTCCACCAGCGCGCCGAAGTTGGGATGTGCCACGGCATCAATCAGATTCTCCACGCGCTCGCTGTCCTGACAGAAAAAACCATGATTTTCGACCATGGTCTTGATTCCCTTGGCCGCGGCGTATTCGGTGACTGCGCGGCAGCCTTCGACCAGTCGCGGCAATGCGGCAGCAAAGCTCTTGGGTCCCGCGTGGCCTGCCGGGAAACCAGCGGTGGCGTCGTGGCGCATTCCCGGCGCGCCCAGGATCGCCGCAATATCCACTTCGCGCTGAACGCGCGCGATTTCCGCCTTCAAGTCGCCTCCAGACCCGGAGAGGAAGTCTGCGCCAATGGTGTAGTTGACAATGGGAATGCCGACGCGGTTGGCTTCCTGACGGAGTTCGGCGGCAAAGGCGGGAAGCGTTTTGCCTTCAGGCACGGCGATGACGCTGAACTCGAGGACATCAAAACCCATCGTCTTCGCCTGGTTGATGACGTCGATCTGGCGCATGCTGCCATTTTTGACCAGACGACTGAAACTGTAGGAACTGACGCCTACCTGCATAAAGCCAAACCCTTTCTGCGATCCCTGCGTGTGCAAGCCGCGCGCGCCTGCTGAAAACGATTGAACGAGCGAGACAGCATCGTACCGACCGCACACGCGTGAGGCAATTCAATTATGACTTCGGAGGCTTGACGTTCACACGCGAACGATAGAGAATAATAAGAACTCAAGGTCGAGTGGATGGGTTTTCATAACCACCCAAACGGAATACGGAATGGTGTGATTTTATGGACGAAGCAACCCCCGTGCGTGAGCAGGAGAATCCACAGGCGCAAACGCTCTTTAACAAGGGCTTTGCCGCCTTCGAGCGAGGCAACCTCGACATCGCCATAGACCTCCTGCTTCGATGCGTTGAACTCTCTCCCAGCTTTACCCGCGCCCGCCGCTTTCTTCGCGCGTCTGAAATCCAGAAGAGCAAAAA
>Ga0316227_1004754_pt1 | contig 9987 bp, 9 predicted proteins | sample TBH18019metaG_FD_206012 | JGI IMG/M metagenome (GOLD analysis project Ga0316227, IMG submission 206012) | Freshwater microbial communities from Trout Bog Lake, Wisconsin, USA - TBH18019 | ecosystem: Environmental > Aquatic > Freshwater > Lake > Hypolimnion/Profundal zone | place: USA: Wisconsin... | reverse complement strand
GCGGGGGACTGTCTGGCTTGCGAAAGCGGCAGAGGACTGCCCGCACTCCAAGACGCTGACGCGCTTTTCGGAAGCCCCACTCGGCTCCATCGCCACTCCTGAAAGGCGAAAGTTATCGTGTTGCAGCATACTAGTTATTTATGGGACACACCACTAGTGGGCTTGCCGCCGACGAACTGACAACGCTTCTGCAACAGGGCGCCGCACCGCTGCCGCTGCCGATTTCAGTGTCCGTCCTTGCCGAGACCGGTTCCACCAATGACGTTGCGATGGGAATGGGGCGCGCCGGCGTTCCGCAGGGCGCTGTCGTTTTCGCCGAAACCCAGACGGCTGGGCGGGGACGCCTGGGCCGGCGCTGGGAATCGGCCGCGCGCCTGGGCCTCTGGTTCTCGTTGCTGCTGCGGCCCCGCTTTGCGGTCACGGAGTGGACCCGCGTGGCGACCTGGGTTGCGGTGGCCGTTGCGCGCGGGATCGAAACGGTGCTGCCAGCCTGCCGGGCCGGGATTAAATGGCCCAATGACGTTCACCTCCAGGGACGAAAGGCGGTCGGCATTCTGATCGAAAGCAGTCTTGGAACCAGCATCGAGAATAGCTTCGTGGTGGTCGGCATCGGCGTGAACGTGAATCACGGGCCTTCGGATTTTCCGGAGGAGTTGAGGGAAACGGCGATTTCATTGCGCGAAGCCGCCGGTGCCGGAACGCCGGCGCTGGACCGCCAGGTTGTCGCCGCGGCGCTGTTGCGGAGCCTGAGCACGCTCTATCCGGTCATGGAATCGGATTTCGCGGCGATCGTCGCCGAGGCGCGGGCGCGCAGCGTGCTGCTGGGGAAACGAGTGACCGTTCAAAGCGCGGGAGGAACGGTTGAGGGCGCTGTCGAGTCGCTCGAAGCGGACGGCGCCCTGCGGTTGCGCCGCGACGACGGGACGACCCTCGCCGTTTCCGGCGGGGAAGCAACCGTGCTTCGGGCTTCCTGAGCGTTGGAACGAGGCGCATCGGGGCTTGCGGATAACGCCGCCTGGAGTTCGGTTCTCGAAGACGCCGCGCAAGGCCGCCGTTCAGCCCGATTCAGTTGGGCGGAGGGTGCGCTCATGGACAAACGGAATATTTACGAAGGTGCGTCGTGGTTCGAGGTGATGCACACCACGCGCCGCAGTCAGACTGCGCTCATGACGTTGGAACCCGGAGCCGTCAGCAGCGAGGAGTTGAACGCGCACCCCCACAGCGATCAAACGCTGATCGTGTTCCAAGGGGAAGTCCACGCGCAGATCGGCGATGAGACCGATATCCTGCACCCCGGGGACGCCATCGTCGTGCCCGCCGGGATGATGCACCGCTTCCACAACTGCGGGGATATTCGCGCGGTAACCTTTAGCGTTTACGCCCCGCCGGAGTTTTTGGAGGACGCGAAGGGGTGACATAGATATCCAAACCGCGGCTTTCCGAAGGATTGCATTGACTGGCTGCCCGGTCGTTTTTAAGAGGTTATGGGAACATTTCCATTTCCATGCGCATCCTGCGATTTTCCGATTCCACATTTGCCGACGATCTCCGTTTTCTTGACCGCCACTCGACGCCCGCCGCGGAAGTGCATGCCACCGTCTCGGAGATCGTGGAGCGGGTGCGTCGTGAAGGCGATGCGGCGGTGTTCGAGCTGGTGCGGAAGTTCGGCGGCCCGGTGCTGACGGCCGCCACGGTGCGGGTGAAAGCGGCGGAATTCAAGGCGGCGCTCAAGCTGGTCTCGGCGCAGACCCAAGAGGCGATCGCCACCGCCCATGCCAACGTAAAGAATTTTGCCGAACGGAGCCGGCGCAAGGATTGGTCGGGCCGCAACGCCCAGGGCGTCGAGGTGGGCGAACGGTTCGATCCGTTCCAGCGAGTGGGCATTTACGTCCCGGGCGGCACGGCCCCGCTGGTTTCGACGGCGGTGATGACCTGCACTCTTGCCGCGGTCGCGGGAGTTCCGGAGATCGTTGTCGCCACGCCGGCGGGCGCCGACGGGAAGGTCAACGACGCCCTGCTTTACGCGCTTCAGTTCTGCGGCGCTACGGAGGTCTACAGGATCGGCGGAGCGCAGGCGATCGCTGCGCTGGCGTTCGGCACCGAGTCGATTCCGCCGGTCGCAAAGATTTACGGTCCCGGCAACGCATACGTGGTGGAAGCCAAGCGGCAGGTCTTTGGAAGGGTGGCGGTCGATTTGCTGCCCGGCCCAAGCGAGATTTTTGTGATCGCCGATGCGTCGGCGAACCCCGCCTGGGTGGCCTCGGACTTGCTGGCGCAAGCCGAGCACGGCCACAACAGCGTGGTGGTGCTGGCGACCAGCTCGGCCAAATTGCTGGCGGCCGTGGAGAAAGAAGTGGCTTCGCAGGCGGCGCGGTTGGCGCGCGGGCAGCATGTGCGGGAGGTTCTGGACAACACCACGTTTCTGGTGCTCGTGAAAAACCTCAAGGATGCTGTGGCGTTGTGCAACCGGTTCGCCCCGGAGCACGCGTCGGTGGCGACCAAGGATGACGACGCCATCGCCGCGCAACTGCGCACCTCGGGCGCGATTTTCCTCGGCGGTTACTCGCCGGTCGTGGGCGGCGATTTCGTGGCCGGCCCCTCCCATGAGTTGCCCACCGGCGGCGCTGGGAAATCGTTCCCCGGCCTGACTGTGGACCAGTTCCAGCGCCGGACGAGCCTGGTGCGTTTTAGCGCAAAGGCGCTGGCAAAATCCCTGCCCGTCATTCAGGCATTTTCCGCCATCGAAGGGCTGGACGCACACGGGCGCTCCGCGGAGATTCGGCTGAAATGAGAGGCTTCTCTGCGATGGAGTCTCCCCTGACCTATGCCTGAGCTCTCTCCGCTTGAAGCCGCCATGCGCGTTGCGTTTCTGCGCAGGGAAATCGAAAGGCACAACCAGCTTTATTACCAGGAAGCCGCGCCGGTTATTTCGGACCGCGAGTACGACGAGCTGTACCGCGAACTGGCCGATCTCGAAGCGGCGTTCCCCGAACTCGCTTCGGCGGAGTCGCCCACCCGGCGTGTCGGCGGCGCTCCGCTGGAGGAATTTGCGCAGATTCGCCACCGGGCGCCCATGCTCAGCCTGGACAACACCTACTCGGAGGCGGAGGTCGCCGCGTTTTTCACCCGGCTTGAGAAGCTGCTGCCGGGCGAGACGATCGAGACGGTCATCGAACCAAAGGTGGACGGCGTCGCCATTTCGCTGCTGTACGAAAACGGCGCGCTCCAATACGCCGCCACCCGCGGGGACGGCACAACCGGCGACGATGTGACCCAGAACGTCCGCACGATCCGTTCCGTCCCGCACCGGCTTGCCGGCCGTACCTGTCCAAGCTTGCTGGAGGTGAGAGGGGAGATTTTTCTTCCGAAAGCCCAGTTTGCTGCGCTCAACGAAGAGCGCGCGGCGGCGGGCGAGCCGCCGTTTGCCAATCCGCGCAACGCCGCAGCCGGATCGCTAAAGCAGCTCGACCCGGCGATCGTGTCAAAGCGCGGCCTGGGGGCGATCTTTTACGGCACCGGCGCGTTGCAGGGCGCGGACTGGCAAACCCACCGCGAGGCGCTGGCGGCGCTGGCGGCCTGCGGATTGCCCGTTCACGAAAACCCCAGGATCGCGCGGACGCTGGAGGAGGTGCTTGAAGCCATCCGCGCGCTGGATCTGGTCCGGCACGATTTCCCGTTCGAGACCGACGGCGCGGTGATCAAGGTCGATTCGTTTGCGCAGCGGCGCGCAGCCGGGTTTACGTCGAAAGCTCCGCGGTGGGCGATGGCCTACAAATACCAGGCCGAACGCGCGGAGACACGCCTGAATCGGATCGTCATCCAGGTGGGCCGCACCGGGGTGCTTACGCCGGTGGCGGAACTGGAACCGGTGCCGGTCAGCGGCAGCACGGTCGCGCGCGCAACGCTTCACAACGAGGAGGAAGTCGCGCGCAAAGACATCCGCGAAGGGGACATCGTGGTGATCGAAAAAGCGGGCGAGGTCATTCCGGCGGTGGTCGGCGTGCGCAAAGAGCTGCGTTCCGGTAATGAGAAGGTATTCACAATGCCCGAAACTTGCCCGGCATGCGCCAGTCCGGTGGTGCGCGATCCGGGCCAGGTGGCCGTGCGTTGCATTAACGCGGCCTGCCCGGCGCAGCTCAAGCGGCGGCTGGAACATTTCGCGGCCCGCGGCGCGATGGACATCGAAGGATTGGGGGAGGCGATGGTGGAACAACTGGTCGACCGCGAGCTAACCCGCGATTTCGCCGACCTCTACCAGCTCACCGCCGCAAAACTCGCCACCATTCCGCGCACTGGGGAGAAGAGCATCGCCAACTTGTTGAAGGCGGTCGGCGAGAGCAAGTCGAGGCCGCTCTGGCGCTTGATCTTCGGTTTGGGGATTTTGCACGTCGGCGCGACCTCCGCGCGCGCCCTGGCCGGTGTCTTTGTCGCGCAGTTCCGCCGGCCGCCGCAGCCACCCAAGCAGCCGGAGGGCGAGGAAACGCTGCCGCTGTTTGCCGCTCCGCCCGCCGACCGTACGGATGCCGTGACAACGCGCACCCCGCTGGCTTTGCTCATGGACGCCACGGCGGATGATTTGCAGCGCATTCAGGATGTCGGCCCGGTGGTGGGACTGAGCATCGCCCAGCATTTCGCCCGGCCCGAGAACCGCGACATCGTGCGGCGGTTGCACGAAGCCGGACTGAATTTCGGCGAGCGCGACGAACTTGCCGCGCCGGAACACGAACGCGGCGGTGCGTTCGCGAGTACCGTGTGGGTCATCACCGGCACGCTGAGCCAGCCGCGCGAGCAAATCGCAGGGATCATCCGCGCCAATGGCGGAAAAGTGACTGATTCCGTCAGCAAGAAAACCACGTTCCTGCTCGCCGGCGAAGAAGCGGGCAGCAAGCTGGAGAAGGCCGGAAAGCTCGGGGTGCGCGTCGTGGGGGAGGACGAGTTTCGCGAGATGGTTGAAAAGGGGGATGGGTGAATCTTTTCAAGAACGATGTGCGCTTTGACGGTGAGGAATTCGTAGTTGAGCGCAACCGGGGAACGGCGATCCGCGTGCGCTGGCTGCATATTCGCGAAATCTTCGGTTACAAGCGCGAACCGTTTTCGGTGGACCAGGTCTGCCTCGGGTTCCGCGTTGACGATAGCGACTACCACGTATGGGTCGCCGAAGACGACCACGGATGCAGTGCGTTCTTTGCGGAAGTGGAGAGAAGGTTTGGTTTCAGCGCCGAGTGGTACCGGCGCGTCGTCCATCCGCCGCTGCTGGAAAATCGCAGGACGCTCTGGCGACGCGGGTGAAACGTGGGAGTGGCCGCAAAAAAGCACAAAAGCCACGAAGAAAAGGATTTACAGAGACGAAGAGGGCGAAAGAAGTCACGCGCTGGGCGAAACTCACGATTCACTACCGTCCGTCACGTCCTCCTGATTCTTGCGACTGCCAGAAACCGGAATGATCTCGCGCCAAGAACGCCAAGCTCGCCAAGAAAGAAAAGAACCCCGATCTCGGCGATTTTCGCATTTCTCTGTACTGCTATCCTCAGACCTCCTGACCTCTTCTGGAAAGAACGGCCGGATTGGAGAATGAAAATGAGCCCAACTCCGGCACGGTCCGAAATGGATGACCCCCAAACGGCTGAGGAGGCTCGTGGACTGCGGTGAAGTGCCCTTTCCATTACCCACAAACCGGAAGCCGAGCACGGAAACCGGAGCGGCCCCTATTATTTGTCATCCTGAGCTTGCGAAGGATCTCACGGCAGGCCAGCTGGCGTTATGTCACTATTCACCGTTCTCGAAGCTGACAGCGCCGCCCGGCGAGCCGTCAGTTCCGACTACGTGCCGACTGAAACGAACGTCGGGATCGCCTCGTGAGATCCTTCGCAAGCTCAGGATGACAACGCTCGGGGCTCCGTTCTCACTCCTGCGCCCGATTTGCAAACTTGTGGGTAATGGAAAGGAGTCTCCACCGCTTTCGAAGCGGTTGGGTCTCAGGAATTACCCAAAGCGTTTCCTGCGCCCATCGGTTCGTCGCTGTGGAGGCAACCAGGCCTCGCCGCAGTTTTATAAAGACGCTGGCGCATCCACAACGCGCCACGGCTTCGCCGCTCCGAATGGTCTCACGTCCATTCCAGATAGAGGTCAGGAGGTCTGAGGCTGAGGCGTTGAAGAAGAGGTGAGCCAGTTCGACAACACAATCGTCGCCGTGGCGGGCGACGGTGGCCTCTCGCTCGGCGCCGTCCCTTCTAATCCAAGTGGTATACCTCCACCGCATCGGTCCAGATTTTCCCCGGCGGAGCGTCAGGCAGGGGGGACTGGCATGGGTCGGTCTGTTTCCACCAGCGTTGGGTTTCGGGATCGGCGGCCATTTTCTTCATGTCTTTGGCGAAGTCTTTGCCGGTGTATTCGAGGTAGGCAAACAGGTATTCGTGGCCTTTAATTGTCTTGGCGTAGATAGAGAAGTTGCGGATATGGCACTCCTTGATCATCCGATTGACGCCGGGCCACGGGTGGCCGTGCAGATCTTTGTAATGAGCGGATTGGTCCGGTTTGAGCCCGGTGATCCAGGCGTAGCGGGTGACATGCGTCCGCGCAAAGGGACAGGTGCAAGGACACATGCAGGCCGGGAACAGGAACAGGAGCAGCGCACAGAGCGCGGCAAGGGAGGGAACGGTTTTCATTGGATTTGTATGGTTGGCTTTATGAGAATTGAGCCTCAAAAACCTGTGCTACCGAAAGAAATAGTACAGCGTGGACATCGCCACAAACACCGCGGCGGCCAGCACCTTGTAGTTTGCCAGACCGGGCCAGCCGGGGGATTTCAGGGCGTCCCCGATATGCTCCCAGTAGAGGCTCTGCGGATCCTCACCGGGCTCTTTCCCGCGGACAAAGGTAAGGGAGACCTGAAGCACGATGCAAAAGCAGAGCAGGTAGAACGCCATGAGCATAAAGGGCGTCTGGTAGATGAATGCCGGCACCCAGCCGAAAACCGCCGGTCTCCAGCCATATAAGGTCTTGGAGGCAAAGACGAGGGCACCGGCGAGCGAGCCGATCCACATCGTCCACTTGGCGCTGAACGCCGAGGCGCGGGGCCAGAATACGCCGACCGCGAACACACACGAGATCGGCGGCGCGATGTGCGCGATGATGTCGTTGATCGCCGCGAAAATGCTGGTGTATTTGTCCAGCAACGGCACCAGCGCGATCCCCAGCAGGAACGCCGCCAGCGAAGCCATTCGCCCGATGAACACCAGCTTGTGCTCCGGCGTCTCCGGCTTGATGCGTCGGTAGAGGTCGTAACTAAACAACGTCGCGATTGAGTTTGCGGCGCTGGCCAGATTCCCCATCAACGCCGCCATCAATGCCGCCGCCATCACCCCGAACAAGCCCATTGGCATCAGCTTCTTGATCATCAGCCCGTAGGTTTCCTTGGACGAAACCACCGTGACGTTTTTCGGCAACGTGAGCTTCGTCGCGTCGAAGCCGCTCATCAGCGTCATTTCCTTGCCTCCGTTGGCCAGCGCGTCGGTCAGGTTCAGCGGCGCCTGGCCTTCAGTGTAGGTGAGGTGCTGAATGCCGTTCTTGAAATTCGCCCCGGAAATTTCCAGTTCGTATTTCTTCCCGGCTGCGGCGGCCATTTCGCTGCGGACTCGGAGTTGGGCGATGCCGTCGAGCTTGCCGCCCTGGATCATGGTCAGGAACATCAGGCCGGGCAGGATGAAGACAAACACCGGCAGCACTTTAATCAGCGCGCAAAAGAGCGGTCCGGTGCGCGCGTGGTTCTCGTCCTTTGCGCCCAGCACCCGTTGCACGATGGTCTGATCGGCGCACCAATACCAGATGCAGAGGGCGGGATAGCCAAGGAGCACAGCATAGCCCGGCATGGAAGGTTCCTGGGATGTCGTGCGAATCATGGTCATCTTGACCATGTCGTGGCTGGCGTGAAGCTGGGAAAGCAAGCCGCTGAAGCCGCCCAGTTTCAGGTAGGCGAGCGCCGTGATGATCACCGAACCGGTCAGGAGGATGATCGCCTGAATGGTCTCGGTAATGACCACTGCGGAAAGTCCGCCGAGAATTGTGTAAACAGCCGTTAATGAAATGAGGGTGATGATACATACCCACTTGTCGATGCCAAACACCCCGTGCAGCACGATCCACCCCGTCGCCAACGGAAACGCAATGTTGAAGACGATGGCGGTAAACATCGAGACGACAGCCAGCCAGTTGCGGCACGCGGGGCAATAGCGTTTCTCCAGAAAGTCCGGCAGGGTGGAGACTTTTGCGCGCATATAGAATGGCACAAAGAATAGACTGAGTGCGATCAATGCGAAGGCCGCCAGCCATTCGAAATTACCCATCATCAGGCCGGAATCGTACCCGGCTTGAGCAAGACTCACCAGGTGAAGGCAGGAGATGTTGGTCGCGAACAAGGCCAGCCCGATCGACCACCAACTGAGCGTGTTGCCCGCCAGAAAATAGCTTCCCGCTTCGCCGCCTTTTCGTTTGCGCAAGCCCACAAAAACTCCCGCCCCGACAATTCCTGCGAGATAAACGACGATGATTGCCCAATCGACAAAACTAATAGTGCCATTCATAATGCTTAGCAGTTGAACTCCTCGACGGCTTCGTACATCGCAACGATGTTTTCAGGCGGAACGTCCGGCAGAATGTTATGGATGGTGTTGAAGACAAATCCACCTCCGGGAGCGAGAATGTCCAGGCGCCGTTTCACGTCGTCCTTGACCTCCTGGGGTGTGCCTCGATTCAACACATGGCGCGTATCGGCGCCGCCGCCCCAGAACGTGATGTCGCGCCCGAACTCCGACTTAAGCCGCTCGGGCTCCATCTGATAGCAGGCGGTCTGGACCGGATTGATCACGTCGAAGCCGGCTTCGATCAAGTCAGGCATCAGCGAATAGATGGAGCCGCAGGAGTGCAGGAAGGTTTTCATCGTCGAATGGCGGTGGACGTATGCACAGAGTTGCGCGTGGCGCGGCTTGAAGAACTTGCGGTAGATGGCCGGAGCCATGAACGGACCGGTGTCCATGCCGAGGTCATCGCCGAAGCGGCAGATATCGACGACATCGCCCACCGCCTGGCAGGCGCGCTCCAGCGTTTGGAGATGCACTTCCATCAACCCGTCCAGGAGGCGCTCCACGTTTTCCGGTTCCGCAATGAGGTCCATCAGGAAATTGTCGATGCGGCGCAGGAACGTGCCCCACTCGAAGAGGTTGCACCCGAGGACGAGCATAATGGCGCGGTCGCTGCTTTGCCGAAGCGCGATGGCATTGTCCCGCAACCGCTGCCAGAAGCCGGGCTCAGCAGCATTGTCCCACGGACTGTGCGCCAGCGCCGCCCAGTGGATTTTTCCCATGGCGGTGCGCAGCCCGCTCATATCCGCCGGGTAATCGTCCAGCCAGGGGAAGCAACTCTGGTCGTAAAAATTCATGTCTTTGAGTTGAACGGCGATTTCGGTACCCTCCGCATCGAAGGATTTGAAGCCGCCGTCGGGCGTCGCGACCGGGTGGAACCACCGCGGATACTGGGCGGGGCTGCCGTCGAAGAGTTGAATGTCGTACCAGTCGGAGTCGCAGGCGTTAAAAGTCCGGCCTACGTCCACGACGTCGATCTTAAACCGGTTGAGAATGTCGTCTTCCGGCTGGGCGAGTTGCTGGACGACGTCGTAAACGCGGGTATGGGAGTGTTGGATTCCGAGGTGTCGGGCCAGTCGTCCGTAGGCGATGGCGGAGATGCCCGAACTGGGAGTGGCGCCAAGGTCGATCGGAACACGATCGGGTTCACGATGGGCGATAGTGGAGAGAATGCGTTCGCGAGACGTCATTGCTCGAGAATCCCGTTTTCTCGCGCTGGCGTCAATCCTGATTCGCTGACATCCTGATTCGCGGGCGCAGGACAAATTTCTTCTATTATTTGGCCCGCCGATTCTTGCGAGAACGTCGGAGACCGGGATCTGGGGAGCGCACGCGCCCTCGCGTGCGGCCT
>Ga0316227_1004748_pt1 | contig 9992 bp, 9 predicted proteins | sample TBH18019metaG_FD_206012 | JGI IMG/M metagenome (GOLD analysis project Ga0316227, IMG submission 206012) | Freshwater microbial communities from Trout Bog Lake, Wisconsin, USA - TBH18019 | ecosystem: Environmental > Aquatic > Freshwater > Lake > Hypolimnion/Profundal zone | place: USA: Wisconsin... | reverse complement strand
AATTTTTTCATGATTAGCTTTCCATTGGCTGATCAATGACATTAGCTGGGTTTTGTCACAAATTTTATCTGCTTGAGATAATTTATCTTCACTCACTAGCGCTTGCAGTAACTCGATTTGACTGACTGGAACTGTCCCTACTTTACCTACCACAATGGCTGCTGCAATGTTAGCAAGTTGAAGTGCATCATGGGTATTTAAGCCGTGCATCATGCCTGCAGCCAGTGTTGCAATGACTGTATCCCCAGCACCAGAAACATCAAATACTTTTTTTGCAGTCGCTGATATATGCTGAATCTGCTCATGATCTATATATGATATGCCTTCTTCACCACGAGTGATGGCAATAAAATCTAACCCTAACCGGTCTTTAAGTTGCTGTGCAGCCTGAAGCAAGGCTTCTGTTTCATGCATCGGTACATTACAGGCTTCAGCGGTTTCTTTTTTGTTTGGAGTTAGTGCGTTAGCACCTTTATATTTACTGTAGTCATGACCCTTAGGGTCAGCTATGACAGGAATGTCAAGCGCTCTGCATTGCTGAATAATCGCTTTGCAGGTGTTATCGCTCAGTAAACCTTTTGCATAGTCGGATAGAATGACCATGAAAGGTTTTGCACTTAGTGCTAGCGCAACTTGAGTCAGCAACTCTGCAGACTCTTGAGGGTTAAAAATTGCGCTACTTTCGTCATCAATTCTGACGATTTGCTGGTTGCCACCCATCACTCTTGTTTTTGAGACGGTAGGGCGGAACTGAGATTTCATTATATGGCTTGTATCGATGCCATTTTCCATCATCAATTTATTCAGCGTATGACCAGCATCGTCTTCGCCTATGCATCCTATGATTTGAGTATGTAAACCCAATCCGCTTAAGTTCGCGGCTACATTAGCTGCCCCACCAGCACGGTCTTCAGACTTTTTAAGTAATACCACAGGCACCGGGGCTTCTGGGGAAATTCGATTGACGTTGCCCATTAAATAACGGTCTAGCATCACATCACCAATAACTAAGGCTACTTTTTTAGAATCGGAGAACTGTCGTACGGTTTCGGTTAAATGTTCATTCATAGTCATTAATTATTTTTATTATGCCTAATCGGCTTCCAGCATATCGCATAGGCTATGGCCTATAAAGATGTGCGCTTCTTGTATGCGAGGCGTTTCGTTGCTGGGCATTACTAAGTTGAATTGACAAAGTTCTAGTAATTTCCCCCCGTTGCCACCAGTTAATCCTATTGTCGTTGCACCGATGGCATTAGCTTCAACGATAGCATTGACTACGTTTTTACTATTGCCTGAAGTGGTAATCCCGATGACTGCATCTTCTGGACGGCATAGTGCTTCAATTTGGCGAGCAAAAATATAATCATACCCGTAGTCGTTACCGATTGACGTGATGATGGATGTGTCGGTGGTCAGAGCAATGGCCGGTAAACCACGGCGTTCTTTTTTATAGCGGCCGACAATTTCAGCAGCGATATGCTGGCTATCGGCAGCACTACCACCATTACCCATAATGAGAATTTTACCACCACGTTGCAGGGTAGCGCGAAGTTCATTGGCTACAGCAATCACTTGTGGGAATAGCGCAGTTAACTTCCCAAACATTGCTGTATGCGCTTCTAGTTCGTGTTGTAAAAATGCGTTTTGGGTGGATTGGTTCAAAATCTATAGCCTCTTAAAAAAATTTTTTGGCTTAGCAGTAGGCATCATCTTGCATCAAGTAATTTTGCACGTAGTCTTGTACGCCATCTTCAAGACTGTAAAAAGCTTCATTATAACCAGTGCTAGCGAGTTTACTCATTGTGGCTTCAGTAAAGTATTGATACTTACCTTGCAGATCTTCTGGCATGTCAATGTAAGTAATATTAGGTATCTTACTCATATTAATTATCACTGCTGTAGCTAAGTCCTTAAAGGCGCGTGCTTTGCCAGTACCTATATTGTAAATACCATTGGTGCAGGCTTGATTTTTTAAAGCCATTTGAAGGAAATATACCACAACAGATGCCGCATCTTTTACATAGACAAAATCACGCAGTTGCATGCCGTCTTCATAACCCATTTTATGGCTTTTGAATAACTTGACGCTAGCCAACTCTTTGAATTGATTAAAGCTATGCAAGACCACGCTTGCCATCCGTTCTTTATGATATTCGTTCGGTCCGTAGACATTGAAGAACTTGAAGCCAGCCCATGCGTTTGGCACCGACATTTGCATTTGCACTTGTTGCAAAGCCCATTGGTCAAAGAAGTGCTTGGAGTACCCATAGCCGTTAAGCGGACGTAAATTTTCTATTGAATTATCACTGTAGCCGTTTGATCCATCGCCATAAGTCGCCGCTGAGCTGGCGTAGAAAAATGCGGCATTGTTATTTGCGCACCAACGCCAAAGATCTTGTGAGTAATGGATGTTGTCTGCCACCAACTTGTTAAAATCACGTTCTGTAGTGGCGCTGATAGCACCCATATGAATAATTGCGGAAATATCATTACGCTTTTCAAGCCAAGACAATAACTGATCTTTGTCTAAATATTGTGCATATTGACGTTTGACCAAATTCTGCCATTGATCAGGATGGGTAATACGATCCACAATAACCATATCGTTGCGCGACAGCTTATTATTAAGTTGCCAGGCAATTATTGAGCCTATCATACCTGCGCCACCGGTAATTATTATCATATCAAGACTCTCTTGAATTAATCGTGCGGTACTAAAGCTTTCAGTATAACGTCTATTGCGGGGCGGCCAAAGCTTGTGCTCTGGATAGTGTCATTTTAGCTTGCTGGTCTGCTTGTTCTTGATTCCAGTCTGGACTAACCCAACCTTGCAGGTTTTCTAGCGCTATTGTTGTCATCGCAGTCATCCAAGCTTCATTTTCATTCAATGCGGGAATGTAATGGTACTCACCACCACCAGCAAGGGTAAATATTTCTTTACCTTCCATCGCAATTTCTTCTAGTGTTTCTAAGCAATCACTACTAAACCCTGGGCAGATTACGTCGATACGCTTGGTTTTAGCGTTACCCAATTGTTCAAGCGTGCTAGCTAAGTAAGGTTTGAGCCATTCTTGCTTACCAAAGCGCGATTGAAACGCCACAATGAATGTATCTTTTTCAAGCCCTAAAGCCTCGGCCAATAGACGTGCAGTTTTATAGCATTCGCAATGGTAAGGGTCACCTTTCATTAGGTGAAACTTTGGTAATCCATGAAAACTCATGACTAATTTAGTAGGCTTGCCATGCGCATCCCAATGAGCGCGTACGCTTTGTGCTAATGCAGCAATATAGGCTGGATGGTCATGATAATGGCGTATAGTACGTATCGCTGGCATATTGCGAGTTTTAAGTAGAACGCGCCATACCGCATCTAGTGCGCTGGCCGTGCTGCTAGCTGCATATTGCGGATACAAAGGAAACACTAAAATACGGTCGCAATGCTGGGCACGCAGTTTGTCAATAGCCGATTTCATGCTTGGGTTGCCGTAACTCATACCCAATTCAACTGCAAATGGTGAGTTGATTTTTTTTCCTAAAAAAGTACGTAATAATTGTGTTTGCTTTTGCGCATGTGCTAAGAGTGGTGAGCCTTCTGCGGTCCATACTTGAGCATATTTAGCAGCAGATTTTTTCGGGCGCACTACTAGAATAATACAGTGTAAAATCCAGCACCAAATAAAACGCGGAATTTCGACCACACGTCTATCCATTAGAAATTGGCCTAAGTAGCGGCGAAGCGCTGGAGCAGTTGCGGCATCAGGTGTGCCGAGATTAGCAATTAAAATGCCGACTTTCAAAGTATCGCCATGTTGGTAAGGTGGTTCTGGGTTGTAATAAGCCATTATTTAGTCGCTAGTTGTTGTTAACATGATGTATTGGTTAGTTGTTGCTATTTAGTGCATTTGATAATAATTTTGCAGTAATATCTACAATCGGTATTACCCGTTCATAAGCCATGCGGGTGGGGCCAATTACCCCTAAAGTGCCTACGACTTGACCATCAGCTTCATATGGCGCAGTCACCATACTGCATTCGTCTAAAGCCAAATAGCCACTCTCACCACCAATAAATATTTGTATACCTTCTGCATGCTGGCTGTTGTCTAGAAGCTGCATGAGTGTGGTGCGACGCTCAAAGATTTCGAATAGCTTCCTCAAGCTACTTACATTTGTCGAAAGCTCATCAATTTGTAGTAAGTTACGCTCACCTGCAATCACTACTCCATCGTTTTCAACACCCTTATTGCTGGCATCAAGCGCTGCAGTCATTAGGTGATTCATATCGCTATGCATTTGTTTGAGTTCTTGGTGCAGCTTTAGTTGCACTTCTTCAAATGTGTGGCCGGAGAAGTGAGCGTTAAAATAGTGACTAGCTTGTGTCAGTTCGCTAGCAGAGTAAGGCTTGTCTGCCATGATGATTCTGTTTTGAACATTGCCATCATTGGTAACAATGATCACAAGTACACGTTTTTGAGATAAGGGCAAAAATTCTAGATGCTTAAACGCGATACGTTTTCGTTTGGGAATCATGACCAGCCCTGCAAATTGGGTGAGTTGGGACAGCATGTCTGCAGCACTAGAAATCAGTTCGCTGGGGTTAGGCGAGGATAGTCCACTTTTAAGTTGCTCCAGAGCTTGAAGTTCTAGCGGCTGCACGGTAAGTAAACTATCCACAAACATGCGATACCCTTTTTGTGTGGGGATTCGGCCGGATGAAGTATGTGGGCTGGCAATAAAGCCTAACTGTTCTAAGTCGCTCATTACATTGCGGATAGTGGCGCTACTGAGGTCTAGACCAGAATGCTGTAGTAGTGTGCGCGAACCTATAGGTTGACCATCACTAATGTAATGCTCCACTAAAGTTTTAAGTAAGATTTGCGCGCGTTTATCCAACTATATAGACCCCAGTTTAGTTTCATGCATTGTCATTTGATTTAATTTGCGTATTTTGCCTTAATTACATAGAGTCTTGTAACTTTAGTGTGAAATTGGACTCAATTAAACTAGTTTTAATTTTTAGAGATAATTAATCTAAATGCCCTATTGTTTTGCTTTGTTAGAATCCTCAACTGTGATTTAATTTCGTCATGCAAAATTCCTTTAACACTATCGCCATTATTGGCAAGTATATGACACCAAATGCCTTGCAGAATATGCAGGTGGATTTGGTAAATTTAGCGCAACATTTACACTCGCGTAACATCAATGTTTACATAGAAAAAAATACAGCACAGCACGCACCAATTAACGGCTTCAAAACAATCTCATTAGATGAGGTTGGTGAAATTGCCGACTTAGCTATTGTCATGGGTGGCGATGGCACTATGCTAAGCGTAGCACGCAGCTTGATTGATGCTGAAGTGCCATTGGTTGGCATTAATAGGGGTCGTTTTGGATTTTTGACAGATTTACGTGCAGAAGAAATGCTGGTGGCTGTTGATCGGATTCTATCCGGTGAGTTCAGCCTTGAGCCTCGAATGCTACTCTCCTCACAATTGATACGTAACGGCAAAGTGTTGCATGCCAACTATGCGTTAAATGACGTTGTAATTAAAAGTGACTTACGTTTAATTGAGCTTGAAGTCAAAATCAACCAACAATTTGTTCACAAGCAACGCAGTGATGGACTCATTATATGCACTCCAACTGGTACAACGGCCTATGCGCTTTCAGCTGGTGGCCCTATTTTACATCCTAATTTAGAGGCGATTACCTTAGTGCCAATCTGCCCGCATACTTTGAGTAATCGCCCAATTGCCGTAAGTAGCAACAGTAACATTGAAGTTTGCTTAGTGCAGTTTGATGAGGCGCAGCTTAGCTTTGACGGTCAATATCAAATGTCGTTGCAAATAGGGGATAAGGTGCTAGTCCAGCGTGCCGAAAAGCCTATATCCCTGTTGCACCCTAATGATTATTGTTATTTTGATATGCTACGTAATAAGCTCAACTGGGGCTAATTAAATTATGTTACAAAGCCTTTCCATACGTGACTTTGTGATTGTTAGCACACTAGATTTAGAGTTTTCCTCTGGCTTCACGGTCCTTACTGGTGAAACTGGTGCCGGAAAATCTATTCTCATTGATGCCTTATCACTTGCTTTAGGTGCGCGCAGTGAAGGCGGTGTTACTCGAGCCGGTTGCGATAAAGCAGAGATTAGCGCCATTTTCAACGTTGCACACAACATAGAAGCATTGCATTGGCTAGCGCAGGCTGAAATGGTGACTGATGAAGAAGAGCTGGTGTTACGGCGAGTGGTTTTTGCTGACGGCCGCTCGCGTGCTTTTATTAATGGTCTTAATGTGAGTATCGCCCAATTAAAAGAGTTAGGAGAGTTACTGGTCGATATTTATAGTCAAAACGCGCATCACTCACTTTTAAAGTCAGCTACCCAAAGATTGATATTAGATAACTTCGCTGGTTTGTCTGCGGTAGCAGCTGAAGTTGCAGTCCATTATAAAAGCTGGCATCAGCTCCATCAAAACCGAGTAATTGCAGAAAAGAACGCGAGTGCCTTTGCCGATGAGTTAGCTGATTTGCGAGATCAATGTAATGAGCTGTCCCAAGTCTCGATTAGCTCCAGTGAATGGGAAGAGTTGCAACAAGAGCACCTTCGCTTATCCCATGCAGCTAGTTTGCTAAGTGGTGCAGAGTCTGCCCGTGAGTTGTTAAGTGAAGGCGATTTGTCTGCTTTGCATTTACTGACTCAGGTGCAACATCAATTACAAAACTTACGAGAATATGATGCAACACTGGCTGAGGCATTAGAGGCGTTAGATTCCTCTATCATTCAGTTAACTGAAACGGATCGTTTCTTAAATCGTTATTGTCAACGAACCGAGCTTGATCCTTCTACTTTATCAGTATTAGACTCAAAAATTCAGGTTATTCATAATGCATCACGTAAATATCGTGTTAAGCCAGAAGATCTTCCTGATTTGTTAACGCGTTCGCTGGCGCGGGTAGCTGAGTTAAAGCTGTTTGCTAATGATGCTGAGTTGGCGAAAGCTGAGGCTGTTGCACTAGAAACTTATATGCAATTGGCGCAAACACTCAGTAATAGTCGCAGGTTAGCAGCGGCTAAATTAAGTAATGAAATAAGTTTTGAAATGCAACAGTTGTCTTTAAGTGGAGGCAAGTTTGATGTGGCATTAACTGCACAGAGCCCTGCAGCAAACGGTTTGGAACAGGTTGAATTTTTAGTAGCGGGACACGTTGGAGTGGTGCCGCGCCCATTGAGTAAAGTGGCCTCTGGTGGTGAGTTGTCACGTATTAGTTTGGCAATACGCGTAGTCACAGCAAAGATGGAAAGCATCCCCACCATGATTTTTGATGAGGTGGATGTTGGGATTGGTGGTGGAGTGGCTGAAGTGGTTGGGCAGCTCTTGAAGCAATTGAGTGAGCCGCAAGGGGACTTCAGTCCACGCCAAGTATTGGTGATTACCCATTTGCCCCAGGTTGCGGCTTTGGGGCGGCATCACCTGCGCGTCAGTAAAGCTGTGGTTGGTGATCAAACTTTAAGTACAATTGCTCTATTGAGTGCTGTCGATCGAATAGAAGAAGTAGCAAGGATGTTAGGTGGGATTGAAATTACCGACACCACGCGTCAACATGCTAAAGAAATGTTATCGCCCTAGGCGTTAGTCAATTGCGCAGGGTTCCTTGCACTGTCCATAAATAGTGAGTGAGTGATCTTGCATGGTAAAACCCAATCTATCAGCAGCAGCTTCTTGCCGTTTTTCAATCTCTTCGTCATAAAACTCTGCAACGCGGCCACATTTAATGCAGACCACATGGTCATGATGACCGCCGGTGTTTAGTTCAAATACTGCTTTACCACTTTCAAAATGGTGGCGTATCAATAATCCTGCCTGCTCAAACTGTGTCAACACCCTATAAACTGTTGCTAGCCCGACATCTTCACCAGAATTAATCATGATTTTGTAAATGTCTTCTGCAGACAAATGTCGCTCTTTGTTATTTTCAAATAAGCTCAGCACTTTTAATCTAGGAAGCGTGGCTTTGAGGCCAGCATTTTTTAAATCTTTTGGATCTCGCATGGACATATACTCGTAATTAACAATGACAGAGTTTTGGGATAGCTGTGTACGTGGTATATTAACGGGAATTCAAATTAAAAGTCATCCTATGCGTTTTGTTTTTATATTATTTGTTGTTTTATGTGCTTCCTGTAGCGCTTCATTGCCAGCGATCAAGCCTTTTAAGCTGGAAATTCAGCAGGGGAATGTCGTGACATCTAAAATGTTATTGCAATTGAAGCCTGGGATGACAAAGTCCCAAGTGCGATTTATTATGGGTACTCCATTGATTCAAGATAGTTTCCATGGAAAGCGTTGGGATTACGTTTATCAGTTGCAACAAGATGGTCATCTCATAGAGCAGCGCCGAGTTATTTTAGATTTTAAAGACGATTTGTTGAAAACAGTTCGTGGCGATGTCATTCCATCTAATGGCGATCATAACGCTGATGCTAATTTTGATGCGGGCACACGCGTAGTTGAGCCACAAAAAAAATCTGATGATAAAGGCTTTTTGCAAAAACTGAAATTTTGGCAAAAAAATAATGACAGTCAGACTATAGAAGCTGGGAAGCCTAAAGCAAGTGCAGATTCATATACCCCAAACCCAGTTGAGGCTTTACCGGCAGCCCCAGCTTTGGTGGCACCTACAGCAAAGGTTCCGCCAGTTGTCCCTGAGCCTATGCCAATTGACAATGCAACCAAAGCATTAGAGCTACGTTCGGATAGAGTTTTAACGCCTCCTTCTTCAAGTAAGCCTGAAAAGGTTGCGCCTAATGCAGTCAATGCCCCGTTGCCAAAAGCCAAAGATTCGCCAACAGAGGGTGATCCTGGGTTTTTAGATAAAATTTTAGAAAAGATTGGCTTCTAGATTATGGCAAATGCATTAAAGGTAGTTATTGTTGGCTGTTCTGGCCGCATGGGTCAAGTGCTATTAGAGTGTATTTTTGCTGATGCTGATCTGGTCTTGCATGGCGCCTTGGATCGAGGTAATGTTGATGGGTTTGCTAACCCTCAATTAGGACATGATGCTGGTGAGAAGCTCGGTAAATTGTCAGGAATAAAAGTGGTTGATGATATCGGCTTGGCCTTAAAGGATGCCGACGTTTTGGTGGACTTTACCCGCCCTGATGCGACTATGAGCTACCTAGTTGCCTGTCAACAAGCTAAAGTAAATATTGTCATAGGCACTACAGGCTTTTCTAATGAGCAAAAAATTGCAATAAGCAAAGCCTCTAGTGATATCGGTATTGTATTTGCGCCCAATATGAGTGTTGGCATTACGCTCTTAATTAACTTAGTGCAGTCGGCGGCTAAGGTTTTAAGTGAAGGTTACGATATTGAAGTGATAGAGGCGCATCATCGGCACAAGGTTGATGCACCCTCTGGCACAGCACTGCGCTTAGGTGAAGCTGCTGCTAGTGCATTAGGGCGAGATTTGGCGGAATGTGCCGTGTATGGTAGAGAGGGAATAACTGGTGAACGCGACCCCTCTACCATTGGTTTTGCTACGGTTCGCGGTGGCGATGTTGTTGGTGATCATACAGTACTATTTGCGGGCATTGGTGAGCGTATAGAATTGACACATAAAGCCAGCAGTCGGGCTACTTTTGCGTTAGGTGCTTTGCGTGCGGCGAAATTTTTAAACGGCAAATCTAATGGTTTATTTGATATGCAAGATGTATTGAATTTACGTTAATTGTCTTCATTTGCAATCCGTTTGCACATTTAAAATAAGGCTAATACAGAACTTAAGCAAATGATGAAAATGCATTTTTTGCATTGATTAGTCGCGTTTATTTCGCTATAATTTGTTAATTCTGAAGCGGGAAGAGTTTATCAACTCCTCCCGTTTTGCATATCTGCCATCTGCTCATGATGGAACAAGAATAAATTTTAATTACCTTGCAAAGCCAAAAGCCTTGCAAAGCCAAGGAGCTGCTGTGTCACAA
>Ga0316227_1004740_pt1 | contig 10004 bp, 9 predicted proteins | sample TBH18019metaG_FD_206012 | JGI IMG/M metagenome (GOLD analysis project Ga0316227, IMG submission 206012) | Freshwater microbial communities from Trout Bog Lake, Wisconsin, USA - TBH18019 | ecosystem: Environmental > Aquatic > Freshwater > Lake > Hypolimnion/Profundal zone | place: USA: Wisconsin... | reverse complement strand
TGCAACCGGTATTGAGGGAAATATTACTGCTACAGCACTGATCAAAGGTGGACGAAGAGGTTTTCAGTTGCTGGCCCATCCTTTTTCACATACCATCGGCCTAAGCATGATCAAAGACAGTATAGATATTACCGGAGAAGGAGGCAGCCTACGCGGATTCACCACTACCCAAACAAATGCGCCTTCCGCTTTTTATTTTGATCACCGAAACGCCAACGATTCCACAGGTATGGAAGCCGGATGGCTGCCCTTCACAGATACCGATGGCAAAAATGAAAATGCCTGGAACCCAATGGAAGGCATTCGATTGCTGGTAAGGGGCAAAGCCGGACAGGGACTGGATGGTACACCCGCCGGCAATGGCAGCAACGGAACTTATCTGCCACTACCGGTAAGTCTACGGTACACGGGCGAAATCAAGGTTGGCGACAGGGAAAAAATACTGCCGGCTGCTACCGCTGAAACCTATCACAGCATCGGCAATCCTTACCTCGCCCAGATCGATCTTTCGCGTGTCAGCAGAACAGCGGGTATCAGCCGTCATTACTGGTTATGGCATCCGCTGCAGGGAAAACAGGGCGGTTATACCAGTTATCCCTTTATAGTTAAAAATATAGTACCCGCTTTTGGCAGTTTTCTCATTACCACCTATGCGAATACGGCACAGCAAGTATTATTTAGTGAGAATAGTAAAGCTACAGATCCCGCGCCGGATACCGTTCCTGCTATTCAAACCGATGAATGGTATTATGTGGAGTTGCGGCTGGAAACGAGTTCAGTTTTCTGGGACCGGATCCTGCTGGTTCAGCTAGATAGTGCCCGTTGGGGGGCAGACAGAAATGATGCAGCGAAACTGCTCAATAACGATGTCAACTTTTACAGTCTCGTACAAAACGGAAAAATGCTTTCGATCGATGCCAGGCCCTACAACAATGCATCTACCATTGCCCTCGGCGTCGAAAGCCAACAGCCCCAAACATTCCGGATCCGGGTAAGTGCGGCCAGTTTACCTCCTGCTAATACACTGATGCTGCACGACAAGTGGCTGGACCGATGGATGCCGCTTACCCAAGACAGTAGTTATGCCTTTACCGTTACCACTGATACCAACACACAAGGCAACCAACGTTTTGAGATCACCAGCCGGAAAAAAATCGCAGACAGTATCCATCCTGAAAAAATCAGGATCAACATGAGCCCGGTACCCGTCAGTAACCAACTGCAGGTTTCCTTTGTGGCAGAAGAGAAAGGAAACACTTCTGTCAGGATTCTCAGTTTATCAGGCAAGCCTTTGAAATCCGTTTCGCTGGGTGTGTTGAAGGAAGGAAAAGTATTGATACCGGTGGGAGATCTGTTCAGCGGGTTGTACCTCCTGGAGCTTCGTTGCGGCAACCAGGTAGGCAGCCGCAAGCTCATCAAGGACTGAGTATAAAAAAGCCACAGATCCGCGGTCAACCGTGCATCTGTGGCCAATAAAATGACACTTATATTTTAACCAGCCAGCCATGTGTATCCGGCACTTCGCCGTTACGGATGGCATTCAGGCGTTTTTTCAGTTCGGGGGCTACTTCCCAGGTATCTGTGTTAAAGTGCATCACATAGTCTTTGTACTTCAGTTCTTTGATCAAAGAAATAGTGGCTGCCGTTCCAGTACCAAATACTTCGCGTAACTGGCCAGACCTGTGTGCCTCCATCAGTTCATCAATACTGATCTTTGCTTCTACCACATCCAGTCCCATTTCCTTTAAAACAGTAATGGCACTGTCGCGGGTAACACCCGCCAGTATCGTACCATCTTCCAGCGAAGGCGTTACGGCTTTGTTACCGATGATGAAGAAAACATTCATGGTACCCACTTCCTGCAGGTATTTGTGCTCAAAAGCATCGGTCCACAACACCTGGTCGTAACCCTGCTGTTTGGCCAGCGCCGTAGCATGCATGCTGGCACCATAGTTACCGGCATTCTTGGCAAAACCAACGCCACCGGGTGCTGCGCGGGTATAGGTTTCTTCTACATATATCTTCATGGGAGCCGCGTAGTAAGGACCGGTTGGACTGAGAATGATCATGAACTTATAGGTCTCAGAAGGTTTTACGCCGATCACCGGATCTGCAGAAAACATAAAGGGACGGATATACAAAGAATGCTCGGGCAAAGAAGGGATCCAGTTTTTGTCCAGCGCAATCAGCTGACGCATCCCTTCGATAAAAATCTCTTCGGGCACAGTAGGCATCTGCATTCTTTCGGCAGAAATATTAAACCGTTTGAAATTATCGAACGGGCGGAAAATAGCCGCGTTACCCGCCGCATCTTGATAGGCTTTGATGCCTTCAAAAATGGCCTGTCCGTAATGCAGGGCCGCCAGCGAAGGTTCCATCAATAGGGGTTGGTAAGGTTTGATCTCCACATTCTTCCACTCTCCGTTCTCATAATCCGCTTCCAGCATATGGTCGGTGAAATAACGGCCAAAAGGGAGGTTTTCCAGTTGTGTTCCGGTTAATTTACTTGTTTCAACTTTCGTGATCTTTATGTCTGCTGCTGCTATCATAGTTTTATATTTGACGCAAATAAACAAAAAATTTAAAAACTAACGCCTGTTAATATTTCCTACGGTATGAATGAAGAAAATACCCGGCTTCCCGACTTCCTGCTCGCCGATCTGTATAAAAACAGCCTTGTAATTACCCAGGATGCGTTGAAAACAGAGGGAAAACCATCCAAACCAGAGGTGTCGGCAAGCAAACGTCAGTGGTTTCTGGGCAGCAATTTACGAAAAATTACGCTGCTGGTCAGTGAAAAGGAAGCGGTATACCTGCAGGATGATTCACTTCAGTTCCTTTCTTCTATTCTCGGGGCCTGTAAACTGAACCTGGGCGATGTGGCTATTGTAAATTACCAGAACGACCCGGTAAGCTACCCGCTGCTCAAAGAAAAGCTGCAACCGGCTTTTCTGCTGTTGTTTGGCGTAACCGCCGCAGAAGTGGCTTTACCTTTCACCATCCCCTATTACCAGGTACAGAAATACGACAATGGCCAGATCCTGCTGGCCCCGCCGCTGGATAGCATGCTGGGCACCGGCCAGGAGGCCAAACTTGAAAAAAGCAAACTCTGGCTCTGTTTGAAAAAAATGTTCAACGTTTAAACCCGGTAGCTACAAGCCGTTGCAAAGCCATACACCTGTTATGACAAAACTGATCTTCGCCACCAATAACCAACACAAAGTAGCGGAACTCCGGAGTTTGACCGGGCCTACCTTTGACATCATCACTTTACAGGAAGCGGGTATTGATATCGACATCCCCGAACCGCATGATACACTGGAAGCCAACGCTACAGAAAAATCACAGACCATTCACCGGCTTACAAAACAAAACTGTTTCAGTGAAGATACGGGACTGGAAGTGGAAGCGATGAACGGGGAACCCGGTGTAAAAAGCGCCCGTTATGCAGGAGATGGCCGGGACTTTCAGCAGAACATCGACAAGCTCCTGGCTAAACTTGACGGCAACACGAACCGGCAGGCGCAGTTCAGAACGGTCATCTCACTGATCTATGATAACAAAGAATACCAGTTTGAGGGCATCTGCAAAGGAAAGATTGCCGAAGATCAGCAGGGAAATAAGGGTTTTGGCTATGATCCCGTTTTTATTCCCGATGGTGCAGACAAATCTTTTGCAGAAATGACGATGGAAGAAAAGAATCAATACAGTCACCGCCAGAAAGCCGTTACCCAACTCATTCAATTTTTACACAGCCTGTAATATGAACCGGATCAAGATAGACCTACCCGAAACCTTTCTGTTTGCCACTACCCTCCGGATCCGTGTAACCGACCTGAATTATGGCGGGCATGTAGGTAACGACAGTTTTCTGTCGCTGATACAGGAAGCCAGGCAACAGTTTCTGTTGTCGCACGGTTATGAGGAACTATCCATCGCCGGTGTGGGACTGATCATGGCCGATGTAGCCATCGAATTCAAAAAAGAACTGAACTACGGGGACGAAGTAAAGATCTCTGTTGCCGCCAAAGGTTTTGACAAACTGGGGTTTGATCTTCTTTACAAAATGGAAGTAGTACAGGATAACCAGTTAGTGTTGGCAGGTAAAGCCAAAACCGGTATGATGTGTTATGATTATAGCCTGAAGAAAAAAACAGCGGTACCGGAAGAAGTCATTACAGAATTATCGGCCGGCTGATCAGCTGTTCCAGATCCGCCAGCTCTCTTCAGCCTGCAGGATCAGCATTTCCTGTCCGTTTTGTACAGTAGCTCCCTGCGATTTCCCATTAGAAAGAAATTGCGTTTCGGCTGGATTATAGATCAGATCGTACAAATGATGTTGGGAGGTAATAAAACGGTAAGGCAGGTCAGGACATTCCGTAATGTTCGGATACATGCCCAACGGCGTGGTATTGATCAGTAAATGATGGGTAGCGAGTATCTTTTCATCTACCTGTTCATACGCAATGGAATGAGCAGAAGCCATGCGCGAAACATATTGAACCCCGATACCGAGTTTGCGCAACACATATTCCACCGCAGCAGAAGCACCGCCCGTTCCCAATACCAACGCTTTTGTATGATGCGGTAGCAGAAAGGGTTTCAACGATTGTTCAAATCCTACCACATCGGTATTGTATCCTGTTAATTTTCCTGCTTTGATCTGTACACAGTTACAGGCGCCGATCGCTGCCACTACCGGCGACACTTCATCCAGAAAAGAAAGCACCTGTTTTTTGTAGGGAATGGTGATATTAAAACCACAGAGGTCTGTTTTTTCCTTCAATATAACGGATAACGCTTCAATATCAGGTAACGAGAAATTCTCGTACACACAATCGGCGAGTCCCAGCCGGGCAAATTTTTCCGTAAAATATTTCTGTGAGAAAGAGTGCGATAACGGATATCCCAACAGACCAAAACGGCGCATGGCTTATTTTTTAGTGAGATACAGATCAAACGTGTCTCCTCTCAAACCAATGCGCATCGCTTCCAGCGGAATAACTTCGTTGGGTGCAATATTACCCAGGTTCACATTACAGCCGATCAGTTCCAGGAAATACAATTGCTGGGCTTTCTGCGGCGCTTCCCAGATGATTTTCTCGGCAGGGATCTGGGTAAGGATCTCCTGTACCAGCCCTTCCCTTACTTCACCGCTTCCGCGATAGATCCCCACGTTACCTGCCTCGCGGGCTTCTGCGATCACATAAGAGGAACCGGCTTCCAGTTCGGCCCGCATCAGTTCGATCCATTTGTAAGGAGGAATGATATGCGCTGCATCCTTACTACCCACTTCGCTGAGTACGGTAGCATGTTTGGTGAGTTTTTCGATATACCCGCATTTCTCGGCATGCGGAATACTGATGGAACCATCACTGACTTCCACATAAGAAATACCGTAATCCTTACACATAGCAATATAATCATCAAACTGGTTACGGATCAGGAAGGCTTCGAATAAAGTTCCACCGAAATAAATAGGAATATGATGGGAATGATATACTTCAATCTTCTCACGCAGATTCGGTGTTACAAAAGAAGTTCCGAAACCCAGCTTCACGATATCAATATGCGGTCGAGTTATACTGATAAAATTATGCACTTCATTAATGCTGAGTCCCTTGTCCATCACCATGGTTAATCCTGATGTTCTGGGTTGTGCGGTACGTTCGGGGATCTGGGTAAGGTGAAAATTCATGGGTTACAAACTTTTTTCCGGCGCAAAAATACGTGAAACGGGTGAGTGTAAGATTCAACAATCCGATGAGTAACAGAATTTTATCAAATCTTTTTCCCTTTTTTGTAGCGGGCCACAATATCCACTACCTGGTTATTCTGCAGGATGGAGGGATTCAGATCGATGAATTTCTTCAGCTGGCGAGGCGCTTTCTCCATAGCCATTTCCAGCTTCTGCAAAGCATCTTTGGATTTACCCTGTGCAAAAAGTATCGTGCTGTAATAAAAGAGAAATACCGCTTTACCGTCTGTAGCTTTCATGGCAGCGATACACTGTTCAATTCCTTCTTCGTACAGTTCGGCCTTGATAAGGCAACGGATCAGGGCTTCCCAGCCAGCTACATTTTTGGTTTTATGCCGCACCACGGTTCCAAAATACTGGATAGCGTCTTTGAATTGCAAGAGGTGCATTTTACATTCACCCATGGCCAGGTTGTACTCAGGCACTGTGCGGTGAATACGCATGGCATTCTCTAATTGTTTGATGGCCGGCTGCCATTGCTCTTCCAGCATATAGGTAACCGCAATTTTATAATGCAGTTTGCTATCATCGGGGTTCAGGTGCACCGCTTTTTTATAATGAAACCTGGCCTGCGCATAATTCTCCATCCGGTGATAACAATGGCCGATGGCTTCATAAATCACGTCTTCCGGACGGGTCAGTTCCAGCACTTTTTCCAGCACTTCGATGGCTTCCTTGTATTTGCGGAGGCGCAGGTAAGCATCTCCCATATTCCGGTAAGCATAATCAAATTTTTCATCGATGGCTACCGCATACTGGTACGCATCAATCGATTTCTCATACAGCTTCAACCCTTGGAAAGCGGCTGCCAGGTTAAACCAGGCCAGTTCACTGAACGGGAACTCCTCAATGATCTGCTGGTGCAAACGGATGCTTTCCTCGTTCCGTCCGGTGAAATCGGTCCAGAAACAGATCTTGTACAAAGCTTCCTCATTGTTCGGCTCCGCTTCCAGTATCAGTTTCAGGCAGTCGAACACTTTGTCAAACTCCTCATAATCATCATATACATCCGCCAGTTCGAACAGCAGGTCTATTTTTTCTTCCCCTTCAAAAAGATTTAAAGCAGACTCCAGCAGTTCTACCGCTTTCGCCTGTTGATCCAGCGCCAGGTACGCATCTGTTTTTAAAATATATAAGTTCAGGTCGCTGCTGTCATACAATTCGGCCACTTCCAGGATATCGAGGGCTTCCCGGTATTTACGGGTAGCCAGCAACAAATCAGCCTTTTTGATCATTAATTGGGAGGAATAGGGAAACTGCGACAAACCGGTTTCAGCGGCTTCCAACGCCTCCGGAAGGTTGTCTTTTTCGTCGTAATAGTCGATAATACGCTCAAAAGCATCCTCTTCGAGAAATGCGTGGGTTCGGCCACTCTTGAGATTCTGGTACTGCCGGAGTAGTTCTTTTAGCTCTTCGCGGTCTTCGCGATACGGATTTTCTCGCATGGCTATTAGGTTTATACAATTTATGATAAAAAACCAGCTTTTTGGGGGTTTTTGGTAACTTTTTGGACTTGTTAACGTTTGTTAATAAAATCAGAATTGTCTGATATTTAAGAAAAAGGTATTTTTGTAAAAATGAGCATTCGCCTACATAGCAAAAAACTAGCCTTCATTGCCCTTTTGTTGATGGGTATACAGGTAGCTTATGCGGCATTCTCATTCACTGGCATCACTGACGAAAAGACCAAAAGCAGTAAATACTCTTTCAAACACCTGAGTTCTTTATCGCACAAAAGTCTTTCTTTCGCTTCACTCAAATCAAGCCTGCAATACAAAGGACCTTCTACTTCTGTTACCAAGGAAAACGGTACCGGTTCTGAAGTAAGTTCTATGCTGCGTTTTGATAACGGGAACACGACCTATGTGTATCCTTACAAATTCAAAGTAAAGGCGCCTAAGTTTAAAACGCCTGCTCCTCCTCAAAACTAATTCAGGATACGGTATCCGCTAACGGGAATGTCGAAACGCGAAGCCTGCACCGGGCTAAGGTTGATTTTTGTGGCAGTATACCTGATCTTTTTACCTTCTGCTTCCTGCGATTCAAATTCGAGTACAAAACCCGGTATGTCTTTAAACTGGTACTCAAACTCTTTAACAGAAGGAATAATGGCAGGTGCATAATACAGGGTAAAAACGGTGCCATCTTTGAGTTGTATCAGTGCCTTTTTACATTCATAGCCCAGGATGGTTTTGGTTTCTGTTGAAAGGGCCACTGTCATACCATCATATTTCTTATTCTCCTCTTTCCATCTCGCATTGTCCAGTTTTGTCATGAACTTGTTATTCCCAAACGCACGCAGGATCACGGCAGAACCGGTTGCTTTATTATAGATCAGCGATTGGGTAAAAGACGGGCTCACCAGGTCGGTACGGCTGTCGTTCCCCTTGATATACACCTGTTTGGTACTGGCTTTCAGCGATTCGGTTACATCTTTATCCGCGCTGCCCTCCTCGGTACTGATCATATAGCTGATGCTGCAATCCGCAATAACCCTTTGCGCCTTTACCTGCGTAAAGCTCACAGATACTGCCAGTAAAACGAGGGTAAAAAGCTTCATGGATATATTTTTTTCTGGTGAATGATTCTTTTCGAAGATACTCAAAATATCAGCCGGGTATTGTTAAATAAGACCGGGGACCATTGAAACGGATCAAATCCATTGCAACAGTCCCCGATCCGGTTACAGGCTGGTTTATTTCTTTTTCTGCGTCTTATCCTTCAGGTCCTGGATCTTTTTCTGGCTCTCCATCATCTGCTCATAACGCTCCTGCCATTTGCTCTTGGTCTTGGGTGTTTTCCGCTTTACTTCGATCTTAGCCAGGATCTTATCATGATCGATAATGTAATTCTGGATCACAAACTGTAATCCCAGCGTTACCACGTTAGATACCGTATAGTACCAGGTAAGTGCCGAAGGCAGTTTGTTAAAGATGAATAACAACATGAAAGGGAAGATATACGGCATGTATTTCAGTGCCGGATTATCCTGCGTAGGTGTCATGCTCATGTTATAGATAGAGATCAGGAAACTGGTTGCCACGGCAGTGATCGTAAACAGACTGATATGATCACCAAATGCCGGGATCGTGAAAGGCAGGTGCGCGATAGAATCATAAGAAGACAGGTCATGGCTCCAGAGAAACTCCTGTCCGCGCAGGCTGATATTCGAATTAAAGAAACTATACAGAGCAAAGAAGATCGGGATCTGTAACAGGGCCGGGATACATCCTCCCAATGGGTTAACCCCTGCTTCGCGGAATAATTTCATCTGCTCCATGGCGAACCCTTGCTGGTCGCTGCCGAATTTCTTTTTTAATTCGTCCAGTTCCGGACGCAACACTTTCATTTTGGCGCCACTGAGATAACTGCTGTAAGTAAGCGGCGCAGTTACTATACGGATAAACAGTGTGAGCAATAATACCACCCAGCCATAATTCTTTACAAACCCCGCAAAGAAATCAAACACATTCATGATGATGTATTTGTTGATCGGGCGTACAAAAGAATACATATCACGTCCCAGGTTCACGATCTTGTCCATTTCAGGCGCCTGGTTTTTCAGGATCCCGTATTCACTCGGACCATAATACAGCTGAAAAGGAACACTCAGTGAAGCACTAACAGGCAATTTGGCCTGCAGCGATACATCGGCTGTTGCCAGTGCCCTGCTGGAATCTGTTTTACGGCTCCATTGGATCTGACCGGTTGTGAAATTATTCTTTGCCACCAATGTGCTGTTAAAGAATTGCTGCACCACACTTACCCACTGGATGGGTTTCTCGAATTTCCATTCGTTCTTGGCCGAGATATAATCGAACTCATTGCCTTCTGAAAAACAGATATTCGACATCTGTCTTTCGTAATCGGTAGTTCTCTCCAACTGGAAAGTTTCTGCACGCCAGTTCACATTCAGTAAACCCTGGCTCAGTAATTTATCCGCTCCGTTCATGGATACGTTCCAGTCGAGCATATAATTATCTTCTTTCAGAATATACTGGTGTATTACAGTTTCGCCGTTGGCTCCGGTAAGGGTAAAGCTGACAGACTGACTTTTATCTGCATTGGTTACCGGCTGTGAGGCCGCAAAGAAGAGGTTGTTGGTCTGCGCAGACTGGTTCGCAGAAGTATTGATGGCATAACCGATCTGGCTTTGCTCAGACAGTACCACTTGTTTACCATCTACAGATGATTTGTAATTTTTCAATTCCACTTTGCGAACCTGACCTCCCTTGTTGGTGAAAGT
>Ga0316227_1004723_pt1 | contig 10026 bp, 8 predicted proteins | sample TBH18019metaG_FD_206012 | JGI IMG/M metagenome (GOLD analysis project Ga0316227, IMG submission 206012) | Freshwater microbial communities from Trout Bog Lake, Wisconsin, USA - TBH18019 | ecosystem: Environmental > Aquatic > Freshwater > Lake > Hypolimnion/Profundal zone | place: USA: Wisconsin... | reverse complement strand
GTTCGGCCTGTTCGCGCAGCGAGCGGCGCAACTCCATCTGCGCCATGGTCTGGCGGGCGAGACGCAGCAGGCCCTTGCGCTGCGGCTCGCTGAGCTGGTGCGGCTTGGTGTCCAGCACGCAGACGGTGCCGACCGGATGCCCCTCGGCCGTCTTCAGCAGGGCGCCGGCGTAGAAGCGCAAGCCCGGCTCCCCCGTGACGAGGGGGTTCCCCTCGAAGCGCGGATCCCGGGTGGCATCCGGCACGTAGAGGAAGTCCTGCTGCAGGATGGCCTGCCGGCAGAAGGAGGTCTCGAGCGGCGTCTCCCGCACGTCCAGGCCGACCTCGGCCTTGAAGAACTGCCGCCCGTCGCCGATCAGGTTCACCACCGCGATGGGGGTTTCGCACAGTTCGGCGGCGGCCTCCGCGATCTCGTCGAAATCCAGCTCGCGCGGCGTGTCGAGCAAGCCATACCGGTCGAGGGCCCGAAGCCGTGCGGCTTCGTCCTCGCGTGTGCGGGAGAGATCCATCAGGGGGTTTGGGTCGAGCGATCCGGGTGTGGCTGTGAGAGGGGGGTCCCAGCGGCGAAAATAAGGCCGGTCCCATATTGACCGGGACCAGGAAGGTTCTGAGGAGTTTCTTTGAAGCCCAGGTTACTCCGCGCGCCCATCGTCCACGCGGAATCGGGAGGTGGTGCCCTAGTTGGTGTCTTTAGGAACGTCATGCGCTGCTTGAGGTCGTCCTTCGGCAGTCTGGATTCGACAGGTCTCACGACAGGCATGTGCAGAAGGTCCCCTCCTCGCAGACACCCACCGGTGGCGGGCGGCGACGCCTGTGGCTGATTCGCTCCCGTTCCTGCCGCCGGGGGGCCTGACGGGTGCCGAGATCCGCGCCCGCGACTGGACGGCCTCGCCGCTCGGACCGCCGGAGGCGTGGCCGCCGGCCCTGCGCAGCGCGCTCGCCCTGATGCTGTCCTGCCCCACCGCGATGTTCCTGGCCTGGGGACCGGACCTGCTCTGCTTCTACAACGACGCGTACCGGCCGATGCTCGGCTACCGCCTGTCCCACGCCCTGGGGCGCCCCTTCCGCGAGGTCTGGGCCAGCATCTGGGACGAGATCGCGCCGCTGGTGGATGCCACCCTCGCGGGCGAGAGCCAGACCCTGACCGACGTCATGCTCGACCTGTCACGGGACGGCCATTCCGAGCAGGGCTGGTGGTCCTTCACCTACTCGCCCGTCCTGGACGATGCCGGCACGGTGAACGGCCTGTTCTGTGTCACGGCCGAAACCACGGCCCGGGTCTTGAGCGAGGCGCGCCTGCGCGAGAGCGAGGACCACTTCCGCCATACGGTCGAGCTCAACCCGCAGGTGCCCTGGACCTGCGACCCGCAGGGCAACATCACCTCCTACTCGAAGCGCTGGCTCGAGCTGACGGGGCAGGCGCCCGGCGAACCCGACGGCACGGGCTGGATCAAGGCCCTGCACCCGGACGACGTGCCCTGGACCGTCACCGTGTTCACGCAGTGCCTCGCCTCGGGCGACCCGGTGGATGTGGACTACCGCATCCGTGTGGCCGGCACCGGCGCGTACCGCTGGATGCGCGCCCGCGCCCGGCCGCGCCGAGCGGACGACGGCGCCATCCTGCGCTGGTACGGCGTGGTCGAGGACGTTCACGACCGCAAGCTCGCCGAGGAGCGGCTGCGCGAGATGAACGCGACGCTGGAGCAGCGCGTCGCGGAGGCTCTGGCCCAGCGCCAACTTTGGGCGGACGTGTTCGAGACCACCGACGCGCTCGTGGGCGCCCTGGATACCGAGTACCGCTTCCTCGCCGTGAACAACGCCTATGCCCGCGAGTTCGAGAGCCTCTACGGCGTCCGTCCCGAGGTGGGGGACACCCTCCTCGATCTGCTCGCGGATCATCCCGCGCAGCGGGAGGCCGCCCGATCCGTCTGGGCGCGCGCGCTGTCCGGCGAGGAGTTCACGGTCACCGAGGAGTTCGGCGATCCCGATCGCCGGCGGCCCTTCTACGAACTCAAGTTCACCGTGCTACGGGATGCGCGGGGGCGGCGAATCGGGGCCTTCCAATACGCCCAGGACATCACCGAGCGGCTGCGGAACCAGGATCAACTCGCCCGGGCCGAGGAGGCTTTGCGCCATGCCCAGCGGATGGAGGCGGTGGGCCAGCTGACGGGAGGCGTGGCGCACGACTTCAACAACCTGCTCACCATCATCCGCTCGTCCGTGGAGTTCCTGCGACGGCCCCATCTCGCCGAGGAGCGGCGGGTCCGCTACCTGGAGGCGGTCTCCGACACGGTCGATCGCGCCGCCCGGCTGACGAGCCAGCTTCTCGCCTTCGCCCGGCGCCAACCCCTCGCGCCGGAGGTGCTCGATGTCGGCGCGCGGCTCGGCGGCGTCGCCGACATGCTGAACGCCGTGACGGGCGCACGCATCCGCGTGGTGACGGAAGTCCCGGACCGGCCCTGCTACGTGCGGGCCGATCCCAGCCAGTTCGAGACGGCCCTGGTCAACCTCGCGGTGAACGCGCGCGACGCCATGGAGAGCGAGGGCGTGCTGACCCTCCGGCTCACCTGCGGCGCGGCCCTGCCCTCCATCCGCGGGCATGCCGGTGCGCCGGGGCCCTTCGCCGCCATCTCGGTGACGGACGAGGGGCCGGGCATTCCCCAGGACCTCCTGGGACGCATTTTCGAGCCGTTCTTCACGACGAAGGCCGTGGGCAAGGGCACGGGCCTTGGCCTGTCGCAGGTGATCGGGTTCACGAAGCAATCGGGCGGGGACGTGGAGGTGGAGAGCGCCATCGGCCGCGGCTCCACCTTCACCCTCTACCTGCCCGAGGTCGACGCTCCGGCCCCGGCACAGGATGGCGGCGAGGCGGCGGACGAGGCCCCGGCGGAGGAACGCCCCCTCTGCGTGCTCGTGGTGGAGGACAACCTCGATGTCGGCCGCTTCTGCACGCAGATCCTGGAGGATCTCGGCCACTCGACCGTCTGGGCCCACAACGCGGAGGCGGCCCTGTCCGAGATGGAGAGGGTGCCCTTCCGGTTCGACGCCGTGTTCTCCGACGTGGTGATGCCGGGGATGGGCGGCGTCGAACTCGCCCGGCGGCTCCGGGTCAGCCACCCGGACCTGCCCGTGATCCTCACGACGGGCTACAGCGACACGCTGGCGCGCGACGATGCACATGGCTTCGAACTGGTGCGCAAGCCCTATTCCGCCGAACAGGTCGCCCGCGCGCTGCGCGGTGTCCTGAACCGGCGCAGCGCGGCGCGGTGAATGGAGTGAGGACGGGCCCGGCAGAGTGCTTCAAAAGCCTCGCCGTCATCGCGAGCGGAGCGACGCAGTCCGGAAGCGCCCCCTTCGAGGCGTCCCGCTGCCCTGGACTGCTTCGCTGACGCTCGCAAAGACGGGGGAAGAGGTCAGGAGGTCGACCACTCCCGCTTCACCTCCTCGGCCGGCCGGTCGAGGTGGACTTGGCCGCCCTCGATCGCCCGCACGAAGTCCACGGGGATGTAATGGTGCAGGCCGCCGGCCGCGGCGTCCTTCTTCGTCAATTTAATCTCGCCGTTATCGACGTGATCGACCGTGCCGACATGGGTTCCGTCGGAGCCGACGACTTCGGCGTGTTCCTTGATCTGCGCAACATCGACCATGGCTTGCCTCCCTGTTTCGAACCTCAACGGCCGCCCCGGGGCCGTGTTCCTGCCGGAGGACGGGCTCGCGCGCCCCGATCTCGCAGTTCGGGTGGATTGGCCGGATCGGGGCGCGCTCTCGCTGGCATCGGTGATACGGGTTCACCGCGCGGCCAGCCGTGACGGTCCCTCTGAGCGGTCGCAGCCCGGTTCATCGATGACCCCTCCTCCCTCGTCCGCGACAGCGGGCCCCGTCCCGATCCACCGGCGGGACTTTGCGCTGACCCTGGCGCTGCTGTGGTTTGCCGGTGCCGCCCTGCGCGCCACCATCCTGGCCCTGCCCCCGGTCCTGCCCGCCGTCACCGCCGAGCTTCGGCTCTCCGCCGCCACGATCGGCCTCCTGGCGGGCCTGCCGTCGCTGCTCTTCGCCCTTGTCTCCCTGCCGGCGGCCTTCCTCATCCTGCGCCTCGGCGCGATCCCGACCCTCGTCCTCGGCCTGTGTGTGAATGCGCTCGGCGCAGGGGCGCGCGGCTTCGCGCAGGATCCCCTCGGTCTCGCGCTGGCGAGCGCCGTGATGTGCCTCGGCGTAGCCGTGATGCAGCCCGTGATGCCGGTCCTCGTCCGGGTCTGGTCCCCAGGGCGCGTCGGCTTCGCCACGGCGGTCTACACCAACGGTCTGCTCGTGGGCGAAGTCGTACCGAACGTCTGGATCCCGAGGGGCGAACTGCCCCTCGTGGGCGCCGGCTGGCGCGCCGCGTTGGCGATCTGGATGGTTCCCGTCCTTGCGACGGCCGCCGGCTTCCTCCTGTCCGGCCGGCGCTCAGCCGCCGCCTCCGCGCCGACGCGGGTGCGCCTCGGCTGGGTGGATGGCCGGGTATGGCGGGCCGGCCTCCTGCTCGGCGGCGTGAATGCCTCCTATTTCGGGCTGAACGGGTTCCTGCCGGGGTGGTTCACGGCGACGGGACGGCCGGATCTGGTGCAGCCCGCCCTCGTGGCGCTGAACCTCGCGCAGATCCCGGCCTCGTTGCTGATGCTGGGTCTCGCCGACCGTCTGGTGCGACGTCCGGCGGCCTACGGCGTCGGCAGCGCCGTGTTCGTGGCGGGCGTCCTGGGGATGATCGTGGGACCGGGAGTGGTGGCGGTGGCCGCAGCGGGCGTGGCCGGATTCGCCACCGCGATCCTGCTGACCCTCGCGCTGGCGGTCCCGTCCGTGCTGGGCACGGGCGAGGAGGTCCCCCGGCTCTCGGCGGCGATGTTCAGCATCGGCTACGGGTTCGCCGTCGTGGTCGCTCTGCTCGCTGGGCAATTGTGGAACGCGAGCGGCCTAGCGGTCCTCGCGGTGCTGCCGTTCGCGGCGACCGCCGCCCTGCCGGGTCTGCTGGCGTGGTCGACGCTTCGGCGCCGCGACCCGCTCCCGCCGTCGGGCTGACCGGCGGGCCTCGCGGACCCGGCCCGATCCGGGGCCGGGCCCACGTCAGCCGTATTTGGCATCAGCCCTTGGCCACCGCCACGATGCGGCGCGAGACCGTGCCGACCAGCACGAATTTGTCGCCGATCTGGATGAAGCCGAGCGGATCGCTGGAGGAAGAGAGGCTCGCCAATTCCGCCGGCGTCGGATGCAAGTAGACCTGCGGCGGAACGGTCGTGCCGGGATCGAGCGGGAACGACATCCGCGTGACCGGGCGGACGTGGCGGCGCTCGGCCTGTGCCCGCAGGGCATCCACCTGAGCGGCGGTAATCGCCGGGCCCGCGCCGTCCCCGGAGGTATCCCGCGTCCGCAATTCGCCGAGAGTCCGGGAGACATCCGCCAGGACGTCGGGTGCTGGCGCGGGCGCGCCGCCGGCCGGGGCGGGCACGGGCGTCGCGGCATCCCACGGGCGCAACGGGATGGACCGCACCGGGTTGGCCGCCGCCAATTGCGGCTTGGTCGGCTCCGGAGGGCGTCCGCCGCGCAGCACCAGCTGGTACGCCAGGAGGCCGACGGCGGCGATCGCGGCGATGAGGCTGAGGAGAAGGAGTCGGCGCATCAGGGATTCACGGTGGGGACGGCAGGGCGGGACGGCGCACCGTCAGAACCGAAGGGCAAGGAGCCAGAACAGGCCCGAGGTTCCCGCCAGGAACGTGGCTGACGAGAAGAGCACGGCCACCTCTTCACGGTGGCGCCGGACGAAGGCGTGGGAGAACGTGAGCATGGTCGTCGGATCGGATGAGATCTGATCAGTCTCGCGTCCGAACCTTGACCTTTCGGTGGCAAGCGCCTTTCGGGCGGCGCAGCGATGCCGGAGGGCCACACGGCCGTCGCGGGAGGCCGTTCCCTCAAACGCCGATCAGGTGCGCGATCTGTTCGGAGGCCCGCTGCAGTATGGGCAGGATGTCCCTCACGCGTTGGTCCGTCATCCGCGCCTGCGTCGTCGCCACGGTGATGGCGGCGACGGCGTTGCCCTTCGGGTTGCGGATCGGCAGACCCAGTGCGCTGACGCCGGGGACGGCCCGGCCGGCGATCAGCGCGTAGCCGGCCGACTGTGCCTCGGCGCAGAGCTTGCGCAGCTCCTGCACGTCGAGCGAGCCATAGCGGTGCAGCCGCGGGCCGATCTCCACCAGAATCCGTTCCGTGTCGTCGGCCGGCAGGCAACTGAGCAGGGCGAGCCCCCCGGCATTCACGCCCAGCGGCTGGCGGCTTCCGATCGGGACGACCGGCGTCTGGATCGGGAAGGCCCCCTGGATGCGGCTGAGGCAGACCGCATCGCTGCCGCTGCGCACGAAGAGGAAGCTCGTGTCGCCCGTTTCGGCGGCGAGCCTTTCGAGGACGGGGGCACAGATGGCGCGGAGGTTGAACTGATGCGCCGAGGCGAGGCCCAGTTCGAAGACTAGCGGTCCTAATGTGTAGCGGCGCGAACGCGCATCGCGGACCAGGAGCCCCTCCGCGATCAGCACCTTAAGCAGCCGGTGCGCGGTCGGCCGCGCGAGACGGAGCTCGTCGGCGAGATCGACCAGGCGCAGGCCCCGGGGGGCGCTCTGCGCGAGGAGTTTTAGGGTGCGGACCGCCCGGGCGATCGATTGCGTTCCCGGAACGAAGGGCTCATCCGGCATCGTCATTTCCAAATGATGGAACAAAAAAGAAGGTCGATTGACAAGGACTTGGCGTGAACTGACACTTTCCGTTGTCAGCGAAGATCGAGCCGTTCCACCATGGGAGTGGGGAGAGTTCCATCAAATGGAACTAGCGGCTGTCGAGTCGAGGCGGCGGGCCGTGCGACGCTCCGGGTTTCCCGGTCGCGCCCGGCCGGCACAGGCGAGGGGATGGAGCATGGCGGACGATCACCGGAGCGCGGGACCTGCCGCCCCCTCGGCGCGGGACCGCGTCGCCTACGAGCCGATCACCCGGCGGCGGTTCTCGCTGCCGGGCGGGGCGCGCGTCGCCGTCTGGACCATCGTCAACATCGAGAACTGGTTGCCCGAGAACGCCATGCCCCGGACGGTTCTGCCGCCGCCGATGGGCAAGGCGCTCCTGCCCGACATTCCGAACTGGTGCTGGCACGAATACGGGATGCGCGTCGGCTTCTGGCGCTTCCTCGAAGTGCTGAAGTCACGCGACCTCCGGGCGACGCTGGCCCTCAACGGCTCCGTCTGCACGCAATACCCCGACGCCTGCACGGCGGCCCGCGACGCCGGCTGGGAGTTCATGGGCCACGGCTTCGTGCAGAAACCCATGCACCACGTGGAGGACCAAGCCCGGTCGATCCGCGAGACGGTCGAGGCCATCCGCGCCTTCACCGGCAAGCCGCCGCGTGGCTGGGAGAGCCCCGGTCTCACGGAAACCGCCGAGACCCTCGACCTCCTCGCGGAGGCGGGCATCGAATACGTCGCCGACTGGGTGCTGGACGACCAGCCCGTTCCCCTGCGCACCCGCCAGGGCCGGATGCTCTCGGTGCCCTACACCGTGGAAATCAACGACGTCGTGATCTCCGCGATCCAGCAGCAGCCCTCGGACGCAATCTTCCTTCGCGGCCGTGACCAGTTCGACCAGCTCTACAAGGAAGGGGGGAGCGTGCCCCGGGTGATGGCGATCTCGATCCATCCCTACCTCACGGGCGTGCCGCACCGGATCCGCCATCTCGAGGCGCTCTACGACCACATCCTCTCCCACGAGGGCGTGCTCCACTGTACGGGCGAGGAGATCCTGGACCTCTACAACGCCCAGGCCGCGCAGGACCCGGCCGTAGACGGGACCCGCCCCGGCTAGAGCATGTTCCGTCGACGGGGACGGCGGCCCGGCGTCGGACAACGCCGCAAGACCAAAGCCCTCAGCCGCCGCGCGGCCCGAAAGCCCTTCAGACGACAGGGGAACCCATGACCAGGGACAAAGCCGCGCTCGGGATGTTCGTGGTCCTGCTGTTCTCGTACGTCGTGAACGCCATGGACCGTCAGCTCTTCTCGGTCCTGGCACCGGAGGTGCGCGCGGCGCTCGGCCTGACCGTGCCGCAGGTCGGGCTGGCGGCGACAGTCTTCACCCTCGGCATGGGGCTCGCGGGCATCCCGACGGGCTATCTCCTCACCGTCCTCTCGCGGCGCGGCGTCGTCATCCTCGGCATCGTGATCTTCTCGGTCGCGACCTACCTCACGGCCTATGCGCAGGGCTTGCCGGACCTCCTCGCCTACCGCTTCATCTCGGGCCTGGGCGAGGCCATGCAGCTCACCGCGCTGCTTGCCATCGGCACCACCTACTTCCTGCGCCACCGGGCCCTGGCCGCGAGCTCCTTGAATTTCACCTTCGGCATCGGCGCCATCGCCGGGCCCAATCTCGGGGCCGCCATCCTGGCCTCGACCCACTGGCAGATGCCGTTCATCGTCTTCGCCCTGCTCGGCGCCGTCGCGCTGGCGCTGATCCTGCCCCTCGTCAAACCCTGGTTCACGGAGGTGCGGGTCACGCCCTCGGTCGCGGGCGCGGCCGGCGACGACCCTCTCGCGGACAGCATCTGGTCCAGGACGCCGCTCATTCTGGCCGCCGCGACGGTGTTCGCCGGCCTCGCGATCTACGGCTATCTCGGGCTCTACCCGACCTACCTGCGCGAGGCGCTCGGCTTCACGCCCAAGGAGGCGGGGTTCGCCGTCAGCTTCTACGGGCTCGGCGCCCTGCTCTCGCTGCTCGGAGGCTGGCTCGGCGACAGGATCAACTATTTCCGGCTGCTGTTTCTCTCGCTCGCCCTGTCGGCCGTGGCCGGCGCCGTCCTGTTCGGAGGGCTGGGCCATTCCCTGACTCTGCACGTGCTGTTCTCGTTCGCCTTCGGCGCCACGATCAGCGGCATGGGCTACGCGAACCTCTCGGCCGGCATCATCAAGTCGGTGAGGCGGGAGAAGGCCGCCGCGGCCTCCGGCCTCTTCGTGGCCAGCCTCTACATCCCGGCGGCCTTCGCCGGCTACACGCTCGGCCTGCTCACCGAGCGTTTCGGCTGGTCGATGGCCGGGACGATCCAGATCGCGGGCTGCGCGCTTCTCGCCTCCCTGCTCTCGCTCATGGCCGGGGCGGGCCAACCGGCGCGCGTGACCGCCAGCGGCGTGGCGGAGAGTGCCGGGCCGGGAAGCCGGGAGACGGCGAGACCGTGAGGCGCGTTCGTTGTTTTCGCCGCATTGCCGAGCGCCGGACCACCCTTCAAGAGCGGATGGACTGACGGTTCCGACGAGGGAGTTGCGCGATCTTCGAGTGGTTTTTCCGCGATCGCACCAGCGGGCGCATCGTCATCGGCCAATGGCCGAACCTGCCCCTGTGGGCGTTCATCCTCGCGCAGGCCATCGCCTGGATCGCGCCGTCGAGCAGCGCGGTCGCGCGGTGGGCGACGCTCGCCTCCTGGGTGGCGCTGGCCGTCTGGGCCGGGGATGAGCTGCTGCGCGGCGTCAATCCCTGGCGGCGCTGTCTCGGCGGGGCCGTGCTGATCGGGTTGGCGGTTCGCCTGATCGTCTGACGCCCGGCGGAGCCGCGCTGCGGTCGCTCAGCCCGGAGCGCGTCACCCGCACGGGCCGGCCCCATCACGGGTGAGAGGGAGACCGCCCCCGTCCTCCCGTCGCGCGAGAGCGACCCCACAGCAGGCGAGCGCGACCCGCAGGTCTTCGACGCACGACTCGGCTTCCGCGAGCGTGTACAACTCCCCACGCCGGTACGTGGCGCCGGACGCCGCCACGACGACCACCGCGAACCGGCCATCGGCGCAATCGACGATGCTGTAGGTCACCGGTCGCGCCATCCCCTCCCCGCGCTCTTTCCCAAGGCGTCACACAACGCCACCGAGCAAGGGATCGATCCTCCACCATCGCGAGTTAGAGTTTCACTGTACGGCAAGAAGGGCCGGCCGGACCGTTCCGCGGCGGCTCGACCCGTGAAGGATGTCGGTGGAGTTCCATGCTGA
>Ga0316227_1004720_pt1 | contig 10028 bp, 5 predicted proteins | sample TBH18019metaG_FD_206012 | JGI IMG/M metagenome (GOLD analysis project Ga0316227, IMG submission 206012) | Freshwater microbial communities from Trout Bog Lake, Wisconsin, USA - TBH18019 | ecosystem: Environmental > Aquatic > Freshwater > Lake > Hypolimnion/Profundal zone | place: USA: Wisconsin... | reverse complement strand
GCCATACGCTCAAGAACACCTTTACCAGCTTGGTATCCAGATGCTAAAGTTTTAGCACCTAAATATGTAGCGCCAGCAAATTTTGCCCCATGTAAATTATATGCTATTCCTGCCGCAATAGTATTCCCAATATCCTTAACAGCATTAAGAATCATAGATTCTTTTTGCTGTGCTGGAACCTGTCTTTGGTTAATAATTTTGATGGACTCTGACAAACGACGCATTTGAGCCAATTCATCAGGACTGAAAGCTTTTGCTGCCACAGATGGGTTTTCACTCAAAAATGAGTCAATTGATTTCGGAAGCTGTGTCAGATCACCCGCCGTGTTAAAAACACGATTGCGGATCTGCTGGTTAACTAAATCCATTTGTTGTGAATTTTGCCCAAAAACATTCTCAAGACGCTGATATACGCCTAATCCCATTTTAGGATTCATAAGACCATTATTTAAAATAACATTAGTCGCCTGTTGAGTTCCCTCAACACCAACTTGATCGGTAATTTTCTTTGCTGCCTGATCTGCTAAACTTTTAATAGCACTATTAAATGGTTGAGCTCCCGCGCCAGCAGGAGAATAAAAATTTGTTTTGTAGGTTGACCACAAGTCGCGAGCTTGCTGCAAATCTTGTATTAATTGCCTTCCATCGCCACTAAACATGCGATTATTGATGGCATTAACTATGGTTTTGTCATATCCATCTATGATTTTACCCATAGCAAGACGATCAGAACCCTGTGCTTGGGACCAATATGAATTGAGCTGTTTGCGAACTTGCTCAATATTTAACATATTGTTAGGCTGATTTGGAAATGGCATATTACCAGCAGCAATGCCTTTTTCAAGATAATCCATCGCATTTTTGGATTGGGTATAAATGTCACCTTGGGTCAAATCTGGAATTTTATCCTTACCTGTTCTTAATTCTTTTTGAATTGTTGGAAGAACAGTATCATAAATATTAGAGCTAAATTTTCCTTTGTTAGAAAAAGCTTGTTCATATTGATCTTGAGCAGCCAAATGAGCATCGCGTTCAGCTTGATGTAAAGCCTCGCCAATATCTGTCGGTGTCGATGGTGCACCAGCAAACTTTTGCGCTTGAGCACGAAGCTTGTCTTCAGCAGCAATGTTTGCAGCCTCACTTATGTCAGCAGCAGATGCAGGAGGCTTTTCACCTGTCACCATGCTGCGTGTAGGCGTGACACCTTGGCTCTCCAAAACAGCTTGCCGTGCGGCAGCTTCTGTTGGGCCAGCCTTTTGCATATTCTCTGCAATCTTATCTTTGAATGATGCGATGTCAGCTGGTGACATGCGACCATCAAAGGCACGGCTGATAGCATTTGATGCCTCTGGTGTTAAATTGCCCGAAGCATCTAAAACCTTTGGGTTTTTAGTGAAATATGATGTCAATGCAGGTAACACAGCCTGACCAGCAGCACCAAGTCCAGCGCCAATAGCAGCATCATGCAATGCTTGGCTAGGGTCCATTGTCCCTAAATAACCAGCAGTTCCTGCAATGGCACCAGATGTTGCACCAGCCGTTCCAAGTTCAGCAACCTTGCCAGCAGTTTGGGATAATAGCCCTTCTCCAAGGCGAGATGCGGTAGCAGCACGAGCAGCCGTACCAGCGCCTTCAGCAGCCAAACCAAGCTCACCAGTGCCCACCAATAAACCAGCGCCTAAACCAGCCCCAGTTCCAACCATAGATGCCGTTGGATGTTGGCGAGATAATGCTTCTTCATATTGCTTCTGTTCTTGAAATGCTTGGCTGAAAGGCTTGTTTTCAGACAGTGCAGTATATCCAGCAACTGCTGGTGTCACAGCATTTAACAAAAGGGCATTGCCAGCGCTATATGCGCCAGCTTTCAAAGCTTCAGGAACAACGCCTTGTGATTTATCAAGAAGCGCCCTGTCACTAGCAAATTCTTTCTCGCCAGGCGTAACTGCCACAGGAGCATTGGTGTCATCTGTGCCACCAAATTTGCTCCACGGACCTTGGTCATCAGACGAAGGAGGTGGAGCAGCGTCTTGGAATTGTTCCCATGGTCCAGCCATTACTGCACCTTTTTCCAATTAGCCTTATCAGCTGGGTTTCCACCCATAAACTCATAACCTTCCATTTGCGTTCCTACTTTTGGTGCAGCAGGAGCAGCTGGAGCGTTAACAGTGCTTTGATCTTCTGTGTCAGGTATCTTATACCCATACTTGCCATATGTAGTATAATTCTGACGATATGTTTCGCTAGGCACGCCTTTAATTGTTGGCATTTTATTAAAAGCATCAGCGACCGATTTTTTAAGATCATCTGGATGGTTATCTTCATAATTAACCAACCATTGGCTTGGGTTTTCACCACGCGGCACTTCTTTATAGAAGTTTTTGTCACGATCTAAGTTGTACTGGAGAATACCCTTCGCATTGCCAATCAAACTATATACAGCACCGGGTTGTGTTGTTGGTGTTGCCAATGTGACATTGATAGTTCTCATAGAAGAAGCTGGGGCACGAACCAGTTTTGAATCTCTTAATTCTGACACAGCTTGATCTGTCACAAGTTTCATAGCTTGGTCAAAGTCTGATGCGTTTGCAACACCATCTTTAACAACTTGAGGCAAGCCCATACTGTCAGCCCAACCAGCAAGGTTAGCTTTCCAGTCTGTGCCACGTCCAGTTTGATAATCGTGATAGATATTACCCAATCTATCCCAAGCATTTAGCTGTTGTGAAAATGTTTTTCCACGTGTGCCCGCTTCGGCTTGATAATCAGTATATGCTTTTGTGTCGCCTTCTTGCAGACCTTTATTCTTTTCGGATTGCAAATTGGCCGCGTCACCCAACAATTTTAATCTTTGCTGTTGTTGAGTTGTCAATTGAGCACGTAAGGCATTTTCTTGATTTACGCTACCCATAGCGCGTGCTGTCAAAAGATTTGATTGTGTTTCATTAATTTGGTCATCAAGTTTTTTAACTTGAGTTAATCCATATTTTTCAGGATTAGACGCATAAAGATCTTGCAGCTGGGCAGCGTTCATGCGTGTAGGGTCAGTTGGAACTGCTGATGGAGCAGCCTTACCTGTGTCCGTAGTTGTACCTGTTGTTGTTTGCTGTTGCGCTGACGGCTGTTGCTGTTGAGTTGTAGTCGTGCCACCACTTGGCGCACCGGGTCCAGCAACAACATTGTTAAGAGATTTAATTGGGGCTTGCGCCGATACAGTTGGGTCAAAACCATATTTTGCAGGGTCAAGACCAATTGCTTTAAACATGCCAGCAGCTATAGCCTGAAGCTGTTGGGGTGTTACAAACTCTCCTGTCATTTTATTATGGAAGACAATACCACCCTTGCCATCTGGCACTTCAACAAATCTGTTGTTAATCAGATCCATTGTCTGTTTAGCCATTTCCATATCTTGACGTTGTTGAGCCTGATAGCCAGCAACACCGCCGACCAATCCTTCACCAAGCGCAACGCCAAGGAATGGGCTGCGTGAAGCTAACATCGAGCCAATTCCTGACAAAGCAGGAACCCAAAAATCACCAGAAGTTGGAACGCTTTTCGGCAAGACATCTGACATGACATCGCCCAAGCTGGCATAACGAGCTGGTGTGCCATCATATGTTGTCCCGCCAAGGCCAGGTTGTTGCGCAGGTTGTCCACCCAAATTAGCTCGCACTGGCGAGTAGGCAGGAAGCTCAGATGGATCAAGTTTATGGAAACGTGTTTTCCCAATATCTACACCATCACTATTTTGTGCCCAATCAGGCACATTACGCCCTAGCGCAGCTTGCGCCGAAGGAGACCAAAAATGGGTTGCGCCATTGGTCGGGTCTTCACCTTGCAAAGCACGATCAAAAGCTGATGCCGCATTTTTATAGCGATCACTTGTAGGATCAATTTTCATTGGGTAGTTGGAGCCATCTGGATTGCTCCATGGCTCAAATTGGCTAGGGGCCTGAACAACTTCACCATATGATTTGTATTTGCCGCTTTTAAAGCGGTTGTTGATGACAGACGCAATCCCAAGCGTTTCATCTGGATCACCGCCTGTTTCAGAAGCAATCGTGCGAATAGCCAGATCCCTGTCACTGTCACTAATTGGCGGGGGCTGATTGTTATCATTAGATGATGCAGCGCCTAAACCTGAGCTAACAGTTCCGTCTGTTGCATATCCATGGCGATTTATTGCGCCGCCATCTTTAGCGGCTAGTAACATTGGAAGAAATTTAGAAGCTGCCCCAGCTAAAGTTGAGCCAGCATTAACAATACCAGCCGCACCCATAATGTCGCTACCCAAACCGCCACTGCTTGGGCCACCTGATAAGCTTGCAGTTTTAAGTTGCTGTGGTTTTTCTTGTGAATCTTCGTCTGATTGAATGACAGAGCCAACACCTTTGGTGGGGTCTGGAAGAGCATAAGGGTTAACGCCACCAGCTGCATAACCCATACGAGCGCCGCCATTAGCTGTACCGGGCGCTCCAGTGTCCCAATCAGTTTTCATTTCAGGCTGTGGCATGGCAGGAGCAGGGGCAGGTGAAGATGCTGTGCCAGATGGCGCTTGAGGCTCGCCTCTTAATGAGCTTGGAATAGAAGACGTGTGCTTCATATTTTCGGCCGATTGGTTCATATTTTCGGCCCATTGGATTGCTTTATCTAAACCGCCTTTTGCAGTTTCAACCGCACTTCCAACTTTAGCCGCATCGTTAACATCACCAGCCAATGTCTGTAAGCCAGTTTGCTGTTGCCCCATTTTTAATGATGGTGCATTAAGGCCACGTGCTATCGGGACATTTGCTGTTGGGACACGAGCTGCTGCGCTGCTGCCAGGTGTGCCAGATGTCGAAGCGTATGATTGTCCGCCAATTCCTGGCAGGAAACTACGCTGTTGCTGAAGATAACTTGCCAAATATGGATCTAAGCTTCCCATGCCACCAGATGTGTAATCGACCGATCCTGCCGTAGCATAATGACCGCGTTCATCCGTGTCATGAACAGCACCGCCCATCCAATTTAAATCAAGACCACCGCCGTTGCGTTTTTCTGGACGTTCTGAGTCTGCTGTCGCAGCATCATAATCAACTGTCTTATAACCACCAGAAAGACCGACGGCTTCTGGATGTTTATCTTCAACCTCATCGGCCATAAGACCGATTTGTTTTTGATTGTCGCCTTTGTAATTGTACTTGTAGATGCCCAATCCATCATTGGTCTTACCAATTTTGGTGACATTCTCTTTTAAGCGACGATCAGAGAAAAATGGAGCTTGTTGTGTGCCCGTTGTTGTAGAACCAGATAATGCACCAGTTCCTTCTGCGATATTGGCGAGGAATTGTGCTGTCTGGAATGGATAGCCTTGTTGTTGCAAGAACTGTTGATAAACAGCTGTGTCTTGAGCCTGTTGTGTTTGCTGTCCAAGTGTACCAGCACTGAGAAGTGCTTGAGCACCTGTAAGGCCAGAAGTTTGAGCAGCCGTGCCAATACCAGCCATAGCTTGTGCTGCGGCAAGCATCTGTTGCTGTTCTTGCAAACCAAGTTGTTGCTGACCAGTCGCCGTTGTCAAAGCTTGCTGGTAATTCTGTTGGAGCAGCGGCGAAATAGCCTGTCCAAGTCCTAATGCCTGTTGACCTTGCAACTGAGCACGAGCCAATTGCGCTCTGTCACCAAAACCGCCAGATTGAATTGCCTGTGCTTGCTGTTGAGCGAGTTGCTGACCCTGTTGTTGTTGTAACGCTTGGACAGTCGGATTAATGACAGCATTTGTGAACGGATTCATATACTGACTAATCTGCTGGCTTGTCAGCGGGCCAGGTGAAGAAGCCGCCGAACCAAGTGTCAATCCCGCAGCAGCGCCATAATATGGTTGTGCAGCTTGCGAATACGCAGCTGTTTGACCAACGCCTTGTTGTTGCGTTTGGTTTAATGGGGCGACAAACTCACCAGTATATTGTTGGAATGGTGCAGAGGCAGCCTGTTGTGCTTGTGCGTTAACCGAATTATACCGCGCCAACACGTCTGCTGGTATTTGCACCTGCTGTGTGGACTGAGTAGTTTTGCCGCTACTTCCCATTATCGTATCTCCGGCTTACGCCACTTCTTCAGTTTCTAAATTTCTGAAGCCAGTCTTCGCGCCATATAAGAAAAACGCACCACTTGGTTTCCCAAATTGCCGTTCATATAAACGCACTTTAGCCTCAGTCCGATTGTTCGATAACACCCCAATAATAAGGGGTATTCCCAAAGAATCAGCCACAACTTTAGAAAACTCGCAAAGCCGTTTGGCTCTAGCCCCCTTAGCTTTTCTATAGTCAGGATGAATAAAAATTGCCTTCTCTTCCAGAACCTTAGTGTCTGAATACCACATTGTGCCGATCCTGAGAAGGACTGCACCCTCTAAAACTTCATTCCCGCCATCAATAATACCAATTAATCCGTCTTCGGTATTTAACGCTGTCCAAATTTCACCCAAAAGCTTTTGAGGATTAGGATCGACAAACCCATTTTCATCACAAGCTGCCAAAGCTAAGTCCATCATCTTGTGAACATCTTCTGGCGTTCCAATTCTCACATCAATGTTTTCTTCGGACATATAGACCCCCTTAGTCCTTGCAATCCATTTCAAATCCTGGCATAATTAAGAAATGATTACTCATCTCGAACTTACAGAATTTCTGTATTACAATCCAGATAATGGATTGTTTTATTGGAAAAAACCACGCCAAAAAATTAAAATTGGCGCAGTTGCTGGCTGCCTTAATAAGAAAGGTTATGTTAGTCTTGAGATAAAAGGGAAATATTATTCGGCCCATAGATTGGCTTGGTTTTATGTTAAAGGTCAAATTCCCCTTAAACAAATCGACCACATAAATGGCAACAAAAGTGACAATAGAATTTGCAATTTGAGAGAAGCAACACATGCCCAAAACAGGGCAAATAGCAAAAATTTTAATAAATATGGTTTGAAAGGAGTTAATTATAAACCACATTTGAAAAATAAACCTTGGACTGCACAAATTACTTATAATAAAAAAGTTAAGCATCTTGGCTGTTATGCAACCAAAGAAGAAGCTCATAAAGCTTATTGTATTGCTGCTAAAGAATTGCATAAAGAATTCTTCCATTCTTAACTCTTTTTCGGCCCTGGCAATTTCTGTAGCGTTTTCACAGTTTTAGCACGCCACTGGTTAACGAAGTCATCCAACTCTCGATGACCTCTATCCATGTCACCATTACCCATGGATGTAACTGCCTCTGGCGGAATGACATATTCTCCACCCGCCGCTACGATTGGGGCTAATTCACCTGTATAGCCCCCTCTGGCATAATGATCTGGTATGCCACCATGCTCATTAACAACTTGATTCATAATTCTGAACCCAGCCATGGTGTTCCCTTCGCCCATCGACGAAATGATGTCAGCAGGAATGACATAAGATCCTGATGGCACGTGCATAGGCAAATGGTCAGTTCTGCCTTGTACCGCGCTATGGATCGGGCCTACATGTGGCTTAATAGCTTGAGGCTTTGGAACAGCACGCTGTGACAGAATAAAATTAGGCGCATGCCCGCCAAATGCACGTTTGGCACGGCTTGCTTCACGAGCTGTGCTCAAAGCAATCGCAATCGCCTGTTTTTGTGGTCGGCCAGAATGAACCAGTTCACTTATATTGCCGCTAATTGTTTTTTGTGAGGAACCTTTTTTCAATGGCATAATTTACCCCACAGAATACGTGACGTTAATAGATTGGCCCGTGCCAGGTTTAATGACAATGCCATTGGTAAATACCAACCCAGCTTCAAAAATACCGACTGTTTCAGGCGTAACGCATAATTGATTTGATGAAGCCGCGCTTGCAACAGTGGACGCATTATAAATCCCGCCAACAGCTGAACCCGCCGCTAAAACAACAAAACGACACAGATAACCGCTTCCAGAAATAACAAGCGTATTCCCTGTCACAGTCGCGCTGGTTACAGCTCCTAACGGGCGCAAATATGCTTGCTGTATGTTGCTTAATCCAACAACTCCGTTTTTCTGTGTCGTTAGGATGTCTGATAATGATGCACTCATTAGTACTTCCCATCCTGCTGATAGCGATAACGGATATTACCCAGCCGCCAGAATGATCCGATGTCACTGCTTTCGATCAGTATTGACACCAAACGACCTCTAAAACGTGGGGTAATATAAGTCGTAGCCTCTGTCATTGTGTATGGGCCATATTGTGAAGGAGTTTGCCCAGGATAAAAAGCTGTAAAAAATGTGATCTGGACGTTCGCACCTTGCGTACCTCCATAGTATCCCCATTTCATGTCTGGCCATATCTGGTCCACAAACATCATCCAGTCGGCTTCACTCAGCACAAAATAACCTGTTTGGAATGATGACACCATTGCTGTGCCGTCGGCATCAGTCGATGTCTCATGCTGATAAAGGTATGTGTTTGTGCCAGCACCAATTGGAGGCCCAAGCACAGATTCATTGATCCATGCTGTCCGTGCCACATATGGATTTTGCGTTGTGTTTGTACCAAAATCCCATTGATCGAGAACGTAGTTGTATTTTACATACGCATTAATTTCGCCGCCATTGCTGGTTGTTGGATAATGCCATGCAACCTCGCCAAAACGAGAGTTAGCAGCAAAACGAATTTTATCGAGATTTGTTGTATCTAAATCTTGAAAAATCACGTCCCACACTGGGCATCTGATCGGCGTGACACCGCCTCCAGATAACATAAAGAATTGGCTCTGCCCCATCCAATAGACATTACCATTTACAGAACCAGCGGCTTTTCTTCCGATCAGACCGCAACCAGTACCGATTTCATTGAATTGATAAACATAAGGGGGGCCAACATATTGCATCGACCAAATGCCCAAATCTGTCCACACAAGACCTTGTTGTGGGCCTTGGATACATTGAACAATTTTAGAGCCTTTTGGAATACGGAATGAACCAGCTTGATTTGTGATTAAAGCTTGCCATTGATTAAAATTATTGACATCGCACCACGTCAAAAGCAACGGATCAACAATACCTGTATTTGTCGAACCCCATGCCACAATTTGACGCTGAGGCATCGCAACAAACATGCCTTGGTTAACAGGAGGCGCATTTGGAATAATTTGCGCAATTTGTGATGACACAATGGGGTCCCACTGATAAATGCCACCACCTAATGGGCAAGAAATAAGAATTTCACCCCAGTTATCTAATGTCCAGTCAACGGCATTGATAGCTGTACCAACTGTTGCAACTGGCGCTGTACCAGTACCAAATCCGCCAGAACCAAATGCGCCAATACCAAAACCTGTTCCGGCAGGTAATGGCCCTTTGCCAACATAGTATAGATAAAACGCATTGCCGCCATTTTGAGAAACAGTAGCCGTTGATAAAGCTGAAGCAGATGCCGCAATCGTAAATGTGTTTAACGGATCTGATATTGATATGCTGGAGACAAAATAATTACCATAAATAGTCAAACCACCAACAAAAGTGGGGACAAGAACCGAGTATGTGTCACCAACCTGAAAGCCATTATTTGGCAAATAAACACTGACAAAGTTACTGCCGCTTGTTGTCGTAAATGCAGCAACAACACCACCAGTTGTGACTGATGATGTGGCGTTCATAGGATTACCATTAGCATCATATGTGTATATGATGTACGTGTTGGCATCCTGTGGGTAGCATTGATAAACGCCAAATAAAATTAAACCACCAACACTGATTTGCGTTTCAATGTTAACGACATCATAAGCCGTAACATTACGTCCTGTGTCAGTAATTGTGACAGCGTTTGAACCTGATGTTGTTGTTGCTTTTACTTGGACACTTACTGTGATTATTTCAGGAGTAATATCGACGGGGTTGCCATTTTTAACAACTGTTAAAGCACCACCCAAGCCAGCAATAGAGCCGCCAGAAACATAAGTATATGTAGTCGTATTAGCATAGCTGACACTTGTTGATGTGCTTGCCGTTACTGAAAACGTGCCATTATATCCGCCTTGGCCAGAAATAACGCCGCCCG
>Ga0316227_1004715_pt1 | contig 10039 bp, 5 predicted proteins | sample TBH18019metaG_FD_206012 | JGI IMG/M metagenome (GOLD analysis project Ga0316227, IMG submission 206012) | Freshwater microbial communities from Trout Bog Lake, Wisconsin, USA - TBH18019 | ecosystem: Environmental > Aquatic > Freshwater > Lake > Hypolimnion/Profundal zone | place: USA: Wisconsin... | reverse complement strand
TGGTTGATGATAATATTCCAGCGCCCGGCGTATGGTGTACAGCATGTCATGGGCGTTGTAGTTGGCGAAGCTGAAGCCGTTACCGTCTCCTGTATTTTCGTTGTAGGCGGTTACCGTGTCCTTGAGCCCACCGGTTTCCCTTACTAGCGGCAGACAACCGTAACGCATGGCTATAAGCTGGGCGATCCCGCAAGGCTCGAACAGCGAGGGCATGAGGAGCAGGTCAGAGGCGGCATAAATCCGCCGGGCCAAGGTTTCGTCAAAGCGAATATTGGCCGATACCTTGCGGGGGTAGCGGCCGGCGGCATACCAGAACATATTCTGGTAGTGCTCCTCACCTGTCCCGAGAACCACCAGCTGGATATCAAGGGTAAGAAGTTCTTCCAGCAAACGGGCCATGAGGTCCAGCCCCTTCTGGCTGACCAGCCGCGAAACAATCGCCAATAGCGGCGTTTCCCGGCTCTGCGGCAAGCCCAGTTCTTGCTGCAGCTTGATTTTATTTTCGCCTTTATTGATCGACTGCCGCCCATAGCGGCAATAGATGTGAGGATCAGTGGCCGGGTTGTAACTTTCATAGTCAATGCCGTTAACAATGCCGGAGAGTCTGTCCCGCCGCTGGCGCAGCAGGCTGTCCAGCTGTTCGCCGAAAAAGTCATGCTGGATCTCATCCGCGTAGGTCCTGCTGACAGTGTTGATACGGCCCGAATACACCAACCCACCCTTCATAAAGCTCACCTGGTCAAAAAACTCCACCCGGTCGGCGGTAAAATGCTCCCAGCCCAAATCCAGCAGATCACCCAGGATTTCTTTAGGAAACACGCCCTGGTACTTCAGGTTGTGAATAGTAAACAGGCTGCGAATGGACTGATAGTCGCTGCGATGCCGGTAGTGGGCCGCCAGGAGAACGCTAACCATCCCGGTATGCCAGTCGTGGCAGTGGATAATGTCAGGGATGAACCCTAGGTGGGGCAGGCTTTCCAGTACGGCACGGCAAAAATAGGCGTAGCGTTCGCCGTCGTCATGTTGGCCATAGGGCCAGGGTCTTTGAAAATAGTAGCTGTTGTCGAGAAAATAAAAAGGGACCCCTTCATGGTCGAACTCTTGCAAACCGCAGTATTGCTGCCGCCAGCCCACCGGAACGGTAAACTCTTTCTTCAGCGTCATTTTGGCCTGATACTCGGCGGCTATTGTCTGGTGTTTCGGCAGCATAACCCGGGCGTCGATATCCAGCCGGCGCAGAGCTTTGGGCAGCGAGCCCACCACGTCTCCAAGGCCGCCGGTTTTGATGAAAGGTGCCGCTTCAGCGGCCACTATTAATACTTTAATCATGCTAAATAACAGTTCCTTTCTTGATAACCAGCGGATTGTTTACCGTTCCGCGCAGGGTTTTACCGGCGGTAATCCGTACATCTTTGTCACAGATGACGTTTTCCAGCATCGCGTTCCCGGCGACTTCGCTGTTAGTCATCAGAATGCTTCCTCTGACCTGGGCTCCAGGCTCGATTCTCACCCGCTGAAACAGCAAGCTATTTTCCACCGTACCGGCGATCAGGCATCCGCCGGCCGCCAAAACATTGGCTACCCGGGCATCTTTGGTGTACCGGGTCGGCGCGTCGTGACGCACCTTGGTGTATATCTGGCCGGTCTGGGTAAACAGTTGCCGCCAGTTGGCGGGGTTCAACAAATCCAGGCTATGCCGGTAGTAGCTTGGCAAACAATGGATTCTGGCGACATAGCCGGGGTAGTGAAAGGCTCTGGCCCGTAGGTGGCCAAGGTTGTCTCTGATCTCCTGCAGGATGTTTTCCGGCTTGCCGCGACCTTTGCCTCCTTCCACTAATTCGATGAGCAGCTTCTTTTTGAGGATGAAAGTATCCAAAAGAAAATTTCCGCTGTCGAGGGTGGGGGGATTCAGCCTTATTCCGGCCAGACGGCCTGCTGGCTGAACATCCGCCACACTGCAATTGGGGCAGTCCTGACGGGTATGATCCTCCATTTTATAGAGGAAGGTAATGTCGGCCGCCGTTTCTTCATGAAACCGGAGGGCGTCACGATAATTCATACTGCCGACAATGTTGGCGCCGGCGACAAGGACGTATTCTTGACTGCTTCGCTGGAGAAAATCCAGATTGCCATGAAAATTACGGATATCGCCCTTAACCGGCCTGTCGCCAGCGGAAAAGGGCGGCGGCAACAGGACAAGCCCTTCCTTCTTGTGGGCAAATTGCCAGTCCGCGCCGGAACGAAGATGATCCACCAGAGAGCGGTGCTGATGCGGTGTCAGTATTCCCACACTTTCAATACCGGAATTCACCATACCGGAAAGAACAAAATCAATAAGCCTGTATCTGCCGCCGAAAGGTACGGCCGCCAGCGGCCGGTGCTGGGTAATTTCGCTTAGCTCCTGGCTGTCTCCGGCAAGATTGATAATCCCCATTACATTATTAATCGCAGATCCCTCCAGCCGTTGGCGTCGGCGACGCCGATGGAACCTAAATCATCGCCGCAGCCTGTGAAGATAGTTTTGCGCGGGATGGATATGCCTGACCCCACAACAGTGATTTCCTCCGAACCGTCAGAGCCGATTTCGCAGTCCTCGCCGATGCTAGCGTCTGCACCGATAATTGCCCCATAGACTCTGGTGTTGGCACCTATCGCGGCACCAGGCATGACCACTGAATTGGCAATCACCGCCCCATCAGCTACCTGCACTCCTGAAAAGAGCACCGAATGGTCTACCATGCCGTTTATCAGGCAGCCTTCGCCGATCAGCGCCCTGCTGGCCTGGGCCGCCGCGGTCACGTAATGCGGCGGTTGAACCGGATCCAGCGAATAGATCGGCCAGCAGGGATCATTAATATCCAGCGGGGGATCATCAGCCAACAAATCCATATTGGCCATCCAGAGACTTTCCAGGGTCCCTACATCCCGCCAGTAGCCCTGGAAAGGATAGGCGAACAATTTCCGCCGCTCTTTCAGCATCCGGGGAATGACATCCCGGCCGAAGTCATGGTTGGAAGCCGATTCTCGTTCGTCGGCCAACAGCTGCTGCTTGAGGGCCGGCCAGTTGAACACATAGATCCCCATTGACGCCAGGTTGTTTTTCGGCTGGCGGGGTTTTTCCTCAAACTCGGTAATCCGCCCGGCGGCGTCGGTACTCATGATGCCGAAACGGCTGGCCTCTTCCCAGGGAACCGGGATAACGGCGATAGTAATATCAGCCGTATGTTCCTTGTGAAAAGACAGCAGCGCCGAGTAGTTCATTTTATAGACATGGTCACCGGACAGCACCAGCACGTACCTGGGATGGAACTGATCGATAAAATCGATGTTCTGGAACACGGCGTTGGCTGTTCCCTTATACCACTCGCCGCCCTCCTGTTTCATGAACGGCGGCAGAACAAAAACCCCGCCACCCTGGCCCCCGACGCCCCACAGCCTGTTGCCGCTGATATGGCTGTTGAGCACAAAAGGCTGGTACTGGGTAAGTACTCCCACCGTGTCAATCCTGGAGTTACAGCAATTACTCAGGGTAAAATCAATGAGCCGGTACCTGCCGCCGAAGGGCACGGCCGGTTTAGCCAGATTCTTGGTAAGTATGCTTAACCTGCTGCCCTGCCCACCCGCGAGGATCATGGCAACACACTCTTTTTTCGGCATATAATTTATACCCCACCTAGTCTTCAGACTGGGCTGCGATTTTTTTCGGGCACTGCCATTTCAGATATACAACAGCCAGTGGCGGCAGTTTCAAGCTGAGGCTACAGGGCTGGTTGTGCCAACCCGGGGCCCCTGCCTGAATCGTTCCGGGATTGGTCTGGCCCGACCCTCCGTATATTTCCTGGTCACTGTTGAATATTTCCTGATACAAGCCTGCCCGGGGAACGCCGATCTTGTAGTCATAACGCACTTCCGGGGTAAAATTGCAGACCACCACAACGAAATCCTCGGGATCGGCGGCCTTGCGCATAAAGGTGATCACGCTCTGGCTGTAGTCGTGCGGGTCTATCCACTCAAATCCATGCCAGTCGAAATCGATTTGCCACAGGCTTGTCTCGCTTCGATACAGATGGTTGAGTTCGCGGACATAGCGGTGAAGCTTGTCGTGCATCTCGTATTCCAAGAGGTGCCAGTCAAGACTCTCTTCATAATTCCACTCGATGAAATGACCGAACTCCCCGCCCATAAACAGCGTTTTCTTGCCGGGGTGGGCCATCATGTAGCCGAATAGCGTCCGCAAGTTTGCGAACTTCTGCCAGTAGTCGCCAGGCATTTTATCCAGCAGCGATCGTTTCCCGTGAACCACCTCGTCATGGGACAAAGGCAGGATGAAATTCTCGGAAAAAGCGTACATAAAAGAAAAGGTTATTAAGTTGTGCCACCACTTGCGGTGAATCGAGTCCATGCTCATATAGCGCAGCATGTCGTTCATCCAGCCCATATTCCACTTGAAGTTGAACCCCAGACCGCCGACATTGGTCGGCCAGGTCACCATCGGCCACTCTGTGGATTCTTCGGCTATCATCAGCGTCGCCGGGAAGTTACGGAAAACGGTACTATTAAGTTTTTTCAAAAAATCCATGGCTTCAATGTTACCGTTGCCGCCATAGCTGTTGGGAATCCATGCTTCGCCGTCGCGCTTGCCGTAGTCCAGATAGAGTATGTTGGCCACAGCATCGACTCGAAGACCATCGATGTGGTACACATCCAGCCAGAACATGGCGTTAGAAATAAGAAAGCTTTGAACTTCCGAGCGGCCAAAATCAAAATTCGCTGTGCCCCATTGCCAGTTTTCGCCCCGCTCCGGCCAACCACTCTCGAACAGGGGCGTACCATTAAACCGGTACAGGCCGTGACTGTCTTTGCAAAAATGACCGGGAACCCAGTCCAAAATGACGCCGATACCTTTTTGATGGCACTTGTCGACAAAATACATGAAGTCGTGAGGGGTACCATAACGGCTGGTGGCGGCGAAATAGCCGGTAGCCTGATAGCCCCAGGAACCGCCGAAGGGATGTTCGACCACCGGCATCAATTCAATATGGCTGTAACCCATGGCAACGACATAGTCCACCAGGTCGTCCGCCAATTCGCGGTAGGTCAACGACTGCCCGTGGGTTTTATGGCGCCAGGATCCCAGATGCACCTCGTAGATCAGAACCGGTCCTTTGTACAGCGCCTCAGGCTGCTTCCCTTGTTGCCACGCGGCGTCCTGCCACTGATAATCCCCCAGGGAAATCACTTTGGAGGCCGTTTCCGGGGGATGTTCAGCCCAAAAGGCGAAAGGATCGGCTTTTAAAAATGACGGGCCTTGGTGAGGGCATATCTCATATTTATACACTTCCCCCTCAGCAAGACCGGCAATGAATAGCGACCATATTCCCGAACTGTCCACAGGCCGCATCCCATGGCCTGACCCCTGCCAGGCGTTGAAATTACCTACAACCCTCACTTCGCGAACATTGGGCGCCCACACGGCGAACCGCACACCACGCTTACCATTTTCCTCGGTTATGTGGGCTCCCAAAAGCTGATAGCTGCGGCTGTGGTTACCTTCGTTAAACAAATACAGATCAAAATTGTCGAGCGGCAATAACTGCATTCTTTTTCCCCAATTTTATTGTTAGTTTATTTTTTGTCGGTCCAAGGATTTATATACGACACCCAGAAGGTGAAAACCGCATCCTGGCGCAGGTTCACTCAGGCCGACCTTTAGAATTTGCCCAGACCGGGCTTGAATCATACCCGATTGAGGGAAAAAAAGCTATTTTCACAATTATTCGCCAGACAATAGGCTTTGTTACAAACTCACCACCGGCACTCCCAGCGACCTGTGCAGGGTTTTGCGGCGACCTGTAGAAATAATGCTTGTTAACGTCAAATCAGATATTATTGGAGGATCTGCAGGATATGAAACAGCGGAACTTAAGCCTGCTTTCTGCGGGACATTTTTTCACCGATGTAAATCAGGGTGCACTGCCGGCAATCCTGCCTTTCCTTATCACCGAATACCACCTGAGTTACGCGGCAGCCGCTTCACTGGTTTTTGCCTCAACCTGTGCTTCTTCCATCGTACAGCCGCTGTTTGGGCATCTGGCTGATCGCGCTCCCAGACCCTGGCTGATGCCTGTTGGCATATTTCTGGCCGGACTCGGGCTGGCCTGTACCGGCTTTATCGAGAACTACTGGCTGCTATTTCTGGCGGTTTCGGTGAGTGGTATCGGCATAGCGGCATTCCACCCTGAAGCAGCTCGGCTGGCCAACCGGGTTTCAGGGGAAAAGAAAGGAACCGGGGTCAGTATTTTCGCGGTCGGCGGCAACGCCGGTTTCGCGGCCGGGCCGGTGATAACCACCGCCGCACTGCTGCTGTGGGGTTTGAAGGGATCACTGGTTCTCATCGTGCCGGTTACGTTGATGGCCTTGTTTCTGTGGCTTCAGACCAAGAATTTTCAACAATATCAACCCGTGGCAAAAAAACTTCCCGGGACGGCGGATGCCGCTCCGGTGCGCGATGAATGGGGAGCTTTCTCGCGCCTGGGTGTAGTCATATTCAGCCGTTCAATGATGTTTTACGGACTAACCACCTTTATCCCGTTATACTGGATCAGCGTCTTCGGACAATCCAAGGCCACAGCCGGAACGGCGCTGACCATCCTCCTCTTTACCGGGGCGGTCGGCACGCTGATCGGCGGGCGGCTGGCTGACAAGTATGGTTTCCGGCCGGTTGTCCGGGCGGGGTTCTTAGCCCTTGTGCCGATTCTGGCGCTTTTCGTCGCCGCCACCGACGTGACGGTTGCTACCTTGCTCTTGATTCCCATTGGTCTTGGCCTTTATATCCCCTTCAGCCCGATTATCGTCCTGGGACAGAAATATCTGCCCAACCGGATGGGGCTGGCGTCAGGCGTTACCCTCGGACTGGCAGTCAGTATCGGCGGAGTGACGACTCCCCTGCTGGGCTGGCTTGCTGACTATTATGGACTTCCTCTAGCTGTGACCATTATCGCCTGTGTACCAGTGTTAGCCTCACTGGCAGCCTTCTCGCTGCCCCTGCCCGGACAGAGCGCCAGGCCTCCCGCAGCTGAGCAGGTTTCTGGGAAGTAGGTAGTGTTTTTGTGTCAGCCCTGTTAAAACACTTTTAACACAGCCTGTTTATATTCGCCCAACAGGCTGGTTTATTCTTCTGCAGTCCCCAAACTAACATCTTTTACGAATTGAGCCAAACGCAAAGGCAAAAAATAACCTCGTTGAAACAGGTATTACCTGTCCAACGAGGTTTCGTTATTCTTCAACATTTTAATCATCGGGCAACACCCCGATTCCGCTCCCGGCGGCCAGCTCAGATAGAAGCCCGGTGAGCCTCGTACAGATCGTAGTTCTTCTTCAGTATTTCCGGAATCGGCAGCTCATAGGGGCAACGGGTAACGCACAAGCCGCACTCAGTGCACTTAAGTGTAGACTCCATCGCCTTTTGCGACCAGGGGACCGACACTTTGGTCGACATCCGGTGGGCTATGACAGGATAGCCCATGGCCGGGGTGATCATGACTCCGCTTGGGCAGGGCTGGCAGTATTCGCAGCGGCGGCAGAACTGCTTGCCCAGTTCAGCCCGGTATTCGTCCATACGCTTCAGGTCGGCCGCCTCAACGACATTCGGCCGGTCGTACATGGCGACAATGCTGTCCACCGCCTCCACCGAGTCGTACCCTGGAATGGCGAGAACATCCGGGTGCTGCCGCAAATATTTGAATGCCAGCTCGGCGTTGTCGATTGCTCCGCCGCCGAATGGCTTCATGCCCAGAATGCCAAGATTGAGACTACGGGCGACTGCGTGTAGTTCTGTAGCCTCAGTCTCGATGAAATTGAACGGAAACTGGATAGAGGAAAACAATCCGGTCTTCACCATTTTGATCGCCATCGGCAAACTGTGGGAAGTAACCCCGATATGGCGAATTTTGCCCTCCCGCTGGGCCTTGACAACCACTTCCATCGCCCCGCCTGGTGCGGTGATGGCGTCCCAGTCTTTCTCCTGGGCGACCTGGTGGAGCTGATACAAGTCGATGTAGTCGGTTCTCAGCATCCTCAGGCTGGTTTCCAGGTGCTCTGCCGCGCCCGCCGCATCCCGCTTCAAGGTCTTGGTGGCGATCACCACTTTGTCGCGCAGGCCCTCAAAGGCGATGCCCATCTTGTCCTCGCTGTCCTTGTAAGCATTTGCGGTATCGTAAAACGTGATCCCCCTGTCAAAAGCGTGCCGGAGAATCCGGACCGCTTCGCCTGTCTCCAGTCGCAGAATCGGGATCCCGCCGAATCCCAGCTCGGACACCTTCAGTTCAGTCTTGCCAAATGCCCGGTATTCCATTTGCGTCCCTCCTTGATTATGATCAATAGTATTCTATTGTGTTTATTTCTGCCTATCCAATATATTCTAGCTTTGGCGACCGCCTCCTTTGCGCCGCACTGGAAAATTTTCGTCATACAACAGGAAAATACCCTGCTTTCCCGAATACATACAAAAAAATGACGGCTTCATAGATCACTGAAGATGAAATCCGGCAACCGGAGACAAGGCAAGCTCGACCTCCCTTTGCCGGATTTTTCACTTAGGAGGAGGGAATTGTTTTGTATTCGCTGTTAATCAAAAACGGACTTGTCCTTGATGGTTCTGGGACTCCGGGGAAAATCGCCGATATCGCCATTGATGAAGACAAGATTGCGGCGGTGGGATCCTCCCTGCCCGGCGAAGCCCGGCGGGTGATCGACGCCCGCGGTCTGGCGGTGGCGCCCGGCTTTATCGACATTCATAGTCACAGCGACCGAACCATTATCGATACCCCGACTGCCGACAGTAAAATCAGGCAGGGGGTGACCACCGAGGTGGTCGGAAACTGTGGCATCGGACCGTTCCCGGTCACCGCTGCACACCGGTCCGAACTGGAGAGCTATTTTGACACACTGGAAGGTAACGGCCACGCCGCCATCGACTGGCGGGATTTTTCCGGATTCGCCGCCGCTGTGGAAAGCGCCCGTCCGGCTCTCAACATCGCGCCCCTGGTAGGACACGGCTCGCTGCGGATCGCCGCAATGGGCTCGGCGGACCGCCCGCCCACAGCGGCTGAAATGGCCTGCATGGAAGAACTGCTGGCGGAGAATCTCCGGCAAGGTGCCTGGGGCCTGTCCACAGGGCTGATTTATCCCCCGGGAAGCTTCGCCAAAACAGAGGAATTGGTGGCCCTCGGCTATATTCTTGCCCAACACGGGGCCATTTACACCAGCCATCTGCGGGGTGAGAGCTCTACCCTCCAGGCTGCGGTGGAGGAAGCCATTCATATTGCCCGCGCCAGCGGTTCACGGGCCGTGATTTCCCATCTCAAAGCCATCGGGCGACCCTTTTGGGGCGGCGGCGCCAAAGCGCTGTCCCGGCTGGAGGAAGTCCGGGCCGAGGGAGTCGATATCTGGGCTGACCAGTATCCGTATCAGGCTACTTCCACCGGCCTCTCGGCCCTGATGCCCGGCTGGGTCCAGGACGGCGGCAGGGAAAGAATGCTGGAGCGGCTGACGGCGCCTGAGCTGGCCGCAGAGTTACAGCAGGAAATCGCCAGTCAAATCGACGTCAGAGGCGGCGCCGCGAATATTCAGATCGCCGCCACCGGCAGCCCCCGCAATCGCGGCCTGTGCGGCCGCACCCTGGCGGACGCCTCCCGGCTGTGGCAAGTGCTCCCGGAAGCGGCGGTCATCCGCCTGCTTGCCGAGGAGCGGGGCTCGGTCAACGCGGTTTACTTCTCGCTGGGCGAAGCCGACCTGGAAGCCATTATGCGCAGTCCTGACGTGGCTGTCGCCAGCGATGGCTATGCCTATAACGCCGAACAGTATAAAGATTCGGTGCCCCATCCCCGTTCCTACGGAACCTTCGTGCGGGTCCTCGGCCATTTTGTCCGGGAGAAAAATACCCTGTCCCTGGAAGCCGCCGTCCGGAAAATGACTTCTCTGCCGGCGGGGATTATCGGACTGAATGACAGAGGCAGCATCAAGCCGGGCTTCATGGCCG
>Ga0316227_1004714_pt1 | contig 10043 bp, 11 predicted proteins | sample TBH18019metaG_FD_206012 | JGI IMG/M metagenome (GOLD analysis project Ga0316227, IMG submission 206012) | Freshwater microbial communities from Trout Bog Lake, Wisconsin, USA - TBH18019 | ecosystem: Environmental > Aquatic > Freshwater > Lake > Hypolimnion/Profundal zone | place: USA: Wisconsin... | reverse complement strand
CGCCTCAAGCTGTTGAAGCGTTCGATGTATGGCCGCGCCAAGCTCGACCTCCTGCGTCGCCGCTTCCTCCTCGCAGCGTGATCCACCAAACCCGACGAAGAGCCACCTCGTGGGGGCCGATCACGCCGAGCGAACCATGCGGCGAGCCGATCGAGGTTGAGGGCGGCGGCGGTGGCGAGGCTCTGCAGGCCGGCCCTGGCCAAGCCGCGGTAGCGGCAGCGGCGCAGTCCGAACGCGCCTACGGCCTGGGCGATCGTGCCTTCGACGCCGCGTCGCTGAGCGTAGAGATGCTCCGTCTCGCCGGCTTGCCGGACCCGGACCGCCGCGAGTGCCTCGTGCTCGGCGCGCGGGTGCAGCGTCAGCTGCCGCCCTTGCGCGCGGGCCGATGTGCAGCGCGCCCGGGATGAGCAGGGGGCACAGAGAGCGGCGTCGAAGCAGACCCGGATGCGCCGCCCGCGCGCCTCGCCGTAGTAGCGGCGGGTGAACTCGTGCCAGGCCGTACTGCGGTGACCCGCGGGGCAGCGCACGACGTGATCGTCCCAATCCACGTCGAAGTCGGCGTTGGTGAAGCCGCCCGCGGTCTTGTACTGCCACGTCGATTGCGGCCGGGGTGGACCGATCAAGTCGATGCCGTGGCGTTCACGAGCAGCGGCGAGCTGAGCTGCGCTGATGTAGGCGGCATCCGCCAAATGCTCGGAGGGGATCAGGCCCTTGGCCGCCAGCGCGGCGTGGATCGCCTCGACCCGCATGATCTCGTGCACGGTCGCCGCGGTCGTATCGGCATGGACGATCAGGTGCGGCGCGCCCGCGTCGCAGGTCTCGGTCAGGTGGACCATGTAGCCGATCCAGGCCGTGTTGCGCTTGGTGCGGTAGCGAGCCTCGGCATCGTAGGGCGACTGGATGCGATCGCCTGGGCCGCGGTTCTGAAGGGGGAGCAATCGAACCTTGGAGGTCGGATCTCCCTGCGGGCCTGAACCGCCCCGCACGAAGTGCCGCCCCCACACCCGGTGCAGCACTGCAACCGCAGCCGGATCCCGTGCGGACTGGGGCGCGTCAGGTTTGTCCAGTGCATCGAGCAGGTGGAAGCCGTCCGCGCCGACCTGAGCGATGAGGGCATCGCGTTTGAGGCCTGGTCCGGGAAGGTCGGCATCCTCGACCCTTCGGTCGTAACGCTCGTGCCAGTCTGCAGGAATGACGGCGCTCAGCCAGGCTGGCGCCGCGCTGGCCACGGCGTTCAAGGCCGCCCGCAGCGTCTCGGCAAGCAGTTCGAGCCGGTTCAGCGTGCGGATGGCGGCCACGACGTGCGTGCTGTCCGTGCGCTGCCGACCGCGGGCCTTCAGCAGCCCACCGTCACGGGCCACGTCCAGGAGACGGGTGAGCAGGCGCTCGCCCGCCTCGTGTTCGAGAAGGCGGGCCCGGAACTCGCACAGGACCGAAAAGTCGAAGCCGGCATCCGCCAGATCGAGGGCGAGCAGGTACTTCCAGTCAATCCGGCCTCGCACCGCGTCGGCGGCGCGCCGGTCGCTCAGTCCTTCCCGGAATTGCATCAGCGTGACGAGCGCGAGGCGCCAGGGCGCGTAGGCTGGCTGACCGAGCTTCGGGTAGAGATCGGCGAAATCGGCATCGGCGAACAGGGCGCCGAGCTGGTCGCGCAGGAGCATGTAGGGGTTGCCGCGCCGGAAAGCGGCCTGCGCGATCCGAGTGGTGTCTTCAGGGACAGGCGGCAGAGGTTGCGAACGGAGCGACATGGGCGGCCTCCGGACTGGAAACCTTCTCAACGCTCCACAGGCCGGCCACGCTCACTTCGCCAACAGTGTCAATCGCTTTTAGGAAGCGCAGACGGTTGCGGGCACGGCTGCCATGGATTGGTGGGAGCACGTCCGCTTTTCCGGCCGGCCTTCTCCGAGGCGGACCAGCCGCTTTCGGCCAGGAGCTGGCAAAGCCGACCCACCGTACTCCCTGGAAGCGGACCTTCCGGCCTTCTGCAATGGATCGAGACCGGACGGTCGACCATCCGAAACTGAATGTCCGCTAGCGGGCGGTCAGCTGATGTCCGCACTTGGCGCTCTGCGGACCTGCCGCCGATCCCTAAAGCCTGTGAACTGCTTCGGACACAGCGTTGACCAGGGTCCACTCCGATGGTCCATTTCCTAGGTCCGATGTTGCTCGAGGCGGGCGATCAGGGGCCTAACTCCTTGATGTCGCACCCGATCGGTTCTGGCTGAGAATCCTGGCGCCGCAGCCAAACTACCCCCAATTCACTGACATATTTTATCGTATAATATACGGAAGTTGCCGGGTCAGGCACTCAGCATCATTACCGCCCAGGCTCAAATTAGTTTTCCGCCGACGATGTATGATCGATCGTGTAGCGCGGAAATGCTCGTATCGCCTTGGTGAGATCCTCCAGCGGCGGGGCAATGTACTTCCGTGCGACTGATCCAGGTCCGTGTCCAACGATGGCATCCATCTCCCGCTCCGGTATGCGGCAACCAGAGGCTCGGGTCTTCCAGGTATGCCGCCACCCGTGATTTGGATCGACGTTCGGATCCAAGCGCGTTTCCTGACGGATCCAACGCGCGATGTCCTTGCTGACGACTTCCGCCTCGCTCGTACCACTACCCTTTCGCTTTCTGCCTTCGTCGAAAAAGAGAGCACCCCTAGCTGATCGCTCGACAAAGTCGAGAAAGCCGAGTTCAACGAGGTGCGCGTGAAGCGGAACTGTACGAATCTCGTTAGTTTTCGTTGCGTTGAGCGTCATCACCCAAACACCAGCCTCACACCGGACGTCGCCGCGACGGAGAGCGGTCAACTCGCTGATCCGCGCTCCCGAGTAGGCGGCGAGCCAGGGACACCACCGCCTGGCTGCTGAAAGCTTTGGGTAAGCAGGCTTAAGCTCATGGTTCGAAGCCAAGTGCAGGATCGCAACGACCTCGCCATGACGGAACGTTCGTTCCCGAACTTTCGGGTGACGCGTTTCTTCCAGGCGGATGTTGGTGGCGGGGTTGTGCGCGATGACGGAGCCTGCAGGTCTCGTCGTACCCCAAGCGAACACGGCCTTCACATTGGCAATGTCACATCGATTGATGGAGCGTGCCGAAACCCTGTCCGCATCGAGACGGTGTTCAGCCCACGCGTAGATGTCATCACCGGTCAGCGTGCTGACGTCACGCTCACCGACAAAGGCAGCGAGTGAGCGGAAACTCGATGCGTAACGCTTCTTCGTGCCCGTAGCAGCACCTTTCCGCTTCTCGTGCCAGAGAGCGAACAGCGCCTCGACACTCAGAGGGACCTTCGGACCGTTGGCTGCAGGTTTGGGAGCCTCAAAGGCCGGATACCGGTCGGCCGCAGGATCGGGTCGGAAATCGCCCCTCGCGTTGCGCTCCAAATGACCGGCTGCCTCGCGCATCGCACGGTAGATCTCGCGCAACAGCAAGGCGCGGCTTGCATCGTCGACGCGCAGACCCTGCTGTTGCAAGAGCGCGTCTGCCTGGAGACCGAAGCCAGCCTCGAGCAAGGGGAGGGGGGCTTCCCGAGGATCCTCGTAGTGCGCCCAGGCGGCAGGGGTCCCTTGCGCCTCGAGAAGCGACACGAATTCCGCGCGGGCGGACTCGAACGTGACGCCGCCGTTCAGCTGCAGCCCGGCATCGTCGGCCGTCTCAACCACCTGTAGGATAAAGCGGCTCCGATCATCCTCCAATGCCCGCACCGTCGCTCGATACGCGAGCCCGGCGAGCATCACGATCTCCTTCTGAGTGAGGCTGACCGGACCGTTTCGGACCGCGGACCAGAAGCGCTTGAGCGCGGCGTCCGCCTCCGCGTGCCGAATCTTGGCGACGGCCCGATCCTTCGTCCGCAGCGACGCCTGGACGATCTTGCCGATCGTGATTGCGGCAGCCTGTTCGCCGATCGCCAGCGTGAGGCGCTGGCCCTTGGCGCGTGTCAAAACATCCTGCGGCACCCGCTGCCGGAGATAGAAGGTGCCGGTCTCGGGGTGCTGCCAGGGACGCGCCATCGAGAGTGCCATGTGTGAAACCGCCGTGTGAAAGCCAGCGGTCCTAAGTCCTTATGGCACCGTAACGTCTTGCTCTGAAAGGGGTGTTTATGGTGCTGCGAGAGAGGATTGAACTCTCGACCTCTTCATTACCAATAGAGCGCGCCGGCATATGTTCCGGCTCCGTTTGCGCGCCGTGCGCGATGTGTTCCGCATTGGAGGCGCCTAGCGCGCCCTGCGCAAGGGGTTTCAGGTTCACCGGAACCCCTGAGCACTTCATAACTTGCCACCGCGGTTTTCGAGGGCGCTTACGGCGCCACGCAGATGCGTCGGCGAGAGATGGGCGTAGACGCGCTGCGTAATCGCGTCGTCCGAGTGGCCGAGCACCGCCGCGATCTCAGACATGGAATGCCCGGCCTCTGCCATCCACACGGCCGCGGTATGCCGCAGGACGTGAGGGGTCACGCCTTTGACGCCGGCACGCTTGGCCGCCTTGGTCAGCGTCGTCCTCACACTCGCGACCGGACGCCCGGCGTACTCGATCACGCGATCGGTGGTCGTCGGCGCCTGCGCCTTGGCTACCGAGAGTGCTGCGCGCAGCTCGTTCGTCATCGGCACGGTCGCCCGGCCCTTGCGGGGTCGGAGTGCGAGCGGATCGCCCAGGTGTACGTTTCCGCGCTCAAAATCGATCTGCCGCCACGTCACTTCTAATAGGGCGGCGTTGCGGCCAGCGGTCGAGATGGCCAGCAGCAGGTAGAGCTTGAGGTGCGGAGCCTCGGCGGCTTCCAGTAGCGCCTCGAACTCGCGATGCGTCAGGTGGCGTTCGCGCGGCTTGCTGACCGGCGGCATGTCCATCGGCGGCGCCTTGGTCACCATGCCGTGCTTGACGCCCCAAAGCATCGCGGCTCGCAACTGGTTTAGCTCGGTTCGGATCGTGCCGTCGGTCACGCCGATCACGAGTGCCTTGCCTTGCTTGGCTCGCCGCTCCTGCTGAGCCTGAGATCCGCGAGGCGCTTTCCGCCGCTCGGCGGCGTAGACCCGGCATAGTTTCGCGGTGATCTCGTGCGGCTTCAGATGCCCAAAGAACGGGAGCACCTTACCGGCGGTCCAGCCCATATTCTGGACGATCTTCCGGCCGGCTCGATCCGCAAGGTAGGCTTCCCAGACTTCGCGGACGGTTGGGTCTACTGGCCGGCTGGCGACCGTGACGACGCGGTTGAACTCCTGCGCCGCTCCTGCCGCATCGCGAGCGACAAGCTGGCGGCGGCTGACCCGCTTTCCGCCCTCGTAGACGGCGACTGCCCAGCCGCCGCGGAAACGTTGGAGTTTGAACTCTGGCATCGCTCGTAGCTCTCTACCGCCTCCGCTGTGAACCGTAGCAACTTCCCGCCGACGCGGAAGCTGGGCAACTGGCCATTGTCGGCCATCTTGCGAACGTGGGATGCCGAGCATTTCCAGCGCTCGGCAACCTGGGCAGCCGTATAGACACTCATGGGTCAGCCTCCTGTGTTCTCGGATCGGGTGTTGGGGAGACGGGCGGCCTTAATCAGCGCTTGGCTCGCCGCTTCGACCCGCGCCCAGATAGCCTTCGCCTTTGGCGTCAGGCTGTCCCACGGCTCCACGTCGCGCGGGCGGGCGTGGGCGAAGCGGGCCTCGTAGGCCACGCGGCCCGGGTCGGTCGCAGCATCATGCGGCATGGCGAACCTCCTGCCGGCGAGCGGTTCGGCACATCCACCAGCGAGGGGTGCCGTTGTGGGTGCCGCGGCGGACGAAGCCGCCACCGATGACGAAGGCTTCGCCCTCGAATGCGACGACGTCCTCCCAGCGGAGGCGGGTCTCGATGCGGTCGAACTCTTCGAAGCCGCCGGCATCGGCTCGGAGCGTCCCGCGTCCGTCGCGCCAGCGCTTCTTCCAGGCCCGCTCAACGTAGGGGCGAGCGTAGAAGATCACCGTGCAGGCGTAGCAGACATACGGCTGCGCCACGGCCGGCGAGGGGGCCTTCGTCGGCAGCGGCTCCCAGATCACCAGCCACCACGGTCTCGGGCGCGTGACGAGGCAGTCGGATAGGTCCGGCGCCCGCGTGTCGAAGGGGGCGCTGGCACCGCACCAGGTCAAGCCGAGCGTGCCACACGGGCGACGCTCCTCGGGTGAGTAGCGCCTGCTCATGCTGCCTCCGCGCTTTCGAGCGCATCGGCCGGGGCGAACAGCCATTCGACCGTCTTCCCGAGCGACTGCGCGTAGGCGATCTCGCGCCGCGTGCTCGCCCCGACGTAGCCGCCCGGGTTCACGACGAAGATGCCGTCGCTGATGTCGATCTTGCGGAAGTGGAGCTGGTCGAGGTGCTGCTTCTCGGGCGTGGTCTCGTCGCCGTCCGAGGTTAGGTGCCGCGCGCCGGTCGGCTGGTCCGCATGCCCGTAACAGCCGAGGCCGATGACGATCCGGCCCGTGAGCGACAGGTGCATGTTGGCGAGCGCGAACGCTTCCGGGAATCGGCTAGATCCGCACAGGGTGGTGATGATGGGCCGGGCGCTCATGCGAGCTTCCACAGCACCACGCCGTTGATCAGCAGGTGGATGACGTTGTCGGCGATGATGAGCAGCCAGACGGCCAGCCACGGCGGCACGTCGTCCGGATAGCCGGTGGCTGTCACCGGGCCGCGCGCCCCGTTCTTCGCCCAGACGACGAAGCGGGCGAGGCGCCAGCGGTCGATCAGGAAGTGCGTCCCGCCGATCACGGCGAGCGCGAGGACGCCCGGCCAGCCGCCCGGGACCAGCAACAGGAAGGGCCAGCTATAGGCGGTCGCGTGCGCGAAGGCCGCGAAACTGTTCTGCCCCTTGCGGGTCGCCATCCAATGCGACTGGAGCAGATAATCGCCGACGAGGTGGGCGACGATCTGGTCGGCCGTGAAGATCGCGCTCATGCCGCCCCCGCGATGTCGAGCGCGTCGGCCGGGGCGAGAGGATGCCAGCGGATGAGGAGGTTGCAGAAGGCGCTGATTGAGGAGCCGTCAGCTCGCTTCAGTCCGATACAACTGTTAGGGGCGCAAATTTTTCTTGAGCAAATATCGGTTTGCAAGAAATAAAATTTGCTAATTGCGGCTCGTTCTGTCTCGATGATCCGTTGTCTAGGAAACGGATGTTTCCGGGGCTCTGATAGAAACCGCTGAGGCTCACGATGCCGATCGTCGGTTACCCGGGCTGGCCCCCGGTTATTGATGCGAACACGCGAGAGCATGTTCGCTTTGCGATGTCCGACGGGCACAGGCTTCTTCCTTGTCGGATATCGATTACCACCCTGCGGGACTGCTTCGGTGAAGAAGGGTCCGAGCCCATAGACCTGTTTGACAGCTGCCAGCGCGAAGTCGAGGACGCCGCCAGCAAGAAATACGAAAGCGAGGGCATTAAAAACGGGCTTATCGAAATCGAAGAAAACGATTTCGCTTGAACAGCTGCAACAATTAGATTGACTGAAATTTGGGCAGACAATCCATGTACTGATAGATGTCCCGAATACGCTATGCCCTTGGTACAGGCATACCTTAGCAACTTGGAACAGAGTGGGCGCACCTCTGCGTGATACTCCGAGATGGAGCAGTCCAAAATGTACTCCCTTTTCAAATTCTCCGCCGCGGCCGCTATGATCATAAACGGCCCGGCACTCGCGCAAATTGTCGTCGTTCCGCCGATCGGTTCGGAGAACGGCATGTCGAATATGCCGAAAACCAACTCGACAGTGCCCGATCGCGTCAGAACGCTCGATCTCAATGCCCCAGGGGGTGTGCGGGTGCGAAGTGGCCTGGCAGATAAACTGGGCCCGCACCATCCAGCCGTCACGTCGAAGGAGCGCCTCTAAGACGGGCTGACCGCACGGCGTGGCAAAAGTACCGATGAGAGCGGCTATGTCGCGACGGCGCGAACAGAGACAAGCGGCGGCATTTATCCAACGGCTTACCAAACCATGCAGATCTTTGACTCGCCCCTTATTCTGATAGCGATATTCTTCGCGGGTTGTTGGCTTCTGTATGTTACCCGCAATCATCATCCCACAGTCACTGCGGCTTTGATTATCATCGCCGTAGTTTTGTGCGTTATCACGGTCGGCGCAGCGATGGTCGGTGGGAACGGCCCTTGAGCAATGTGGGAGCGAGCGAGGCGGGGCGGCGACGGTGACGGTGCGCGGACGCTCACCCATGGTGCACCTCCCCTCCGAATAGATCTCTCTTGGCACCTTCGGCATCGGCCTCCGCGCGGAGCTTGCGCGCGATCGCCTGCATGAGCGCGGTCTGGCGGTCGGCCAAAGCTTGCGTCATGCGCTTGGCTTCGACCCATCGAGGATAGGCCCTGCGGCGCTGAGCAAGCTCGCGCTCGGCGCAGTCGGCAAGCTCGGCGGCGCTGAAAGTAAGCTCAGCCACGAGCAGCCTCCTTCGCTTTGTCGGCGGCGGAACGCACAGAGCTGTTCATCGCTTCATTTTGGATGGAGCGGACGGCGGACCTCCGGTCCACGGACAGCACCTGGCCGTGCCATGGCTGTAGTCGTCCGTTGCTCTCAACAGAGCGTGGGAGAGCGTGATGATTGGCGGCGAAAACGACAGAGATGCTCCGACCTTGAAGGACATCGCGGAGCGTGAAAAAGCCAGCAGGGAGAAGTTTATTGAGGGCGGCGGACCACGGAAGCGGCCTCCGGACGGGGAGACTTCGGGCGCAAGGCGGCCTAGCGACGGCGTACCACGGCGCGAATAGACCGGCCCTGTTGATCTGCTCAGAGGTCAGGAGCTTCTCAGCCACGGGCGCCTCCCGTCGCGAGGGCGGCCGGCGCGACATGCTCCGGGAGCGGCGAGTACTTCGGCTTGGCCGCCTGCTTGGCCCGGATCTGCTCCACCTTCGTCCAGATGCGGGCGAGCTCGACCTCGGCTTCCCGGTGCAGGTCGAGGTCCTGCGCGAGGCATAGCGCGGACAGCGTCACCATCACGCCGCCGGCCTCCTGGCCCTTTTCGCCGACCGGCCGGCCGAAAACGTAATCGACGAGCTGGCGCGCCTCGTCGGCCGTGCAGCCGCAGGCCTGCACGAGTTCGAGTGCTTCCTCCAGGAAGCGGTGGTTCCGCTCCTCGCGATCGCCGGCGATCATCTCGCCGAAGCACGCCATCATCCACGGCTGCACGCGAGCCTGGAACGACGAGGCGCTCTCCAGGGCGGCGACGCGGCGCGACAGCCAGCGGATCCGATCCTTCGCTACGGCGAGCACCGCCTCGTGGTTGAGGTCGGTGCGCATCAGCATGGCCGTCTGGAAGGCGACCTGATCGTCCGTGAGTTGGCCGCCGCAGAGCCGCTCGCGCGGGCAGTCGTAGCGGTCGCCGTGCGGATCGGGCTCGCCCCGAGTGCGCCAGCCGGCGTTCTGGACGGCCTCCTCGCCCCAAGCCTTGATGCCAGCGAGCGCGAAGTCCCGCCGCTTGCCCGTGTCCGGCTCGTCGGCCGTCATCAGCCACTGCGGCTCCGGGTGCCACTCGGTCGACCCGAACCACGTCGGTCCCGGCACGATCCGGCGCACCGACGTCTCGCCGCGCCAGTTCACGTAGAGGATCGGGACCGGCGTCGTGGAGACGGGCGGCTCGCGCGTGATGGTGCTGGACTCGGCCATACTGCTACTCCGCGGCAAAGAGGGGCATCGGGACGCCTCCGGCGGCCCGGCGCACGCGGGCATCGGCCTCGCGGTCATTCTCCGCGACCAAGCCGTCGAGCGCCGCGCGGCCGGCCACGACCGGCGCGAACTCGTCGTCGACAGCCGGCTGGGAGTCGCCCTCGTGGCGGTCCCGCCGGAGCGCGCCTTTGGTGCAGAGCGCGACCACCAGGAGCGACGGGAGCAGGGCGATCGCCACGCCGAGGCCGATTAGCAGAGGGACGTTCACCCGGAAGCCATGACCGTAGCCTGTGACCCTCTCGGCGATGAGCCACCCGCGCTTCACCCAGCCTGTTACAGTCGTGATCGGAACGCCGAAGATCTCGCCGATCGCCGTCGCGGACATGCGGTCGTCGTTATCCTTTGCTCGCCTCAA
>Ga0316227_1004709_pt1 | contig 10055 bp, 9 predicted proteins | sample TBH18019metaG_FD_206012 | JGI IMG/M metagenome (GOLD analysis project Ga0316227, IMG submission 206012) | Freshwater microbial communities from Trout Bog Lake, Wisconsin, USA - TBH18019 | ecosystem: Environmental > Aquatic > Freshwater > Lake > Hypolimnion/Profundal zone | place: USA: Wisconsin... | reverse complement strand
CTGCGCAGTTGATACTCCAATTAATGTGCCGCTAGGAATCGGTAAGTCATTGGTAAATTGCGATAGATTAGTTGGCAAGCCCGATACTGATGAAAACGGTATTGTTCCACTGCTTAATGTAGTGCCATCGCCGAACTTAATACTACCATTGCCTAACGTAGTTGACACATTAGTCCCCTAATCGACGTTTAAGTTCATTGACTTCTTGGCGTAGTTCTTTAATTGCTTCGATTAATAGCGGAGCAAAGCGTTCGTACTGAACGGTTAAATACTCGTCACTGATCGGAGCCGCACGTATTATCTCTGGTAGTACTTTTTGTGTAGCCTGCGCACTTACACCAACTTCACGCTGACGGGTATAGCCTAAATCTTGTGCCACATCATTGGCCTCATAATAGAAGCCGCTGAGTTGATCTACTTTATCCAGAGCATTTTCAATTACACCTAGTTTAGTTTTTAGTCGTTCATCTGAGTAGTAAGATACCACAGCGTTGGTAGCACGAATTTCACCTATATTACCATACGTAGTTGTACCTACCCCCAACGATGAAATAAACGTATTACCGTTAACTGCTAGGGCATTATGTATTGCTCCTGCGGTAATTACATTGCCGGATAAATTTAAACTAGAGCCAGTAAATGTTGCGCCAACATTACCAAAGGTCACTGCTGAAATATTTCCAACTTGTATGCTATTTGCGTATTCAGTTACATTAACGTATTCAACGTTCATAGATGAAACATTACCTATGACAGTTAAATTACCTTGTACTAATAAGTTATTACCTATAGTAACACTGCCACCTAAATATGCTATTAAGTTAACATTTGAGTAATTTGTGTGACCCAATGATGTAACTAATGATATCGCATTTACATTACTGTAGTTTGTGAGTCCTATTGACTCGGTATAGGCTTTTACATTAATATTGCTATAGTTAGTAAGTCCTACTGTTTCAGTATAGGCCTTTACATTAATATTGCTATAGTTAGTAAGTCCTATTGTTTCAGTATATGCTTTAACATTTACATTACTGTAGGCATATCCTGGTAATGCTGTTAACAGTGCGCCACTGCCAGCAAATGCTGATGCTGTAACTGTTCCGCTACTTGTGATACTAGTAACACCAGTAATAGCACCGCCAATAACTAGGCTGCCCGAAATTGTAGTAACAGGAGTAAGTAGTGTTATTTGTGTTGATGTTATAGACCCATTGGCTGATATACTTACATTACCACTAGGAGAATTAACTGTAATTCCGAACGAATTAACACTTATGTTACTGCCGCCTATGTTAATACCCGATGCCGAAAAGTATCCATTACGCCATCTTTGCGTAGTTGTACCTAAATCAAAACTAGAATCATTGATAGGAGCAATAGTTCCCTGAACTGTTAGATTGCCTGCCATGGTATTGATAGGACCGCCGACATTTAAGTTGCCGCCAATACCAGCACCACCGGCTATAATCAACGCACCAGTAGAAGTGGTCACACTTGTAGTTGTGCTTGATGTTATAATATCGCTACTAGTATTACCTATAGTACCAGCAGGGCCCGCAGGACCAACAGGACCTATAGTACCTTGTGTCATATACCCAGATGGAGTTGTTGTACCTAGTATAGTTCTTTCATACGATACAGATACGTTACCACTATCACCATATGCCCACAGATATATGTTACCTGCTGAGATGTTACTAACAAATACAGCAACGTTAACTGATTGGTTGTTTTGTATAACTCCGTATTCAGTTTGATATACGTTTGCTCCATCGCTTAATATACTGACAACCGCCGATTTAAAATTATTATTTGCGTTGTCGATTGATGAAATATTCCAATTAACCGCAGTATTGCCTGCCGCACGTATTACATCAATGATTGTTGCGTTAGTAGTTATAGATGATTTAGAAGTATATAAAGTTTGGTTATAACCAAAAATTGATTGACCGTTAGCATAATAATAATTACCACTAACAACAATATTTCCTGTTACATTAACATTACCATAGGCATCGAGTATTACATTTGTGGGACCGTTAACTAATTCATAGCTTGATACAGTAGCACCGTTAAAGTTAAGATGACGAACTTCGATAACGTCTGATGTTAATGGTACTTCACTAAATTGAATTTCATTATTGCCAACAATAGAATAAGATGTAAATGGTTGTTGTAGTGTACCATTGATACTAACCATAACACCAGTGGTTGTTGAGTTCGAACTTAGTGTATAAACATTGCTTGTACCGTCTGGATTAATAACATCCGATGAAATTGTTGCTTGTCCTGGGGTCACCCAGGCATTACCATTCCATGTTTCTAATTGCCCATTGTCTGTATTGAATCTAGTAAACCCTATTAACGCATTACTCGGGCGAGTCGAAATATTCCCTGACGGAATACCTAATGCTAAGTTTCCTGGTATTTGTACTGTGCCAGTACCTGTTGGGCTCAAGTAAATATTCGCATTAGCAAATGAAGTACTAATAGTTGTATTACTAAAAGTAATATTACCTACACTAACTGCTGCCGGCAATCCAAAAGATCCAGCATATACCCCGCCACTAATATAAACACTATTACCAGTAAAGCTAATAGGGCTGCCACCACTATATGGAGTATTGTTACCATTAAAGTTTAGAATACCCGATTGGTAATCAAAGAACCATTCGTCATTGTTACCGCTACCTGTAGCAAATACCTGTATTCCTTTACTTGCTACGTTAGCCGCATTGCCACTAGGAGCAATATAAACTTTAATCTGATAAGTTGATCCAAATTCTGGTGGTACCCAGAATGTTCTTCCAGAATTCCATGTTAATGTCGGAGTAGGAATACCGGCATCATTTGTACATTCTACAGGAAAGTTTGTTGGATAAACTGTTACGACACTGCTATTGCTTCCCGGAATAACACTTGGGATAAGTGCCGATTGTTGCATAATTTTATCAGCACGAATCTGTAAAGGACTAGCAAATGGTTCCTGAGTCGCATCAATATTACCTGATATATCAGTTTTGGCCGCACCATATCCTATCTTCTTCCAAAGATAATCAATTTTTTGCGAATCAGGTACGTTTTGTATTGCCATTATGACACCGCCAATGTTGTTACTGTTTGACCGCTAGCCAATGCTATGCGAATCAATGCTACGTTGTTTGTTGCTGTTGTTAAACTGACGTTACCCAATGTAATTGAATAAGCAGCATTCAATGCCACGTTAGCCGCAATTAGTGCTCCGCTACCGCAACCATTTGATCCATTACCACCGCTACCTGTATTTGATCCTGGACGTCCGCTACCAGCATAGCTAGTAGTAGCATCTAACCAGCCATTGAGTCCGCTAGTTTGATCAATATATGTTCCCGGAGCCGCTATCCAAACTCCGGCCACTCCTGCTGGAGCTACTAGATTTAAATTAAATCCGCTGATACCTGTACGCTGTACACCCATAGTAAAATATTGGAAGCTAGTGCCATCACCGCTACGATTTGGTCCTACTGGTAGGTAACCTGTGCTGTAGTTATTAGCTGACCATTTCAATACACCAATACGTATTGTAGCTTCACGTGTGCCTGCTACTCCTGGGTCACTAGTCTCATTATAAGTGTTTGCTGTAGACATAAAGTTAGTTGAATTTACATACGTTGGAGTATGTGTTGTTGAACTTAAGAAGTATGTACTGCGCACCGCTGGGTTTGTGTTAGCTGATGTATTTGCTGATATAGCAATTTCACTAATACCACTTTGTGCCGCTGTGTGTACTTGAATAGCAGTACCTGTGTAAACGTTAGTACTAGTACCGTTAACGCTAGTTGCTGTCAATACTAAGTTGGCCACGCTACGTACACCTGTAGCTGTAATTGACACAGTCAATGGGTTTAATGTATAAGCACTATACGCACCAGTATTAGCAATAGGAATGCCGCCACTTAACATTGTCACCGCAGTATTACTTACTGTTGAGTATGCGTATGCGGTAGAAGTAACTACTGCGCTAGCAGTGCCTTCTTGGTTTTGTCCTGAAGCAATACTTACTGGGTTACCATTATAGTAAGTTTGTCCTATCCAACTGTTAGCAGTAATATTACCAACAATTATTGTAGGGCTACCTGTGTTATAATACGGAATTCCTGAAATATATCTATATGTTCCGTTAGTTCCTGTAATTGTCACACCTGAGGTAACCACCGGAACTGAAGTTATGTTATCAACTACAAAGTCCACGTTGCTGGTTACGCCAGTAGTTGTGTGATTAATACCAAATCTGTTTATACCTACAGACAACTTGCTACCCGTTGATGTAACGTTAGCTGTAAATCCATAACTATATCCTGGATAGTAAATTGAGCTAGCAAAGGTAGTACCTGCGCCCGATTGTGTAAATAGGTTGTAATCACTAAGTGTAGTTAGCCAAAGGTTACCATATAATCCAGTTGTCTGCGGAGTTGCTAAATTGACATTACCAGCACCGACCCCGTTAACTATAGCACTTAAAACGCCAGCATTACCATTATAGGTCAATGTATTGGTTATAGTACCTGCGTTGGCATTGATAACACCTTGATTGTATGCCGCACGATTAACTGCAGCTCCTACTGTTAGTGTTGTACCACCTGTGTTGTCCGTAGCACCTGATGCTAATAACGGTGTAACCCCTACACTTGTGCCATAGGTTAATGATCTTGTAGCTACACCAAATGGCAATGGTGGTGTAGGACTGTATACTTTTAATGCTGTGCTAGTGTACAGCGGTAATATCGCCGGGTTAGCAATGTTGTCTGTTAGTAGTCCTAGATTAACTGAAAACGTACTTGCGCCGGAGTTAGATGAATACGTATGGTTAGCATAAGGACCTAGTACACCGCCAGCTGATGAATTGTTAGGTACGTTAGCATAAGTACCATCACCCCAATTAACACTCCAAGTAACTGTAGCAGTGTTGGTATTAGTTGTTGTGTTTTGTAGATAAATTACATTGCCTTGAACGCTGTATAAGTTACTACCACTCAATGGTGTTGTGCTGATATTAGCACTAAACATACTGTAACCCATAACAGGGTTAGCACTGTAGATTTGAATATAGTTAGTACGTACAGCATTGGCTACGTTACTTGGGCTAGCACCGTTTGTGTTAGTAGCGTTTACAATAATTGTAAAAGGTGTGCCTACGTTTGTGGCATAGGTATGTGTAGCTGTAGAGCTACTAGTTACAGTATTACCTGTTCCATCGCCCCAACTGATTGTGTATTGGTTAACGTTGCCTTGTGGTACCATTGATAATAAAATAGTCTGGCCGGCACCACCAGCGGTTACATTGCTTGAAAATGTAACACTACGAACAAATGTATTTGTAAATAAATTTTCTGCTACTGAATTTAGTATATCGATAGCATCTGTCACTGTGGTCGTTGTTGTAAATCCCAAATAGGCAGCATTATTATCAGCCAGGTTGCCATCAGTTGGCGTACCTAATGTAATTACATTACCCACGACTTCGGTACTTAGTGCGTTATCAACGTAGCCTTTAGTAGCAGCATCTGTAGCAGCTATTGGTGTACCTACATTGATAATTCTATTATTGCCAGCATTTAAATTACCAGTAATATATAGATTACCAACAATATTAACGTTTGCTACAGTTAAGTTACCGCTGATTGTTAGATTTTGTAGTACGCCAACATTAGTAATGTTTGGTTGATTAGCAGTTATTAATGTACCAGCAAGAGAATTTGCGTATACGGTATTCCATTGATTAGTTATATTACCTAAACTGTATACTGCATTGCCTGTGGTAATTAAATGGCCCGATTCGATTAAAATGTTGCCATTTACGACTAAACTTTGGCCGAAATTAGTAGGATTTGGCTCATTAATGCCGACTGTAAAGCCAGCAAAGTCCATGTATAGTAAAGTTGCGCCGAGTGGGCCACTATTAGTGGTGCTGACAAACGAAAGGTCTGAACCTTGTCTGTCTAGTGCTGATATTAACGCATACCCGGGAATTCGACTAATAGCCATCTATTTCTTCCAACCTTTCTACTATTTATCAGAAAAAGTTAGATGGCTGCTGTACTTGAAAAGTTATGTAATAAAAGAATGTTGTTGGTACCAGTTGCTGGCGCCGCTGTGAATGTAATAGTAGTAGTTCCGTTAAATGTATATGCTACACCCGGATTTTGATATACTTGGCCAACAAATACTAGAACGTTTGCTTCAGTTCCAGATGAATATGATTTACTCATAGTAAACTGAGTAGCCACTGTATTACCACTAAAACTATCTTTAATAATATTAACAGTGCCTTCATGTGCTGTTGCGGCCCATGAAGTACCATTGTAATATTCAAATCTATTAGTAAATGTATTCCAACGAGTTTGCCCTACCACAGCAGAATTTGGAGCTATGCTGTTAGTGCCAAGCGGCAAAGCAAAAGCATGACTAGCTGTTTTAGGACCTGCGTTCTGAATAAAGCGTCCCATTTATTATATTCCTAAGTAACTTACTACAGCCGAACACACACTTGGTTGACTGCTTAAACTAACGTTGGCACGAATCATGTCGCCTGGACCTAATGCTAATTTTTCCCAATCAGCTACATAAGTGTCATTTGATGCTAATTGAATGTTGCTATAAATTTGGTTAGCTATTGTTACCGGAAGTGCTACATTGGCTGCTGGCACAACGTAAACGTTAAAGTTTACTGCAGCATTGTATGTATTACAAAAATACATAGTGCTTACTACGCTGTTGCCTGAGCTAACATAAATGTTACTAGCTGTTGTTGTTAAAAGACTATTTGTGATAGACATATCTATTCCTAAAATAATAATGAAAAGCCTAATGCTCTTTTCTTTGTTACTAATTCTTCATTGCTTGATACATCACCAGTAACATACAAACCTGTTTGACCTGCTCCTGATGCCGCAGCATTTAATACTGTTCCGCCTACAGCGGCAGTGTATGTAACGTTAGCATATTTCATATTCAGCGCACCTTGTACAGTGACATATGATGTTGCGGCTACGTTAGCGTAAAGTGTATAACCGTTAATGTTTAAATTTGCGCCTAGTACAGGTGCCTTGTCATCAAATACCGCAGTTAGGCCAGTGCTTGATGTTGTAATGCTAGTAAACTGATTGCCATCACCCGGGCTTCCTGGTGTTACGCCACTAACTTGCCATTGGCTAGCTGTTTCGTTCCAGCGTAATTGTACGTTACCGCCTGGTGCTGTACCTCGGTCAATAAGAACACCTGATGTTGTGCCAATGATGCTTACACCATTACCTGTTTCACCAGCGTTTAACGTAATGAAGTTATCTGTAATAGATGTAACATTAGAGTTAACTTGTGCGCTATTACCTAACACAGTTAAGTTGCCAGTGATAGTAACCTGCGGGCCGTTTAAGGTATATGAGCTATTAAAATTCTTAACTAAAGCCATTTAAAATTTTCCAGTTTCTATTATTTATCTGTTTTCTTAACTACTAGAGACAAAAAAATAGCACCCTAAGGTGCTATTTTTAAAACTAATAAAATTAGTTATTGTCAAGAATTACTGACACGTTTGCCACTGCTGATGATAGATTCCAGCTAACTTTTGTGTTAGCTACAAATTGTGTACCAGTAACAGGAACTAAAGTTACTGTACGATCCCACAATTTTTTAACCCAGTATGTACCGCCAGCTGAGTCAAATGCTTGAATATTCATTTTACCATCAGTTGTAGTAGAAATCAATGCTGAGTTAGCAGCTGCTGTTAAAGAACAAACGCTAATACCGTCTGCTGTTCTAACTCTATATCGATGTCCATTTTTTTGACTAATGATATCACCGTATTTTGTAGTTGTGCTACCATTACCAGCAATGTTAGCATAACATCTAATTGTGTTTTGTTGATTAGTTGATAATGTAACTGATACAGTTGGTGAAGTAATAAGGTTTGGTGCCCATACGTTAGCTGTTGGTGCTGAAATATAGCCCGAACCGTTATTAGTAATTGTAATACCTGTTACAGTGTTGTTTGCAGCAATTACCGCAGTACCAGTAGCTGTTACGCCACCTGGAATTTGTGGTGCTGTAAATGTTACTGTAGTGTTACCTGAGTAATAGTTAGTGCCTAATGCTGTAACGTTTGCGTATACAACAATTTCACCACCTACTCCACCTTTGTCATACTTGCCTAAATATTTTGGTTTAATTGGTCTTCCCATTTGGTTTTCTCCTTAAAATGGTTGGCGTTCTAGGCCTACGCGGTGGGTACCGCATAAACTCCCCTCACGGAGCGAACAGTAATATTTATCAAGACTTAGCTGAATCTAGTACAATAGGGCCTATTTTATCTAATACCTCTGCTACTTCTTGATAGGTATTGTGAAATTTAAATTGTAGTATTTCTCTATAGCTGTTACTGATCAATTCGTGCGGGTGAGCAGCATCTAACATCCAGGCTTCCCCAGGATTAGATGGATACGAAACATGTATGCTACTGTCATTTAAATCGTATATGTTTGTCTGAGCATTAACGTCTTCGCTATACACAACATAATTTATATTACAAAAATTCGGACTACCATCAAGTTTACGTTTTTCATCAACATGTAAAGCAATATTTTCAACTGTTATGCTCATACACACATGATTAAATTTTAATGGTTTAAATAATTCTTTTAAATTTTTGCTCCACGGCAGTGCCATGTTTAACATAGGGCCGCTTAATATATTCCAGTTCTTACCTAGTCCGTCGGTACGAGATAATGTAACTTTTGAATCAAAATTATAGTGTGTTGCTTTATACTGATCTTCATAATCAGCTGAGGTGTATTTCTTTTCATTAGTTGCTACTGTTAGAGTGTTGTATAATTTTCTAACGCGATCCCAATTTTGATTAAGGATTTGTAGATCTACTTTTCTAAGCAAATGCGATGTATCTATCATGATACTAGTATTTACGCCTAACAAAATCTTACTTGACTTTTTAACAGTTAGATAGTATAATTACGGTTCATTTGTATAAGGAGTTTATTATGACTTGGTATACTGCAAAATATAAAAAAAGTAAACCTACTTTTAGAGGTGGTGCTACTAACTATAACAGTGTTAACGCTACTAAGAAATATGTAGAATACTTTTTAGATATACAAGAAATGAATGCGTTACTTTTAACTACTAAAAGTTTTGATGTTAAAATGGATTTACTTTATTGTTTAGACAAGGCAGAAAGTAAAAAACAGTGGCATTTTAGACATCCAAATTTTGATAGAAATGATGCTAATAAGATTTTACAGTTAGTTAAGAATATTCCTCGCACAATTGCATTAGATTATAACGAGAAATATTAATTAGATTTTGGTTGACACTTTGGTTTAATACTATTAATATACTATTTTCACAGTCGGAGATTATTATGCGTAACGATCTAACACAAACAGTGTTTGGCGATCTTTTAGATAAAAGATTTACATTAGCCAAAGTATTAACTATGCTAGATAAAATGGATCTATTACAAAATGGGCAATTAGCTGAACTGGCTATTAGTAAAACATCTGGCGTAGCAATGTGTGACAAACTTACTAAGAATATTGACTTAGTTAGTGGGGTACAAATTAAACATGCTAGGACACATTTACGTCCTACAGGAACTTGGTATGCTACTGTTAGTCGCAAAACCACTGCCCCAATGCTAGTTGTAATATCCGAGTCAAATACAGGCAAACAATATTATCTACATATCCCTTATAAAGCACATTCATATATGTCAGGTAATACTATTAATATTAGTTTTGGCAAGGATGGTACTAGTCTTAACAGTCATTGGTTACGACACAGAGTTGATAGTTATGATAAGTTATGTGAGTTAGCAAAATAATTAGCCGACAAAAAAGCCCCTTGCGGGGCTTTTTATTTCATATCCTAAAGAATAAATCTTATTGGAATGATAGGTTGCTAATACCGATTTGTTCTAGGTAGTCTGCTGCGTTACCAAGTGATGAAGCAGTATTTGTAAGTTCAGCATAACCATAACGTGTCATGAAACCTACTACTGGTTC
>Ga0316227_1004701_pt1 | contig 10070 bp, 7 predicted proteins | sample TBH18019metaG_FD_206012 | JGI IMG/M metagenome (GOLD analysis project Ga0316227, IMG submission 206012) | Freshwater microbial communities from Trout Bog Lake, Wisconsin, USA - TBH18019 | ecosystem: Environmental > Aquatic > Freshwater > Lake > Hypolimnion/Profundal zone | place: USA: Wisconsin... | reverse complement strand
TATTCAGCGAGGATGTTGGTGGAGCTGGAATTGGTGTAAACGAACGCCGCCGCCGATGCGCTGGCATAGTTCGTATGAAAAAAGCTGGTAAAACCGGAAATATAGCCAGCGGTAAAGAAGTTGGTGAAGATATAAACCAGTTGGTCCGGGGGCTGGCTGGCCGTTGCTTGGCCCGGCAGGGGCGATTTATGGTCCGGCTCGAAGAACCCATCCAGTTTGCCAACCTGGATAAAGGAACTGACCGGAGTGCTGGCCTCGTAGTTGGTGGACAAATAGGGTTTCGGGGCTGGCAAACCCGGATCGGCGGAATTCTTGAGGGTCATTTCATATATTTTCAGACCGGGATCGGGGCGTCCTTGTTGCTCCTTACTCCGTGCTTGGGCTTTCAGCGAGTCCTGTTTGCGTTCTTTGAGGGCTTCATTTTCGTTGAGCGTGGCCGTGCGCTCGGCCTGGGTCTTCTGGTACTGCTCGATGTCCTGCCGGATGTAGTCAAAATCCCGATTGGTCGATACGCGCGCGTCCGAGCGCGCATGGAGTTCCGCGAGATACGGCTGCACCAGATTCAACTTTTCGTACTTGGCCGGCTGGATGGTGTCCCACGGCAGCGGGTTGTCGAGGTTGGATTCGCCGACCATGTTCCAGTAGCTGAACACCTCGGGGAGGACCAGATCGGGCATCACGCCTTTGAGCTGCGTGGAAGCGCCGCTGATGCGGTAAAACTTCTTGATGGTGACCTTCACTTCGCCGGGGTTGTTGGTGGTGTGGATCATGAACGGCTTGAGCCATTGCAAGCTCTGCACGGTGCCTTTACCGTGGGTCGAAACGTCGCCCACAATCACCGCGCGGCCATAATCCTGCAGCGCCGCCGCGGCAATTTCCGCCGCTGAAGCGCTGAAACGGTTGACCATCACCACCAGCGGGCCGCCATAAAGCTGCTCGGAGTCCGTGCAGGAATCCACTTGAACATGACCGTCGGCCCCGGGATCGCGGGCTTGCACCACCGGTCCGTTCTTGATGAACAAGCCGGTGAACTTGATGGCTTCCTCCAGCGAGCCGCCGGGATTGAAGCGCAAATCCACAATCAGGCCCGAAATGTGTTCCCGCTTGAGTTTCTTCAGCAGCTTGGCCACGTCCACCGAGGTGAATTTCGGCGTGGCGCGGCCGTTATCGGTATCCACCGGCGCATAAAATGAGGGCAGTTCCAGTATGCCGAGACGGTTCGTGCCGCCGTGCTGGTCAGGCAGATCAATGATCTTGGCCTTGGCTTCCGCATCTTCGAGCTTGATTTCGTCGCGAACGAGCGAAATAACCTTGCGCGTGGTGAAACCCGGGAAGGGACTGACGGTCAGCCTGACCTCGGTGCCCTTGGGTCCGCGAATTTGCTGGACGACTTTTTCGAGGTCCATGTCCACCACATCCACGGGCGGCTGATTGCTCTGCGCCACGGCCAGGATGCGGTCCTTTTCGTTGATCAACTGGCTTTTCTTGGCCGGTCCGCCCGGCACCAGCGCGTGGATCGTGCAGTAACCATCGTCCTCCATCAATTGGGCGCCAATGCCGAACAACGCCAGATTCATGCTGATGGAAAAATCCTGCGCGCGCTGCGCGCCCATGTAATCCGAGTGCGGATCATAAGCGTGGGCCAGGGCGTTCAAATAAGCCCCCAGCACGTTCCCGCTGTCTTGGTTGGTGAGTTGGCGGCGGCTCAATCGGTTGTGCTTTTCCAAATCGGCGATGATGTTGGTATTGGCCCCCGGCGGCAGTTTAATGGTGAATACGCCGTTGGACTCGGAGAATTCCTTGGCCAGTTTTTCCTGCAAGTAATCATAGCGCACATGCTGCCGCCAAAGCTGCTTGGCCTCGTCCAAATCCTTGGGAAAGGGCGAATCGTGCCGCCGGTCCTTGATTTTTTCATCGGTGTTGAATTTGAATTTGTCTTGCTGCAGAAGGTCATCCGCATAGGCCAGACGCTGCGCGCAGCGTTCCTGAAAGCGCTGAAAGATCTGAAACGCGGGCGACAAATCGGCCGCCCCGTTGGTGTTGATGGTAAGCTTGTCCAGATTGGTGCGGTACGCGGCGAATTCCGCAAGATCACTTTGCAAAAAGTATTCGTGGTGGGGATCGAGCGAATCAATATACCCATCATAGAACTTGACCGACATCTCCCGGTCGAGCGGATGTTCCATATAGTTGAAATTCTCCAGCACCCGCGCGGCGACAAACGCGATGCGCGGATCATCCGGTCCCGGTTCCAAGGTGTTGGTAGCCAGACTGACGGCCAGCGGCGGCGGCGGCGACGGCAACTCCATGCGGCCTGTCTGACATCCGGCCCAAATGGCCAGTCCCGCGACCACACCTATCGGCAGCGGCCAGATTCGTTTTAATAATGACATGATGTATGGCTCAATTTGACTCATCATAAACCAAATTGTTCATTGTGGGAAATAAATTGCGCCGCGCAATGGGCATAATCTCCTCGTCCTCCTGCTCATGCTCGCTATTCACTTCTATTGACGGGGGGCGAGGACGAGGATGAGCATGAGGCAACAGCCACCCCCCCGCCGGAACCGCGAATTCGCGCTTGCCGCCCATGCGACTTTAATGTTAAATTCCAATTCAGGTTTGCGAGTGATCATGAATAATGCGAAAAGCAACCACGCCCGCCAGCCCACTGTGTTTGTGGTGGACGACGAACCGGCGTTGCTGGAACTGGCCGAAGCCATCCTTAAGCCGCTGGGCTATCAGGTGTGCAGCTTTCGCGACCCGGAACTGGCCTTGAAGGAATTTGCCAGCGCCGAGCCAGATGTGGTCATAACGGATTACGCCATGGGCCGCATGAACGGCATGGACCTGATCCGCGAATGCCGCCGGTTGAATCCCCGCCAGAAAATGATCTTGTTGAGCGGCACAGTGGATGAGCACGTGTTTGCCGAGGCGGCGGTGAAACCCGACCAGTTTCTCACCAAGCCATACCAAATTCAGGACCTCGCCGAACACGTCCGCTTGCTGCTTGCCGCCTGATCAATCCAAATCACTGTTATGAAAGTGAAAATTATTGCTGGGATTCTGGTCTTGTTCGCAGTCCTCCTGCTCGTCGCGGTACTGGTGGTCGGCACTCATCTGGGCGACTTGGTCAAGGCCGGCATGGAAAACGTCGGGCCAAGGCTCACGCGGACTACGCTCACGGTGGAGAAAGTCAACCTTTCGCTGTTTTCGGGTTCAGCGGGTGTCCAGGGTCTGGTGCTGGGAAACCCCGAAGGTTTCAAAGCGCTGACCTCCATCAGCGTCAGCAACGCCGCCATCAACTTGGCGCCCGGTTCGGTGCTGTCCGATAAAATTGTCATCCACTCCATCGAGGTGCATGCGCCGGACATCACTTTCGAGGGCAGTTTGTTGGGCGACAACAATAATCTCTCCAAGATCCTGGCCAACGTGAATTCTCTTTCCGGACCGGGGAATCAGACCGGCACGAACGCTCCGGCCTTGACCGCCCCCGCCGGCTCGAAAAAGCCCGCCAAAAAGCTGGAAGTGGACAATTTCCTGATCACCGGCGCCAAAGTTCATGCCAACCTCACTGGCTTGGTGAACAAAGAATTCAGCCTGACGCTGCCGGATATTCATCTCACCGACCTTGGGAAGGGGGCCGATGGCATCACGGGTGCCGACTTGACCCAAAAGGTGTTATCCCAAATCACCGCTGCCACGATCCAGGCACTGGCCAGTGACGCCGCCAATTTGGGCAAGGACGCAGCCAAAGCCGCGCGCGGGATGGTCAGTGATGTGTTGCAAAACTCCAGCAATGGCGTGGGTGGAAGTGTGGACAAATTGAAAAAGGGGCTGGGAGGTCTATTGGGCCACTGACGTTGCCGGATGCGGTTCCGGCATATCTCGGACCGCGACTGGTCCCTCGGTCGCAGCACCCGGGATTCACGCAGAAGCTCCAGAGGTTCGCTGTTGGTTCCTCCACCCGTTGCGGGCCGGGACGGACCGCAGTCCGAAGGTGCCGGGGCGAACAATTTCCGAGCGATTTTTGTTGCCAGCACGGCGGTTTGCTTCTAGTGTCGGGGTAAAATCCGAACCAGAGGACAAAAATATGTATTTCGGCGTTGATTACTACCCGGAGCAATGGGTCTTCCCCTACGGCGGCTCCGCCGAACATCCTGAAGCGCAATGGGTGCAGGACGCCCAGCTCATGCAGACCGCTGGATTCAATGTCGTCCGCATCGGCGAGTTCTCGTGGGGCCTGTGCGAAAAGGAGGATGGCAAATTCAATTTCGATTGGCTCAAGCGGGTGATGGACATCCTCGGCGAGCATGGGATTCAAGTCGTGCTCGGCACCCCCACCGCCGCGCCCCCCATCTGGCTGGCCAAGAAACACCCGGAAATTCTGCCAATGGACGAGCGCGGCCTCATCAAGCACGAAGGCACCCGCCGGGCGATCTGCCTGAACAGCGACGCATATTGGACCTATGCCAAACGGTTGGTGGAGAATATGGCGCAGGCGCTCGGTGCCCACCCGCAATTGATCGCGTGGCAGATTGACAACAGTTTGGGCGGCAATTTCACGGAAGCGGCCTTCAATGAAGACACGCGCCGGGACTGGCATGGCTGGCTGGAAGCCAAGTACGAAACCATCGACCGGTTGAACGAACAACTGGGGCTGCGGCATTGGGGCCAGATTGTGTCCGCGTGGAACGAGGTGCCCATGCCCATGTCCGCCCCGACCGTGCATAATCCTGCGCTGGTGTTGGATTGGAACCGTTTTTGCAGCGACACCATTGTGCAATTTGTCGGCATGCAGGCGGAAATTCTGCGCCGAGTCACGCCCGACCGGCCCATTACCACCAATCTCCGTGCGCTGCGCCACCGCTTCGACCATTTCGACCTGGCCAACGAGCTGGATTTCGTGTCCATCGAAAGCACGGCGGCAATCAAGGCCAAGCCGGCGGAAATCGCCTGCGAAATTGACATGCTGCGCTCGCTCAAGAAGACGGACATCAAAACTCCCGACGGCGACACAGGTTTCTGGGTCATGGAGCAAAAAGCCGGCAATGTCACCTGGCAGGAGGTTAACGCGCTGGTTCGTCCCAACGTGCTGCGCATGTTCACGTATCAACTGGTTTCGCGTGGCGCGACTGCCATCCTGTTTTTCCGTTGGCGCCAGCCGCGATTTGGCTCCGAAAAATTCCATGGGGCCGTGCTGCCGCACAATCTCGAGGGGAGTCGCCGCGTGTTCAACGAGGTTTCCCAGATTGGCGAGGAACTGAAAATCCTGGCCCCGGCCCTCAAAGGCACCCGCGTGGCCGCCGAGGCCTGCATCATCTACACGCATGATAATGATTGGACTTTGCAGCAGCCGAATCCGCCCAACAAGTTTTTTAGCCTGCGCGAACACATCCAACTCATTTACAACGCGCTGCACGACCGTAACATTCAGGTTGATTTTGCGCGCCCGAGCGAGGATTTGTCGAGATACAAGATCGTCTTCGTCCCCTCGCTGCATGTGCTGTCCGGAGGCGATGCCGACCGCCTGAAGTTGTATGTCCAGAACGGCGGCACGCTCATTGGCACGTTCAATACCGGCCACGTGGACGAGCATAACATCGTGCCCGACACCGGCATGCCGCACAATTTAACCGACCTGTTTGGCTTGGAAGTGCAGGAGTTTGACACGCTGCCGCCGGGCGAGGAAAACCATCTTACGTTCAAGGGCGCGTTTCCGACCAGCCATTTGCACCCGGCCAAACTGTGGTGCGACTTGATCGAGCCCAAGGGTTGCCAGGTACTGGCGACCTATTCCAAGGATTTTTACGCTGGCAAAGCCGCCATCACCATGAACACCTTTGGCCTCGGCAAGGCGGTGTACGTCGGCACCCAGAGCCATCAGCATTTTTATCACGACCTGATCGCGTGGCTGCGCAATATGACCGGCCTGCATCCCCTCCTGAAAGTGCCGGAAAACGTGGAGGTCTCCCTGCGGGAAAGGGACGGGGCGCGCGTTTATTTCCTGCTGAACCACCAGAGCTCTCCCATTCGCATCCAGTTTTACAAACCGATGCATGATTTCCTGACCGGCAACAACATCATCGGCAACTACGACCTGCAGCCGCACGGCGTGCTGGTCCTGGACGAACATCCGGATGCGATGAAGGCGGCGGGGTGACTCGCGAATACCGGAGCGCGCCCGTCCTCGGGCGCAGCAGTATTCAAAGAACAGGCAGTTTAAAATTCTCAAGAAATGTCGGGAAAGCCTTGCCCGGCTTTGCCAGCGCTTCGATTTTTTGCATCGTTCGCCTTGGCCACGTTGCTGCGCCCGAAGACGGGCGCGCTCCGTTCACCAATCCGTCTGCCGGTAGTCCTTCAAGAATTTCCCCCAGACGTGCTCCCCGGTGTTGAAGCCGGCGATGATCGGGTCCACGATGCGCGCGGCGCCGTCCACGATATCCAGCGGCGGATGGAACCGGTGCTGGGCCTGCTTGCGCGCGGCAATTTGCACCGGATCCTCGTCCGTCACCCAGCCGGTGTCCACGGCGTTCATGTGGATGCCGTCGGCGTGGTAATCCGCCGCCGCGGTGCGGGTCATCATATTCAGCGCGGCCTTGGCCATGTTGGTGTGCGGATGCCGTGTGGTCTTGAATTTGCGGTAAAACTGCCCTTCCACCGCCGACACGTTGACGATGTGCTTGTCGCGCTCCGGCGTGCGCAGCAACAGCGGCTTGAGCCGGGCATTAAGGAGATAAGGCGCGATGGCGTTGACGAGTTGCACTTCGAGCAGTTCCACCGTGGGCACCTCGGCCATCAGCAGTCGCCAGGAATTACGCTCGCGCAAATCCACCTGTTGCAAATCCTGATCCAGCCGGCCTTCGGGAAACAAAGCCTGCTGTGCCGCCAGTTCATCCGGCAACAGCGGCACCTGCGAGAGCGCCGCCGCGTGGGTCAGCCCGGCTAGTTGGAGTTCAAGCTTCAGTTTGTCCGGGGTGCCGGCGGAAGCCGAAACGCCAACGAATCGAGCCGGGTCGGAGGCCGGCGCTCCGCCTTCCGGCAACAGATGATAGCCGCGCAGACCTTCGTAGGCTCCCAACAGCGGCTTGACCTCCGGCGGCAATTCCTGCAACGGCCCCTGTTCGCGGGCCAGCATGTGGGCGTAAAAATCCGGCGGCCGCCGCACGGTCTGGCAGGCGTTATTGATAATGAAATCCAGCCGCTGATATTTTGCCAGCAGGTGACGGCAAAACGCCTCGACGCTGGGGGTGTGGCGCAGGTCCAGCCCAAAAATTTCCAGGCGATGGCCCCAGTCTTTGAAGTCCGGTTCCGCTGCGTAGCGCGTCGCCGAGTCGCGCGGGAAGCGCGTGGTCACGATGAGCTGCGCGCCGCAGCGGAGCAATTTGATGCCGGTTTGATAGCCGATTTTTACGCGGCCGCCGGTAAGCAGGGCCACGCGCCCGCGCAGGTCGGCCAGTTCGGCGCGTTTGCGCCAGTTCAATTCCGCGCACGCCGGGCAAAGCTGATCGTAAAAATGATGAATTCGCGAGTAATCCTGTTTGCAGACGTAACAATTTTGCGGTTCGACGGCTTCATGAAAATCGGGATTGTCGGTCACTTCCACGGGCTCAAAGTTCAGCGGCGGAAACACATTCGGCGTGGTGAAGACCTTTTCGCGGCGCAATTTGCGGATGCCGGTTTCATGCAGCTTGGAATCATCCCGCTGTTGCTTCGCGGCCCGGCGTTGTTTCATCTTGGCCTTCACGAGCCGGCGGCGCTGGTCCACGTTTGGACAATACAGGTCGCCTGCGGCCTGCATCAGGCGCGTGTGTTCGGCCTCGGACAGGCCGGCGAGCAGCGCGCGGTTGCGCGCGGCTTGTTCGAGCAGTTCAATCGCGGCCTGGAGCTGCGCGGAGGTCGGAGGATGGTTTGACGACGCGGACATTATTCAGCCGCGCAGGATAGCAGCGAACCCGGCGGCGGGCGAATGAAAACCAAGGGCCCGGCTGCGGCTTCTGGGTCTTTTGATTGGAGCCTCATTACGTCGGCTGCTACCATCATAGAATATGCCTGCTGTCGCCAATTGGTTTTGCCTCCAGTCCCAGCCCAAGCACGAGCACATCGCCGCCGGCCATCTGAAGAAAATGGACGGAATCGAGGTGCTGCTGCCGCGTATTCGGTTCCAGCGCACCACGCGGCAGGGTCTGGTTTGGGTGACCGAGGCGCTATTTCCAAATTATCTCTTCGCACGGTTCGACTGGCACCTTTCCCTCCGCCAAGTCCAAGCGGCGCCCGGAGTTGGCAGCGTGGTGCATTTTGGATCGCGCTGGCCGGTGATTGAGAAGGCGGTCATTGAGGAGTTGAAACTGGCCATCGGGCCGGAAGAATTGCACGTTATTTCCACCACGCTGCAGCCCGGCGATGCGGTGGAGATCGCCGAAGGGGCCATGCGCGGGCTTCACGCGGTGGTTTCCCGCGTTCTGCCCAGCCGCGCGCGGGTGGCGGTGTTGCTGGAACTCCTCGGGCGGCAAACCACCATTGAGGTGCCGGCAAACCTGATCATCAAAGAGGGAAATGCGCGCGACGGCTTCTTTCCGCCGTAGTCTTCGAACCGCGACCGGTCCCCGGTCGCAGCACGCTGGATTCACGCAAAAGCTCCCGAGGTTCGCCACACGCCGATTGTTCCCCTACGCGCTGCGCGCCGGGACAGCGCGCGGTCCGTAGTCTGAGGCTTGAGGCCGGGGGGTTAATCGGCGAAGACCTCGACACTGACAATTTCTCCAGCCTCGCACTTGGCCGAAACCTCGAACGGGCGGCAACAGACTTCGCAATCTGTGGTGTATCGCTGTCGCGCGAGGCTGGTGTCAATCACCACTTCACAGTTCTGACCGCAGTATGGACACAGGATATCGGCGAATTCTTCCACGCCGCAATTTAACCGCTGCCAGCCAAAGTGCAAATCGCCTTTGCAAAAAATCGCAGCGCCGGTCTCGGACCAAGTCGTTGGAGTTCTTCCGTCGTCACTTGTCCTCCACCCGCTGCGTGCCGGGACGGCGCACGGTCCGCGGCCTTCGGACCGCGACCGGTCCCCCGGTCGCAGCGCTCGGGATTCACGAACAAGCTCCGGAGGTTCGCCACACGTCGTTTGCCCCCGCCCGCTGGGCTCAGCCGCCAGCCTTCCGTCCAGACAGAATTTCCTGTTCCGCGGCGACGAGGGCCTCGCGGATGGACTGGGCGTCGGCAGCGTCACGAAGTTGAGCAAGGATGTCGGTCTTCATGGCAATGAGGCACAGCCGAGCCAGCGTATGCAAATGCAACCGGTCGTCCTGACAGCAAAGCAAAAAAAACAGATGCGTGGGCTCGCCATCGGGCGCGCCAAAGTGGATTTCCTGGATGGGCCGGCCCACCACAATGAAAGAAGTTTCAAACAAATAGGGTTCTACCGAGCGGGGATGCGGCACGGCGAATCCACCCGGCACCGCCGTGGAACACAAATCTTCGCGCGCTTCCAGGCTCTCAATCAAAGTTTTGGTGTCGTTAAGCTGGCCGGTTTTGTCCGCTACCGCCACCAAATCGCGCAGGATCGACGACTTGGTCTTGGAGGTCATGGCCGAGGCGATGGCGCCTGCGGCCAGCAGATGGGGCAGAATGGCTTCATCTGGCAGTATCTTACGGGTGAGCCGGGTGGAGTGTTCGTGATAATCGGCGAGCCGCGGACCGGCAAACCCCAGGATGCGCTGCGAAGCCCAGGCGTCAATGTCGCTCTTGCGGAACACAATCCGGTCGCCGCGCTTTTCAAACGGGATGACCCGATCTTTCACCCGTTGCTGGACGTCCGCCGGCGCGAGATGCAGGTAATCCGCCACCGCTTCGATGCTTAGCAATTGATACGACATACGGGGAAAATTACGCCTCGCCCCCGTCTGAAACAAATTAAAAAGCCCCGGACAAGTTTTGTCCGGGGCTGAAGGGCGGGGCTGAGCCTCAATCAAACGCGTGACCGGCGCAGCAGAGCACGTTCTTGACCTTGTGCCGGACGAGGTCTTTGACGGCGGTGCGGGCGGGGCCGAGATATTTGCGGGGGTCGA
>Ga0316227_1004697_pt1 | contig 10074 bp, 10 predicted proteins | sample TBH18019metaG_FD_206012 | JGI IMG/M metagenome (GOLD analysis project Ga0316227, IMG submission 206012) | Freshwater microbial communities from Trout Bog Lake, Wisconsin, USA - TBH18019 | ecosystem: Environmental > Aquatic > Freshwater > Lake > Hypolimnion/Profundal zone | place: USA: Wisconsin... | reverse complement strand
ACGTTGGTCGGGATGTATGCGGAAACGTCGCCGGCCTGGGTCTCGATGATCGGGAGGGCGGTCAGCGAACCGGCGCCGCACTCGTCGGAGACTTTGCAGGCACGCTCCAGGAGACGGCTGTGCAGGTAGAAAACGTCGCCCGGGTATGCTTCACGTCCCGGCGGACGGCGCAGCAGCAAGGAGAGCTGGCGGTAAGCAACGGCCTGCTTGGAAAGGTCATCGTAGATGATCAGGGCGTGCTTGCCTGAATCGCGGAAGAACTCGCCCATGGTGACGCCGGTGTAGGGAGCGATGAACTGCAGCGGAGCCGGCTCGGAAGCGGTAGCTGCGACGACGATGGTGTAATCCATGGCGCCGTGCTCTTTGAGCTTGGAAACCACCTGGGCGACCGTGGAGCGCTTCTGGCCGATAGCGACGTAGATGCAGACCACGTCCCCGCCCTTCTGGTTGATGATCGTGTCGATCGCGACTGCGGTCTTGCCGGTCTGACGGTCGCCGATGATCAGCTCGCGCTGGCCGCGCCCGATCGGCACCATGGCGTCGATAGCCTTGAGGCCGGTCTGCATCGGCTGATGCACGGACTTACGCTTGACGATACCAGGCGCCTTCACTTCGACCTTACCGAAGGTCGTGGTGTTGACGGGGCCCAGGCCGTCGATCGGCTCGCCGATCGCGTTCAGCACGCGTCCGATCAGGGCGTCGCCCACCGGAACCTCGACGATCTTGCCGGTCAGCTTGACCGTGTCGCCTTCCTTGATCTCGGAGAACTCGCCGAGAATAGCAGCACCGACGTTGTCTTCCTCGAGGTTGAGGACCATGCCGGTGATGCCGCCCGGGAATTCCAGCAGCTCGCCTGCCATCGCCTTGTCAAGACCGTGAATACGCGCAATACCGTCGCCGATGGAGATGATGGTGCCCGTTTCGGCTACCGCGACCTCAGTGCCGTATTCCTTGATCTGCTTCCTGATAATCTCGCTGATTTCTTCCGCTTTGATTTCCATAGAACCGTCTCACCCCTTCTGTAATATATCTTGAATTCTAGCTAACTGTGTTCTTACACTTCCGTCGAAGACCTTGCCGCCGATCTTGGTGACCACCCCGCCGATCAGGGCCGGGTCCACTTCCACCTTCAGCTCTACTTTTTTGCCGGTCGACTTGGCCAGCGCCGCCCTGATCTCCTCGACCTGCGCCGCGTCAAGCGGCAGGCCGGAGGTGAGCGTGGGCCGGATCACTCCGGACAACTCGTCGGCGAAGGCGCCGTAGCTCTCAGCGATCAGCGGCAGCACGGAGATGCGGCCGCGCTCGAGAAGGAGCATCAGCAGGTTGGAGACGATCGGGGAGGTCTGGGTGCGCGTCACCAGCTCCTTCAGGATCTCTTTCTTGGCATCGATGCCGTAGGCGGGGTTGCCGAATACCTGGGCAAGCTCGCGGCTATCGGAAAGCAGCGTGCTGAACTTGGTCAACTGGGCGTTGAACTGGTCCACGGTCCCGGCTTCGGAGCCGATCTGCACGAGTGCCTTGGCGTAACGTTTGGCAATAGCGTTAGTACTCAATGTAGAGTCACCACCTTGGAGATATATTCGCCCACCAGTTTGTCCTGGTCGCCTTTTGCGATGTTCTTGACTATCTTCTGCTCGGCGATCTCGACCGCCAGCTTGGCAGCCTCGGCGCGCAGCTCGCCTTTCGCCTTCAGGACTTCCTGGGCGGCGGCGCTTTCGGCCTGGGCCACGATCCTGGCGGCTGCCAGGTTGGCCTCGGCGATGATGCGCTCCTTCTCCAGCTCTCCCTCGCGCTTCATGTTGGCCGAGATCTCTTCGATCTCCTTGTTGGCCTGGTCCAGACGCACGGAGTATTCCTGGAATTTCTTCTCGGCAGCTTCCTTGGCCTCGACCGCTTCCTTCAGGGTGCGCTCGATGCCGGTCCTGCGGGCGGCAAGGGTTCCCTTGACGTCAGCCTTCTTGATGGCCCAGAAAGCTATGCCCGCCAGCGCGGCGAAGTCGAGGCAGCGCCAGGCGAAGTCCTTCATCTGGGCGGCGGTGTCGACGTGGTGGGCGCCCTCTTCGGCAAAGCCCAGCGCGGCGAAGCCCAGCACGATGGCCCCGGTGGTAAGTGTGGAAACGGCGGCAGCCGTTACGCGTGAGGTACGTTTCATATGCATGCTACAGACTCCTCCCGAGGACTTTCTCGCAGATATCGGCGGACAGGGACTCGGCGCTCGCCTTCAAGGTGCGCCTGGCCTCCTCGGCCTCCTTGGCGACCCGCGCCTTGATGCCGGCAAGCTTCTCGCCCGATTCCAGCCGCGCCTTCTCGAGGATGGCGGCCTCCTGCAGCTGGGCCTCCTTCTTCAGGGCGCCGCGCTGGTCGGCTGCACCGGCGCGAATCTCGCGCATGCGCGCCTCGTAGCCGGCAAGCTTCTCCTGCACCTCGCGATCGACGGCGGCGCTCTTCTCTTTCGCCCCGCTGATCAGCGCGCTCCGGTCGGCAAGCTGCTTCCTGATCGGCTTGTACAAAAAGGCGTTCAAAAGCAGCACCAGGACCAGGAAGTTCACCAGCTGGAAAACAAATGTGATGTCTAAATTGATCACCAAACCACCTCTTGTCGAACATTTTTGAACCATCCGTCCCGGGCGCTGCGGCGAGGCGGCGCGCAAAACAGGTGATAGCTAACACATAAATCCTTCTACTGTCAAGCGATTTATCGTTTTGTACCACAAATTGTATACAGTTTTCACCCGGGACGAGTTAGCGCTAAACAGTTAAAGATTGAAAATCTCCACGATGCGGGCGAGATCCTTCTGGTCGGAGAAACTGATTTCCAGCTTGCCGCCGCGCCCTGAGCGGCGCAACGCCACCTTGGCCCCGAAATGGCGCTGGATGCGCTCCAGGAGATCCCTCTGGTCGGCGTCCTCCACCTTGCGCGGCTGCGGCACGATCCTCGCCTTCTTCTTCTTGACCAGCGCCTCGGCCTCGCGCACCGAGAGGTGCCCCTTGACGATCTCGTCCCGGGCGGCCTTCTGCTCCTCCGGGTCCTCCAGGGTCAGGAGCGCCCGGGCGTGCCCCATGGAGATGCGTTCCTCCGCCACGTCCCTCTTGATCTCGGCGGGAAGCTTCAGGAGCCTCAAGGCGTTGGCGATGGTCGAGCGCTCCTTGCCGACCCTTTTCGCGAGCTCCTCCTGGGAGAGTTCGAAGCGCTCCAGGAGACGGTGGTAGGCCTCGGCCTCCTCCACCGCGTTCAGGTCCTCGCGCTGGATGTTTTCGATGAGCGCCATCTCCAGGGCGGTGTCCTCGGAGACGTCCTGGATCACCACCGGGACCTCCCGCAGCCCGGCCTTCTGGGCCGCGCGCCAGCGGCGTTCGCCGGCGATGATCTCGTAATGCCCGTCCCGGCGCAGCACCACCAGGGGCTGGATGATCCCCTTCTCCCGGATGGAGGCGGCGAGCTCCTCCAGCTTCTCGTTCACGAAGGTCTTTCTCGGCTGTTCCTTGTTCGGCCTGATCTCCTCGATCGGACAGGAGAAGTACTTCTTGCCCCCCTTCTCCTCCACGACCGGTAGCAGCGCCCCCATCCCCTTGCCGAGCCCCATCATCTTCTTAACCATGTGCCGCCTCCCGTCCGATGATCTCCTTGGCCAGTTCCAGGTAGCTGGTGGCCCCCTTCGAGGTGATGTCGTACAGTACGATCGGCTTGCCGTGCGAGGGAGCCTCGGAAAGCCGGACGTTTCTCGGGATGACGGTCTGGAAGGTTTCCCGCGCGAAGTGGGTGCGGATCTCGTCGCTCACCTGGCGCGACAGGTTGTTCCTGGCGTCGAACATGGTGAGCAGAATCCCCTCGATGCTGAGGGCGCTGTTCAGCCCCTGCTGGATCAGGGCGATGGTCTTCAGGATCTGGGAGAGCCCCTCCATGGCGTAGAACTCGCACTGCATCGGGATCAGCACCGAATTGGCCGCGGTCATCGCGTTGATGGTCAAGAGGCTCAAGGAAGGGGGGCAGTCGATGAAGATGTAATCGTAGGAGCCCGAGAGCGTCGCCAGGATCCCCTTCAGCTTGCGCTCCCGGTCCGAGACGCTGGCGAGTTCCAGCTCGGCGCCCGCGAGGTCCGAGGTCGCCGGGAGCAGGTGCAGAAAGGGGATTTCCGTTTCCAGCACGATACCGGCCGCCGGGGCGTCGTTGATCAGCGCGTCGTAGATGCTTTCGGACAGCGACTCCTTGTCCGCCCCGACCCCGCTCCCCGCGTTTCCCTGCGGGTCCATGTCCACCAGGAGTACCCGCCTTTCGGCGACGGCCAGCGACGCGGAGAGATTGACCGCCGTCGTCGTCTTTCCCACCCCGCCTTTCTGGTTCGCCACACAGATGATCTTTGCCATAAGTTTTCTTCCGATATGTAGTCTGTCCATGACGTTGGGTAGCAGCATTAAAAAACATGAAAAACTACCATACTGCCGCCGGTATGGAAAGCATTTTTCTTCCCCCGCGGGGCCGGACCTTTGACTTAGGTCAAGGCGCCGGGACCAGAAACGGGCTACCCTGCGGGCGTTTGGGATGATTATAAATATATTCCGGGCCGCCCTCTGGATCCGCAGGCAAGGCGGGTCCCGGCTCAGGAACCGGGGAGATTTCATGAAGAAGGCCGTACCATTCATCGTGCTGTTGCTGGCGACCCCGTCCGCGCAGGCCTTTCAGTGCAACGAGTGCCACAGCAAGAACCCGGCGATGGTCCGCATGCACAAGGCCGTTCAGGGGAGGGATTGTTTCGGCTGCCACAAGATGGGCGAAAAGCTGATGGGAAAGGGGATTCCCAGGGACAAGGCCGCCCAGCTGAAGCGCCGGGTGTCGGACCCCCTCTGCGTCGAATGCCACGACAAGAAGTAACGCCGCTGGCTTTCCCCGGCCCCACGGCCGCTGAGTTCAGGCTGCCCGTCTGGCAGGATGCGGTCCTTCCCCCCTAGGGAATGGGGGGGAAGCTGAACGCAGTGAAGCAGGGGGTGCTTGCGCCGGCGGAGTGACCCCCCTGTCTCGCTGCGCGAGCCTTCCCCCCTACTTCGCAGGGGGGATAGAGCACCGATTTACAGCCTCACCCGCCCCTCCCTTCCTTAAGACCGCGTTTCCCTTGCATATCCCGCCTACTCCGGTATACTTTGTCGCTGCAAGTAACCGCCTGCCGGAGGGTGCATGACCCGCTTCGCAAACCTGCCCATACGCGCCAAATTCTACCTCCTCATGTCCCTGCTGCTGCTCGTCCTGTTCCTTGCCTCGTCCTACTTCACCTACCAGAGACAGAAAAGTTTCGTGCTGCGCTTCGCCGTCGATAACGCCCGCAACTTCGCCCGCGAACTCATCGAGACGCGGGACTACATCTCTTCCGTGGTAAAGGGCGAGCCGGAGCACAACTACAACCTGGTGCCCCAGGTGGTCGCCACCCAGGTGGCCAAAAGGGTTACCCAGAACACCAAGTACTACGTGCGCCAGGTCTCGTTGCGCTACCGAAACCCCGGGAACCGTCCCGACGAATACGAGACCGCCCAGCTGAAGCGTTTCGCCAAGGACCCGCCCCGGGAGGTCTACGCGGTCGTGCAAAACGGCCCCGCGCGGTTTTTCCGTTACCTGCAGCCGATGCTGGCCACCTCCTCCTGCCTCGAATGCCACGGCTCCTACGACAAGGCCCCCGATTTCGTCAGGGAGCGCTTCCCTCCCGGCCATTACTCCTACAATTACCGGGTCGGAGAGGTGATCGGCGCGGTATCCGTCAGCATCCCGATGGAAGACCTCTATGCCGACCTGGGCGCCAACCTGGAACTCGACCTTCTCGCCAGGGGCGGCGTTTTCCTGATCGTGGTCGTCGTCATGGGAGCCATACTGCGGCGCCAGATCGTCGATCCGGTCCGGATGCTCTCGGACAAGATCGCGCACGTAACCAAAACCGGCGACTTCGAGACCAAGCTGCCGCAGCAGTCCGGGGACGAGATCGGCCAGCTGTTCGGCTCCTTCAACGAGATGATGGACGAACTCTCCCGAAGGACGCTGCAATCGCGGGAGTCCGACGAGAGGTACCGCCGCTTCATCGAGCTTTCCGACTCCGCTGTGGTCACCTTCCTGCAGGACGGCAAGATCGTGATCGCCAACCAGAAGGCGGAGGCGCTCTTCGGGCACTCCAGGCAGTCCCTGCTCGGTGAGTCGATCTTCTCCTTCCTCGCCGACGGTGCAGAGCTCAGGAGGCTGCTGTCATCCGGAACGGCCGTCAACGAAGAGAAAATCAGGGAGAAGGTGCAGGGAACCAACGGCAAGACGACTGACATCGAGATGGTCATTTCCATGTCCCGAACCGACCGGGAGCCGATGTTCTCTGCCATCCTCAGGGAGCGCAACGGTCAATGACACCTCACCGCGGGTCGCGTCGGACCGCACCGGAGAACTGAAAGCGCCATGCCGACCGTCCTGCTGATAACCGACCAGGAAAGACTGCGCCTGCTCTTCACCCGGCTCGAGCGTGGTGGGATCCTTCGCCTGCGTGTCGCGCCCACCCTGGCCCAGGGCGAGGAAGAGATCGTCGCCCGGCCGCCGCACTACGTCTTCGTCGAAAACCAGATCTCCGGCGGTTCCGGCGCGGTCGTCGTTCCCCTCCTGCGCGGACTGCTCCCGGAAGGCGCCGAAGTCATACTGGTGGCGCGGGATGCCGCCGACGCCGACAGCTGCCGCGAGGTAAGCGGCCTCTTTTCCCTGGACCTGTCCCAGAGCGACGAGGCCGTGCTGCACTCCATCAGCGCCATCATCCAGCGCTACGCACCGTCCCCCCCCTCCCACGAGCCCGCCCAGGCAGCCGCGGCGTCGGCCCGGGAGCTTCTTTTCGGCGGGCGCGCCGGCGAGGGGAGCTCTGCCGGCCTCAAGCGCCTCCTCTGGCTCACCCCGCTCACCCTGGCGGCCATCATAGGCGGCGTCCTCGCCTATCGCGCAAGGGAGCAGGCCCCGAACGCGGCGTTTCGAAATCCCGCCGAGGTCGTGCCCGTCGCAGCCGCGCCCGCGCCGGCCGGCACCGGACGAAGCTCGTCGGCAAGCCCGCCAGAGCAGGGCAATGGTAACCGGGCTGCGGCAGTGGGGCCCGTCAGCTCCGGCACGGCCGGGGCGCCAGCCCTGCCGAACAGGGCGTACCTGGTGCGCCCGGGCGACACTCTTTTGAAGATACTTACCAAGGATTTCGGTTATAGCTACTTGGATGCGGTGCGCAGCATCCCCGACCTGATACGGCTCAACAATTTGAACGGCCGGGACAAAATCAAACCCGGGCAGACGATCTCCGTTCCAGTACCGCGCACCTCGACGCTCCAGCCGGAATAGCCCGGTCGCCTGCAAGGGGAGGGAGCGAAACGAATCACTTTGCAGTTCGGGCTGTTAGTGTGCTAGAGTGTCGGCAAGTTACCAGCACGCAACAAAGTTACGATACGATCAGGGAGAACGAATTACATGAGTAAAGAGCTGTACGTTGGCAGTCTGTCCTACGACGCGACGGAATACGATCTTGAGAAACTGTTTTCCGTGTCGGGAAGGGTCACCTCGGTTCATCTGATAGTCGACCTCACAACCGGCGAGTTCAAGGGGTGCGGCTACGTGAGGATGTCCACCGAGGCCGAGGCAAAGGATGCCATCGATTCTCTCGATGGAGCGATGCTGATCGACCGCCAGATCACCGTTTCGCTGGCAAGAGCGCAGAAGATGAAACCTCAGGGAGGCGGTTTGAGAGGCCGCTTCAAAGGGAAACCGGGCGGGTCAGACAACGCGGGGCCAATCGCTGGTTCGGCCAAACCCGCCGCCTCGAAAAAAACCAGTGACTTCCAAGCCGGGGCTGCCAAAGCCGCCGCAGAACGGCCTGCTTCCGCAAAGCCTGCTTCCGCAAAGCCTGCTTTCGCGAAGCCAGCTTTCGCGAAGCCAGCTTCGGCTAAACCGGGTCCGGCCAAATCGGCACCCGCCCGGGCGGGTGCTTCCAAACCTGCTGGTGCCAGGACGCCCAAGGCCGGAAAACGCTGAGCTCTCCCACCCATCCTTAGCGTTTCCGCCTCCCCTGTCTGCCTCCCCCCTACTTCATAGGGGGGATGAGCCTAAGCTACCCTTCATCTTTCGGGCCGCCCTGCCCGCTTCCATTCTGCACCGCTTCCGTCTATACTACCCCTCATGATAGCGCTCGAGATGATCAGCAACTTCCCTTCCACCCCCGGCATCTACCTGATGAGGACGGCGGACGGCACCGTCCTCTATGTCGGCAAGGCGCGCAACCTGAAGAAGCGGGTGCGCGCCTACGTCGGTCCCGGCGACTCGCGCCTGCACATCCGCTTCATGGTGCAGCTGGTCGCCTCGGTGGAGTACATCGTCACCAACACGGAAAAAGAGGCGCTGATCCTCGAGAACACGCTGATCAAGCAGCACCGCCCGAAGTACAACATAAACCTGCGCGACGACAAGACCTACTTCTCGCTGCGCATGGACATGAAGGAGCCTTTCCCGAGGCTCTCCATCGTCCGCAAGGTCCCCGCCGACGGCGCCCGGTACTTCGGCCCCTACTCCTCGGCAACCGCCGCCAAGGAGGTGCTGAAACAGCTCTACAAGATCTTTCCGCTGCGCCACTACCCGCTGGCCACCTGCATGGGCCGCAAGCGCCCCTGCCTCTACTACCAGATAAAGCAGTGCTCGGCACCGTGCTGCGGCCTGATCAGCCCCGAGGATTACGGCTCGCTGGCCGAAGGTGCGGCGCTCTTCCTGGAGGGGAAAAACACCGAGATCGCCAAACTCTACCGAGCCCGGATGAACCAGGCCTCAAGCGAGTTCCGCTACGAGGACGCCGCCCGCTACCGCGACCTGGTCAGCGCCATCGAGGTGACGGTCGAGCGCCAGAAGGTCGTGGCCCTCGGCGCCGACAGCGACGTGTTCGGTCTGCACCGGGAGCGCGGCCAGCTGCAGATCGCCCTGCTCCATGTCCGCGGCGGGGCCCTGACCGGGAGCCGCAGTTTCTGCTTCGACTGGGAACTGGAAACCGAGGAGGGGCTCGCCTCTTTTCTGAACGAGTACTACAGCCAGGACACCCCGATCCCGCAACTGGTCCTGCTGCCGCTCCCGATACCCGAGCCGGCAGCCTTGGAGGAGCTCCTCTCCGAGAAGGCGGGCAAGAAGGTCAGCATCACGGTCCCCCAGCGCGGCGCGAAGCAGGAGATCGTCATGCTCGCCCAGAAAAACGCGCTCAACGCCGCCCAGGAGCGGATCGCCAAGGCCGACTCGGCCGTGGACCTGCTGGGCGAATTGGCGGAAAGGCTCAACCTCCCCAAGCCGCCCAGGAGGATCGAGTGCTACGACATCTCCAACATCCAGGGGGAAATGGCCGTGGGGAGCCGGGTCACCTTCATGGACGGCAAGCCGGACCGCTCGCTCTACCGGCACTACCGGATCAAGACCGTGCAGCAGTCCGACGACTTCGCCATGATGCGCGAGATGCTCGGCCGCCGCTTCAAGCCGGAGAGCACGGAGGATCTGCCCGACCTGATCGTGGTCGACGGCGGCATCGGGCAGCTGAACGTGCTGAGCGCCGTGCTGGAGGAACTCGGAGTGAGCGGCGTGGAGGCGGCGGGACTCGCCAAGAGCCGCGTCGAGCGGAGCATGGAGAGCGCCGAGCTGAAAAGGAGCGACGAGCGGGTGTTCCGGCCCGGGCGCAAGAACCCCATTTCGCTGCGGCAGAACTCCGCCCCGCTGCTGCTGCTGGTGCGGATCCGCGACGAGGCGCACCGCTTCGCGATCACCTACCACAAGACGGTGCGCAGCAAGGCGCTCACCAGCTCGGAACTGGAGGGGGTGCCGGGGATCGGCGCCAAGCGCAAGAAGGCGCTGCTGGTCCGTTTCGGGAGTCTCAAGGGGGTCAGGGAGGCGACGCCGGAGCAGCTGGCGCAAGCGGAGGGGATGACCGGCAGCGCGGCGCAGGCGGTGTGGGAGCAGCTGCACGGCAGGGGGTGTAAAGAACTTTGTGTAAATGGCTTCTGTTAGGCCTTTGGTACTCTGTCTTCAAAGAGGATGGCGAAGCGGCACATAGCCGCTTTCCAGTT
>Ga0316227_1004695_pt1 | contig 10075 bp, 6 predicted proteins | sample TBH18019metaG_FD_206012 | JGI IMG/M metagenome (GOLD analysis project Ga0316227, IMG submission 206012) | Freshwater microbial communities from Trout Bog Lake, Wisconsin, USA - TBH18019 | ecosystem: Environmental > Aquatic > Freshwater > Lake > Hypolimnion/Profundal zone | place: USA: Wisconsin... | reverse complement strand
ACCAGGAGTATTTTCTTGGGCATTAATTCCCTCTACTGGTTGTGTAGCTGACTCAACCTACCACAACACCTTGTGGCGAGACAATGTCTGGAGCCACGCGCGCCTTTGAAACACCATTGGTTCTGGGTGTCTGGTCGTCACAGTTGCGGTCATCACGGCGACAATCGCGATGTGATATTTCATAAAATCAGACCCCTTAATGATACACGAGCTGATGATTCGTAGCAACAATGGGGTATAATCCTCCATCGGCTTTTCGCCACTCGCGGACTATCAGCGGCATAATCGTGGCGACCGGTATTTTTCTATGTTTCACGTGTAAAGGCCGGAAGGAAGGACACGGACTGAAAAAATGACGATGGTGGGCACCCTGCCCTGAAAGGCCGGCGAGGGCCGCTAAGGAGCTGGAATCGGAACCGAACCCGATTGTTGCTTTGCTCGCTTCCAAAAAGGGAGAAACGAAAAGACAGCGGCGAAACGTCGCGACAACCGTAAAAAATAAAAAAGGCCGGTGTTTCCGGCCTGTCCTGCATATTTCTTTGTAGAAAAACTGGCGGGAGCGACGGGGCTCGAACCCGCAACCACCGGATCGACAGTCCGGTGCGCTAACCAATTGCGCCACGCCCCCGCAAAAGAAGGTGGACAGTATAGAGCGCCTGACATGGGACACGCAAACCAAATCTGCATGATTGCCGCAATACTCAGAAATTGCTATTTTTGCATTGTCTAGTGGTTTCCTCTTTCAGCCCATGATTATTACACATGCCTATCCGCGCGCCGCATTGGTTGGAAATCCGTCCGACGGCTATTTCGGCAAGACCATTGCGTTCACCTTTAGCAATTTTGTGGCTGAAACGACGCTTTATGAGAGCCCGGAGCTGAACATTGTCCCAGGTATCCGCGACAGTTCTGTCTTTTCCAGCATTCAGAATCTGCACGAAACCGTCCGCATGTACGGATACTATGGCGGCATCCGTCTGCTCAAGGCCACGATCAAGTGCTTTTACGAGTATTGCGTGGAACATCAGATTGCCCTCCACGACAAGAACTTCACAATCCGTTATCAGTCCAACATCCCCAATCTGGTCGGGATGGGAGGCTCCAGCGCCATTATCACCGCCGCAATGCGGGCGTTGATGAAATTCTATGGCGTGGATATTCCAAAACCCATCCTGGCCAACCTGATCCGGACCGTTGAAAACCGCGACCTGGCCATTTCCGCCGGCTTGCAGGACCGCGTGGCGCAGGTTTATCAAGGTTTGGTTTACATGGATTTTGCGAAGGCGTTGTTTGATTGCCAGGGATACGGACGCTACGAACCCCTGAGCCTCAAAACCATGCCCCCCCTCTATATCGCCTATCGCACCGATCTTTCCGAAGGCTCTGAAGTGTTTCACAATAACATCCGCGAACGATTTGACCGCAATGAGCCGGATGTGGTGCAAGCCATGCGCTTTTGGGCTGACCTGACCGACCAGGCGCGAAACCGCCTGGAACATGGAGACTGGCATGGCCTCGGAGCATGCATGAATGCCGGATTTGACCGGCGAACCACGCTTTATAATCTGAGCGAGGGCAACCTGCGCATGGTGGCGTTGGCGCGAGAGTCCGGCGTCAGCGCGGCCTTCACAGGTTCTGGCGGCGCAATCACTGGGATCTGCCCGGATGAAGCCACCTTCGAACGCCTGACGAACCGGTTGACTCCACACCAGATCGTGGTGCTGCGACCCACGATCGTTTAAGGAAGTGACATCCTGCCTATGGTGCACAAAGCCGTTATTCCTGCCGCCGGATTTGGGACGCGCTTCCTGCCGGCCACCAAGTCACAGCCCAAGGAAATGCTGCCTGTGCTGGACACTCCGGTGATCCAGTATGTCGTGGAGGAAGCGGTTGCGTCGGGCATCACCGATATCATCATGGTTATTGGTCGCGGCAAGCGCGCCATTGAAGAGCATTTCGATCGCAGTTTTGAACTGGAAATGGAGTTGGAGGCCAAGGGCAAGCGCCGTGAACTGGAGCGCATCCGCCATATTTCCAACCTGGCCAACATTCACTTCATCTGGCAACGGCAGATGCTGGGGCTTGGAGACGCCATCCGTTGCGCGCGCCATCATGTCGGCGACGAACCTTTCGCCGTGTTGCTGGGCGATACGATCGTCAGCGGCAAAGTGCCGGCCACCAGGCAATTGCTGAACGTTTTTGCGCACTGCAATACCTCCGTGCTGGCGCTGGAGGAAGTCTCTACCGAGCGCGTCAGCCATTACGGAATTGTCAAAGCGGAACCCCTGAAAGATAACGTGGTCCGTGTGCTGGATCTTGTTGAGAAACCCACACCCGAGCAAGCGCCGTCCAACCTGGCGGTTGCCAGCCGGTATGTTCTCACACCTGACATCTTTGATCTGATTGACCAGGTTCACCCCGGCAAACATGGCGAGATTCAGATTACCGATGCGCTGCGTCTCCAAACGCGGGACAAACCGATTCATGGATGCCGGATTGATGCCCGCCGCATGGACATTGGCAACACGCTCGGGTTTCTCAAGGCCAATATCCTGCTCGGGCTCGAACACCCCGGACTGCGTCATGACCTGGCTGTCTTTCTTCAATCGCAAGGCAAGTCCATTCATCAGGCGGCGTCAGAACAGTAGACGATCAAGCCATTCAAACCGCTTGCGTCACACCCCGGATGCGCGCAGCCCCCGCGGTAGAGGGCAATACTCGACAAGCTGACCATAAATCGGGCATAATATTGGTTTTGGAGATTTTATGAGCAAATTACTGACCAATCACATCTTTACCTCGGAGTCGGTCTCTGAGGGTCATCCCGACAAAGTCTGCGACCAGATTTCAGACGCCATTCTGGACGCCTGCCTCGCGCAGGATTCCAATGCGCATGTGGCGTGTGAGACCCTGGCCACATCCAATCTGGTTGTGAATGCCGGCGAGATCACCTGCAAGAACTGGAATCGCATTGATCCCCAGTCCGTTGCCCGTCAGGTGGTCAAGGACATCGGCTATGTCCGTCCTGAGCTCAATTTCAGCTACGACACGTTTACCTATGTCTGCGCACTGCACGGTCAGTCGCCGCATATCGCCATGGGTGTGAATCGCTCCAGGTTCGAGGACCAGGGCGCGGGCGACCAGGGCATGATGTTTGGCTATGCCACAAACGCCACGCGTGAGCTGATGCCGGCGCCTATCCTGCTTTCACACCGCCTGCTCGAGCATCTGACCAAACTCCGCAAGCAGGGTGTTATTCCCTATCTTCGCCCGGATGCCAAGGCCCAGGTGAGTATATTGCACGCGAACGGGAAGCCCCAGGCGATCACATCGGTCGTGATTTCGCACCAGACGGATGATGTCCCCCTGAGCCGTATTCGCAAGGATATGATTGCCGTTGCCCACGACGTGCTCGACAAGACCCGCCTGATGCGCAACAACACCGCATTCTTTGTGAATCCGACCGGTAAATTCGTTCTGGGTGGCCCGCAGGCCGACTCCGGCGTGACCGGGCGGAAGATCATCGTGGACTCCTATGGCGGAGTCGGCTCGCACGGGGGCGGCGCGTTCTCAGGCAAGGATCCTTCCAAGGTTGACCGCTCGGCTGCCTATTATACGCGCTATGCCGCCAAGAACATTGTCGCAGCCGGGTTTGCGGACAAGTGCGAAATACAGGTCGCCTACGCCATCGGCATCGCAAAGCCATTGAGCATCAATGTTTCAACTTACGGCACGGCCAAGATTGACGAAAGCCGCATTGCAAAAATCCTGATGCATAGCGGCATCTTCGATTTCCGTCCCGCCATGATCATTCGCGATCTCGGGCTCACCAAGCCACGCGGATGGAGCTATCGCCAGTCTTCAAATTATGGGCACTTCGGGCGCAGCATCTTCCCCTGGGAGAAGATCAACCGCGTGGAAGCGCTTCGCGAAGCCGCAGGGTTGAAGGGCCTTTGATCGCACGGATCTGCTTGCGCCCATTCAATAAAAAGCAGAAGCGAATCCTGGCGAAGACAATCGAAGTCATGTAGAAAAAGCGCCTCCTGGCGGATGCATTTCCGCTTGTCGGATCACAAGGAAAAGTCATGCTGTCATATAAGGTCAAGGACATCGCACTTGCGGATTTGGGCCGGCGGACGATCGAGATTGCTGAAATGGAAATGCCGGGTCTTATGGCGACGCGCGCCAAATATGGCCCTCGCAAGCCGCTCAAAGGCGCCAGAATCATGGGCTCGCTTCACATGACGGTCGAAACGGCTGTCCTGATTGAGACGCTCGTTGAGCTCGGCGCGGACGTACGCTGGGCAAGCTGCAATATTTTTTCCACCCAGGATCATGCGGCTTCGGCCATTGCCGCGCGAGGCATCCCCGTGTTTGCGTGGAAGGGCGAGACCCTTGAAGAGTACTGGTGGTGCACCAAAATGGCCATGACCTGGCCGGATGGCTCCGGTCCCCACCTGATCGTGGATGACGGCGGCGATGCCACGCTTCTGATTCATCGTGGCTTTGAGGCGGAAAAGAAACCAGCCATCCTGGATGAGCCCACGGATGTGGATGAGCTGAAAATCATCAACGCGCTGATTCACAAGACATTGCGTGAGGAGCCGGGATATTTTGCGCGTGTCGTCAAACAGTGGCGCGGCGTGTCCGAGGAAACAACCACCGGCGTGCATCGTCTTTACCAGATGGAAAATGAAAAGCGCCTGCTGGTCCCGGCCATCAACGTGAACGATTCCGTCACCAAGTCCAAGTTCGACAATATTTACGGATGCCGCGAATCGCTCGTTGACGGCATCAAACGCGCCATGGATGTCATGGTAGCCGGGAAAACCGCGATGGTCTGTGGCTATGGTGATGTCGGCAAGGGCTCTGCAGAGTCTTTGCGCGAGCACAAGGCACAGGTCTGTGTATCGGAGATTGACCCCATTTGCGCCCTACAGGCCTGCATGGCCGGTTATCGCGTCTGCACCCTTGAGGATGCCCTTCCTTATGCGCAGATTTTTGTGACGGCAACAGGCAATTGCGACATCATTACCGCTGAGCACATGGCCAGGATGCGGGATCAATCCATCGTTTGCAACATTGGGCACTTCGACAACGAAATTCAAGTCTCCCGGCTGAAGGCGTGGCCCGGCATCACCCATGTGAACATCAAGCCACAGGTCGACAAATACATCTTCCCGGATGGGCATGCCATCTATCTGCTGGCCGAAGGCCGGCTGGTCAATCTGGGCTGCGCGACAGGCCACCCCAGCTTTGTCATGAGCAACTCATTCACAAACCAGACGCTCGCCCAGATCGCGCTCTGGACGGAGAAGCATGAGATCGGCGTCACGCGTCTTCCCAAGAACCTTGACGAGGAAGTGGCCCGTCTGCACCTTGCTCGGCGCCAAACTGACCACATTGTCGGCCAGTCAAGCCGCCTACATCAGCGTTCCAGTGGATGGCCCTTACAAAGCCGAACACTATCGCTATTAGGTTTGCGCTACGTCTTATCGGATGCCATAGCTTTCGCGCAACAGGCCGCGCGGAAGTTCCTTGATGAAGCGTGAAGGCTTGCAGAAGAATATGCCGCCTTCGCGGGTTCGCCTCATCTCCGGCGCAGAGAGGCAGAGTTCATCCTTGGCGCGCGTGACCGCCACATAGAACAACCTTCGCTCCTCCGCGTCATCGCCGGCCTCGCCCAGAGTCCGGCTCGACGGAAACATTCCCTCAGCCACCCAAATCACAAAAACAACCGGCCATTCAAGCCCCTTGGCCTGATGAACCGTGCTGAGGTGGATGCAATCCACCGACTCGCGGCTCTCGCGCGCATACGCATGATCGACATTGGTCAGCAAGGCCACTTCGGACAGGAAGGCGGGCACATTGGGGCTTTGCATGATTTGCACCGCCAGTTCCTGGATATCGTCGCTGCGCTTGTCCGCATTGTCATAGGTGCGCTGGAGATAGCCATGGAGGAACGCATCAAAGAAGCGCGTGACCAGTTCTCCTCCCTGATCCGCCAGATGCTCGTCATGATAGGCACCGAGCAGCACATCCATGCGATTCCACTCCTCGCGCACCGAGGGCTTGATCATCTCGCGCAAGGCTCGCCGCTGTTCAGGGCTTTGACTGTCAAACACATTTCCCAGCTTGCTCCAGTATCCTTCAATCGCCCTGGGCCCGATGCCGTGCAGCATGGAGAGGAGGCGCTCAAAGGCAAGCCGGTCATGCGGATTGGCGCACACCCGTAGAAAAGCCAGCATGTCCTTCACGTGCGCCTGTTCAAACACACCCACGCCGGAGGTGATCGCATAGGGAATCCCGTTGCGTGTCAGCTCCATCTGCAATTCGATGGAATGAAAGTGCGCGCGGTACAGAACAGCCATCTGGTTGAGCGCGTACCCATCCTCCTGATGCCGCCGGATGAGCTGCGAGAGGGCCTTGGCCTGTTCATCGCCGTCGCGGACAAAAATAACACGCGGCTTCACGCGTGAAGGCCGGGTGGCGCGAAGTGTTTTCTGAAATTGCTCTGGATTTCCGGCAATGCAGGCATTGGCCACCTCCAGAATTTCAGGCACGCTGCGGTAATTGCGCTCCAGCTTCACAATGCGGCACTTGGGATAGCGCTTGGGAAATTCCATGATGTTGCGAAAGTCAGCGCCGCGCCATCCATAGATGCACTGAAAGTCGTCGCCAACGGCCATGATGTTTTGATGATGCGCGGCAAGCAGGTCAACCAGCCGAGCCTGAAGCAGGTTGGTATCCTGATATTCGTCCACAAGGACATGCCGGAAACGCTCCTGATAGGCCTGCCTCACATCGTCATGCTCCTCCACCAACCGCAGGCCGTTGACCAGCAAATCGTCGAAATCCATGGCACCCATCTCACGCTTGCGACTCTCGTAAGCCGCATGCACACGGACAATGTCACCAGGATCAACAGCCAGCGCATCGAGGTTTTGTTCAACGATGGCAGAGATGCTCATGACGCGGTTGGCCGCATGGCTGAAAAGGCCGGACAGGACATCACGCCGTGGAAACTCTTTCTTGTTGAGTTTGAGCTGTTTGACGCATGCATCAATGGTCGACCGGGCATCATCCCGGTCGAAAATGGTGAAGTCGTGTTTGTAACCCAGGCGATCGGCATAACGCCTTAGAAAACGATTGCAGACGTGATGAAATGTGCCACTCCAAATGCCGCCCGTCAGGCTGCCGGCAACTTCCTCCGCCCGCAAAAGCATCTCCCGCGCCGCGCGGTTTGTAAAGGTCAGCAGCAGCAGCGAATCGGCAGGCATGCCCCTCTCAACAAGATAGGCCACGCGGTACACGAGTGTTCTGGTCTTGCCGGTGCCAGCGGCAGCAAGAACCAGCAGCGGACCATCACCCGATGTGGCGGCCTCAAGCTGCTCCGGATTCAAAAGCTTTTCAAAGGCAATCATCGAAAACAATCTTGGATGGGTTACTGGGACGACATCCGCTTTCGCGCATTGTCCACAACCTGTTTTACAAAAAGGTCAAATGGCAGATTGGCTGCCGCAAGCGCCGCTGGAAGTCCCGCCAGGGGAGAAAGATCGCAGTTGACGTTGACCTCGAGAATATAGACGGTTCCGGAGGCGTCCATGCGTGTGTCAATGCGCGCATAATCCGAACAGCCGCAGGCTGTCCAGGCAGATTGCGCCAGGTGTTGCAGCCGAATCGCCGTAGCCGCATCGACAGGCGCGGGTATGCGCCGCGGCGAAACCTGCCCTGCAATGGTGCCTGGGTTCCATTTAATGGCATAATCCACAATATGCGGACGTTCCTTGGGGAAAAGCGAGAAGTCAATCTCCGCAGGAGGCAGTGGAACCGGAACGCCATCACGCTCGAAGACGGCAAGATTCAACTCCCGTCCCTCAATGAACTTCTCAACCAAGGCGGGTTGGCCAAATTCACGATGAATGCGGGCCACGGCATTCAACAAGGATTGCCGATCATTCGCCAGCGATTCAAGGCCAATGCCTTCGCTTCCGTCCGAGCAAAGCGGTTTTATAAACAGCGGGCCGGAAGGGAGCAGATGAACATCCGTCGTGAAACCCACTGGGACAACGAGTCCTGGCGGCACATGCAAACCATGCGCAGCGAGGCGCGCCTTGGTTAACGCCTTGTCAAGCGTGAGAACAAGACATTCGACGCTTCCACCTGTGCATGCCCGGCCAAATGCACGGCAGACGGCCGGCGTCTGGTTGCTTTGATGGACCCCGCCATCCAGCCGTTCAACAAGATTGAAAACAACAGATTCATCACCTGATGAAAAAACAAAGGGAAGGTCTTCCAAACGCCGAACCCCCGCAACACGGTGAGGCATGCCAAGCCGCTTGAGCGCGTCCACAACATTCTGAACGGCATGCATCACCCCCTGATCAGAGGCGGCGCAAGAGGTTGAAAAGCCAGCCTCTTGAGACGGCAGATTGTGAAGCACCAGGATTCCTTCAGACATGGGGGGCATCTTACTCCACGGGCAGGGCAAAAATCGAGGCGGAATGAGAACGCTGGTTCGTTCTGCAGGGCATGCCCGGCTCGCTTAATCGAGGAACCAGATTTTCCGGAACAGGTATTCGATGCAGAACAACAGGCCCGCCAACCACATGAGCAGGTTGGAATCCAGCAGATTCATTTCAACCACAACAGACTGGCGCGCGCGACGCTCGGCAACCGTGGCCAGGATGTGCTGCGCCCAATCATGAACATACTCCTCGTCCGCAAACACATTCTTCCCGGATGACAGCAAAGCGTTTTTGGCCTTCATGAGCGCCGTTTCCCGGTTTGCGCGGGCGGATTCGTTGACCCCCGCCAAAGAGTTGGTCGGCGTGTTGCCCTCGCCAGGAACAAACACCAATCCTCCCGTGCGTTCAGCCAACCGGGCCATCAGGGCAAGATGCGTGCCTGAATCTTGAAATTCAAGATTGATGATCTCCGCCTTCAACTCCTGCGAATCGGCCTTGAACTCCGGAGGTAACGCCAAGGTGTATTTGCCCGGTTTTTCAGGATAAAAGTTGCCGCGAAACAATCCCGGACGATCTTTCACAGGAGAGAGGCGCAGCCTCTTTTCCTTGCCTGCATCGTCACGCGCAGAGACTTCCACCGAATCGGCAAGCAGTGGAGAGAAGTCATTGTTTCGGACGACAGACGTCACAACCACGCGCTCTCCAACCCCTGCCGAGAGCCGGTCAAGCATCAGGCGGGCTTGCGCCGATTCGCCAAGCAAGTGCGGAAGACCGAGGAACTGAACGACTTTTCCCCAATAATCGCGGAAATAGCGATCACCATAAATCTTGCGCCAGCGCCATGTGGAATCAAATCCCATGTAAAGCGCAAGCCCCCGTCCATAGTTGTGATACACGATGGCGGGAATGCGTTTCCCTTCGCCCTCAACACGCGCATTCATGAGCGTGATGGCAGATGCCTTGGGCTCCACGGCGGAAACCATTTCGTAGCAGGGCGGGAACCCAGACCAGATCGCCGCATTCTTTTCCGCGACAGGATCAAATGTGGTCAGCGGATTCCCAATCGAATCCTGGACCAGATCAAAGCGATAAGACATATCCAGAGACTTGAACATTTCCTGACGAAAATCGGAATCGCCGGTGACCGACAGCAGGCGTACGGGCAGCATCTGCTCGAACTTGGTGCCCTTGGCGCTGAAGGGAATGTCAGCCCCGTCGCTTAGGAACCCGACACTGCCACCTCCATCGCTGACAAACGAATGCACAAACTCCAGAAAATCCTTCGACAGGCTGTGCAGATCAATCCTGCTGAACAGGACAATGTCGTAGTTTCGGGAGAGATCCTCGGCCTTCTCTGGAAGCTTTTCAATGAGATGTTCCTGTGGATGGCGGAACAACCGGCGATCCGCAGATTGCAGGTACATGGCATAGGTGACGCGCCGGTCGCGCTGAAAGGCGCCTTCAAGAAAACGATATTCCCAGGATGGCGCGCCAAAAACACACAGCACGCGAATGCGATCCTTGATGACACGAATATGGCGGGTCAGCCGATGATTTTGGGAGGAGTTTTCGCTGGGCTGTTGCGGAATGGAGACATCCAGATCGAA
>Ga0316227_1004691_pt1 | contig 10079 bp, 10 predicted proteins | sample TBH18019metaG_FD_206012 | JGI IMG/M metagenome (GOLD analysis project Ga0316227, IMG submission 206012) | Freshwater microbial communities from Trout Bog Lake, Wisconsin, USA - TBH18019 | ecosystem: Environmental > Aquatic > Freshwater > Lake > Hypolimnion/Profundal zone | place: USA: Wisconsin... | reverse complement strand
TGCAGAACTCGCTCATTAAACTCTATGATGACCAAACGAGCGATTTGAGTACATTCGAGATCCGCACGGCATGGAGGAATAAAGTTCCTTTAAACCATTGGGTGGCAATCCAAGCGGGGCAATTTCCGCTCTCCGTCCGCCGCCGCAAATGGTCAAAGGCCACTTTAGATCTTGCCGTCTCGAAGGCAGCTCTTATCCGAGACGCGCAAATCGCGTCCTGGCCATCGGCTTCATAGTTCTCTGCGGGCTCGGCCCGACCTGCCTCTCGCTCAGACCACGGCATGATGCGCCCGTCGCGGTCCTGAGACTGAGACCGCGCGAACTGGTGCCGTCAGCCGCCGACGCCGCCGATGCTCGGATTATGTGGATGTCAGCGCGCGGGCATCTCTTGATCCTGAGGTCCGCTCCACCCGGCCTCGTGAGTGCGCTTTACCGCGAGGGCGCGACGCTCGTCGTTGCAGCCGCCGCGGTAAGTGGCTGCTTGCCTCACAACTCCGTGACACCGCCTATGACCCGGGAACGCCAGCTATGACGCCTACCAGCAACCTCTCGGCGCTGCGACGCGCCTTTCTGCCCGTGATGCTCGGCGCGCTGGGGCTCCTCTATGTCGTCGCTGTTCTCGCGGCATGGTTGTCGGATGCCGGCCCCGGACCTGTGGCCGCTTTCGGAGGCGTTTTGGTCGCCGTAGTCGCACTGGTCGCACGCGTTAATGGTCCAGCTGCGATCACGCGTCAGCTATCCTCCGCGGCAGCCATGTCCCTCGTGGGCTTGGTGGTGTTCAGCACCGCGGGCACGCATCTGCAGATCGACATGCATATGCTCTTCTTCGCGGCCCTCGCGGTCGTCGCGGGCTGGTGCTGCTGGAGTGCGATCCTCGCTGCCACGGCTGTCGTGGCTATCCACCACCTCGCGCTGAATATCCTCTATCCGGCGGCCGTGTTCCCGGGCGGTGCCGATTACACCCGCGTCGTCATCCACGCCGTGATCCTTCTGGTCGAGGCTGGCGCTCTTATCCTGGCAGCCGGTCAGTTGGCGAAGGCCATGACCGCATCTGAGCAGGCGACGGCCGAAGCCACGCGGAGTGCAGACCTTGCTCGTGAGCTTGCGGCTGAGCAGGCCGCCGAGAGCGAGATCAAGCTGCGTCGGGTGAATGTGCTGGCTGGTCTGATGACGAAGTTCGAGCACAACGTCTCCGCCCTTGTCCAGGGGCTTGCCGGTGCGGCCACCGAGATGGAGGCCACCGCCCATTCCATGGCAACCACGGCTGCCGAGACTACGCAGCAAACCGTCGCGGCTGCCGGCTCGGCCCTCCAGACATCCGCCAACGTGCAGACGGTCGCTGCAGCCAGCGAGGAGATGTCTGCGTCCGTACAAGAGATCGTCCATCAGGTCGGCCGTTCAACCGAGGTCGCCCAGCAAGGTGTCGCCAAGGCCGATCAAACGGATCTCACCGTCCAGAAGCTTGCCGTCAGCGCCGAGCGCATCAGCACGGTCGTGGCGGTAATCTCCGACATCGCCGCACAGACGAACCTGCTGGCGCTCAACGCCACGATCGAAGCGGCCCGGGCCGGAGAGGCTGGGAAGGGCTTTGCCGTGGTGGCGGCAGAGGTCAAGCACTTGGCTGGTCAGACCACCAAGGCGACCAGCGAAATCGGTGAGCAGATTGCTGAGATCCAGGCAGTGACGCAGCAGGCGGTCTCTGACATCCGGGCGATGGGGGGTGTGATCGGCGAGATTTCGAACGCGTCCGTCGGGATCGCTGCTGCGATGGAGCAGCAGGGCGCGACGACCCAAGAGATCGCACGGAATGTCGCCCAGGCTGCGCAGGGGACGGAGTTGGTCACGGCGGCAATCACCAATGTTCGGGAAGGGGCAGGTCAGACGAGCGCTGCGGCGACGCAGGTCCTCGGCGCAGCCCGGGAACTCGCTGTCCATGCGGAGAACCTGACGCAGGAGGTGTCCCGCTTCCTAGCGAGCGTGAAGGCTGCCTGATCAGTGCCGCTAGGCGGCCGCCAATGCGTCGAGCCGCTCCCGGAGGGCTTGGCGCAATGCTGCCGGCTAGTCGGGAAGTTTGCGGTAAGCAAATCCTGCAGCTTTGGAGGATGGCCTTTGAAGGCGCGAATGCCTGGAACGAGGAGGAGCGAATGTCCAGTCCTGGGCCACACCGAATCGACGGCCCGGCATCCTCCTTGGACATTGTCACGCAGAGGATGATCAAATCTGAGCCCTAGGGCGAAGCTCTTGTTGGGGTGGAGGCGCGGAGGAGCTGATCGAGCTCCGACGGCGACGATTGTGGCCCTCCCCTCCCCCGACGCGGAGATCCCGAAGTCGGCGCGCTGGCGGTGTGGGCTTTTAACCAATCCTTCGCGGGCTCCTGCTCTGTGGATAACGGTGATAACTTTTTCATTTTGAAGCGCTGCAGGGACGTCAACGAGTTCGTCCTCTGCGCACTATGCCGAGTTTCCGGAGGTTTTTAGTTTAACACCGATCCAATCTGTCTGCGTAATCAAGACGATTCCTTTATCATTCAGGACTCGCTCAATAGCGTTCATCGCTAGCCTGTGGAGCGTTCTATCTCCGCGCTCGAATCCTTGAACGGTGCGCAGGCTAACGCCGGCGGCATCGGCAAGCTGTTTCTGTGAGAGATTGAGGAGCGCTCGGGCCGCCCGGCACTGACCCGGCGCAATCATTTTTTCCTCGGATCAGAAACTATGCCGATTTGCGCAAAATACGCAAAAATGCGCAGTTTATTCAGCCGATCAGCAGCCTCTGGCTGTAGCTTCCTTGCGCCTGTTGAGGTGATCAGATGCTGTCTCCCCCGCCAAACCGATCAGTAAATGATCCGTTGCTGAAGGCCGCGACTGATGCAGTTGCCGCTGCGATCAATACAAAATTCCCGCTTGATGAGGTGCTTGGGCCAGAACTGAGCCGCCTGATAAGTATTTCGGCATCGGTGGTAAAAAGGCACGGAATATTGCTTGAGAAAGCCTTTGCCGAGGCGTTGCAAGCCAGTAATCGTTTCGAAGTTTTGCATAATCCCGCCATCCCGATCACGGCCGCTGCCGACGGCTTAGTTTCCTCGAACACCGCAGAGAGCTTGGCCCGACTCAGTTTGCGCTATGATCAGCCCGCCATCCGGTGCGTCAACCAGGATCTTGTTGTGATCGACGCGCGGGCGGGATGGGCTGGTGCGTACAGTGTCAAGCGCGGCGGTGGCGTCTTAGGTCCGCGGCTGCGTAAGCCTCTGGAGCGCGATGTCGCTGCCGTTCGCCTATTGCTGCGCTCATTTCTGCGCGACCAGGGCTACTCATCAATTGATATCACAACGAGTGCATGCATCGACTGGTTTGGATCCGCTGGGCTACCGCCACATCTTACTGTTCAAGGAATAGATGTTGACGCTCATTTTGGTGTGCCCGTCATTGCAACTATTGAGCGGATGACGTGTCACCTGCGCGATCAGCTGCACCGGACTATGCCGGGCCTACTTTTGCCCCTCATTCGACGCTTTGAAGCTCTGCAACCCGTCGCGGCGCTCACAGAAGAGGGTGTGAGCGGAATGAGTGTGGCCGCCGACCTCGATGAAGGTCCGGCCGCAGAGCGCGCGACGAGTGGGATCTTTCCAATCGGCCCTGACGCAATCCGGGTCTCATCGCATTCGCAAATGCACTCGACAGCTTTCGCCGGCGTCAAGGTCGACGGAACGCGCTGAGGTCATCTCTCCGATTGTCCCTACGTCCGCATTGCCGGCGCAAGCCAGGGCAAGAACTTTCGTTCGCTGTGATCTACATCAGGAGGATGGGATGACGGATTTTGAAGCCGAACTGCACGCCATCGCGCTGCAATCTTCGCCAAACTATCGCGTTCTCCGCAAGCTCGAAAGGCGGGGATTGTACGAGTGGCCTCTTCCTGAGCACGCGAAAATTGGACTGATCGTTGATGTGGAGACCACCGGCCTTGATGTCTCGGTTGATGAGGTCATCGAACTTGGAATGTTGCGTTTTGCTTTTGGTCCCAGTGGGACGGTTTTTGGACCATTGTCCGAATTCCAGACCTTTCGACAGCCTGCGAAACCAATCCCGAAGCAGGTAGCGCAGCTGACCGGGATAACGGACGAGATTGTTGCCGGCTGCAACATTGACGATAGCACAATTCGCGAGTTTGTTGCGTCAGCCGATTTGATAATCGCGCACAATGCCGAGTTTGATCGACGCTTTTGTGAGCGTTTAAGCTCGGTATTTATGGATAAGGCGTGGGCGTGCTCACAAACCCAAATTCCATGGAGGGCTCAGGGCGTGGAGGGTACGAAGCTCTTTTACCTTGCCTACCAGCAATCATTCTGGTTCGAAGGCCACAGAGCGCTCGATGACTGTTATGCGTTATTAGAACTTCTTGAAATGCCCCTTCCAGTGTCTCACGAGATTACCATGTCTAAGTTGCTCGATGCAGCGAACCGTCCGACTATGAAGATTTGGGCTATTGGAACACCCTATGAAGTGAAGGATCGGTTGCGCGAGCGCGGCTACAAATGGAATGCCGGCCAAGACGGACGATACCGAGCTTGGCATCGTGAGATCGACCCGGATCAAGTCGAGGCAGAGTTGCGTTTTCTGGAGGATCTTGATTTTCCGGAAATCGCGCCTTTGGTGACGACGATTGACGCGCTCTTGCGCTTCTCTGATCGACTGTTCTGAGACGGGTCATCGATGATATGTCGGGCCCGTTTAGTTTAAAGTCGTTGTCGTGCTCTGCTGTCTTCAATCCTATGTCTATCTAAGTTCCCCATCCTGCGTCGACCGGCGGCTACGACAGTGGTAGTGCCACCTGCACGATTTGCCGCCTCCACCGGTTGCTTCCCGTTGGGCCGGATCGAATGGTTTGATGAAGCTGTGCTTCAGAGTTCAGCGGGCGTCCTTTTAAGCATGGAGGCTACGCTGCGCTTGCCCTTGTCGCCGTCCTTTCACCAAGCCAGCGCACACCGCTGCAACTCCTCAACTATACGCGACGATTGTGGCTGCGGCGCTCTTGCTCGCGGCAATCGTCATTCGTCGATTAAGGGGCCGGAAACACCCGCCAATGCGATAATGGCCTGCGTCAAGGGAGACTGCATCGATGGGCCAGGCGAAGCAAAAGCGCCAATTTCAACAAGCTACAGGGTTTGTGACCCGAGCAGCAAAGGTCTGTGAGTATGAATTATGCTTTCCTGGACCGCTAGGTGAACAGTCAAAGGAATGGATTGGCGCTGCTTTGCCTAGCGATGACGACATCGAAATCGCTCGCAAAGCGCTTGGCGCACCGGTCACGCGGTTTGCCAGCACTTGGGTTGGTGCGCCCTTGGATGTCTACGTAGTAGAGGACTGGAACAATATTCCTGCTGCCGCTCGAGTGGTCAATGCCGATGCTACCCTCGCTTTGCATGTCGCACTACAGAAACGTGGCGTTCCTCTCTCGCGCATCGTACAACAACCTCCTGTGATCGGGCCCAATGTGTCGAGATATACAGAAAATTGGACGCAGGTAAATATTCGGCACAAGCGAGCCACAGACCTCGCCGGTGAATGGCGGTCGCAGGGAGAAGGCAGGTTTTGCCTCATAAAACAGAAGACGCGAGAGAATATCGATATTTACCTTAAATATGACGAGGATTTAGTCAAGCTTCGTGGCATGTTCAACGAGCTGTTAGTTATGGCTCGCGCGGCCTAGTGGCATGCCGTTATGGCATTCTATCGTCTATTTTTAACAGACCGGGTGTGTCTTACATATTGTGAATCGTGATATGCTGGCCGGATATCCGACGACTGATCAATCTTACTAAGTTTCAAGGCTACGGGATGCGTTTTATTCACGCCGGATCTGAACTGATGTAAATGTGCCCGGCCGCGTAAACGATTGGGTGCGATTGCTCTGATCGGTGCTCATCGTGGTGGTGATCTCACTCCATTGCGCTATGCCCGGTGTATGCGAATTACAAGTTCGTATACATTGGGTGGCATTGTGTCGGCTGCAGATTAAGATCATCAGCTTGGGTGCGACGGCTCCGAAAAATCGGATACCGAACTGGGAGCGTGGGCGTTGGTTCGCAGATCGGACGTCAGGCCGTTGCTTTCCTGCGCGCCGTCGTTCCACTGCTCCGATGCGGATTGATCGCACCGACCTGGCCGACCTGGGGACCTTTCTCGCCATCGCGCGTCACCGCAGCTTTCGGCGAGCAGGCTTAGAACTCGGCGTCAGCGCCTCGGCGCTCAGCCACGCACTTAAGGCGATGGAGGCGCGCCTCGGCGTGCGCCTTGTCAACCGCACCAGTCGCAGCGTCACGCTGACTGCGGCAGGGGAAGATCTCTTGGCCTCGCTGGATGCTCCCTTCGCTGCGATCGGCTCCGCGCTCGATGGGCTCAACGGGCACCGGGCTCCGGCCGAAGCCACAGGGCGGATCCGGCTCAACGTGCTCGAGCACGCGAGCACGCTGCTGCTCGCCCCCGTGCTGCCGCTCTTCCACGACCGCCACCCGAAGATCGAGGTCGACGTCCGGGTGTCCAACGACCTGCTCGACGTCGTCGAGACCGGAGCCGACGCCGGCATCCGATACGGCGGCACCGTCCCTCAGGACATGGTCGCGCAGCGCTTGTCGGCCGAGCTGCGCTGGGCCGTTGTTGGCTCTCCGGCCTATCTCGGTCGGCACGGGACGCCGGATCATCCGCGCGACCTTGCGGCTCACCGCTGCTTGCGCATTCGGCTGGGCGACGAGAGCCTCTACCGGTGGGAGTTCGAGAGGGCGGGCGAGATGATCGCGCTCGACGTTCCCGGAGCGGTGACGATCGACAACACGCAGTTCGCCCTGGCGCTCGCGGTCGCCGGCGGCGGACTCGCTTACCTGCCTGAGCCCTGCATCGCGCCTTTGGTCGAGCGCGGCGAGCTCCGCGTCGTATTGGCGGACTGGGCTCCGATGGGGCCCGGCTTCCACCTGTACTATCCCGGCCGCCGCCAACTGCCGACCGGATTGCGGTTCCTCATCGACCTGATCCGCGAGGTCAAACCGCTCGGCCTATAGGGCGTACGCCTGCTCGACGATGAGCGGGGCTCATCGTTCCATTGAGGATCGAGCGGCTGATCGTCGGTCCACGCGATCGCTACGTCTGGCCCATCAAAGTCAGCCGAAAGATCGAGACATGCATCGCTTTACCGGAAGAGTCGCCTTCATCACGGGGGCGGCCAGCGGCATCGGCCGCGCCGCCGCTATCGCGTTCGCGCGAGAAGGCGCGCGGGTCGCGATTACCGACCGGACCGAGGACGCGCTCGATCAGCTTCGCGCTGAGATCAAAGCGGAGGGTGGCGAGGTGCTCGCGATCCGCTGCGACGTGTCTATCCCCGAGGAGATCGAGGCGGCCGTGGCCCGTACCGTCGAGCGGTTCGGCCGCCTCGACTGCGCGTTCAACAACGCCGGCGTCGAAAACAAAGCCACGCCCGTCCACGAGATCGCCCTTCACGAGTGGGACCGCATCCTCGGCATCAACCTGCGCGGCACCTTCGTGTGCATGAGGCATGAGATCGCGCAGATGCTGCGTCAGGGCGGCGGCGTGGTCGTCAACACCTCGTCCGGCGCTGGCATCCGAGGTGTGCCGGGGGGCGCGAGCTACGCTGCCTCCAAGCACGCCCTGATCGGCCTCACCAAGTCGGCCGCGCTCGACTACGCGAAGGCGGGCATCCGGGTGAATGCGGTCCTCCCCGGCAACATCGAAACGCCGATGATGGACCGCTTCACCGGCGGCGACATCCAAAAAGCGATTGACCTCGAGCCGGTCGGACGGCTCGGCAAGCCTGAGGAGATTGCGGAAGCCGTCCTGTGGATGTGTTCGGACCTCGGTGCGTTCGTGACCGGCGCGTCGATCTCGGTCGATGGCGGCTGGTCGCTCTGACGCGCGCTACTAGAACTCACGCAGGAGAGGTCGCATGGACATCAAGCGCAGCGGCAGCCAGCCCTCGGGCGCTGGCCCATCCGAGTGGTTCACCGGCATAGTGCGGATCGACCCGCTTCACAGCGCGCCCGATCCCGCCCGTGTGGCGATGGCGAGCGTCACCTTCGAGCCTGGCGCACGCACGGCGTGGCATGCGCACCCGCTCGGCCAGACGCTGATCGTCACGTTAGGGCGCGGCTTGGTTCAGCGTGAGGGCGGGCCGATCGAAGAAATCGCGCCGGGCGACGTCGTCTGGTTCGAGCCGAACGAAAAGCATTGGCACGGAGCCACCGCGACGACGGCGATGACACACATCACGATCCAGGAGCGCCTCGACGGCAAGGCCGTGACTTGGATGGACCACGTCGCCGACGCGCAATACGCCGGCTCGTAGGACCGGGCTGGCTGAAGGTGCCGCTGGAACCGCGGTACGACGGAAGAGCTTATGTCACTATTGGCCCTATTGTCAGACGTAGCAGGGCTGGGAAATCCACCACGTCCATTCCCAGCGCTTCCGTCGTACCCGGGCTGACACAACCGACAATTCTGACAATAGGTCGGTGAGCCTCAGAATTTGGCCCGGCCGGCGCTCGACGGCTTGCTCAACCGCGCCGCCATGCCGTTCGACAAACACTTCCCGGGAAGGACTTCGCTTTGACTCGGCCGCGGAGCGCCGGAAGCCGCGGGCAGATCAAATCACCGCAACATTCGCCAAGCGGAATTCCTGAGGTCCTTGATTTAGGTTAGGTCGTCGGCAAATCGCCGACCTTGCACTACCTTAGGGTGTCCTCCTACAGTCAAGCTGATGACAGTGGGGGAAGCCGTGCAGGACGGTATCCAGATCACGTGCTCGGCTACGGAGCACGTCAGCCTCGCCTACCACGAGAACGCGGTCCCGGTCGTCCGGGAGCTGGTAATCGCGAACGCGTCCGAGCAGGATCTCCTTGACGTCCAGCTGCGCATCGAGAGCCGACCAGCGGTCGTGCAGTCGCTGACGCTGCGCATCGATCGGATCCCGGCGGGATCGGACCACCACATCGAGACGCCGGATCTCCGCCTCGATGCCGCGCTGCTGGCAGGGTTTACCGAGGCCAGTCGCCTGGAACTGATGGTGAGCCTGGACGATGGGAGCGGCGAGCAGGCTCGGCTCATCGAAGAGCTGCGCCTGTTGCCGCCCTCGCACTGGGGCGGTGGCCGAAGCGCCCCCGAGCTTCTCGCGGCCTTCGTTCGCCCTAACGATCCGGCGGTCGATGTCGTCCTGCGCGATGCTGCCACGAAGCTCGGGGATGCCGGACGTGAGACAGGTCTGAGCGGCTACACGACCGGCAAGAAGTCTCGCGCCTGGGAACTCGCCGAGGCGATCTGGGCGGCGCTCGCGGACAGGCGCATCGCCTACGTGCTGCCGCCGGCGAGCTTCGAGCAGGCCGGACAGAAGGTGCGCGGCCCGAGCGACGTGCTGGAGCGTAAGGTAGGGACCTGTCTCGATCTCTCGCTGCTCTACGCGGCCTGCCTCGAACAGGCCGGGCTCAACCCAGTGCTCGTCCTCACGGCTGGCCATGCCTTCGTCGGCGTCTGGCTGCAGGATGAGGATTTCACGAGCGCTGCCGTCGACGACATGCAACTGCTGCGCAAGCGGCGCGATCTGCAGGATCTGATCCTCGTCGAGACGACGCTGCTGACCCACAATCCGCCAGCCACGTTCAAAGTCGCCACGGCGCAAGGGAGCGCCCAGGTCGAGGACGAAGCGCCCGCCGCGCTCGAGGTCGCCATCGACGTCCGGCGCTGCCGCCGGCGCGGCATCCGCCCGATGGACCTCGGCGGCGCGAAACCCGGCGACGTCGCGCCTGCGCCGACCCAGCCGATCAATCAGCCACTCGGGGCGACGCCGACATTCGACGACGAGCCACGAGCGCCCGTCGACGAAGCTCCGGAGACCCCGGTCGGACGCGTGGAGCGCTGGAAGCGCAAGCTGCTCGACCTGACGCTCCGCAACAAGCTCCTGAACTTCAAGCCTGGCAAAGGCTCCGTCGTCCTCGAATGCATCTCGCCAGGGGCTTTGGAAGACGGCCTCGCGGCGGGGACCGATTATCGCCTGAAGCCGCTCTCGGACGTGCTGACCGGATCCGA
>Ga0316227_1004681_pt1 | contig 10098 bp, 14 predicted proteins | sample TBH18019metaG_FD_206012 | JGI IMG/M metagenome (GOLD analysis project Ga0316227, IMG submission 206012) | Freshwater microbial communities from Trout Bog Lake, Wisconsin, USA - TBH18019 | ecosystem: Environmental > Aquatic > Freshwater > Lake > Hypolimnion/Profundal zone | place: USA: Wisconsin... | reverse complement strand
TTTTTCCTACCTGACACAAAATGTAAATTAAAAGTGTCTGGCCCCGCGTTAACAAATCTAAGTGATGCTACGGGGAAGCCAGTCTTATTATCTCTAAATGAAGTATTAAACTCAGACCCGTCGCGAGTGCCGCGCATATACGAAGTATCATGCGTATTTTTAGCTCGAAGAGGGTTAATTTCTCCAGTAATAGGGTCGTACAATGCTTCGTATTGTCTTGTAAGACCTGTATGTGGGTGCAAAATATTAGACGTAATATCTCTACATTTACCAACGCAATGATCTAAGAAATACGTATCATCACTTAAAGATTTCTTAATCGTATCATATGGCATTGCATTAGTTACTTCAAGCGCTGAGGCTTTGCTATACTTATGCTCAGGTGGGACATTTTTTATTTTAGGCAGCATAGCTGCAATTAAAGCTTTTTCTTTTTCTTCTTTTTCTTGCTTTTCTCGTAATTCTTTGGCAACCCTATCAGACGCGATTTTATTAATATAGCCTTCCGCGCCCATGCCTTGTAGTTTGGTGCCATTGATTTTTCCTGATAGCACATCCTCATACATATTATGCGCTAATTTATGAAGCCCAATGCTTTCAGTATCCGTCAAATGATACACTAAATCCGTAGAAGGTTTGGCAGCGATCTCAGGGTAAAATTGTCTGCGTGCATGCTCAAGACCTTCATAAAAAGTATTTGCAGGCTGCACAGCAAAATTAGAGTCTTCAATATCTTCTAATGCTTTAGCAACTTTAAGATTTTGCAACTCTTTGCTTAATTTATCAATAGGCTTATTCTTAGCTCGAAGTTGGCGCGTCAACTCAACGTACTCAGGGTCAGGCACCCATTGCGGTTGTAAAACCCCATTCTCATCCATAATATGCTCATGCACACCGTTTGCGTCAAGCTTAGGAAGTTTAAACGGGCTGCGGCCTTCTGTTATTGCGCGTGCACTCATTTCTTGCTCGCGTCTATTAAGCTCTGCTCTCTCAGGATGATTAACTAAAGTATCAAGCTCTTGGTTTTTAGCGTCAATATCTTTTTGTACTTCACCTTCAGGCGATAGACCCGCAGCTTCTCTATTGCGAGTTATACGACGCACTTCAGACTCAGACATATTGCTACGTTCTTGCAAGATTTGATCAGGCCTATCAATGGTAATGCCTTTTTTAGCCAAAGCAATAGCCGCGTTGTCAATGGCCCCAGTATTTTTATTAATAAAGTCAGGCATTATTTTGTTGTACACATCATGGCCTGCTTGCAGTCTTTTCTTAAACTCATCAACAGTGGGAAGACCATGCCGACTAACTAGTTCCGCATTAGCAGGGTCTCGAACAAATGAGTCTATCTGCTCAAGCGCTTTTGCATGTTGTGATTCCTGCGTGGCGTATTTATAGTTATACGCCTTTTTGATAGCGTCTGGGGCAGTAAGCTCGGGGAACTCCAAAGCTTTTTGCGCGTCCTTGTGCTTAAGCAATTGATCATTTATTTCACCAGGCTCATAGCCTAAGTTATTTAAATATCGAGCTTCATACGCGGTGTTTAAAGCAACAGGGTCAGAGTTTATAACCGCCCTTGCCTCGGCTGGGGTTTTCTCCACCAATTGCCGCAGGCCTTCATCTCTGCCAATGTCTTTGCTTGTTGTAGGGCCTGTTTCCGCTTTAACCAAAGATGAATCCCTAGGTCTAACGGCGTACATACTGGTTTGAGGCTGTACAAACTCAGGCACGCCAGGAACAGTAGACTTGCCTTGCGCAGCCCGTCTCTGCAATGTATCGCCTAACGCGTCCACACCGCCTTGCAACTTTGTGCCTACTGTCTCTTCACCAAGAGGATTAAGTGTTTTAATTCCTGATTGCGCGTTGGCAAAGTCTGTAGGAATGCTGCCAACTTCGCGGCCAAACTGCGTTGTCTTGGCGCCCATAACTTTAAGATCATTAGGCGTAAAGCCGCGTTGAAACTCAGGTTGCATCAATTCAGGTATGGGCCCAAACCCCATGCTTGAACCTGTTATTTGTTCAGGCAAATTACTTAGTTCTTCTAAAACAGGATATGTATATGGAGATCTGGGTTGATATTGTATTGCTTTTGCGGCTTTAGGAAACCCTAATTCTTTTGCAATTGCTGCAGGATAGCTTGATGCAGTAGCCAAGGTAACTTCACCAGGCACTTGTGCAAGTTGAAAAGCCTGACCTAATGCAGCAGGCATTTGTTGCTTTACTGCAAAAGGAGTTTGCGCCATTTGCTTAGCCATGTCAAAAGTCTTATTGCCAAACATAGCCAATGCGTGCTTCATCTCATCTAAAGATGGGACGCCAACTAATCCGCCCTTAGGAGTTTGATCAGGCTGACTTGTGTCGCCTGTTACATTGCCAAACTCATCATATGTAATCATTTAAAGTCACCTAATCGTGGGCATCAATATCATGATGCTGTAAGTATTGCTTAATTTCATCAGGTTGAAAATCTTCATTCTCCAATATCTCAGTCATATAATCTTTATCACCAACTTCACGGGTGTATTCAGTGTTGCCTAAAAACTCGTCAATCGGTACATGATGAATATGTTTATTCAACAAGGTATTAAATTTTTCAGACATATTGTAATGTCTAGCAGGCACTTGTCTGCCTTCACTTATTTGTCGATATGAGTTGTGTAAAGCGTCTGAGTATTTGTCAAGCGTGTTTAAGTCTTTCTTAGGGATTTTATCTTGTAAATGATGTCGTATTTCGTCATAAAACCCATACGCGCTTTCACTGCCCCAATCACCTGCGTCCATTTGCTCTTGTATTGTATCAAGCGTACGCTCTCTAAATGCTTTGTCCATCAAAGGTATTATTGACGCAAATGATGAAGTAGCTGTAGGCACAACTTCTTTTGCCACTTCAGCCAATGGTGCTGCAACATCAGGAAGCTTAGGCAAGTCTGTAGGTGTTATATTGCCAACGGCGCCTCGAACAACATGTGAAACCGCAGCGTTCTTAGCTCTGTTTAGCACATCACGCCTAGTCATTGGCGTATTAATCGCCTTGTTGGCCAAGTCTGTAAGTGGGCTTGAAGGCTGTGACACCGGAGGTTGTAGATCCGCTCTTGTGCTTTGTGGAACCAAGTCCGTAATTGTTGGAGTCTTAGGTGGGATGACGGCGGGGGGTTGGAATGTAGGCGTCTCAGGTAGCCCAAACAAAGCTCTGCGTTGTACATCAAGCGAAGGCTTAACGGGCTTAGGACCTTTACCAAATCCAAATAATCCGACCTGTTGCATATTGGGGTCACCCCCAAGCATGCTAGCACCGTCATCATATACGGGTTGTTGTGGTTCCTGCGATTTAAGCAGGTAGGCTCTCATTTGAGCTATGTCGGCGTCACTGGGCATATGGGTTCTGTCTCCGTGGTCGTTCGTCATCGGCGTAACTGTCGTTGTCATTATACACATAATCCAAGATAAGGAAACCCATATCACGGAGGAGTCGTAAAGCCTGTGTTGTGGCGTCCAACAGGTCATCGTGTCTAACTTCGGGGAAGGCGCACATTTGGCTAATCAGGGGCTCGGCCCAGGATCTTGGCATGCCTTCTGACTTGGTGGACTCGGGGACGTAGAACAAGCCCCGCTGTATGATGGGCGCCACAATGTTGAGTCGCATCATCTTGTCGGCGTTGCCCGGGTTGTAGGACCGGATGTCCAAGCCTGCGCGTCTCAAGTCCTGGATCAGTGAGATGCCGGCGGACTTGTCCTCAATCACGATCATGTCGACCTTCTTGCCCGAGCCAAACTCATTAGGATTCCCGTACACAGTTCCGGCTTCCTCGATCACCTTGGGTCTCAGGTCTGGGTATTGCATGCGCTCCTCCCAACAATCAATGAGCATAACAGACATAGGCTTATCAGGCCCGGGCCGGAAGATGCCAAGGGCTACCTGCGCCGTTGGGTCGTTGTTGGTCTTTTCGGACGTGGCGCAGTCATAGCTTTGAATCACGTACTCAAACGCGGGAAGCGGGTTCTCATCTCCATTCTCTTTGTACGCGGGCCAGAGCTTGAACCACTTACGCTTGACAACGCCGGCTTCCTCCGGATCAATGAGCTCGGCGTAAATCTCTTGGCGACCAATGTTGGTCCCTTCATACTGGAGAATCTGCTTCTGAAATGAGGGTGCCAGGTTGTTGATGTTGTCGTAGGTTGAGGCCATTGTGTAGGCTACATCATCACCATCGCGTTGTACGAGCTCTATGATCTTGGGCTTAGGCTTTGGGGTGGTCGTGCATAAGAGTTGTGGGTGCTTACCTAGGCGCATGCCAAAGGCAATCATGTCCCAGGCTTCGTCCAAGTATTGCCAAGCGGCCAACTCATCCAACCAACCACGATGGAACTGAGGTCCGCGGAAGCGTTCCGGCTCCGACGCCGGAATCCCCTTGATGATGGACCCATTCTTAAGTGTGAGCTCATGCAGCGACTTGATGTACGAGTCAACCAAGTTGTTGGGCATAACATTCAGGATTCCAGAGTCTCCCTCAAAGCAAACATCGCGCACATCTCCTGATGTCGGAGCTGAGACCAGCGTTCTGGTTCCTGGGTTAGTCCACGCGTACCACCAGGTATCCTCTGCCGCGGTTCGAGTCTTACCCGCTCCACGACCTGCCAAAAGTAGCCATATGTCCCACCAATCGCCACTTGGAGGGATCTGGTGATGATTGGCTATGGTTAACCATTTGGTGCGAGCTTTAAGGGCGCTGCGCCATTCTGATGAGGCTCTATTGAGGTCTGGCCCAGACTTTATCCGCTGGGCTAATCGTTCACTCGTCTGCTGACTCAGCATCGGCCTGCCTTGCGCTTAACAGATCTTGCATCAGATCTTTGGCAAAGTCATGTATGACGTCCACCTCAATGGCGCCACCATCTTTCCCGGTTACCTCGACTTTGGAGTTCTCGCGGTACTCACGGGGGAATCTCGCAGCCATCGACCGAGACCACAACCCGGTGTTCAGTCTTGGGCCGCCCGGGTTCTCAATGATGTGATTCAAAGCCAAGTCTTCCCAGTACTTAAGCGCGTTGTTCCGCGATTCTTCCAAGGCGCGACAGAAATCCTCGTGCTCCGTTTCCCAAACATACATGTTGTGGACGCCAAAGCCGAGCTGGGCGCAAATCTGGTGCTTTGAAAGTCCTTGCTTGCCAAGCTCAATGACTTGCGCGCAGTACGCGGGGTTGTACGTTGAGGGGCGTCCTAAGAACTTTCCGTTCTTTGATGGTGTCTTTGTAGTCATGGTCGGGATTGTATCTCAATTTTTTGGATGATGTACACATTTTTTGCTCAAGCCACAGGTTACAAAAAAGGTTACAAACAGCGCGAAAACTTTATATACGAGCGTTATATATATATAAATATATCTTTTATAATATATTGTAACCTTTGTAACCTTGTAACTAGTTAATAAAATCAATAACTTAGAGACTTTTTTCTTGTAACTTTTCATGTAACCTTTCTGTAACCTTTTAAAAATTATCACTCAAATGCTTCACTTCTTCGGCGATTGCGAGTGCCGTCGCGTCCGCGATCTGGCGTTTATTGCAGGTTACAATTTCACTTTGTAACCCGATCATCCACCCTCGGACCGTTCTTTCAGTGCCCGAATCCGCCGCGTTTTTGCTCAATTTCACCACAATTTCTTCACCTGGAGTGAGGTTTGCGAGCGCGGCTTTGATGTATTTTGAGGCCGGCATTTTTTCCTCGCCTTGCCAAGTTTTGTAGAGAATTTGCAGTTGTTGGTTGGTGAAAAATGCCAAGCTTCCCACGTGTTGTTTGGCCCATTCTAAGAGCTCGTTGGCAAATTGCTGCGTGGGAGATTGTGAGAGTTTTACGATTTGAGCTTTGCGTTTGGTCTCCGGCGCCGCCTGATAGGGATCAAAGTTTGTGATATCTCTTTCATAATACCAGTTTAAAACTTGGCCAAACCCGCCGGCTCGAGCCCACTTCATAAGCTCATTGACCATGGGTCGAGTCTCAGCGTTGGTTAGAGTCTCGGGCTTATAAATGGCTTCACGCCTCGCGTTGTTCCCCATTGTAGTTACATAGGGCCTGTTGGTTGTGAACACAAAGTTCATGTAATTTTCAATTGAGTATTGATGCCCGTACTTGTTATTGATGGTGATTTCTTTTGACGTGATAAAGTTTTTAAGCTTGGCGCTGTGGTCCTCTCTATCCGATGAGGGCTCATTTACTACGACAAAGATCTTATTTTTAAGAATCCCGTTAAAAGCTCCAAATAACTCATCTGGCCCCACAATGGTAGCGGGCCCGCTTTCCCCAAGGCCCATCATCTCGGCTATAAACTCCGCGACCGCGCTTTTACCAATGCCTTCAATGTTTGATACAAACTGAGGTGTAGTGTTATTCCTTCTATGTGGGTATTGAATGATATTGGCCACCCAGTTATGCCAGTAAATGGCGAAGTCCGGCTCATCTCTAAAAAAGTATTCACAAAACTGAGTGTATAGGTCAATCGGCCCCGCCGTTGGCTCATAGGCCCAAGAGTTAAGATAGTTATAACACCCATCCGGTGTTACCTTTATGCCTTGGTAATTTGGGAAGACACCTACCTTCCTGATGTCACACCTTTTATGCCATTTCTTATACTCATCAAGCATGGCAATTTCTCTGCTCACAACCTTAGGTTGTTGCCCCGCTCTCCCCTGCACCGTTGATGTTTGTATAAAGATATGCTGGGCCGAGTCTATCTTTGCTTTTTGGAACGACATGATATGCCCATCCCCCAAGCGGATCACATCCCCGTTGAGCAGCGCGTATTTTGTTGAGAACTCATGCAGCTTGACCTCCAACGTGTCCACCCCGTTCATCACAATGCTGGTTGTGGTGAGGACTTCTCCAAGACTCCCGCCGGCTAAAAAATGATCATCTATGGCGTATTTGGATCCCGGACCGGGTCCGAATTTGCCCACTCTACACAGGTGCACCTCCCCTCCCAGTCCTCGGAGTGTAATGGCAAGTTTCGTTTCCGCCAAAGCGACCTGTTCATTCGGCTCCCCATCTTCCTTTGCCCCGTCATAGTCGAAGATGATATAGACTTTGCGATTCTTGGATTCAAAACTCGTCTTTCGCCGCCACAAGAATTGCATGAGATCTTTATGTAAATGTAGTCCATTTTTGTCCGTCCATGATGTTACCCCGGCCAACCCGATGCAGGCGTACGGCAAACTGTTGCCCATGAGCTCCTTTGTGATGGCCCAGGCTTTGAATTCCCCCTCCGTGATGATGATAGGTATATCCACATCGGTGAGGACTTTTTTCCAATTAGTGGAGATGGGGAAGTAGATATGACTGCCACTGGCTCGAGCCTGTGAGTACTTCATCTTCCCCTTAGGTGTAAGGACCCTCACGCGATTAAAGCCTGTGTCTTGGCCATTCACATCCCGGTAGGGAAGTTTAATAGACCACTCGTTGGTATGGCCTAGTAATACTTTAGTATCCTCGGGCTTAAGCAGTTCAAGGCCTAAAGCGTTGATGTCCGCGTTGGTAAAATTTCTATCATCAAGGAATTTTTGATACAACTGCTCGGGCTGAAGAACACTTGCGCCAAATCCGGTAGGCACAGTTTGTTTTTCCATTGCTATCCTTTTCAATAAACAAGTGGCAAGATCGCCACTGTAGTTATAATACCACAACTTTTTAGGATTTTTTAACTTTTTAAAAATATTTTAAAAATATTGTATAAACTTCTTAAAGTTATTGTACAATTGCAATTGTAGCCATCTTGCTACAGTGATTATTGAAAGGTATTAATTATGCAGTTAACACAGCTTAACACCCCCAGCTCCCCTGTTATTACATTGGTCTATTGTGATTACATTGCCAATTTAATTAGCATGGAGCTTATGCGCTCAGACGCCCTGTATTGTGATTACTTATCCAATGTTGGTCGGGTGATGATGGACCTTAGCCCTGAGGGCTATTTCGCGTCAACCAAGAAAACTTTGCGTGTGACCGATCACAATGGCAAACAGTATACGGTAACGGTTGAGGAGATGAATGATGCAACTAATTAGAAACAAAAGACCTAAAGGTGTAAAGGCCATTGACACGGTTGTAGGTGATATTGACGTAACGGTATGGTATGAGTATGACGCCGGTGTTGAGGGGTCGCGTGAAAACGGGCTGCCTATGGAGCCTGACTATGCGGCGACAATAGAGCTTTGGGCCGTCTGGGTGAAGGATGTTAACATCATCTCGGTGTTTCAGGAGCTTCAACTCATCGAGCTTGAGGAGCAAATACTTGAGCAACTAGCTACTATGGATGATTTTTCTTATGATTAAACAGCCGCTGTATTGGCATAAAAAACGCAGGATGGTGGGCATGTCCTTGACCGCGGAATTGGTTCTTAACCTTCTCCATGATCATGGGCCCATGCCCATTATGGAGATTATGGAGTTGGCTAGCGCCAAGGGCGTGGCCTCACTTCCTACGATCCACGGCGCCTTAAAGTGGCTCACCACACTAGGCTTTATTAAAATTAAGCCTAGGGCTGAGGACACGAGGACCAAGATTTGTGTCTGCACGCCTAAGGCGACGCGCTACTTGGAGTAATGATGATTGATGTTCAAAAGATTATTTTACAGCGAATTGATAAACAAAAAGCGTTGTATAAAAAGACCGGCAACGTGGTGTATTTATACAAAACTTGTGAATTGCAAAGCTTGCTAAAGTATATACGGAGCCAGTATGAATGAGGTGCTTGACTTTTTAATTCTTGTGGCGACGCTAGTTATAGGGGCTATATGGGTCACGGCAGTCTTTTGCTTTATTGTTGCTTTATTAGGAGGCTATGATGACTAAAGATACAGCGGTACAAATACTTTTGGAACACTTTAGTGAGGGTATGGTACGCACTATTGTTGATCCTTTAGTTGAAGATGAGCGTGAAGCATGTGCAAGGATTTGTGAAGCCCTGAGCAATACTGAAGCCAACATGAATAAAACATGGAGGAATGGTTGCAAGTCTAGTGCTGATGCCATTCGTGCAAGGGGACAAAAATGAATAAAAATATCTACACATGGATTTTTGTAATTGTGTTTTTAGTTTGTGCAGTAAGATTTACCATTTGGTATGAAGTGTTAATATACGACGAATGTAGATTAACTAATAGTGTTCTTTATTGCATGAAAATGGTGTCAAGATGAAAATATTCAAAGAGATAAAAATTGGTGATTATGTTCTTAGGTTTTACCCATCGGACACTGGTTGGATGTGCGGAATCAGTAAAGAAATGATGGAGGCGTTAGAGAAACTATTAAATGCAAGGGGACAAGAATGACTAAAGAAGAGCCTGTGGCATATTTCAATCCTCAAAAAGGCGGTTTTTATTGGGCAAAGCCAACAAAAGTTGAAACACCAATTACAGTTGACGTTGAGCCATTGCCTCTTTACACCACACCACAAGGGTGCGATGAATGTGGGGTTGGTGGTGGTTATGCGCTGTATTGCCTTGCGTGCGCTGAAAAATATGTTAAGCCTGAATGGATAGGTTTGAATGGTGCTGACTGGAACGACTTCAATCCATTATTAGTAAATGACCCACATCGAATTGCGGAATGGGTAGAGAAAATATTAAAGGAGCGCAACACATGACTGATTTTTCAAAAGATTTTTCACAAAAATTTATTGATTTACTTGATAAAACGACTGAGGAAGGTTTTGCCGAGGCATTGCTGATTGCCATATCCAGTTTAAAAGATGAGCAGGGTTTACTTTTAAGAGTTAAATTAAGTGATGATATTGGGCAAAGCATTGACTTTGCAAAACAAATTGCACGAATGATGCTTAAGGAAAAAAATCCATGAATGTAGGAAAAGAAACAAAAGCCTTTTGGGGAGATAAGTTTATAGAAATATTAGACCCCCACAAAAAGGGACATATTGTTCGTGTCTACCCAGATTACTGGGATGAAAAAGCACCAGAAATGGCTGAATATAAAGAATGAGTAGGGTTGACTGATGAGGATTTAGAAAACATTAAACTATTGACATTTGAAAAAGAGATCAATTCCGATGGTGAAGAACAAGAAGCTGTTGATCTCGATCATTTGATGAG
>Ga0316227_1004668_pt1 | contig 10108 bp, 9 predicted proteins | sample TBH18019metaG_FD_206012 | JGI IMG/M metagenome (GOLD analysis project Ga0316227, IMG submission 206012) | Freshwater microbial communities from Trout Bog Lake, Wisconsin, USA - TBH18019 | ecosystem: Environmental > Aquatic > Freshwater > Lake > Hypolimnion/Profundal zone | place: USA: Wisconsin... | reverse complement strand
CCAACTCTGTGTGCGACGGCGCCAACTCGATCGGTATCGTCTGTGCCTGCACCGGACGGCGCGCATGGCTGAAGTGGACCCAGAATGTGGGCGCCGACGCATCCTCACGGAAATGACAGCGATGGTGATCCGGCAACAACACGATGCGGTCGGGGCCCAGCGAGACCTCCTTTTCCGGGAAAACAATCTTGTGCCCCGGCGCACCGTCATAGATCAGCCGCCAAAACGGGCTGAACATATTCGGGAAATTCCATCCGTCGTTGCAAGCGATGTAACCGCTTTCATGAAGCACCAACCCGGAATGATCCGGCGCAACCCCCAACGGATAGAACTCCACGCCGGTATTGGAAAACGGCGAAGTATACGCTCCGTTGTTACGACGATGATGTGGACGAAAAGACATCTTTGAAATTCTGAGGCGGCGCTGATCGTTCCCTAATCGTAAGCCTTCTGTTCCGTGGAATGCAACGGAAAACATTCTGGCAAACAACCGCATTGAAGGTTGCATCCCTGCATTTTCCCGCGTGTCAGGATGGGAGCCGCGGAGAGAAAGACACAGGAATCGGAGAATCGGACATAGACACCGGCGGCATTGCCCCGCTACTCTCGACGCAGTGCTCCCTCCATCACCGCTCATATGACGAAACCGACCGGCATGTTCCGTACTTCCGACGGAACCAATCACGCGCTCACCTTCACTCTCGTTTGCAGCCTCTTTTTGCTTTGGGGCCTGTGCAACGGCATGATCGACGTTCTCAACAAGCATTTCCAAAATTCGCTGGGGGTCTCGAAGGCGCAGTCCGCCTTTGTCCAAGGCGCCTGGTATGCGGCTTACTTCCTGATGGCGATTCCCTCGGGCTGGGTCGCCCGCAAATTCGGCTACCGCGGCGGCATTCTCGCCGGGTTGGTCATCGTCATTGTCGGGTCGGTGCTCTTCGTGCCCGTCACCAAAATCCACGCATCGGAAGCCGTGACGTTCGCGGCGTTTCTATCGGCGCTCTTTGTGGTCGGCTCCGGGCTCACGTTCCTCGAAACCGTGGCAAACCCCTACACCACCGTGCTCGGACCGGTGGAATCGGCAGTCTCGCGGATCAACCTCGCTCAAAGCTGCAATGCGGTGGGTTGGATTCTGGGGCCAATTCTGGGAAGCACGTTCATCCTCTCCAAAACAGGAACCGTCAACACCAGCAACGCCTCGCTGTACATCCCCTACCTGCTGGTGGCGGCGATCGTAACGGTCATGGTCTTCGTTTTCAGCAAGGCGCCGGTGCCCGATCTGCACGCCGCCCAGGAAACCAAACCGGTAACCCGGACCGGTCAGCAGGAAAAGGCGCTCTTTAAGGAATGGCATTTCACCCTGGCCATCGTCTCTCAGTTTCTCTATTGCGCCGCCCAGACGGGAATTTTCAGCTTCTTCATCAACTACGTGAAAGACGACCGCTACATGCCGGCGCTGCCACTCTGGGTGGCCGCTCATTTGCCGGATGCCATGAAATACTCCACAGCGCACACCTGGCGAATGACGGAGTATGGCGCGGGAATCTTGCTCTCCGTGGCCTTCGGCTTTTTCACCGTGGGCCGCTTTTCCGGAAGCCTGATCCTACGCTATGCCAAGCCCCATATCGTCCTTGGAATCTACGGCCTTGCCAACGTCGTCATGATGGGCCTGGTCTATCTGCGGCTTGGCTGGGTATCGGTGGCGGCGCTCGTGATGAGTTTCTTTTTCATGTCGATCATGTATCCCACCCACTTCGCGCTCGCCATTCGCGGGCTGGGAGAAAAGACCAAGTTCGCCGCTTCATGCATGGTCACGGCCATCGTTGGCGGCTCGATTATGCCGATCCTCATGGGCTGGCTGGCCGATCATTACTCCATGCGCGTCGGCTTCTTGATGCCGATGGTCTGTTTTCTCGTCGTCATGAGCTACGGCTTCGGCTGGCGCCGTCTCTACGCCAACGACCTGAAACCGGAAAGCGCCGGAGTCCCCGGGCCGCTGGCCGCCCATTGACCTCCTTCGTTTATGAGAAACTACGCAAGGACCCGATCACTCGATTAAATATCCTGTGGCGCTTTTGTTCCTTCCTTGCAGGATTCTCTCGATCGGTCACCTGCATCTCAATCGTGAGCTTTCTGATATAATCTTGAGCCTCCGTCAGGCCACACTCAGCAATGGAAATACAGACTGAGATTGCTCCAATCTTATCACCACCGGCTATAATTGAGGCGATATTCTCTCGCTCTTGGTCTGTTGGTTCCCTCTTCATTCGACCCTTCCATCAGTCAGCACACCGGCGACACCGTCCTCACCCGGCGACGATTCCTCCTCTTTGACCTTGTTGGGACCGCGTTTACGCCGTTGCGCAAGAGGTGCTGGTTCCAGCGGCACCCCCGTGAGTTCAGCAAGCAGCCCACGAAGCGTCGCCAACTCCTGTTCCTTCTCAACAATCCGGGTGTTGATCTCCTCAATTGCTTGGGCCTTGTATTGGTCCATTTGACTTTTGAGAGATTTGATCTTTTCGAGTGCGGAAATTGTCGGGGCAGGTGTCGTAGCGGTGGTTGGCGTGGTCATCGGGCTCGATGTAACCTTCGAACCGCCCTTTGTCAAATTCCCGGGGCTGCCGCTCTGCTTTGGGCCGTCGCGCCATGGTCCCCTGAAGACTCGCTCAGGATCGACAGCGAAATAGTTTCCTAGCCGTATCCCCGATCATCAGGTAAAATACGACAATGACCAAAATCGAAAGTAGCTTTTCCCGTCGGGGACCGGACATCATCACCGAAGAGTTGGTCTCTGTACTCCTGGGGGGGAATGCCTTTGATTTCGCAGCACTCTTCGAGATCGTTTTGGTCAAATTGAGGGGTTGTAAATCTTCCAGGGGTGGGGGTGAAATGCTGCGGCTGCGCGCCCACGAAAAGCTCCAGTGGCTTGTGGGCGAGGGAATGGTCCATAAGACCGGCAAGAGTTACCAAGCCAACACGCTGCCCCTTATCGCATTCAATGGGCGTTTGAAGGAATTGAGAGCCAAGCTGGCCAAGCTCTGATCACGACTGTCTTCCACCCACCTCAGCGGCGAATCAGGGGTGCAGGGCAAATTTCTTCCGGTGGATCGCAATCACCGGGAGGTCTGTATATACCGGGGTATATACACGGATTAAGAAAACGGTGTCGGCCTGCAACTCTGGGGAGCACACGCGCCCTCGCGTGTCGGCGTCGGCGCCCTCGCCGACGCGAACTTTTGCTTTATCGAAACCACGGATTTCACGGATTGGCACGGATGAAACCTATCCGTGTTCATTCGTGTAATCCGTGGTTGATCGGTTGAATGCGGGCATCTTGAGCGAAGATGCCTTTGGCGGGGCGCCAAAGGCCGCACGCGAGGGCGCGTGCGCTCCCCAGAGCCCGGTCTCCGACGTTCTCGCAAGAATCGGCGGGCCAAATAATAGCAGAAATTTGTCCTGCGCCCTGAGAAACCGGAGCGCGACCCGAGATCAGAACGACCAGGAGGAAAGCAGCTCCACGCTGTCGCCAAAGACCATCAGCACGTCGCGTCCGTTGGCCTGAATGTCCAGCGGCACACGCATTTCGAGCCGGCTCCACACTTCCTTGCCGTTGTTCCGGTTGATCTTGCACAGCAGGAAACGCTCGGGCGAGGCTGTGCGATTCCACATGTCGTTGGCCGCATCCATCGGATCTTTGGGATGCCGGGCCGCATACACATGGCCGTCCGACGCAACGCAATCGGTGTACTTGGGAATCGTCCAAACAATTCGCCCCCCCTTGGGATCGACTTTGAGCACCGCGGTCTCCTGTTCGGGAAGCAAATTGGTCTCCAGCGAATACGTCAACGACTCAGGGTTTGAATTCGCGCTCACGAGATAGAGCATTCCATCGCTGTCGCGCTCCACCTTGGAGATGCCGACGCTGGGCACCCGCCATGCAACCGTGCCATCGGCCAGTTTGTACGCCGTCAGGAAGCCGCTGTCCCAAAGCAGCAATTGCCCGCCGGCTTCCATGCAGAACCCGCGGTCGCCCAGTTGCGCTGAACTGCGAACCGGGTACGCCAGCTTCGCTTCCCACCGCAGCTTGTTCGTGACCGCATCGAAGACGAGCAGGCGCCGGCCGGCTGCCACGGCAATCGACTTTGCTGCCCGGCAAATTTCGGGGCGCCCCGTCATTTCAGCCCGCCAGTAGGCGACCGGCGTTCTGGAAAACAGCCGCTGCAGGGTGACGACGTACCGACTGCCGTCGGTGCGCGCCATGCCGCCGGTCTTTTCCCGCGTGGCGTCGTTTTCCATCGTTTGAATCACTTCCATCGCCCCGTCAGACCACCCGCTCGCCGTCGAACCGGCGGCGCCTGGGCTGGAAGTATCCGGCCTCATGGCCTTGGTCTCGATGATCTTGGCCTCCACCAGATCGACATCCATCTGGAGCAATCCCTGGCCAACCGCCGTGAATTCGCTGCGATGGCGGAAGATATCCGGTGCGTTTTGAGCGTGCCCGGCGCGCTGAACCTCCGCCGGGAAATCGCCGGGAATCTCCGTGGTATCCAGATTGCCATCCTTCATGCCTACGCGAACCGCGTATTTCTTTGCCGCAGCCGCGCACACTACGTAAAAGGAAGAGTCGACCCGCTCCAGCAAAGCAGCCACGCCGGGGAAAACGATATCCCGAATGCGCGCGCCCGTGGTTCGGTTCAGCCAGGTGGCCCCACGATCGTCCACCACCCAAACCGCGTTGCTTTCCACAAAAACTTTCCCTTGGGCGACGTGCCACCGGCCGGTCGAGCCGTAGACTTCCTTGCGACCGTCCGGAAGCGGTTGTCCGTTGATCGCAGCCGTCAACTGCATCGCTTCCTCCTGCACCGCCCGCAGTTCGCCGCAGTACCTGGCGGTCTCCACGTTAAACGCGTGAACATCCGCGGGCTGCAACGTCTTCCGGCGTTCGGTGAGCGTTGCATTCCAGTTTTGCAAGCGGGCGTAGCGTTCATCGAGCAATGCCCTCTGGCGCCGGAGAGCGGTGGCATCCGGCTTCAGCGATGTCGCCCAGCGCTCCCGCCCTTTGTCAAAGAAATGCACTGTGTCATCCACGACAGCGACAAAACTTCGCGGTCCAAAAAATTCGCTGATCACCGGCTTCTTCCGCAGAATCGCGGCGGCTCCGTCCCGCTTCGCACTGGTCAATGAGATCGCGACTCCCGGCTTCGTGCCAAAAAAGAAAAACCAAAAGCCCGCTGCCAGCACAAGAATTCCCAGACCGATTCCGCCCAGGACCAATCGATCGGCTATGCGTGGCTTTTTTTCTTCGTCCATAAAGGCTTCATGGGTTCAGCAGGGCGATGCCGGGAAGCACGGGCAGGTCGCGCGTCGCGCACGGGCCCGTGGGTTCACAATGGCCGTCGGCAAACAGGATGTTCCCGCCCGCGCCGGAATGGTTGTTTCCGGGTGAACGACCGTCGGCGGAAAAGACCGGTTTGCCACGCCGCTTGGGGGTTGCGGCGATCTGGGCGTCGGACAACAGCGGCCACCCCTCGGCCTCCGCGGGAACCGGGCCGGAGGGAAGCCGGTATCCCATGTAATAGGCGTAGCTGACGCGCCGTCCCGCAAACGGCAGGACGGGCGGGAGAGCGGCATCGCCACTGGCCGGGCAAATGAAAAGCGAGGTGTCCGAAGTGTATTGAGGAACGAGCAGGCTGAGCGGCACGCTCGGTTTTTTTGCGCCCGCGACCGTTGGAAAAGCGCCGTCGTGGTCGGACGCATACACTCTCAGAACCATCGAAGTCTGCTGAAGGCGTCGGAGGCATTCGCTCAGTTCGCGCTGCTGCTGGGCACGGCGTTGACTCGGCGCCAGCGCAAGCCAGTACAGGACGGAAACGATGAGCATGACCACCAGGGTTTCGACCAGGCTAAACCCGCAGGCAGGGACGGCACTCCGGGCCTTCTCAACGCCAACCTCTCCGCTGGCCGGGCAAAACTGGACTTCGAGTGCCATCGTGCGCAGTGGAGGCGGTTTACAAAAAACCTGCGGTATAACCGGTCGCGCCTACAGCGTCTGCAGGAACTTCTTCAGATCGTCCAACCGCGGGCTTTTCGCCTGGCGCACGTAATAGCCCGAAGTCGCAACCCCGATTTGCAGGCTGCTCGCCAAATCGCACCCGAGCATCCGCCCGATGCAGAAGCCGGCGTTGAAATGATCGCCCGCGCCGGTGGTGATTTTGGGCTTCGGCGTGTACGGCCCCATCACATGAGCGCAACCGGTGGCATCGGCCGCCGCGGCAAATGCGACCGGGTGAATGACGACCGTATCGATCGGAAGTCTCTCCAGGATGTGCAGTGCGTGCGTCTGGACCTGGTCGGGTGAATCGTCCGGGGCTGCGATCCCGAGCACTTCGCCAATCTGCCTGCTCTCCTGCATATTCAATCCCAGGATCACACGGAAATGCTTCTGGAACTTGCCGATCAGGCGCAACGCCTCGGCGATATCTTCGCGAGTGCGCTTGGCCGGGTCCGCGAGATCGAAAAACAGCCAGCGTTTCTCACCGGTCAGTTTCGGTGCGATCCGGCTCTGGATTTTCTGCCAGATGGCGCCCATGAACGGCAGCATCGTCCAGTTCACAAGGGCGATGAGCGACGCTTGCTCAAAGAGCGCGATGAGATTTTCCTCCGGGATATGCTTGATGAGGTTGTTCCAGTTCACCTCGCGCAGGCTGTCGTGCTTGCCGCACATCAGCTTGCCGTCCTCGAACTCGATGGCGTCGGTGTAGCCCGGCTCCGCGATCGAGATGACGTTGGCGCTTTTGGTGAAATCGGCGAAAACGGGGTGTACCGTCGGCGACCCGAGATTGCCCACATAGGTGACCTCGTTGCCGTAGCTGGCCAGTGCGTTGGCCATGATCGGACCGTTGCCGCCCAACTTGACCATCTGCGTGACGAATTCAAAGTTGGCGCTCAGCCCGGCCGCAGCCGCCACTTTCCGTGAGAACTCCGACATTGTCGCCATGCGGGTGTATTTGGCGGCGGATTCCCGCTGAGCGACGACATGAATGATGGTATCGACAAAGCCGTCCAGACCGACGAGCACTTTGGCTTTCGCAAGCCGGTTGCGAGCTGTGGATACCTGTTCGAGAACGAGTTGGGAGAGTTTGCGAGGCATGCGAATTGTTTTGCCATCTCCACGCGAAAATGCACGAAAAATCAAGAAAACCAATTTTCATTGGTGAAATCCATTGCTAATCGCCCTGTCGTGAAAGCGACATTGACTGTGAGTCTCACTCGCGTAGCCTAGATTCCCTGATGAAATTGTTGCCTCTTCTTCCCTTGATTGCGCTGACCGGTTCCCTGCTTTTGGCCAGTGAAAGCGTCCTTTCGATTGGACGGAATGCGCCGGCGCCTCTGGATATGCATGCCGGGCCGCGAACGCTCACTGTGGATGAAGCGGTGCAGATCGCACTACGGCAAAATCCGCTCGTTCTCGCCGCTGAACAGGAAATTCAGCGTACGCGGGGACAGGTCATCGAAGTCCGTGCGCAGGCGTTGCCGCAGTTGAGCGTCAACGCCAACCTCGAACAGCAAGACCGCGCATTGAGCGTCGGGCAGAGCGTGGCCAATCAAGTGCTGACAGCGTCGCCGTCGCCTTCTTCACAAAGCAGCGGAGCGTCGCCTTCGGCAACGCCTGCCGCGTCCACGACGGGAACCAACGCGTCCGCCGTGACCGCACCCGCGGCGGCGCCTGCGACGCCCGCAACAAGCTCATCCTCGTCCCAGGCCGGCAGCGCCAACAACTTCGTGCAAAACAAGACCTGGTCGGTGACGTTCCAGGCCAAGCAACTTCTTTATTCCGGCGGGCAGGTCAACGCGGGCATCCGCATCGCCAAACTCGCCGAAGACCAGAGCACCTTCAAGCTGCGCGATATCGTCGACAGCGTCATCTCCATTGTCCGGCAGGAGTTTTACACCGTTTTGGTGAACAAGGCGTTGATCGGCGTGCAACAGGAACAGGTCACCCTGCTGGAGTCTCAGCTTCAGGACCAGAAGAACCGTTTCGAAGCCGGCACCGTGCCTCGCTTCAATGTGCTTCAGGCCGAAGTGGCGCTGGCAAACGCCCAACCCGCCCTCATCCAGGCCCGCAACAATTACCACATCGCCCAGCTTCAACTGGCCAAGACCCTCGGCTACGAGACTAACCAACTGTCGGCGGGTCACGAACCATTCGCACTCATTGGGGAGCTGACCATCCCTCCGGTCTACGCCGACCTCGCCCGCGGCCTCGAACTGGCCCGCCTGCGCCGTCCCTTCCTCAAGTCGCAACGCCAGAACATCCTCATCAATGTGGAGAACATCACTGTGGCGGCCGCCGGTTACAAGCCGACCGTCAGCGCCCTTGCCGGGTTCACCGTCGAAAACAATCATCAATCCCACAGCCTGTCCGATTCAGTGAACGGCTGGTTCTTCGGCCTTCAGGGAAGCTGGGCCATTTTCGACGGGTTCGAGACCTACGGCAAGGTCAAGCAGGCCAAGGCGCTCCTGGCCGAAGCGCGGATCAGCTATGAAGACTCAGTCCAGCAAGTGGACCTGGAGGTGCAACAATCGTGGGCGAATCTCCAGCAGGCGAAAGAAACCATCGCCAGCCAGCAGAAAAACGTCGAAGAAGCCACCGAAGCCGTGCGGCTTGCGCGGGAACGCCTGGCCGCCGGAGCGGGCACACAGCTCGATGTGCTCAACTCCACTGTGGCGCTCGCCCAGGCGCATACGACCGAATTGCAGGCCCGCCTGAGCTACAACAGCGCTCTCTTCGAGTTCGAGCGGGCCACCGCCGCGGACACCAGGTACAACGAGACATTCGACGACCCGCTTTCGCACAAACCCCCGGGGAAGGGCAAGAAGCGCACGGCCGCACGAGCCAACTGATCGGAGCGAATTTTATGAGCATTCTGGTTGAGACCTTTCCGGCCCTTGCCGAAGGAGGGCTTTGCCGGAATGCATTCATCGGACGGGTCCGCGACCTCGATGTGGCCACCGACCGGGAGATCGCCCTGAAGCGGCTCGCCGACTATCACCGGCAGGCGCTTCGCGATCTCGACCTTGGCGCCATGCCGTTCATCACCGCCGAACAGGTGCATGGAAACTCGGTCGCCATCGTCGGGGAGACCTCGCGCTGTCCCGTGCCGGGTGTGGACGCGCTGATCACCAACCGGACGAACGTTTGCCTCGGCATTTACGTGGCCGATTGCTGCGCCGTTTACGCGCTGGACTCCGCCAACGGCTGCATCGGCCTGGCGCACTGTGGAAAGAAGGGAACCGAGCTGGCGATCGTTCCCGCGATGCTCCGGAAAATGGGGGCCGCTTTCGGGACGGAACCGGAACAGACGGTTGTGCAGCTCAGCCCGTGCATCCGCCCGCCGTTTTACGAGGTGGATTTTGCCGCCGAAATCATCCGCCAATGCCGGGAGTTGGGCGTCGGCCAGATCATCGACCCCGGCACCTGCACCGCGGCGGAGCCTCAGCGCTATTATTCCTACCGGCTGGAAAAAGGGAAAACCGGGCGGATGCTGGCCGTTCTGGCGCTGCTGGACCGGTCCGTGGCGGCGGCGGATTGACGGGCAGCGCGAATGAGCCGGCAACGACCGATTTCAAAGCTTGGCCGGACTCCTGGGGAACGTGCGTTCGATCGCTGTTTTCTGCCGGTCGCCATTCTGCCGGTCGCCACTGTTTTTACCCTGAATATCGTTTCGATTTTCATTACGTGGAAAACCCACCCACCGTACAAGCCTCCGTGTAAATCCGATGCGATTGCGACACCGCCTTCCGCCTCCGTATGGCTCGGTTGGCTTTCGTTTGGAATCGGCATTCTGCTTGTGGTTTTGTGGATCCGCGCTCTGGTTACGTTGATTGGCGCGTGGAACGACCCATCCTCCAAGTTGCTTCGCTTTTCGGCGTTAATGCTACTCATTCCTTTTGCCGCCATTGCATTGTTGCTCCTACAGGCTCCGTTTCACTAATCCACGAGTTCGGACGCCGAGCACGGAAACCAAAGCGGCCCTTATTATCTGTCATCCTGAGGAGCTAACCTCGCCAAAGCGCGAAAAGTCGGGAGGGGCTCGGCAGTCGCGTCAGC
>Ga0316227_1004663_pt1 | contig 10119 bp, 14 predicted proteins | sample TBH18019metaG_FD_206012 | JGI IMG/M metagenome (GOLD analysis project Ga0316227, IMG submission 206012) | Freshwater microbial communities from Trout Bog Lake, Wisconsin, USA - TBH18019 | ecosystem: Environmental > Aquatic > Freshwater > Lake > Hypolimnion/Profundal zone | place: USA: Wisconsin... | reverse complement strand
CAATGTTGTGCCGTCTACAGACCGGATTTCAGAGTTATCAGACATATAGTTGCGTATTGCAACTTCTAATGCCTCCACCTGATCTTCAGCCTCTTTAATACGCTCTTTATACTGTTTCAGCAATAGGATTTGCTGCTCGATCTGCTGCGTTGCTGTAACCACGCCTTCTGTTGATTGCGGATAGAGCAATTTCGTCTGCTCAATCGTCTCTGGCTCTGGCGTAGTGTTTGCATGGACGTGTCCCCAGAAAACAGCCATTTGTCTGATGAGATCGTCCTTTTGATCCTGAGTAATTTCATACACAAAATATTTAAATTCTTGTCCACCGAAAAGTACAGCGAGACAGATTTTTTCGATGTTGTGTACAGCAGCTTCATGTACAAGTTGTGCATAGTCAGCCGCAGGTATCCTGCCTGTTTCAAAGTCGAATTTGTTGCGTACCGAGGCGTTGTAGTTTTTAGCTTCCACGAGCATCTGTCCATCAGCCGTGATTCCGTCAAAATGCGATCTAAACCAACTTTCTTTCGGGTGGGCAAGCGAGTAATCGGCATCTTTAATCTCCATTTTGAGTGCATTCTGAGCAAGATTGAGAATAGTAGGCTGCATCACCTTCCCCATTTGAACCGCCTCTATTGCTGATAAGTCCGGTATTGGCATTTTTCCTTGCTTGGTTAACACCACGTCCAAGGCTCTGCCGTTAGCTACTTTCCTACTATCCCCCGACCACCAACTTGCGTTTCTTATCTCAGGTAAAAAGTCTTGTTCATCATTCATGGCAAGCAAACTCCTTGTGCATTTGTTCTCTAGCTTGTTTGGCAACAAGCGCAGCGGTATCTAATTCTTTGTAATAACCAAAATCTCTGCGTTGCTTATCGAATTGCACCCGAACACGCCATTTAGATATTTTTGGTGTCCAAAAAACATCTTTTACGCCAGAAGTGTTTTTTACAGATTTCTTTTGGTTAGATTGATTTTCTGAAGCTGTGCATTGACGTAAATTCTGAATACGGTTGTCAACTCTGTTGCCGTTTATGTGATCTATGCGATTTGGCACTAATCCCCAGTGCATTTCAAAAACAACACGATGAACTAAATAAATTTTTTGTTCATATTTGAACATTAAGTAACCAGAACCATTAAGCGTACCTGCTTGCTTTCCTTTTCTGTTGCCTGTTTTCCATGTAAGGATTCCGTTTTCATAAAAAAACAATTTTTTCCAATCATTCATGCTTGTCCCCCAAATGGAATTTCGGAAAAGATAGATTCAAAGTAATTCGCTTGAGAGCCACACCCAGTATTTGATAACGTGCGTTCTATTTCCGCATAGACATTGCGAGAAGATGCAACACCCGTCACCAGGCTAACACCTGTAGGACGTTGACAGAGTGGTGCTTGATAATGCTTACAGTTGACACAGAATTTGGTCATTTATAGCCCCTAAGTTGAGTTGAGATGTACTACAGTTAATAATATACAGCAATTAATTAAGTAATGCAACTACTATGTGTTTTTCTCCTTTAATTTGGCTTCTGCTTTTTTAATATCGACTAAACCACCACGCCTACAATCAAGTATGTTTTTTATTTCCTCATCCGTCAGCCCGACCCATTTTTTGCGTGGTGATGATGTGTAAAGTGGCTTCCATTTCAAAACATCGCACCTTGTATATTCGTATTGATTATTTCCTTCATGTATCAAAACAATATCGTCTTCGTCTTCATTTAATTTGTATTTAACTACAATTACTTGTACATCCCTTCCTTCTAAAAAACTGTCACCATCTGTTGAATAGCTGTACCAATCAACAACAGCTTTGCAATAAGTGTTGATAGGCATTTCATCAACATTTTCGTTCCACGCTACAGGTTTTTGCTCGGGCCTAGCTAACTCTGTGCGTGGTGGTGATGTGTAGAGTGGGCTTACATCAAGATTTGCTAAATCTTCAAGCGGGATGTCCGCAATCCAATAACAAGCTTTTGTATCACGCCAGTAATACGCAACAGGCTTTTGCTTCTCTGCTTGCTCAGGCTTGGCTAACTCTGCCTCAAGGGCTTTCATTACTTCATAAGGCGAGTATTTATTTGTTCCGCCTGTGCTGTATTCACTTTTTAATACATCCAACGCTTGTTGTAATAGTTCACGGTTCATATCTATCCCCTATAAAGTTAATCACCACAAAAACACGCTATACCATCCTCATCTTTATCAAATAATGAAATTTGATCATTCGTAAACTGCAACATACTTGCATAACCAGGTCTATCCTTCCTAAACGTAGCACCATCGGGTCGGGACGCTAACGCTAACGCTAACGCTTCCATCCTTGCCCACCATATCGCCCTTTCTGGCTTCTCTGCAATCAAGGTGGCAACCTGATTCATAGGCTTTAAAAAACACAAATCACAGTTACCCGCTAGTGTTCTACCTTTATATGTTGGTAACTCAAGATTAAATTCTTGTTTATCCCAAAATTCAGCAATATCCGCTACCGTTACCCCTGCTGTATAAAGCGGTATCCTGCGTTTATCAGCAATCTTAGTTGCCCGTCTTGCTTCATCATATCTAAGCCCTATCCAAGAAGCGTTTTCCAGCTCTGACTTTGAACAATCATCAAATAATCCTGTTTGCTTCAAAAAACACGCCATTGTGCGTATCTTTAATTCACTCGTACAGAATCTAGTAACAGGGTTCGGTAAGTAATTACGTTTACGTATCAATGCTTCAAATGGTTCACCATTCCTACTTGCAGTTTCATACGTAACATTCTTATATCTTTGCAACGGGTCTTCATGGTCTTGAAATTCCACCCAGTTGATCTTTACATTCCAATTAACAGAACAATCATTAACAAACTTTAATGTAGCTTCTTCTTCTTTACCCGTATTAGCAAAGCAAACGATTGCATCCTCTGGCAAACCATTGTTGGCTTGTAATACTTGATAGAGCATATAGGCTGAAGTTCTACCACCACTAAAAGATATACAAGTTGGTTCTGTTATTAAATATGGATTCATGTATATATGTCCTAAATAGATAACTGCTTTTTGGTGGACGAACCTAGCCATTCCTAGACTAGGTTAACCTTCATCCATGCTTTTCGGAGCCACGGAACCCGTAAGCCTTTCGTGCCTGGACGCTTACTTCGCCATCCGCTCTAGTTCTCAGCACTAATCCCATAGTCTAGATTTCCCCTAATCGCTACCGTCACTCACTCCGAACAATTAGGCGGTTGTACATGAGGGACAATAAAAAAGCCGCTTTTAACAGTATCCCGGTGAGAACCCCAGTTGGGGGCGAGACACTGATAAAAACGGCTTAAATATTGTTGCTTCTCACGACAACATCCGCACAATATCAAACTAAATCAATGCTTGTCAACTACCTTTTGCTCACTAGGCGGTTTAAATCCAAATTTAGCCCATGTCTTGCGTATATCTGTCTTACTGGCAGGTACATATTCCCATTTAGGATTTAACAAGCTAGCGTTATGTTGTTGCACTCTCTGTGCGTGCGCTATTTCTCTATCAAAATCATCCATTTTTATCCCCTTAATTACACGTAGTTACACAGTTTTGGTTATTCTCACCAGTACAACAAGTAATACATATATGCACTTTACCATCTGATCCCATAAACGAATTACTGCTACAAGCCCAAGCAACACCAGATACAAACAACAAAACAATAAATAGATACTTCATAACATACCCCTAAAAATAAACCTTTATAGGCGTTGAAAAGAAAAGTAATAGCAATACATATACAAAGGGTAAAAAAAGCCCCTAGAGCCGTTTTAATCAATTCTAGGGGTATTGCTTAGATATAACCTAAGAATCCATCCTCATCCGATACTTTTATAGTCCAATACTTATCCCCCCAAGGGATAGCCTCATATGTCCAATCATCATTGGCTTGGAGCATAGCTGCCGTACTTTTTGCTTTGTGCTCTGATAAGAGAGACAGTGGTGTAACTTTGTCATGTAATCTCATGTTATCCCCTTAGTTTGTTGCGACAAGAAAGAACCATATAAAAATAATTGAGCATATTGCTAGTGATAGTGCCCAACCAAGTATTTCTTTGTGTTTGTTAGTCATGGTTAGCCTTCTCAATTGACGGATTGTGGTAATAATATTTTGCTATACAGCAATCGCTTAATAGACCGATAATTTCACAGGTAGCAAAGTTTTCTGTGTAGTCATCGTCAATAGACCAAAAACCCTCGCTTACTGGCAAATATTTGATAAATAAATTTAATTGAGTTTCCTCGCAATCATCTAGCCCCGAATAATCGTTATTGATAATTGCTGACATAAAGTGCTTACTGATTGTGAATTCATAATAGTCATTCATGATCAAACCCTTTCAATTGAGTATTTTTTACGTGTTAAACGAAATAGCAGCTTGACGTATTGCTCGGCTTGGATGAAGTCATCGAAGTATTGTTGACATACTTTGAACATATAAACCCCTATGTTGAGTTGAGAGTGCCAGTTTGAGGTACTGGCAGACCTGTAAAGCTTATTAAACTTCCAAGTAATGCGCCTCAGTTGATGCAATAGGTTTGCACAATGATGCGCTATACACTTCTTGCTGGTTAATCAAATTATCGTATGCAAACTTTGCATCATTAATTGATTCGAATACAGTGTAATGATCAGTAAATAGCTGATCGTGTTTAATAGTCCAGCATAATATTGTCATCATATAAGCCCCTATTGGTTGAGATATATACGCTGTTGAGTTAACGTATATATAGATAGTAATCAATTAATCTATATCTATCAATACAATAATATTGAATGGCTTATTCAATATAATCTAATAATCTACTAAGTAAATGTTTCACGTGAAACACTATATACTTATATAACAGTAAGGAATACTTAGGACTATATATTTATATAGATATAGATTTTATAAATAAACTATATCTATCTATAGTAGTTGTCTATAAATATATATATCTATATTAGTGGTTATATATCCTATATATAAATCTATTAAGGGACAGGAGAGTATTCCTAAAGTACGTAAAACCATACTACTTCCTTACAACTACCTTACAAAGGGTATGGGTATAAGTATAAACCCTATATATATATATTATCTATCCACACACCAGAACCGATAGTCACCCTGGCAATGGAATGGGTTTAGGGGGCTGTAGGGGGGAGCCCCATTCCTATATCCCCCCAAAAAAAAATCAGGTTTATGCTATTATTTGCACAATTCATTAAAGGAGTAGATATGCTCACAGTAGAGAAAGGGTTAGATGTACCAAAGAGTATTATTAGGAACAAGTACCCATATAAGATTATGGAAGTAGGTGATTCATTCTTTGTACCTGACGGTAAGCTGAATCAGATATGCAATGGGAACTATCGGGTTGGTAAACAGTTGGGATGGAAGTTTGTTGCTCGTACTGAGAACAATGGAGTTAGAGTTTGGCGAACTGAGTAACAGTTTGTCTACCGAACGGGAGAGAGGTTATGGAGGACAGAATAAATAGCTTGGTTGACAAGTTAATGCTTTGCCGTCTAGAAGAGGTGATGGATTTGCTTGAGGATGACCAGAACGAGGAAGTAGATGAAGCGGTCTATGAGGCTGCTAAGACCTTATACGTTTATTTTGGTGGGGAACTAGATGAGTATTGAAACGAATGGACATGACATCACATATGTAGAGCCACCAGACCAGGTTCAGAAGAACAAGTATTTGGATTTGGTGTGGCAGATGTCTAAGGAACATATGTTTAAAGAGTTGATGCGAGTTCATGCAGAGTCTACTAGACTACTGACTGAGGCGCAGATAGAGATCGATACGTTGAGAATGACGATTGCCAAACTTGATAAATCAATACAGTGAACAATTACTGGCAACAAGGAAAGACTTTAAGGCTCAGATGTATGCTGCATTGAGATGCAGGACAAAGGCTCAGAAACGCAAGCTAGCAGCCTATTGGAAAAAGACATACTCAGATATAGGCTACAAAGAATTGATCGCTTGTGCGAGAGATACAAAGGTCAGAAGTGCTATTGCTAACTGGGAACTATGAGTAACTTTAATCTTCAACAGTTTTATCACTTCTGCCGACAGCTCAAGATTGAAACCAAAGAGCATGGCTTAAAGAAGATGGATAAGCTATTAGGTACTCAAACCTATGTCATGGGTGAGATTGCTAAAGGCTTAGAGGAAGGCGTTCATTTCTTCACGATCCTCAAGGGGCGGCAACTTGGTATCACGACCATCTCTCTTGCCCTCGATCTGTATTGGCACTTTGTTAACCCTGGTCTTCAGGGAACATTGACAACGGATACGGAAGAGAACAGAGATATGTTTCGCTCAACCTTGGCGATGTACATGGATGGGTTACCCAAGGAATACAAGATTCCTCTGATTGCTCACAACCGTACTCAGATGAGTTTGAAGAACCGCAGTCGATTGTTTTATCAGGTGGCAGGAACTCGTTCAAAAGGAACACTAGGTCGTGGCAAAGCAATTACCTTTCTACATGGAACAGAAACAAGTTCTTGGGGTGATGAGGAAGGTCTTGCTTCCCTACTGGCTTCGCTTGCTGAAACCAACCCAATGCGAATGTACATCTTTGAATCTACTGCCCGTGGGTTCAATATGTTTCACGATATGTATACGACAGCTAAACGGGCTAGAACACAAAGAGCTATTTTTTGTGGCTGGTGGCGCAATGAGTTGTATTCACTAGACCCCAATGGACAAACCTACAAAGTCTACTGGGATGGCAAACTCACAGGTGAAGAGAAAGAGTGGGTGCGTGATATTAAGAAACTCTACAACGTAGAGATCAATTCTCGTCAAATCGCCTGGTGGCGTTGGAAACTCTTTGAAGGCATCAAGGACGATAGCCTCATGTATCAGGAATTTCCTCCCACTGAAGACTACGCCTTCGTAATGACAGGCACATCCTACTTCTCTAACGCAAGGTGTACTGATGCTGCCAAAATCGCTAAAAAGACCACACCGGATTACTACCGCTATCTGTTTGGTGCAAACTTCCAAGACACCAATGTCCTCAAGTCCACCGAACGACTTGCGACCCTTAAGGTATGGGAAGAACCGATTGACACAGCCTACTACGTTATTGGGGCTGATCCTGCATACGGCTCTTCTGATTGGGCTGATCGTTTTTGCATTCAAGTCTACAGAGCTTATTCCGATGGACTCGAACAAGTCGCAGCATTCGCAACGTCGGAAATGAACACCTATCAGTTCGCATGGGTGATTGCTCACCTTGCTGGCGCATACAAGAACTCCACCTTAAATCTTGAAGTCAATGGTCCAGGTCAAGCAGTCATCAACGAGTTGCGTAACCTCAAGCGTCTTGCAGCGTCTATGGGCGGTCAAATGGGATCAGACTTGATGAACGTCTATGGCTCAATGACCAACTACATCTGGAGAAAGAACGACTCATTAGGCGGGATGTCAGCCTCGATGGGTTGGCTCACCACCTCTGCGACCAAAGAGAGAATGCTCTCCTACATGAAAGACTACTTTGAGCGTGGCATGATGGATATCTTTGATATGGAAACCATTGAAGAGATGAAGACTGTTGTTCGTGATGGGGGCGCAATTGAAGCCTCTGGGCGCAACAAGGATGATCGGGTCATTGCGTCAGCCCTGGCTGCTGCTGCATACGCAGAACAAGTACAGCCTCAACTCATTGGCAGACGTATTTCTAAAGACATCAGCAAGAAACAAGAGGAACTTACCCCTGAAGAAGTGGCAATGGGTAAGAACGTATCAAACTATCTCAAGCAAATAGGTATTTACGGTGGCAATACCCGTCCTATCTAAAGCCGAATTAGAGTTGATTATGGATCGGTTCGTTGCCGACCCCAATCGTGGTATCGGTATTAATATGTTTTGCGAACTCTGTGGTGTGCCTATATCCACATTTCGATTGATGTTCATAGATAAAACCTACCCTATGAACGAAACCATGCAGCGCAGAGTCTCAAAAGGTTGGAATGCTTGGCGTAATGGCGAGGTCGCTATTATGAAAAACCAAGACAACACCAAATTCTTGGAGTACCGTAAGGTTGCCAAACCAAGGATAGCTCGTGGCTATGGGCTAGAAGTTGTTGATAGCCAAATCAAATTGAAGATTGGAATTGTTAACCGTGCCGACTACGGGGAAACCCTAGTCGATCAATTAGGGGATAAAGTAAATGTCTAGGATACTAAGGGATTACAAATGCCAGGAACATGGCTTTTTTGAAGGTTTTGAACCAATTTGTCCAGAGGGGTGTACCGATTATGTTCTCCAAGTTTTTCTCCAGGCTCCTGGGTTTAAGAGTGAAAAGTCTAAAGCTGCCGACAGACAACTTAAGCAGCTTGCCAGCGAATTCGGAATGTCTGACATCAAGTCCACCAAAGAAGGCGAGAACCAAAGCGGCTACCTCACCCGCAACAACAAGTTCACCGAAAAAGAATACGCAGACGCAGAGAAATACGCCACGCCCAAAAAGAGAGGCAGACCTCGCAAAGGCAAAGCCGCAGCCGAAACGCCGCAAGCCCCGCAAGAAGCCCGTGCTGGTGACGCAGCAATCTGGGGCGGTGGCTTCCAAGGGATGAATATGGCGCAAGTCTTAGCCGGAAAGTTCGCTCAACCAGTCAGAGGTGAGTCTGTGGGCTTGACACCGAGGGATGCGGGGATCAATAATGGTCCTAGAATAGACCCTCGTGCAACCATGCAAGACCCTGACGGACTAAAGATTAAGACATGAGAATCCCACCAAACCATGACGAACGTGAAAATTTCTACCTGGAATTAGCACAAAAGTGCATGGTTTCAAGGGAGGAGCGTAAAGAGGACTACCGGGTTTTACGCTCTTACTATTTGTTTGGGGCAGGATCGGAAGAACCTCCTGCCTACTTCAACAAGATTCATCCGCACATTGATCAACTCACCTCTTTTCTTTATTCCGCTGAAACCACACGGTTCTCTATCGCACTTGGTGCATCTGTACCTGTTGCCGAACAAAGAAAGACTCCAACATTGACAAGCGCACTCAATGATGAGTGGCTAAATAGCAACGCAGACCAAGTTTTTTCTACTGCGCTTACTTGGTCTTTGGTGTATAACACTACGTTCATTAAATTGGTTCAGAACAACGGTATCCATCCGTACATGATTGAACCAGGTGCAATGGGTGTATTGCGTGAAGATACACCGTACACAGACAGACAAGAAGCAATCTGTCAGCGTTACTACATCACCAAATCAGAATTGTATGCACGACTCTACTCACATCCCAAGCGTGAGAGTATTGTTGCTCGTGTGACAGGCGGTATACGCAACACAACCAATGATGGTGCGAACGGCGGCGATGGTGTTGCCCGTGTCATCTTATCGGCAACCAATCCAACCATCTACGGTAACGTCGAGTTGGACTTGTATGGCATGAATCGCTATCAAGCCCGTGTTGCTGAAGAAACCATTGAGATGCAAGAACTATGGGTGTGGAACGATGAAACAATGGATTACCAAGTGGTCACCATTGCGTCACCAGATGTCATCATCTATGACCGCCCCGGTGCATCACTCTTCCTTAAAGGCGAATGCCCCTTTGTGCAGATTTGCCCCAACCCACAGTACGATTATTTCTGGGGACAATCTGAAGTACAAAAACTTATGCTCTTGCAAGGTTTGCGTAACAATCGCATGACTGAGGTGTTGGATATATTATCCAAGCAAGTCTCGCCCCCTACAGCGTTGTCAGGCTATACTGGCATCCTTGATGAAAAGAATTTTGCACTGAACCGAGCAGGTGGTTTGCTTGCGTCGGATATGCCTAACGCAAAAGTTGAGCGTCTTGCTCCCGAAATGCCAAGCAACTTGTTTGAGGTGTTGCATGAAATTGATGATATGTTTTCTGAGGTTTCTGGAATCAGTAACGTGTTATCTGGCAAAGGGGAGTCCGGCGTTAGATCCACTGGTCATGCCTCTCAGCTTGCTCGTCTAGGTTCTTCTCGTGCTAAGAAACGTGCCTTAATTGTTGAAGACAGTCTGGAAAAAGTAGCAACACTCTATCTTAAATTGATGCAAGCCTACGATGCCACGCACTTCAAAGACACTGAAG
>Ga0316227_1004637_pt1 | contig 10163 bp, 10 predicted proteins | sample TBH18019metaG_FD_206012 | JGI IMG/M metagenome (GOLD analysis project Ga0316227, IMG submission 206012) | Freshwater microbial communities from Trout Bog Lake, Wisconsin, USA - TBH18019 | ecosystem: Environmental > Aquatic > Freshwater > Lake > Hypolimnion/Profundal zone | place: USA: Wisconsin... | reverse complement strand
ATAAACCATGAAAGCTATCAAACGAGATCTGCAGCTAGATTAGCCCTATTTGAATATATTGAAGTATTTTATAACCGCCAAAGACGCCATTCTGACAATGGATATTTGTCTCCGGTTAATTACGAACCGCAGCAAATTGTTGCTTAACAACGTGTCCGGAAAAGTGTTGACACATCAAACAGGTGTCGCTCTAGTATTGGTGTTGTGGGTGATTAGCTTGCTCATCATAATGGCAGGTAGTTTTGCCTTAAGTATGCGGAGAGAGTCCGCAATTACTTCAGTTGTAAAAAGTAACGCTCAAGCATCAGCGGTTGCTGAGTCTGGTCTTGCTATTGCAGAATTGATGTTGTTAGATACGGATGCTAATAAAGCTTGGAGAACTGACGGAAGCTTGTATGAAGTTCTTGCAACCGATGCAAAAATTAGGATAAGGCTGTTTTCAGAAGCGGGCAAAGTCGACATTAATAAAGCAGATCAACGTAGCTTACAAAATTTATTGATTAATGCACCTATGGATGAAGAGCAACAAAGTAAATTGTTAGGTGCAATTCTTGATTGGCGTGATCCTGATGATTTAGTTAATATTAATGGCGCAGAAAAAGCTGAGTATCAAGAAGCAGGTCTGAATTATGGACCTAAAAATAAGCCGTTCGATTCGATTGACGAACTACAATTAATTCTGGGCATGGATAAATATGTTTACGCATGGCTTGAGCCACTAGTTACAGTTTATTCAGAGCAAGCGCTAGTTGATTTTAAAGTTGCAAGTAAAGAGGTATTAAAAACTATTCCAGGGCTCGGAGATGATATCTTAAACGCCTATTTATTGGCGCGAGTCGATAGTGCTAAAAATAATTTACCTGCGCCTGCATTACCTATGATTTCTGGAATAAGAAGTGGTTCTGGGGTGAGCAATAATGTGGTCAATGTTATTTGTGAAGCTCGGTTGACGGATGGCTCAAAGGCCTTAATTAATGTGGTAATAAAAAAAGATGAAAGTACTCATGCAAATCCATTTCAAGTTATGAAGTGGGAGCATACTTTGGCAAATAACAAATCATTATTTACAGAAATAATGAATGAATTTTTAGTGAAACGATATGCTCAGCCTGAACTCAACAATTGATCTAAATTTTAAGCTGTTTTTTCGCTGGTGGAAGCGAGAGCTAGACTTCCTGATGCCGGAAAAAATTAAACAGATTGTTAACAATGATCAAGGGGTTGTTGTTATTACTCATAATGATAGTCAATTAATTTTGTCTTATTGTACTGAGGATACGGAAGAGCTTTTACTAACCATAGATCGGACAGAGAAATCTTTTAATGTTCAAAGTCTCTATGAAAAAGATGAGCGTTTAGCTAAAGCAGAAGTACTTGTTAGGTTGTCTGGGCAAGATGCAATTCAAAAAGAGCTAAGCTTACCCGCGGCTGCAAAAGAAAATTTAGAGCAGGTCGTTGCTTATGAATTAGATAAATATACGCCTTTCAAGCCAGATCAAGTTTACTTTGCGTTAAAAAAAATGGAGGGCGCTAATGAAGCTGGACAGATCAGAGTGATGATGATCTTAACGACTCGAGAGCTTTTAGATGGCTTGTATGAAGATATAAAGCTGTTAGGTTTTGCACCAGTCTATATTGATTATGAGGGTTCGCCCAATAATCTTGATGATTTAGAAGATGGATACACTCTATTACCTGAATCATTAGGTCAAAAAAAGGCAAATATTCCACGTTTAGTTCATGGTGCTTTAATTACTTTGACATGTGTTTTATTTTTATTAGTGTTAGCAATGCCGGTGTTTTTTGAATATAAATCGGTTAATGAATTAGCGCTAAAAGCGAGTGCACTAGAAAAAGATGCAAAAAAAGTTAAGGCTATGCAGGCATCAATTGATGCGGTTATTGACGAAACTAATCAGTTGATCAAAGAGAAAACTGCTTCTCCAGATTTGGTTAATATGTTGAACAATTTAAGTACACTTCTAAAAGATGATACGACCTTAAGTTATATTCAATATTCTGAAGGTCATTTGCAAATCCAGGGCGAGTCACCTGCAGCATCTAGTTTATTGGCTGTTTTAGAAGATTCTGAATTATTTGCAAATGCTCGATTTGCCTCTCCTGTTACACAAGATAGAGTCACTTCATCAGAGCGGTTCCAAATAACGGTTGATTTGGTTAAAAACAGGGGGGGCGAGTGAGTAAATTTAAACAGATAGATTTTTCTTCCCCTGCAATTCAAAGTCGCATATTAGCGGTTAGTATTCTAATTGGAATGGTGCTGATATTTGTTTTATTGATTATTGGACCTCTAATTAGCAAAGCGATTGACTTAAATGAATCTAAAAATAATCTTGTCTCTAAACTTCAACAATATGAGCGTATTTTAGCCAAGGCTGATCTAATTGCTGCAAGCATGGAAAATATTAATAAAGAGCAGGATACTATAGGTTATTTTAATCTTCAGACAACGGACGCATTAGCATCTGCTGATATGCAAGAGTTTATAAAAAAAACAATTGTAGAAGCCGGCGGACAATTAAGTAGTACTCAAGCATTACCTGTTAACAATAAAGACGAGTTTAAACGGATAACAGTCAGCGTTAGAATGACAGGCAATAGTCAAATCTTACGAAATGTATTGTATAAGTTAGAAACATCAGAGCCTTTAATTATAATTAATCAGATTGATATAAGGCCAATGCGCGGTACTCGTAATAAAGTGACCAGACAAATGGAGGCTAGTAACGATTTAAATGTAAATTTCCAGGCTGTTAGTTTTATGAGAAATTCTAAATAATGAATACAAAATTAATTTCTTTATTAACATCCATTTGTATCGCATGTATTTTGATTGTTTTTGGAGAATGGCTGTTTGCTTTATGGGCACAGTCGTCTACGTTGGACTCTATTCGTTCAATTGAAACAAAGAGTTTGCAAGATAAAATGCCCCATATTGATCTCCATACAAAAACGGAAGAGAGTTATGCCGATTTTGTATCGAGGCCATTATTTATAAATGGAAGACGCCCAGTTGTGGAGCCTAGTCCAGAGGAGATAAATAATGCTGTTATTGCACCTGTAGTTTTTGAGTGGCAATTAAATGGCGTTTTTTCTACAAAAAAAGGTTTATCCGCCTTCTTATTTCGTCCGACTGCTAAAACTTCAAAAGAAAAGTATAGAAAAATCTCTAAAGAAGAGGATCTTGATGGCTGGAAATTAACGGAAATTTATCCGGATAAAGTAATTTTTCAACAAGGCTTCCAGCAAAAAGAATTGTTATTACGAAAAATTAAAACTAAGGATCCATTTAAGAAAGCAAATGGACATAATATCCCTAATACTCCTTCAGCTGAAGAGGGTCAAGTGCCTGCAGAATTGCCTCCTGAGAATACTAATGAATAGAAAAATGAAACAAATATCTTTAGCAACTAGTGTTGCCATTATGGGATTATCGCTAGTGGGTTGTGAGTTAATAGCGTTCAAACAATCGGCTAAATTACCACTAAACCCAGTTAAAAAAGAACAAGCTGATGAAGTTTTTCATCAATTAGAAAATAAAGCGCCTGTTCTTGAGGGTACCAAAGAAATATATTCGGGCACAGATAAATATGTATCAAGCGCGCCACAAAAGGCGAGGTCATCTGGTGTTAAAGGATCCGGTTCTTATAGCTTAAATTTTGATGATGCCGATTTGGGTGAGGTGGCCAAAGTTGTTTTAAGTGATATTTTGGGGCAAAGTTATGTTCTAAGTCCTAAAGTAAATGGTAAAGTGACTTTACAGACCACTGACCCTTTAACAAAAGAAGAATTATTACCTACGCTTGAAATGGTATTACGTATGAATAATGCCGCTTTAGTTAAAGATGGCAAAATTTATCATATAGAACCGACTGGCGATGCTTTATTTACTTCAGATTTATCGGTTAAAACGGTGGGTTATCAAACGCGTGTAATACCTGTTAAAAATGTCGCTGTACAGGATATTGTTGACATTATTAAGCCTCTGGTTCAAGACAAAACTATTTTAAATGTTGATGGTAAAAGAAATATATTGGTCGCGTCCGGCACAGCAGATGAAATAAACCGGGTGATTGATATGATCAGTACATTTGATATTGATCTATTAAAAGGGCGTTCATTTGGGTTATTTACATTAGTTCATGTTGATCCAGATACGGCGATTAAAGAGTTGCAAAGTATATTTTCTACTAAAGGCAAGGGAGAATCTGATTTCTTACAATTTATTCCGATTAAGCGTTTAAACGCAATTCTTGCCGTTACTCATCAGGCGCGTTATTTGGAGGAAGTGGATAGCTGGGTATCCAGATTAGATAAAGCGAATAGTGCCTCTGGAGGTGGCGTTAATGTCTATAAGGTGCAACATGTTGATGCTAAAAAGTTAGCAGCAACATTAAGCCAAATATTTTCAAGTTCAAAAGGCTCAGATAGTTCTGCAAAAGTGGCTCCTGGTGAAACTGCGGAAACACTTTCAAGTGAAGATTCATCAACTAGCAACAGTTCATCTATGGGATCGGGTTCTGGAAGCTCTTTAAACTCGAGTGATGGTTCGGGTTTATCGGGTTCTAATAATACCTCTTCATTAAATAACGGTGGACTAACAGGTAATTTAGATGTTTTTGCAGCGAATGGAAGCGAAGAAGATTTAAATTCTGCAAAACAAGCTTCAGGTGGGGGGAGTCCTCAAATTGGAAATATCGGAAAAGTAAAAATTATTGCAGATTCACCTAATAACTCAATTATTATTGTGGCCTCAGCCCAAGACTATGAAACTATATTGCCAGTGATAACTCAGTTAGATGTAATGCCGTTACAGGTTTTGATTGATGCGACTGTAGTAGAGGTTAAGTTAACTGGCGAATTAACTTATGGCATATCATGGTATTTATCCCATGCAAATAGTGCTTTAAATATGGGGGGGGCGGTGACTGCGGTGACTGCTGGAATGGCAACAGGTGGTCTGAGTGCTTTGTACAGTTCTGGTGCCGTCCAATCGCTACTAAATTCAAAAGCAACATCAGATAATTTAAATATCATCTCATCACCTTCATTAATGGTATTGAATAATCAAAAAGCTAAAATAAATGTGGGTCAACAAGTACCTGTTCAAACGAGTACATCATCGCTTCCTGTTTCTGGTGGTGGAGTAATATCCTCACCGAGTATAGCATTAGGGTCTTCAATTCAATATAAAGACACAGGGGTGACTTTAGAGGTGACGCCAAGAGTGAATGCAAACGGTATGGTAAATATGAAGTTAAAACAAATCGTTAGTAATGTGGCGGCAGTTCCTTCTTCGGGCGTAACAAGTTCAGCAACTTTTGATAAAAAAGAAATCGATAGTTCTGTAGCTGTTAATGACGGAGAAACTATAGTATTAGGAGGGCTAATTTCTGACTCTATAGATAATGCAAACTCAGGGGTTCCATTTTTGCATGGATTGCCAGTTATTGGATCGTTATTTGGTAATACAGATAAGAAAAATGATAAAACTGAATTAGTTGTTTTAATTACGCCACGAGTTGTAAAAAATAAGCAAGATTCACGAACTATTTCTACAGAGTTTAAACGTAAATTGACGGGTATTTATCAATATAATGAGACAGCTGCTGTCCCGCCTAGGCAGTGATATTCACTACAAATGGTTTTTTATCATTAAAAATAGTTGCCCAAATGATGACGTGAAAATGAAGTTTAATACTTTTTATATTTAATCTCATACAAAAAGGGCGAGGTATTTTAAATACCTCGCCCTTTTTTATAGGCTAAACTAAACTAATAAACAGTTTAGCGGGTAATGACTTCTGTGCCTTTACCAATCAATACTACATCGGCAGGGCGAATAGCAAAAAGACCATTGGTCACTACACCAGTAATGTTATTAATGATTCTTTCCAGCTCAATCGGATCCAAAATTGAAAGGTTGTGCACATCTAAAATTTCATTATGGTTGTCTGTAATATAGTTTTCGCGCCATACAGGTTGGCCGCCTAATTTTACTAGTTCTCTTGCTACATAACTTCTTGCCATTGGAATGACTTCAACGGGTAATGCGAAAGCACCTAATACATCAACTGTTTTTGTTTCATCAACGATACAAACAAATTTCTTGCTGGCTGCAGCAATGATTTTTTCACGCGTTAAAGCGCCACCGCCGCCTTTAATCATATGTTTGTGTGGGTTAACTTCGTCTGCACCATCAACATAAACGTCTAAAGTGCCAACAGCGTTCAAATCAAATACGGGGATGCCGACTTTTTTAAGGTGCGCGGTACTAACTTCAGAGCTTGAAACTGCACCTTCGATGCTGCCTTTGATATCCGCTAAATAATCAATAAAATGTTTAACAGTAGAACCAGTTCCCACACCGATAATCCCAACATCTTTAACGTATTCTATGGCGGCTTTTGCTACTTTTTGTTTTAATTCATCTTGTGTCATGGTGTTTCCGTATTAAATAAAATGGAATGATATTGATTTTAACTGGGCATTTTACAGCCGATTTCTAGTCAAGCGTTTAAATTTTTATAATCGTAAGTTTTAAATGATCACTAAGCTTGTTTCGCTAATTTATTTTTATAGAAAATAGAAGATAAAACCGAAAGGCCAATCATCACAGCACCGATAAGGCCGGTTATAACTTCAGAGATGTGAATACTGATACTAAGTAACATAATGGTTGCTAACGAGCCGATTGCATAATGAGCGCCGTGCTCTAAAAATACATACTCATCTAAAGTGCCTTTACGCACTAAATAAACGGTTAAGCTTCTAACGAACATAGCACCAATCGCTAAGCCCAACATAATAATGATAACGTCTTGAGTGATTGCAAAGGCCCCGATCACGCCATCAAAAGAGAAAGAAGCATCTAAAACTTCTAGGTATAAAAAGCTCATAATACTGCCTTTTTTAATGGCTTCGGAAAAATCTTCACCTTGTTCTTCATCTTCAAATAGAGCGGATAAGCTGTCAACTATGACATATAAAATAACACCTGATATCCCAGCAATGAGTGTTTTAAGGCGAATATCTTCAGGTAACCCATGTTGGCCGACTAACAAAACGCCTAAAGCAAATATGACTTCAATTGATTGTAATTTTCCAAAGCTGGATAATTTTCTTTCGATGTAACCTAACCAATGTAATTCTCTCCCTTCATCGAATATAAAAGAGAAGAAAACCATTAACAAGAACATGCCTCCAAATGCAGCAATTTGTATATGTGATTCATTAAGGTGCACCGCATAAGTATTGGGGTCATGCAAAGCCATATTAACGACACCCATAAAGTCAATGCCGGTGGCAAGATTAACGATTAAAATAGGAAATAATAGGCGCATACCAAAAACAGCGATTAAAATACCCCAAGTTAAGAAGTACTGTTGCCAGCGTTCATCCATGCGTTTTAAGATGGATGCGTTCACAACTGCGTTATCAAATGATAAACTCACCTCAAGAACACCTAAGATAAGTGCAATAAAAGCTCCCGTCGGGCCACCCCAATAGAAGGCGATGGCTAAGCATACGGTGGTAATAATAAAAGAAAGACGAAAATGCTGCATAAAGTACCTTATTTGATAAGTGTTTTTGTGGTGAAATTATAAGACTATTTAATTGAAATCAAGTAAATGAAGAACAATGATGCTTTTCTTAGTGCCGCTCAACAACTGATTGCTGCCGGTCATTATATTGACAGCAGAGGTTGGGTGCCTGCAACCAGTGGTAATTTTTCCATACGACTACCTAATGGCACCATTGCGATTACCGTTTCCGGTAGGCATAAAGGTCGGTTAGCAATAGACGATATTATGTTGATTGATGCGACTGCTCAATCTTTAGATGGCAAGAAACCTTCTGCAGAAACCTTGTTACATACCTCTTTATATAAGCATTATTCGGACATTCAGTCAATATTACATCCGCATTCGCTTAATGCTACGCTAATTTCTAAGATTTTTAACACAGAAATTGTTTTAAAAGATTATGAGCTCTTAAAGGCATTTAACGGCATTGATACGCATGAAACTCAAATTGTGGTGCCTATTTTTGCTAATGATCAAGATATTGCCCGCTTAGCGGGGGTAGTCGAAGAGTATTTGGGTAAACATAACGATTGTTATGCTTATATTATAGCTGGACATGGCTTGTATGCATGGGGACGGTCAGTCGATGAAGCGTTACGTTATCTTGAGGCCTTGGATTTTTTATTTGAATGTGAAATACGCCTACATGGAGTTAAAAACTAATGAGTGCTCTAACTATATATCCAGATACTAAACCAGAACAGGGTGAGCTTTTTGAAGATTTTACATCTATTCAACATCAACTAAAGCATTTAGGTGTGCAGTTTGAGCAATGGAGTAGCGAGCATGAATTAGCGGTTGATGCAGATCAAACCTCCGTAATAGCGGCTTATGCCACTTCAATAGACAAGTTAAAAGCGGAATGTCATTTTCAATCAGTTGATGTGATGAAACTCAATCCAGATCATCCTGATAGAGCAATATTTAGACAAAAGTTTTTAGCGGAGCATGTGCACGAAGATTTCGAAGTACGCTTCTTTGTAGAAGGACGAGGCTTATTCTATCTGCATGCCAACAATAAAGTGTATGCGGTCTTATGTGAGCAAGGTGATTTAATCAGTGTGCCGGCTAATACGCCCCATTGGTTTGATATGGGTGAAAATCCTAAATTTACCTGTATTCGATTATTCACTACGCCAGATGGCTGGGTAGCAAATTTTACAGGTAGTGAAATAGCTAAAAACTTCCCGAGTTTTGATAGTTATGTGGCAGCGTTATCATGATAAAAGCGATTGTTACTGACATTGAAGGTACCACTTCTTCGCTTTCTTTCGTAAAAGATATTTTATTCCCTTATGCAAGAGCGCAATTAGCAGAGTATGTGCATGCGCATATACAAGATGAAGCTATACAATTAATTCAGGCTGATAGTTCTAAAGAAGTCGGACAAGATCTAAGTATTGAGCAATTGATTATTCAGTTGATTCAATGGATCGACGAAGATAAGAAAGTCACGCCATTAAAATCGTTACAGGGTTTAATTTGGGAAGCCGGTTATCAAAAAGGTGATTTTAAGGGACACGTCTATCAAGATGCAGTCGATAATCTCCAACTATGGAAATCTAAAGGCTTAAGTTTATATATCTATTCATCAGGTTCAGTATATGCCCAGAAACTATTGTTTGGTCACACTGAATACGGGGATTTAAATCCATTATTTTCGGGTTATTTTGATACGCATATCGGAGGTAAAAGAGAGCCTTCATCTTATGCGAAAATCACTGAGGAAATCGGACTGCCGGCAGAGCAATTGTTATTTTTGTCAGATATTAAAGAAGAATTAGATGCCGCAAAAGCGGTGGGCATGCAAACCATCTGGCTAACAAGAGAGGGTGTTACTGATTTAGATGCTGAGCATCAACAAGTACTTAGTTTTGATGCAATAAAAATATAAGTTTTATTGCGATATAAACTTAATCAATAAAAGCACTGCGTTTTATAAAGTACGCAGTGCTTTTCAATTAAAAGTAATTAGTTTACTTTGCCTGCCGCAGTTGCTTCAGGTACTTCGATTAATCTACCAGAAGTGCAGTCATAGATATAGCCATAAACAGGAATATCAGAAGGCACTAAAGGATGGTTTTTAATACGTAATACATCTTCTAAAACACTGGCGGTTTGTTCTTTTATTGTTAGCCAGTTGATGTAACGACCTTCAGCAGAACCATGGCCTTCACAGCAATCATGCCAGCCATTTTCGTCAATTGATGCTGTTTTTAAACTGCTAGCCAACAAGTCACTCATGATCTCGTTGTTAAACAATTCCATACCGCAATTTGTGTGGTGAATAACGAACCACTCACGGGTACCTAATAATTTGTAAGAAATAACCAAAGAACGTATAGCGTCATCACTTGCACGACCGCCCGCATTACGAATAACGTGCGCATCACCTTCTGATAAGCCTGCATATTTGGCAGGATCTAGGCGCGCATCCATACAGGTTAAGATAGCAAACTGTCTCGCGGGTGGAAGTGCTAATTCACCTTTGTCACCAAAGTTATTTACATAATCCCTGTTGGCAGATAATACTTCGTTTAATATTTTGCTCATAAA
>Ga0316227_1004636_pt1 | contig 10165 bp, 13 predicted proteins | sample TBH18019metaG_FD_206012 | JGI IMG/M metagenome (GOLD analysis project Ga0316227, IMG submission 206012) | Freshwater microbial communities from Trout Bog Lake, Wisconsin, USA - TBH18019 | ecosystem: Environmental > Aquatic > Freshwater > Lake > Hypolimnion/Profundal zone | place: USA: Wisconsin... | reverse complement strand
GGTCGCCATGATGGGCGCTACTCCCGGACTGCCCCACTGCAAGCCTCCCGGCTGGGGAGATCACCTGGCGCCTCGTCGGGGTCATACGCCGGCGACCCCTCGCAATCTTGATCGGCTCAGGGCTATTTCTCAGGAGAAGCCGGAATATCGCTCAGTTTTGAGCGTGAGGTAGGATATTGCTGCATTGCGCTGGTAGCTGGCTTGATCCGTGTTATAAAGCCCATATGCAAAAGCCTCTCGCGCATCCCTTCACGATAACGGTTGCGGCGAACAAGCCTCTTCGGAGCAGCTTCTCATGGGCCGTCTGGCAACATGGGGGGATGGGGAGGACGCGGTCGCCAATAGGCTATACCAGCTTCGAGGAGGCTCGTGTGGCCGGCAAGGCAGCGCTCGATGAGATGATTGCGGCCTGGAGACACCTTCAAGCCGACCCCTCACAAGCTGCGGGTCACCCGCTCCTCGAAGGAACTGGACCGGTTTGACTGATCGATCACACAGGACGGGGTGGTGGTGCGCCAGCCGGTTCGCTCGTTCGGCTCGGCGGGAGCTTCGGAGGCGGACGTCCATGCAGCCTTGCGAGAGTTCACCTCGGCTTGGCGGAACGCTCGATAGCTGCCGGGGCTGAATAGCTGGACCAAGAGCACCGAAGCGGCCCAGGGAGAAGACGTGTGAACTCCAGCTTCAGCTAATGCCGTTCTTGTGCTCTCTCCTATCAAGATCCTGGATAGCTGTCACGGGCGCCGCTTTCTTGCGGTCATAGCGGTTGATCAACATCTGCGCTCGATCGGATGAGATGTGGTGTTCGTCAACCAACTTCGCCAATATAGCGGCAAGATCCTCACTGCTCCCGCCTTCTTTTTCCAAAGTGTCGATAAGAGCATCGACTTTAGTCATCACTACGAGATCACGCTTGATCTCCATCGTAGATGGAACGGGTATCTTACGCCCGAAACGCTTTTGAAACTGCATAGCCACGCTCCCTCACCAAAAAATTTGCCGAAGAAATAATACGAACCGCTCAAGCTTTTTCACCGCAATCGCCGGTGCGAGCAGGGACAATTCAGATCTTAGCTGTTACTTTAAACCATTATTCGAAAAATTAACATCATTTTCTCAGCACGGACCAGAATAATATTCCAGCATGTCGTACGATATGTCCTCGCCGTGCCGTCGTGTGCTCAGGGCGGCGACAGTGGGCCACCATTCGGACCCGCGCAGATCTCCGCTCCTGATCCAGATAGGTTGGCTTCAGACATACGCCAGCTACTACGCAGGTGGCAGCGCAGGCGCGGTCTGGCCGGGCAACCGGGTGCCAGTGGCGTCGACTGCCGGAACGAAGACCCCACGGCTTGATGAGAAGAGTTGCAGAGTTCACGGCTCTCGCCGAGAATGGCGGCAGATCGTTGGGCGGCCACGGGCATTGGCGCCTCGCGTGACATTGAGGGGATGTCGTGGACCTAAGCGTGAAGCAGCTCGATAACGGAATGGCGTGGGAGTTGGTCGATCTGCTCGGCCGCGCGACGGGAACTGTCACGCAGGCTGCGCCGAACGAGTTCACCATTCACCCAGAGGGACACGCGCTGACGACAATGGCAGGGATGAAACGCGGTCCACATACCTCCCTCGATGCCGCCCTGGCGGAGATCGAGAAGCATACCCGCGGCGTTTGCCGTCGTGATCCCGGTAAAGACCGGGTCTAGGGGTGTATTTTCCGGCAACCTATTGACGATGCTACCTCAAAGAACTTGAGGGCGTCAGTAGCTAATTGCTCTCGCACCTTCCGAGGCCCTACGGCAGAAACGACTTTGCCGGAGATCGCTCTTCGCGTCACGCACCACAGACGGCTAGTGGTCGAAACCCGATGCGATCGTCCGCGCCGGGCCTCGGTCCGGCGTGTACGTTCTCACTGCGTCCGTGCACTGGAGTAGCATGACGAGACGTCAGCGCGTTTGGCTCAGCTACCGGACTTGATGGTGAAGCGTGCCCGGTTACCACTCAGCGGAATGACACCGAGCAGTTCCCCTTGGCCGTTCGGCAGCTGGCTGGAGACGATGTGTGTCCAGTCGCCCTTCGACTGGTTGAAGTTGGCGGGCAGGCCGGAGACCATCAACGACGCTTGCTCGACCACTGACCGCATGACCGCGCCGTCCGCACCCTTCGTCGTCTCCTTGAACTCCGCGTCGCGGTACGTGACCAAGCCGCACCGCAGGGTGAGGGGTGGTGGCTCATCACCCGAGCTGACGTAGCGGGCTTCCAAGCGGACCGTGTTGTCATCCTGGTGGCTCATAGGGACTCCCGTGCCGAGCATATGCGTCGGCCGTATCTGGCCGCGCTCAACCATCAACGCGCTGCGCAGCTTTTTCGCCAAACCAGACTGCGAGCGGTCCGCATCCGACCGATAGCTCTGCGCGGGCCACATGTGCTGCAAGCGTCGGAAAATCGATCATTTTCCCGGCGATTGTCAGGGTTGCACATCAGCCGTAGCAAAGCAGCTGCGATCCTGTCGGAGAAACGCGTCGGATATTCAAACGCCGGCAAAACGCGTCGCTCAGATACCGGAAACGGGACTGCCGCGATGGCGAAGTTCGCCGCGAGCGTCTGCGCCGGCGGCCAGCCGGAGACGGCGGCGCCTCTAACCGAGTTCGGCGAGAGGCCACATGATTCCGGGTTCTCTCGATGATGCCGGCCACGTCAGCGAGCGGCACAGAGCGCTTCAGCCTCCTGCTTGTGTGCGAGGCCATCGTATCCTGGACAACCGGCGAGCGCGCCATCGCGGATCTGACCCACTACGAACAGCACCAGCAAGCCAGCCGGCAGCATCACCACGGCACATGTGGCGAGGTCCGATAAACCCTCACCGGGCAGGAGCAAGTCGGCAGCGAGACGCAGCCGCCGCCGGTACCGGCGAGGGCGCGAGGATGAGCGGTGATTCTCGGACATGGACTGGGATCTGCAGGTCGAGGGGTACGACAGGGGTCAGCCGAGCCAGCCACCGACCATCATGGCGAACATGTAGATGACCAGGACGAGGGCGACGCACACGGCGAAGCTTTCAGGGGGCGGCTCTCGCCTCATCGCGGCGCCGGCCGATCCAGCCGAGGCTCGTCGGCCCCGACCTCAGCCGCAGCCCCGGAGCGTCGATCCCGCAGCGGCGTCCGGCGACGGGAATGGCCCGCGTTGGGCATCACGATCCGCATCGCGGTGATATCCAACGCAGGGGTACCGCCTCGCATGAGATGAGGCGGCTCCGACAGATGCGCTGGATATCTCCTCGCGGAAAATAGCGTCCGTGCGGCAACGACTTGGCTCTGCGTTGGATATCACCGGCGGCTCCGCGACCGTCGCCGCCACCAATGCTCGATCCAAGTCGATGACAGTATCGAATTGCGTGCTATGGCGCACATTGAGCTTTATGCGGCCTAATATCAGCGATACACCAGCATCATACCGTCGAAAAGAATTGCCAATTCTGTCATCGGTTGATTTTTCTCGCGTTTTTGGCTTGCGTGGGTCGCTTGGGTCGCGGTATAAACGTGGCCGTTACCTCCTGCCGCAGAGCGTGAAACGCGCTCCCGCAGGCGGCGTCGAACACAATTGGCAATTCTGGTCACAGCTGCACCGGCCCCGCCGCGTGCGAAGACGCGCCGCCATGACCCCCAATCCAGCTACCCACGGATCGACCGGGCGGGCCACCGTCTACCCGGCCCGGCGCCCATCCGAGCGCCTATCCCAGCCCTCGTCGCGCGCCGCCGGGCCCCCCGGTAAGTCGCTCCATACCGCCCAGGGCCGGCGCAAGTACCTCACCCCCGACGAGCGCGCCCGCTTCATCGCTGCGGCCGGCTGCCAGCCCCCGGAGATCCTCACCCTCTGCCGCGTGCTGGCCTGGACCGGCTGCCGCGTCTCCGAGGCGCTGGCGCTCACCCACGCCGACCTCGACCGTGCCGGCGGTATCGTCAGCCTCCACAGCCTCAAGAAGCGCCGCACCGGCATCGTGCGCGACGTTCCGGTGCCCGAGGGCGTCATGGCCATCCTCGACCTCGTCCACGACCTCGAGCAGTCCGACCGGAGGCTGTGGCCGATCGTGCGCAGCACCGCTTGGCAGCAGGTCAAGGCCGTTGTGCGCGAGGCCGGCGTCGGTGCCTCGGCCGCCTCGCCCAAGGGCCTGCGCCACGGCTTCGGCGTCCACGCCCTGCGCTCGGGCGTGCCGCTGACCCTGCTGCAGCGTTGGCTCGGCCATGCCAGCCTGTCCACAACCGCCATCTACGCCGATGTGGTCGGAGCCGAGGAACGCGAGATCGCCGCCCGCATGTGGTAGCCCCGCCGCGAAACGGGCAGAAAAACCCGGCTCGTGAGCGATCCGGCCCGCGGGGGCAGTTCGGTGCTGCGGGATGAGGGTCCTGGAGCACCGCTTCGCGCACATCTCGCAGGAAGCCCGACGCGGCCGGGCCTGGCTCGCCGGGCTACAGCCCCTTTACGATGGAGTGCTCCCCGCCGCTGCCATCGTGCCGGAGGACGCGCTGCTGAGCTACCACCACCTCGGCGCGATCATACTTGCCGTCGAGCGGGGACCGGCCCGGATCGTGGCGCGGACGCCGCAACGCGTCGTGGCCCAGATGCTCGACCATGTCGTGCTGCGGGCCCATTCCGGCGGACCGGTCCAGTTCGAGGCGGCCAACTACGCGGATCGAGCCGATGACGGCGCCCTCGTGCTTTTCGACCTCGCCGAGCCAGTGCGGCTCCTAATGCCGGCCGGGACAAGCGTCGCCGTCGTCGTACCCCGGCGTCGCCTCGTGGATGTGTTCGCGGATGGTGGCGTGCCGCGGGGTCGGATCCTGGACGGCGGTCGGGAGCCGCTGGTTCGACTGCTGTCCGGCCACCTCCGCGATCTCGCCGGTACGCTCGGAATGGCGACGCCCCTACAACTCGCCGAGCTGGTGCCGGCCACCCTGGCCCTGTGCCGAATCGCAGTCGCCACTGCGGCAGGGCACGACCGGAATCAGGAATCCGATGGTGGGTCCGTGGCGTCGTGGGACGGGCCCGATCCCTTGGCGCTGGCTGTGCGCCACTACATCGAGGCGCATATGGCCACGGTCGACGTGTCAGCGCTGAGAGCCCGGTTCGGCTTGTCGCGGAGCGCGCTCTACCAGCTATTTACCGATGCCGGCGGCGTCTACGCCTACATCCGCCAGCGCCGCCTCGCTCGCGCCCTGCGCGAACTCACCGAGCCGGGTCTCGGCCGTCGGCCGAAGCTCGCACGCCTCGCCCACGAGTGCTTTTCCGTTCCACAGGTGTTCAGCCGGGCCTTCCAGCGGCAGTTCGGCATCTCACCGATGCAGGTCGAGCGGCGGCGGGTGCCGATCACGGCCGGATCGTCCGAGCCTGCCTTACTCGCCTGGTTGCGCGACCTGTAGGGGCGACTGCGACGGACTCGTCACGATGGCAGGGAACGCGGAGCCAAGACCGACAGGGGCGCCTACCCGATCGATTTGGCCGCTTTCAGGCTGTCGGCGGGGCAGCGGCCTGCGGCTGGGTTGAGTGGCTTCCTGCCCGTCCGCTTACGGTCGGCAATGCATGGAAGCGGACCTCGTCGACATGCGCGCTCTTGATCAGTTCGGCAGGAGGCCTGCGTCCTGATAGCTCCGGACCAAAGAGTCGAACAGGTTTACATCTGAACGGCTTCGAGCAATGATCTGAGCTCCGGCTATAGCAGCATAGATCGCACGGGCTCTCGTCTCGCTGTCCTTCGGCTTCGCGAGCTTTGCAGCAACTAGCTGCTCGCGTAGCCAAGCGGTGTTCACGTCGGCGAAAGCCTGTACCTCCTTCAAAACCTGCTCAGGCAACACGTCATATTCCGTCGCCATGAAGCTGCTGAGGCACATGCGATTGTTGCGCTCTAGAGATAGGCGGAAAATGCTAGGGTATCGCCGCAACGCTTCCATCGGGCTGTGCGCATTCGTCGAGATAGCTTCAAGATCGCGGGCGATGTCCTCCCAATAGCGGCGCGCGACCGCCTCGCCGAGGATCGCCTTGTTGGCGAAGTAGTAGTTGATGCTTGCGGCCTTGATGCCGACCGCCTCCGCCAGATCGCGAAAGTTGATGCCGCCATAGCCATAGGCCATCGCCGCTTCCCTTGCGGCCACGAGGATCGCCTCGCGCACATCCCTCTTCAACGTCGCTGCCATTTTCCAACCTCCATCTGTCATATGGCAGACAGGGGATGACAGCGCAAGATCGAGGTTCTAGCTCTCTATCTGTCATCTGACAGACAGGCGCAATCCTCAGGAAAGCGAGACGACGATGTCCGACAAGCTTAAGCTCTTCACCTCTCCCTCGGCCTTCCCGAACCCGCAGCGGCTGCGGATCTTCATGCACGAGAAGGGCATCGCCGATCGCTTCGACGAGACGATCTACGACATGTCGCCGGTGGGCGAGCAGCGGGGTTGGAGGCCCTGAAGATGAACGCCTGGGGCGAGACGCCGACCCTTGCGCTCGCCGATGGTTCGTACCTCAGCGAGACCTCCGCCATCGCCCGCTATCTCGACGACACGTTCGAGGGCCGCAAGATCATGGGGGCGACGGCGCACGAGCGCGGTCTCGATCAGATGTGGGACAACCGGGTTTGGGTGCACATCCTCTACCCTATCGTCACCGCCTTCCACGTCCTGCACCAGGGATTGGGCCCGAAGCTCGAACTGACCAGCAACCCGGCTTGGGGCGAGCATTCTCGTAAGGTGGCACTGGCGCATGCCGCTCTCGTAGACCGACATCTCGCGGATGGCCGCGCTTGGCTGCTGGGTGGCGATCAGCCGACGTTCTCCGACATCACGTTGGCGACGGCGATTGCGTTCTCCAAGTTCCCCGTCAACGCCACCCCGCTCGATGAGCGGTTCGAGCATCTCGATGCCTTCTGGCGGCGCTGGCAGGGGCGACCGGCCTTCATCGCCGCATATGCTGACCGTAGCAGCGGTGTGCCGGAGATCGACAATCGCACATGAGCGTTCGGCGGTCGGGCTGGCAACCGCCCGACCGCAATGCTGCTTTGAGCTACTTTGAGTGGCGTTCTACGATGGCTGCTTTTGGGATGCGACAGCGAAGGTCCCTACGACCGGCTTGGGTCGGATGCGGAATGACCGGACTGGGTCGCATCCGGAATGGCTGCTCGGGGTGGATTTCCGCTGGTCCGCTTTGAGGCCGCATTACATGGAAACGGACATGGTCCGCCCCGCTCACGACCCTCAGCGGACGCGGGCGGTTGACGGGGTAGCCGCGCTGATGCTTTTCTCAGAGCGGGCTGATGCAGCCTGCCGCTCGCACCCCTCGGGGGTACGGTGAACGCATCAACGCACGCGACCACGATCCCGCACCAAGGATCGGCCGGTCGGCAAGGCGAGCACCGACATCGCGGTCGATCCGGTCCGAGGATCACCATGCCCACCATCGACGAAGCCAAGTCCATGGCCCGCGCCATGGAAGTCGCCCTGCGCGCCAAGAACCTCACCATCACCCACGGCGAGTGCCTCGACATCGTGGCCCGTCAGTTCGGCCTCAAGGACTGGAACGTCCTCGCCGCCCAGACCAAGCGCTCCGATGCCGCCGCACGCCGCCGCATCGCCTCCCTGAAGGGCTGGGCGCTGCTAGCCGAGCATCCTGACGCCTACGATCACAGGTCGGACAACGACACGACAGCGCCCGGCGGTGCTGCTGCTCTCATCCGGCACGATCTCGTGCTCGGGCCGCGGCGCTACCCCGATCCCGCGCGCGCGTTCGGCTGCTACGTGCAGACTGTGTCGGCGGTGCCGTTTCACGGTCGGCGGGTGGCCATAGGCGTGAAGCTGCGCTGTCAGGATGTGACCCACGGGGCGACGCTGTGGGCCCGGGTGGACGCGATGCCGGGGCACACTCTCGCGTTCGACAATCTGAAAGATGTCCCGGAGGGGTGGCTGTTCGGCAGCATGCCGTGGGTCGAGCGCCGGGTTGTGGTGGACGTTCCGGCCGATGCGATCTCCCTGCACTTCGGCTTCTTCCTCAAAGGTCGGGGGGCCCTCTGGGCGGCAGACTTCCGTGTGGAGGAGGCCGCCGCAGCGGTGCTGACGACACCGTCCGTTCCACCATCGGCGCGTCCGCACGAGTGGATCACGCCAACGAACCTGACGTTCTCGGAGGTGATCGACTTATCGGCTGCGTGACCCGCGACCCACAGCCGGTTCGCATGGGCGGACGTCGAGTCCTGCGAACCGGATCGGCCAAGGTCAGCTTTCAACCCCGAACCGAAGTTGCCGGATGGCGCACGAGCGGCCGCTTTGGAGGAACGTCTGTTGCGCTCCCTACGGCCGGGTTGGGTCGGTAGCGGGTCGGCCGCTCAGGGTGGTTTCCTGCCCGTCCGCTTCGGGGCGGCGGATGCATCAAGCGGACATTGCCGCGGAGCCGCTCACGACCCAACGCAGTCGTTCACGAGCGGCCGTGCGATTCCCGAAAGCCGACGTATGTTCCGCCGCTACGCTGGCAGCGATGCGCCCATCCCGGGCCGCCGTCGATGCGGCCCGAAGGCTGACGTCCGTGATCACCAGATCAGCGCGAACATCCGACTGCAGAACCTTCAGGCCGGTCGTCCCGTCCGCAGCCTTCGTGGCGATTTGCTCGAGTTCTCTCAGCACCTCAATGACCGGTATGCACTTGGCTCGCTCGGCGGTTCACCCGAGCTACAGTGCTGCGCAGGAGCGTCGCGACTAAACCCCCAATCGGTACCGTTACTTACTTGGCAAGCCGTTCGGTTTAGAGATTACTTGGTTTAGCCTGAGGCCGCTATAATTTAGACGGTGTTATAATAACCGACAGTACGGCGAGACAACACGGAGCGCAACAAAGATGAATACATAGACTATAATCGGCCTCATTCCAATCCATCGGCCAAATTAACTCACGATGTTTGGCCTTCATCGCGATTTTAGGAGGCCTCATCCAGATGGAACATTAAGAAATGGTCGCTATGGTGGCAGAGCATAGGTGCGTTTCACGATGCTTTCTTCTCTGCGAGCCAAGGTGCGCGGCCAATTGGGCGACGGGCTCCGGTCCATAGGACAGTCGCTGGGCTGGCGGTCCGGCGCACCGATCGTGCTTTCCGCATGCCTAGTCTCTGCAACGGTGACGGTCGGGACAGCCGCCCTTGTCTGGCAGGCACGAGATCGGGCCGAGACTGAGGCTGGCTACCAACTGCGAGGCCTCGCCCTGGTTATGGGCGATCAGGTCGACCGCTGGTTCCAATCAGTTCAACTTTTACAGCTCGTTGTCCGGCAGGCCGAGACTGCTCAGATGGACTCGGTTAGCGCAGTAAAAGAGCGCGGCTCGACCGAAATGTGGCACCTAAAGCTGAAGGAGTGGTCCAGCTTTTTTCCCGACATTGCAGTGCTTTTTATTATCGATAGCGAAGGGAATGTTGTCAATAACTCGGCGAAGTGGCCCTTCAAACCGATGAGTCTCACGGAGCGAGACTATTTTTCCGAGATGAAACGTCGTAACGATGTGCCGTATTATGTTGGAAGACCCGTTATCGACAAGATTACTGGCAAGTGGATGGTATTTATATCCCGGCGACTGGTGAGTGCCACCGGAGATTTTATTGGTTGCGTTACCGTCGGCGTTACGATCTCTAATTTGGAAGCCTTCTATCAGGACGTGAAGATTGACGATCGGATGGCAATCGCCCTCTTCAGGCGAGATGGCGTCCTTCTGGCCAGATACCCTCAACATGAATCAGCGCTCGGCGTTGTGAACGCTTCAAGCGAAGAGGTATTTAGGAGATTTGCGACATCAAGCCTAGTAACTTTAAGAATGAAAAGCTTGATCGACGGAGAGGATCGCTACATCACGGCCAAAATCTCTAGCAAATTCCCTCTGGTCGTGTCGGTGAGTCGATCCAGCGAAGCCGTTCTGGCGCCATGGAAGCATGAAGCCACTCAGATGATTGCTGTTGCAGCCGTCATGGATCTATGTGTGGCAATTGCGACCGCTTTCAGCCTGCGGCGCATTCGCGCGCGCGACCGGCTTGCCAATGCCGAAAGCTATCTGGCTCGCCACGACGCCCTCACAGGGTTGGCAAATCGGCTGAGCTTCAATGAGTTCATGACCCGTCAGATCGCGAGATTTGAAATAGATGGAGGAGACGCTA
>Ga0316227_1004621_pt1 | contig 10210 bp, 16 predicted proteins | sample TBH18019metaG_FD_206012 | JGI IMG/M metagenome (GOLD analysis project Ga0316227, IMG submission 206012) | Freshwater microbial communities from Trout Bog Lake, Wisconsin, USA - TBH18019 | ecosystem: Environmental > Aquatic > Freshwater > Lake > Hypolimnion/Profundal zone | place: USA: Wisconsin... | reverse complement strand
TGGACTCGCTGATCTCGTAGGTGTGGATCTTCGCCCCGGTCTCAGCGAACGCGAGGGTGCTGCTGCCAGTGCCAGAGCCGACCTCAACCAGAGAAGCACCATCTAAAGGGAAAAACTGATTAACCCAAGGCACCAGATAATCTCGGAACGCCAGGTACCTCAGTTCCACATGGTGCCGAATATCCTCATCTGATACCTGTGGCCAGCCTTTAAAGTAGGTGCCGAGTAGAACCTGACGAAATTCGGCTCTAAAACTGTCGGTTAATACGAAAGACATCCAGCGCGCCTCAGCTCTATCTATCTCAGTCTGCTTTTATACGAAAACGGACATTCGACAGGATAGAGGATTACGGCTGGCGTGCAATGCGATAGACAATGAGGCACGCTTCGGATTAGAACGTTGATTTAAAAAAGGTTTTTGCTCTCCCTCGTTGGCAAAGGCCACATACGAGACGCCTCGCTTAGATTGTTACTGCCACCGAAGCGAACTAGATCGGCGCTTCCGACGGGCTCATGTCTCTGCCGGTTGCTCATGGTTAAGTGCGCTACGCCGCACTGCCCCATGGCCAGCTTCTGCGCCGCCGGCCCGGCCAGGTAGGGCACCTCTGTCTCAGGAAGCGAACCAACCGCACTTTCGAGCATCTCGCTCATGAAAGGAACGGCAAGGAGCCGCCGCAATTGCCTGCCAAAATCGAAGACGTTAGAAGCTATGCTAGCAATCGGATCGGCATGGTCACAGCTTCAGTCCAATTTCATTCAACGATATATTTTGCGAATTTTCCACAGATATGGCTCCTGAATTGTTGTTGATCTAAATCGTTATTCTTTACGTCTTACGCCTGCTTGTCACCGACATAGGCGGATATCGTAGAGCCTTGTCTGGTATGGCATAGATGCTTGAAACGAAGACGGCCTCGCGTACCATGGATCCCAGGCGTTGGACACTGCCGCAGCAGGGACCCGAGCCGCTTGCAGCCAGTGACGGTTGGCGCGTCCGCTTAGTGGATTTGCTGGCATCCAGCAACAAGCCGGCTGCGCAAGTGAGCCTTTCTCACGGGCCCGTCACCTTCAGCCGCGAAGTGGTCGAAGGCCACGCCTCCGAGGACCGGTCGAGGCGGTTCGACATCGCAGTGCCAGCCGTCGGCTACAAAAACCATGTTGGCATCGACCGCCGCCACGGGCTGATCCGCACCTAAATGGCGACCAACGCGGCTCGACACGATGGGGCGCCGCTGCCGGGTCTGGTGTCGGAGTCTAGCACCGCCGGTGACGTCTCGGCCGACATCACCTACCGCTTGAAGCAGAACGAGGCGCGCCTGGTCGGCAACGGCTTCCGCTCCCGCATTCATTGCAAGTTGCCGCCCGGTAGGCCGATGGCGAGGAACGTCGCCCGCACCAACGGTCGGAAGTCGAAGGTCCGCTCCACTGTCGGTCACGTTTTTGCCCGTTAGAAGAGGCCGATGGCGCTCGTCGTGCGCACCATCGGCTTGGCCCGAGCCGCCGTGAAGATCTGGCTAGTCAACCTCGTCGACAACATGAACCGGGTGGTCTGGCTCGATGGCTCCCAAACGGGGACGGTCTGAGGACCATGAGCGAGGGGATTCGGCCCGGATCTGGCTGGCTATGTGAGTCGCCTCAGATCTACAATACGCCGAGACTTCGAGCGCACCCTTCCAGAACCAGCTGTCAAACCGGTGTTTAGAGGTGTCCGGGCTTGTGCAATAGCGGGCTGCCCGCATTTCGCTTTTAAGTTGCCTACGAAGGACGGCGTTGCTAAGCGAGTCTCTGAACAGCCCACCACAGAACCGATGATATTGGTTCCGCAATTGTAATTAAGTCTGAATAATAGGAGTTTAGTTTGAACCGATCAGAGCACACAAAGCTCCACCTTGGGTGCGGTGATAGACGGCGAGATGGCTTCATAAATATTGACATCAGGGAGACGCCAGCGACGGATATGGTGACTGAGGCTTGGAATCTGAGTGGCTTTCAGGACGAGACAGTCGACGAAATATATACTCGCCATATGATCGAGCATTTGCATCCGAAGGACGCCCAGCTGGCAATGGTAGAGTGGCGCAGAGTTTTAAAACCCCGGGGTCTACTTCATATCGTCTGCCCAGATCTTGAATTTCATTGCAAGCAGTATCTTGGTATTATTAATAGTAATTTTCCCGATCAGAGAGAGCATACATTAGCTAGCATCTATGGGTGGAGGTCGGGGGCATTTGGCGGAGAAGAATTTGACCTGCATAGATGGGGATACGATCTAGAGGAAATTTCTAATCTGATGGGCCGATTGGGGTTTGCGCTTATCGAGCGGGTGCGTAAGGGCGAGGATTCCGAGCCGTGGCATCTGAATGTAAAAGCTCTGAAGATATAAGAATGTTTTTGTCCGAAGCGTCATAGGCATACCATCTATTTTGAAAGCGAGTTTCCGCGCTCGGGATCATCCTCAGTTGCGTGCTACTTCTTCGCGGCGTTTGGCAAGTCCAGATGGGCGATGGCCGTGTCATGGGCCTGAGCAGCGCGTATGTGCCTGGGTGCCTGACCAATCTGCAGTGATGCCAGGAACGCACATCGTTAAGCGCCGGCAGGTAGCTCTTTCACTTGTCGGCCATGCCACGGATCCGCGCTCGATCGCGTTGGTTGGGCCCCCGGCGATCAACTCCGCCGCGTCTTTGCCCTCGGCCAGTGAGACGCGGTTCGTCTGATTCGCCGCTCGCGCTCGGCCGCGGTGAAGATGTTGGCAGCCACCCTGTCGCCGGCATGCATGACCTTCGCCGATTCCTCGAGCTGCACGTTCCGACGCGGGAGAGAGGCCGAAGGGATTGCGGGTTTACTCCGCAATCGTTAGCCCGCCGCTTACAGCATCCGGTTGGGAACCTCTGTATGGCGATCAACATCGTCAGCGTCCGACACGTTAGCGATGACCCGCGCTGGATACAGGGAGGATCTGGTATCTAGCCTTGTATCAAATTACGACACCAGCTGACGAAGATGGCTCCATGCCTTGCCAGACGCTATTTCATCAAGGTTCCATTGGTGAGAGGCGAGGCGAGCTAACCAATCTGTCCGATCTGGCGTAGCTGGAGTGGCCAAGTCAGTTATATCATGTGATGACACGGACCACGAAAAGTTCTTCTGATTCAGTGTAACACTGGGTACCCCGGCGAGCACGGCGTCTATTGACGAGCCACTCGTGAAGGAAATCCATCGCCACGCACGTGCCAAATCTTCATTTAGCGGCGCATCAGATATTTCGACGTTATCGCCGACATCGTAGTTCGCCGGGCGATCGTTATATGACAGAGGATGTCGCCTAATAACAATATCTTTGTCGTATTTACGATTAACAAAATTGGCGACATCTGACGCCCATTCATCAATATCAACTCCGTCTAGCGAGTAATCGCCTCGCAACTGAGAAGCAATGACAATAGCGTTTCCGTCCGGTTTCCACGGCTTCACCTCTAATCCTAGCTCGTTGAGTCTTTCACGACCTGTGGCAAAATCGACAAAACGACCGCCACCATGCACATGATCGAACCCAAACCGATAATACCACTCCTCGGTATTGCGGAATAGCGGCATTTCTATAATCAGTAGGTTTCTAGGATGTAAGTTCCTTATAAATCTGCTTGCCCTTGTCGAAGGCGCGGCTCCCAACCGCGGAGAATACATCACGACGGCCACATCACATTTTTCGTAACATTGATTGGAAATTCGCGCGGCATCTCCGCAGCTTAGAAATCCAGGGAGCATCATCTGAAGGCTGTCTATTTCATGCTGCGTTCGGCATGTCTTTTTGAACAAGACAATATTCAATGGTGGTCTATTCATCTTGGTCGGCCCATATTGGCGCAAATAACTGTGTTAGCGTGGGCGCGTTCGGTTGCTCAGGATCGTTTAAGTTCAACCGGGCGGCGTTCTAACACGACCAAGGCTTCAAGTCACGGTTTCGTGATGGATATGAGTGGTTTCTTGGTACCCTTTTGGACAAATCCGGGTCACTCTTGGGGGCCGTCGATCTGGAAGTTCGTAGCCAGACCCAAGGCCGCCTGATCCGGCGGCCAGGGCCAAACCGGCTCTGTCCAAGGATCCGGTGTCGAGTCCGGGAAGGTGCGACGCCAAACAGAGGTCACCATTGGGCGCCCTCGCGGATCCCGAGCGCTGCAAGCAGCCTGCGACCGCCTGTTCCGCCGGTGCGGGCTTTTCCGCGCTGGAGCGTTCCGTCGCTTGGGAGAATGTCCAAATGCCGCGAGACCTGACGTGCATTAGAACGGTCGGCTTCGTCCGCTGAGTGCTCCTCCCAACCAATCCGCTATCGATCTGCGCCGCTGCCGTAGCGGTAGCGCGGGTTTCCGGAATCGGCTTGCTACCACGCCTTCTTCTGCAGCATCTAAATCATCAAGATCGTCGAAGTACTCAACCCGTTTCAACATCTCGCGCGCAACCTGCTTCGGGTCAGGAACGCGCCAGGCAACGCCAAAGCCCTCGACTTCCGAATAGGTTGTTTTAAATGCACAGTAATACTTCGATCGCGTCTCGTTAAAGTGATCAAATAGAAGGTAATTTGCATTAATCTGTGGGCTCCAATTTAGCCCAATAACGCGTCTGCCCGGAGCGGCGAATGCAGAGGTGTGAAAAGCAGAGGTTGAAGGACCGATGATATATTTGTGGGCTGACAAAAGACGGACCTGTTCTGCAAATGTAAGCTCTTCTGGATATGCAATCTCTACACCTAGCCGATCGAGCTCTGCCTCGACTTGCCTCTCATTAACGAGCTGGGATATACCAGAGCGCAATTTGGTTTTGGAAAGATATAGAGGCTGTTTCGCCGTGTCGACCTTATCGTTCGCCCAATATTTTCTACCAATATGGCTACACAGGTCGCCGAAAGTTGAATGAACATAGCTGCGTTCGCGGAATGAAGATTCCGCGAACATGACATTCGCAATCCGGACGGGACGATCAAATGAAATTACATCTTCCGGTCGAACACCTAGGCCCGCCAGAACCTCGTAAAGAGCATCGTGCTCTGACCCTTCGGGTCGGCTTTTGAGCCGATGACATAATATCTTTGGTCGCTCGCCATCCGCCATTAAGATCGGCCAAAAATGGGAGAGCGTGTCGATTAGGAAATGGCCGTAATGTAATACGAACAAGCCAACGTAGAGATACACACCGCTTGGTGCCTGCTCGCATTTATCAAAAGTGCCGTCGAACAAAGTTTCTGGTATGCCGCGGCCGGTATAATATACTCGCTCGCCTTCGAAAAACAGGCCCCATGTGCCGGAGTCATCTTCAGGTAGGTAGATGGCGTCTTTTACGAAGCCTACCTCTGGAAGTTCATTGCGTATTGCGTGATCGCCCCAAACGGAGCGGCAGCGTCTAAGTCTTGGCGCGGCCATGAAATTTGAAGTACCGAGTGCTGCAAGATGTTAATGGGATAGCCTGCCTGCATCTTAGCTGGGTCGCTGCCGATGGCAGAAGTGCTGGCTTGCCACACCCCGCTTTCGAGTTGACCGTGCCGAGATCAAGGCTGTTCCGTCCACTTCCGACCCGTGGGCGGATCGGGACTGGCCCGAGCGGACGGTTAGCGGACCGGCAACCATTCGGCCGTATCCCGCCGGCATGTCCAACATCCCGTCCGCCGTCGCTTCCTGGCGCGACCAGATCGAGCGCCTGTCCGAGCACGCTTCGCCTTGCCGGTACCTGTCCCCGGCCAAGTGGGCAGCGATCCGTGCGAACGCGCTGACCTTCATCGACGAGTACGGCGCCGAGGCTCACCAGCTCGGCTGGACGGCGCCGCAGCTCTTCGGCGTCCACCTGGAACACGGCTTCCTGCGCGTCGAATATGCCGGTGCCCTGATGGTCAACGACAGCCGGGTCACCGGCGTCGAGCCCGACCGGATCGTGTTCGACCGCTTTTCCGGCTATCGGACCAAGCCGGGTCAGACGTGGGGGCCGCCGGTCTGGGAATTCGCGGCCAAGGGGCGCTGACCTGCCGCTTCACCGCCGAAGCTCACCATGTCCTGATATCTCGACGGTCGTCCCATCCAGGGCCTGCTTGCCGCTCGACGAGCCCCCGCGAGACGAGCGCGCTCCAGACTAGCGTCCGGACCCATAACGGTGGCGCAGCCGGCGGGGGTGTGATTCACGGCTCCTACGGGAGGGGCCGATGGACCATTTCTGGCTGACGGACGAGCAGTTTGCGAAGATCGCACCGCTTCTGCCGAACGACACACGGGGCAAGGAGCGCGTGGACGACCGGCGCGTCATCAGCGGCATCGTTCACGTGCTGAAATCTGGAGGGCGCTGGACGGACGCGCCGCGCGAGATCTACGGGCCGAAGAAGACCCTCTACAATCGCTTCGTGCGCTGGGCGGCCAAGGGGGTCTGGGTCGAGTTGTTCGAGACCCTGGCGCGAGCCGGTGGGCCGCCCTCTCAGGTGCTGATCGACTCCACCGCCGTGAAGGCTCACCGCTGCGCTGCGGGGGGCAAGGGGGGGAGCAGAGCCAAGCCATCGGTCGCTCGCGGGGCGGGCGCACGACCAAGATCCACGCGCTCACCGACCGCTTTTGCCGCCCGCTCGCCTTCCTGTTGACCGGCGGGCAGGCTGCCGACTGCACGGCCGGCGCGCTGCTGCTCGAACGCCTGCCGACCTGCCGCATCGTGCTGGCGGACAAGGGCTACGACAGCGATGCCATTCGGCGGCAGATCGAGGCAGCCGGGGCCGCGCCTAATATTCCGCCAAAGGTCAACCGCCGCTGGAAGCCGTGCTTCTCACCCGTGCTCTACCGGGGGCGCAACGCCATCGAGCGCATGTTCGGCCGTCTCAAGGACTTCCGCCGCATCGCCACCCGCTACGACCGTCTGGCGACCCACTATCTCGCCGCCGTCTGCCTCGCAGCCACCATCAGCTACTGGTTATGAGTCCGGACGGTAGCGTGACCGCCGTCGTAATGACGGGGGCAGATAGCACCGTAACCAGCTTGAAGGTCATGCCCATGCCACTGGCGAACGATAGAAGATCTTTTCAGACTCGCCGATAATTTCGACGATCCAAGTCTTCGTAGTGCTGCAATTTTCCGCCGCAGTTCTACGGCAAGCATTCGCCATTCTATCAGCCGTTTGCATTGCCTCCGAGAAGACGCAAGTTTCCATTGGCGTCGGAGAGCGCCACACGGTCAGATCGAGTGATCTTATTTGAAGGCGGAACATAGCAATGCTGCGTCGTTTATAAATCTGTCGTCGTTGAGCCTATGCCGATTTTAGGCCGCCCTTGCAGTATCTCTGGCGCCACACAGTCAGCGATTGACTATTCCAGCCGCTGTTTGGGACACTAGGTCAAATTTTTTGGACGCAGAGGCAACAACATGTGCTGCGCTGCGCTGAGGGAGCGTCGTTCGCAGCATCTTCGCAACGACGCACTTGATCATAAGCAAATATCAATACGAGGACTGCACCAAGCGAATAAATGCGGACGTGAGTGTTCCGGCAGTCAGTGCCGCGCCAAGCAGAACGAGTGCCCAGGCCTTATCAAACTTAAACGGCGTCATCGTCGTCCTCCGCATAGATGCAACTCTAGAGCGGCAGCGTTTAACGCGAGGCGCAACCTCATAGCTAAAATCTTACCCAAGCGTCATGTCAGGTTGATCGCGGCAGCATACGGTGCGCGTGAGCTAGCCGCGCCTTGCAACCGATTTCGCTTCCAAAGCGAAGGTCGCGGTCTTCTGGCTACCGCGCGAAGGTCAGTTGGGCCTGTGAGCAGCCGGCCTGACAGTTCGCGGCCAAGGAGCGCGGCTGATCCCGCCTGTGACCTACGAGGATGTCGGGGGCAACCGCGGTCTTAGCCGGCGCAGGTTGTTGCGTCGGCCAAGCCATTAACGCGGCAGGCCTTTTCGCAGCGCATCATGGCGGTATGTCCACTCGCATACCGAGCCAGCGATGCACTTCGAGATCCGATCCACCGGCCGCCATCTCTGGACCTGGGTGCTGCTCGACGCGACGCACATGACGGTGACGGAATCGGACCGGACCTTCCCGTCCGAGGCCCAGGCATCGGCGGCGGCGCTGGCCTTCTCGAAGCTCGTCACCCGAGCCGGCAAGTCGCTGACCGCGCCGATGTCGGGCAGCCTGCTCTGATCCGAGCGCAATTTCCGCGCAAGCCTATGGCGTGACAGCCGAAATCGGACACCATTCACATTCGTCCACCGGTCGCGGAGATCGTCGGCGCCGATGCCCTGAAAGAAACTTCCGCCTCAGGCTTGTTCCGTATTCGTTCGCGAGCGGAGGGCCACCAGAATGGGGCGCCTGGGCAATGTGGGGCCCGGTCGGGTGTACGTCGACTGCGCCACCTGCAAGCGCTCAGGGCGCTACACCGTTGCCAGCCTGCTCGATCGCTACGGGGCCGATATCTCGACGATCGACCTGCTCCGGCATCTGACCGCCTCGTGCCGCTACTAGCGCCCGCCCGGAGCGCCGGCCGCGCGGAAATACGCGCACCTCTGCCTCGCCGCGATCACGCTGCCATCGTACCGGCAGACCAACGCTCCGGTGCCGCCCGGTATCCCCTACACGATCGAGGTTTGGGACCGGATCGGCGGCAAGCTCGAGCTGCACCTCGCGACCATCTATCCACTGGCCGTGGCGATCGCGGCGTTTGAGGCGGCCTGCCTGGAATGGCCAACAAATGAGGTCACCCTTCGGGATCGGGCTCGAGTTGTGCGGAAGCGGGAACTGCCACCGCGCAGCGCCACCGGGCCCGGGTCCGGCGGATGACGCTGTACGCCATGCCCTCGGCATCTTGATTCTCCAGAGCTCGAATCGCTTGCACTGCACGCTCCCGTCCGGCATCCCGCCGCACTCGGCAATCTCAGTGGCAGTCGATGGCTCGGACGTGAGAGCTGCCAGCAGGCGTGTGTGGATGTCCTAACGTGGTCGAGCGCCGCGGGGCGATGGGGCCTTCGGCATGGGCCGGGCTACCGCGCTCGCCATCCCTGTCGATCCGCCCCCGACTCTCCACCAGCCGGATCACCTCGGCGTCGGTCATCGAAAAGGCCCCAACGAGTCGGAAGTCGAAGTCGTCGCCCATCGGCTCGATCGTCACGCCGTCGGCGTGTAGGGCCGCGACTGCTTTCAGAACCTGGTTGGATTCGTCGTCCACCGCACTACGCCGACGCCACGATCATTCGTTGGCGGGCGGCATCGAGGCGCTCGTAATCGCACTGGTCCGGCATATCGGCGGCAATCTGCTCGACGATTTTGCGCGCAGTCGCCTCGTCGAGGCCGAGCCCCCCGCGAGTCCATCCAGGCGTCGCATCATGCGCTGGATCGCGATCGCGCGGTTCGTGTCCTCAACCATGCGCTTTCGATGATGCGGACGCGGTACCAGCATCGGCTGTGAGGACTGCCAAGACGCGTGAGGTGTGCTGATCACCGCCCAGCCCGCGCTCAAGTTTGCTAATTGAGCCCTGCGCGATGCCGACCTTCCGGGCAAGTTCATCCTGCGACAGCCCTAGTTCGCGGCGCCTGTTGCGAATGAGCAAGCCAATGGGCGACGACGAGATGAAGGATCGAGCAGATCCGCTCACCGCCTATTTCTCCACTGGATACGCGAGCAGGATCGCGGTCCGGACCGCGTGCTGCTTCTGTCCCTGAGTCGCATGAACGTCCTTCAGCACCAGCGACGCGAACGTGCTGGCCTGGATCGCGGCGTTGAGGTCAAGCGCGTAGCCATCCGTTAGTGGGTATGCCTCGGTCGCCAGGTCCGCGACCACCGCGTCGACCGCGGCGTCAATCTCCTGGTCGGAGATCTCGGCGGCTTTACGTAACTCCGTAACCGTCCGGGCGTCCTTGGCCATCACAACCCGTCTGATGGTGGGGTGAATGGTGGGGTAGAGGCGCGAGCCTCAGAAATTCATCAATGAAATCAGAGTAGATTGGCGGAGGGAGCGGGATTCGAACCCGCGATACCGTTTCCGGTATACACACTTTCCAGGCGTGCGCCTTCAACCACTCGGCCACCCCTCCGTCCGCGAACCGGGCACCCGGGCGCGCCCGCGGCGCGCCGGGCGCGGCCAGGGCCGCGCGGTGCCGTGCTGTTAGCCGGGTGCGCCGCCGGGCGCAAGGCATCAGAGCCGGGCAGTATGAAAACCGCCCGGCCCGAGTCCCTCAACCCTCCGCGTTGAGGTGGAAGCGGACG
>Ga0316227_1004559_pt1 | contig 10306 bp, 5 predicted proteins | sample TBH18019metaG_FD_206012 | JGI IMG/M metagenome (GOLD analysis project Ga0316227, IMG submission 206012) | Freshwater microbial communities from Trout Bog Lake, Wisconsin, USA - TBH18019 | ecosystem: Environmental > Aquatic > Freshwater > Lake > Hypolimnion/Profundal zone | place: USA: Wisconsin... | reverse complement strand
TCGGCCGACCTGCGCACGCTGGCCAGCTGGTTTGCTGCCTGCGACAGCGAAGCCCAGGGCCACCGCCTGGCGCGCGCCGCCTTTGCCCTGCAACCGGCGCGGCATTTCTCGCTCAATGTGCAGGCCGACGAAGATATACCGGCCAGCACACCCTGGGCCGATGCGCCGCCGCTGCAGATCAATCCGCGCCTGCGCGAATATGGCGAGGCCGCACCGCGCGGCCCGCTGGCCCGCGTGCGCGACCGCAGTGCCGAGCGCGCCCTCATGGCCCAGGCCCTGAACGAAGAATCAGCCCAGGTGGAGGCCGCACGCCAGCGCCTGGCCACGGGCTTGCCGATGCGGCTGTCCGAACTAGGTGAACTCGACAGCCATGCCTTTGGCCTGTTTTTAAACCTGCTGAGCGAGGCCCTGGCCGAGCAGGCCAACCCCGATCAGGCCGTGGAGCGCCAGACCGGCGACGGCCTGTTGAGCATCCGCATGGAGCCGCTGGACGCGGGTTCCATGGCCCACATCCACACGCCGTCCGGCACTTTTTCCGGTCGAGACCATCTGCTGACCATTTTGCTCACGCAGGAGCCGACATGAGCGTAGCTCCGCATCGCTCCAAGCAAGCGCAAACCGCAGCGCACCGCGTGGAGGTATTTCTGTGAGCACGCGCGGCTCCCCCCGACAGGACAGCCAGCGCTTGGGCGAGTTGCAAAAGGCCCAGGCACAGGACGAATTCCGCCGCGCCCTGCGCGCCCTGCTGATGCGTCCGCTGATGAGCGCCACGCATGAAGATTTCCAGCCCGTGCGCCGCCAGGCCGAACGCCTGCGCGACTGGTTTGCGCGCGAGGCCGGTTGGCCCCTGCATGTGGAGCGTGATGGCGCCCGCCTGTTCAAGCGCCCGGCCGATCTGACAGATGACACGCGCGGCCTGGCCGACTATGACCGGCGCCGCTATGTGCTGCTGTGCCTGGCCTGCGCCGTGCTGGAGCGTGCCGATGCGCAAATCACCCTGCAACTGCTGGGCGAGCGCCTGATGCAGCTGGCGGCCGACCCGGCACTGGAATCGCGCGGCTTTGCCTTCACCCTGCGCAGCGCGGCCGAGCGGCGCGAGCTGGTCTGCGTCTGCCGCACGCTGCTGGAATACGGCGTATTGCAGCGCGTGGCAGGCGATGAAGAGCACTTTATCCACGACAACGGCGGCGCGCAGTCGGATGCGCTGTACGACGTGCAGCGCCGCATGCTGGCCGGCATGCTGGCGGCGGTGCGCGGCCCCTCCACCTGGCCAGCGGAACAAGCGCCGGTCAGTTTTGAAGAACGCTTGCATGCCCTGGTGGCCGAGCAGGAGGCCGATGGCGAACAGGGTCGGCGCGACGCCATCCGCCACCACCTGACGCGCCGCCTGCTGGACGACCCGGTGGTCTACAGCGCCACGCTGGATGCCGAGACCCAGGCCTACTTTGCCAACCAGCGCGGCCCCCTGGCCAGCCGGATCTGTGAGGCCACCGGCCTGACGCCCGAGCAGCGTGCCGAAGGCCTGGCCCTGAGCGACGAGAGCGGCCAGCTCACCGATGTCTCCATGCCCGCCGAGGGCACCGATGCCCATGCCACCCTACTGGTGGCCGAACACCTGGCCGGGACCTTGCGCGGCCGTCAAAATCCGGTGCTGACCGACGCCGCAGTGGCCGCCTTTTTGCGCGGCGCGGTGGACCAATATGGCCGTTACTGGCGCAAGTCGGCGCGCGAACCCGGCGCCGAGGTCGAGCTGGCCGACATTGCGCTGAACAAGCTGCACCGGCTGCAACTCATCGCACGAGCCGATGGCGAGATTCGCCCCCTGCCCGCCATCACCCGCTTCGCCATCGGTAGCGCCGAGGTGCAGCCACCTGCTGCGCGCAAGCCAACAAATAAAAAATCGCTGTTTGACCTATGACCGACTCCCTCTTTGATGCTCCGCCTGAAGCGCCAGACACTACCCGCCCGGCACTGCCCGAGCCCCAGCGCGAACGCTGGCAACCGCTGCGCCTGGGCTTGGTGGAGCTGTTCCATTACGACAGCGAGGAGTTCTGGTTCCGCGATGGCCACCTGCTGCTGCGCGGCAACAATGGCACGGGCAAATCCAAGGTGCTGTCGCTGACCCTGCCTTTTTTGTTTGACGCGCAGCTGCGGCCCTCGCGCATAGAGCCCGACGCCGACAACGGCAAGCGCATGTCCTGGAACCTGCTGATGGGCTCGTACCAGCGCCGCATCGGCTACACCTGGATCGAGTTTGGTAGGGTCGATGCAAATGGCACCAAGCATTACCTGACGCTTGGCGCCGGCATGTCGGCGGTGGCCGGCAAGACCGCGGTCGACAGTTGGTTCTTCCTGCTGGAGGGCGCCTCAGACGGTGGCGACCCGCGCATAGGCCAGGACCTGTGGCTGACCAATGACCAAAAAGTGGTGCTGACGCGCGAGCGCCTGCGTGAAGCGGTGGAAGGCCAGGGGCGCGGCCAAGTGTTTGACACCGCCCAGAACTACCGCCGCGCCGTGGACGAGCGCCTGTTCCATCTGGGCAGCAAACGCTATGACGCGCTGATGGACACCCTGATCCAGCTACGCCAGCCGCAGCTGTCCAAGAAGCCGGATGAGAACGGCCTGTCGCATGCGCTGACCGAGGCCCTGCCACCCATGCCGTCCGAGCTGCTGGCCGATGTGGCCGAGGCACTCAACCAGCTGGAAGAAGACCGCAAGCAACTGGAAGAAACCCGCCAGCTGGAGCAGGCCGTCAAGCAGTTTGAGCAGCGCTACCGCAGCTATGCCGGCACACTGACGCGGCGCCAGGCCAAGGAGTTGCGCCAGGCCCAGACCGCCTTTGACAAGGCCAGCGAGGATCGCAACCTGACCGCGCTTGCCCTGCACCAGAGCCAGGTTGCCGAGGCCGAGGCCATCGCAGCGCTGGAGGGCGCCAAGCGCCTGCTGGCCGCCGCCCGCGAGCGCTTGCAGACTTTGCAAAGCGACCCCGCCAACCAGGACGCCAATCGCCTGAGCCAGGCCGAAAAAGATGCGCGGGATCGCCAGACCGAAGCCGCCGGCTGCGCCCAGCAGCTCGATAACGCCCGCCTGCAACTGGTGCGTGAAGAGGGCTTGAGCCGTCAGTCTACGCAGCGCCTGGACAGCGCCCGACGCGAGCTGGAAAACGCCCGTAGCCAATGCGCCCAGGATGGGGAGGCCGCAGGCTGCAGCGCCGCGCTGGCCGACAACCCCTTGCGCCGCCTGGCCCCTGACCTTCTGGCGGAACTGCCAACCGCGCAACTCAACTCCGCCGCGGCCGCGCTGCAAGAAGCGGGCACTGCCCGCCGCAAAGACATTCGCCACCTGGAGCAGCGCCATACCGCCCTCAGCGCGGCCCAGACCAAACTGCAGCTGCTGCGGGCGGCGCAACAAGAGCGCCAGGCCGAACTGGAAGAAGCTGCCGAGCAGCGCGCCGCCGCCGACCAAAGCGCAGAAGCGGCCGCAGAATCCCTGCTGAATGCTTGGACCAAGCACTGCGCCAGCATGCAGCAATTGCGCGTGGATGCAGAGCCCTTGCTGGAACAACTCACCCACTGGACCGTGGGGCTGGACGGCCCGAATCCGGCGCATGCCACACTGACCCTTGCCTATCAGCAAGCAAGCCAGGGGCACGCGGGCCAGCAGGCCGGGCTGGACGGCCAAGTGAAGCTGCTGCAGGCGGAACGTGCCACGCTGGCCGAAGAACAAACCGGGCTGCTGGCGGGCGTCGACGCCCTGCCACCGGCGCCCGCCACGCGCGGCGCCGAAGTGCGCGAAGGCCGAGTCGGCGCTCCCCTGTGGCAGGTGGTCGACTTCCAGCCCGGTCTGGACGCCCCTCAGCGCGCAGGTCTGGAAGCCGCGCTGGAGGCCAGCGGCCTGCTGGACGCCTGGATCGCCCCGAACGGCAAGTTGACCGATGCCAGCGGCGCGCCGCTATGGGACGCGCAGTGGCAACGGCGACCCAAGGTGCAGGGCAGCAACCTGCTGGGCTGCCTGCAGCCGCTGATCCCGGAGAACAGCAGCCTGTCGCCCACCCTGGTGGCGGCCCTGCTGGCCAGCGTGGCTTGGGCGCCTCAGGACGACCCCAGCGCCGAGTCCTGGCTTGCCAGCGACGGCCGCTACCGACTGGGCAACTTGGCCGGTGCATGGCACAAGCCCGAGGCCGTGTACATCGGCAGCACGGCACGCGCCCTGGCACGCCAGCGCCGGCTGGAAGAAATCGCGCTGCGCCTGCAGGCACTGGAAGGCGAAGACGCCGCCCTGCGGCTGCAGCTGGAGGCCGTGGCGCTGGATCGCAAGCGGGCCGAACAGGAATGGCATAGCGCCCCCGGTGATGATCCGCTGCGCTCTGCCCTGCTGGCAGCCGCCAGCGCCGAGCGCGCGGTGCTGCAGGCACGCACGCGGCTGGACCAGTCCGACGCCCCCTGCCGTGCGGCCGAAGCCGCCCAGCAAACGGCCCGTGCGCTGCTGGAGCAGGACGCCACCGATTTGCACCTGCCACTGGCTGAGGCTGCGCTGCCCGGCGTGGCCGGTGCCGTGGACCAATGGATGCACAGCCAGCAGCAGCTGGTGCAGGCGGCGCGGGAATGGCGCAGCGCCTGGCCCCATCACCTGCAACAGCAGGAGCGTGAAGCAGAGGCGCGCGATGCCCTGGAGCAGCGCGAAGAAGCGATGGTCACGGCCAGCGAACGGGCCGAAACCGCGCAGGCCCGCTACACCGTGTTGCACGAGTCGGTGGGCCTCCAAGTGGAGGCGCTGCGCCAGCAGCTCAGCCAGGCCCAGGGGGCTGTGGAGGCGGCGGACGTCGACGCCCAAAACCTGCAAACCACGGTGGCCCAGGCCGGTGAAGCGCGTGCCGTGGCCAGTACAAGAGCCGACACGGCGGAGAGTTTGCTGGCCGATCGCACAGCCAGCCGAGCCCTGTCCGTGGGGCGACTGCAGCGCTTTGCACAAAGCAGCCTGCTGGCCTCCGCCCTGCCCGACTTTGCCGTGCCGGACAGCGGCCTGGCCTGGACCATAGACCCGGCCCTACATCTGGCGCGCCAGGCAGAACAAAGGCTGGCCCACATTGCCGAGGATGCGGCCAGTTGGGAGCGCATCCAGGGCCAGGTATCGGAAGACCTGGCCGAGCTGCAACGGGGCTTAAGCGCCCTGGGCCACCAAGCCAGCTCGCAGGCCAACGACTGGGGCTTTACCGTCCATATCATTTACCAGAACCGGCCCGAGCGGCCCGACACCCTGGCCACTCATCTGGCCGACGACATCGCCCAGCGCAGCGAACTGCTGACGGCCCGGGAGCGCGAGGTGCTGGAAAACCATTTGCAAGCCGAGATTGCCGCCGTCATCCAGCAGTTGATGCGCGCCGCCGACAAGCAGGTGGTCTCTATCAACGACGAGCTGCACAAACGCCCCACCTCCACCGGCGTGCGCTACCGGTTGCAGTGGCAGCCACTCACCCTGGAGGAAGGCGCGCCCGCCGGGCTGGAAATTGCACGTGAACGCCTGCTGCACACCAGCTCCGACCTCTGGTCTGCCGAAGACCGGCGCGTGGTGGGTGCCATGTTGCAGCAGCAAATCGTCATGGAGCGGGCCCGCGCCGATGCCGACACCAGCACTGCCGGCAGCAGCCTGATTGACCAACTGGCACGCGCCCTGGACTACCGCCGCTGGCACCGTTTCCGGGTGCAGCGCCAGCAGGACGGCCAGTGGCGCAAGCTCTCCGGTCCAGCCTCCAGCGGCGAGCGTGCGCTGGGCCTGACGGTGCCGCTGTTCGCCGCCATCTCCAGCTTTTATGGCCGCGGCGGCAGCCCGCTGGCGCCGAGATTGATGTTGCTGGACGAGGCCTTTGCCGGTATCGACGACACGGCCCGCGCCCATTGCATGGCCCTGATCCGCGAGTTTGACCTGGACTTTGTCATCACCAGCGAACGCGAATGGGCCTGCTATGCCGAGCTACCCGGCGTCTCCATCTGCCAGCTGCAGCGGCGCGAGGGCGTGGATGCGGTGTTTGTCTCACGCTGGACCTGGGATGGCCACGCCAAGCGGCGCGAAGACGACCCGGACCGCCGCTTCCCTGTGCCATGAGTCCGTCGCTCAAGTCCGCAGAGCCCGATGCCCGGCTGTTGCGCCTGCTGGGCGGGGCGGAACTTGCCGCCCTGCGGCTGCGCCTGCGGCGTCACTTTGAATCACGCGCTGGCGATGGGGTGGAGGGCCGCTTGCAGCTCAGCAAACTCAATGCGGTCGAGCATGAGGCCCTGACCCAGCTGATGGGCCGCCCGGCCCGCGCGTCCCGCGCCGAATCTGCAGGCCATACTGCGCGCATCGATGTCCCTGCGCTGGATGCGCTGCTGCAAGGCGCCGGCATTGCCACCTCGCTGCGCGATGCCCTGGAGCAACTCGATGGCCCCATCGTCAATCGGATTGCGGCAAGGAAAGAACTGCAGGCACGCTGGGTTCAGGTCAGCAGCGCCCCGCCAATGAATGGCAGACTTGCAGCCTGGTTGCAAGAGCCGGACTCCCTGGGCCTGCTCAAGCGCCTGGCGCGGCAAGACCCAGAGGCCGCCCTGCCCTTACTGGAACGGGCCAGTGCGGTGTTGCAAAAGCTCCCGGCCCAAGGCCTGACGCGCGCGCAACTGGCTGCCGACACCCTGGGCAACTCCCATGCGCTCGACAACGGCCAGGCCACTGCCACGCTGGTGCTGGCGGTTTTGCAAGCGATCGAGTCGAAGGCAGAAGCCGAGTCTGGCGAAGCCGAATCTGGCGAGGCAAGCCAGCCTGTAGCGGAACGGGCACGCGACATCTGGGCCCGTGCCGGTGTGCTGGTCAATGAGCTGGCGCGCCCTGCCCTCTATCTGAACCTGCCCACTCAGCCCGCCAGCGGTTTCCAGCCCCTGGCTGGCGAGCCTGGCTTTCTGTCGCTGCGTCAATTGCTGCGCATGTCCATTGCCTGGGATGTGGCGGGCCTAATGGTGTATGTGTGCGAGAACCCCAACATCGTTTCCATCGCCGCCGACCGGCTGGGTGCCGCCTGCGCGCCGCTGGTCTGCACCGAGGGCATGCCCGCAGCGGCTCAGCGCGTCTTGCTCCTGCAGCTGGCCCAGGCCGGTGCCAGGCTGCTGTACCACGGGGACTTTGACTGGCCCGGTCTGCACATTGCCAAACAGGTGATGGCGCTCTGTGGCGCACAGCCCTGGCGCTTTGGCCATGCGGACTATACCGCTGCGGTCCGAACAGCGCCGCACACCGAGCGCGATCTATACGAGTCCACGCTGAGCGCGCCATGGGACGCAGAGCTGGCACCCGCCATGCGCCAACAGGGGCTGGCGATTGCCGAAGAGGCGGTGGTGGCTAGCCTATTGCCGGACCTTGGCTACCCCGGACGGTAGGGCTCACCGTTTTGTGTCGTCGCCTCAACTTTTTACCGGTGGCTTGGCCCGGTACTGGCCCTGCATGGCCAGCATCCAGCCCGGATATTCCGGTGGCAGCTTGCTCACAGCTTCCAGCGCCTGCAGGTCCTCGACGCCAAGTTCGAGCGCGCACGCTCCCAAGTTGTCCCTGAGCTGTTCGGGCGTCTTGGCCCCGATGATGACGCTGCTCACCTGCGGCCGCCCCAGCAGCCAGGCCAGGGCGACCTGGGCCACGCTGGCCTGGTGGCGCGCGGCAATGGGCCGCATCGCATCAACGACGGCAAAAGCGCGCGCCTTGTCGACCACAGGAAAATCAAAACTGGCGCGCCGGGCGCCTTCTGGCCCCTTGCCATCCGGTGAAAACTTGCCGCTGAGCAGTCCACCGGCCAGGGGGCTCCAGACCATCAAGCCCAGCTGCTGATCCTGGATCAGCGGCAGCACCTCACGCTCCAGATCGCGTCCGGCGACGGTGTAATAGGCCTGCACGCTCTCAAAGCGCGCAAAGTTCTTTTTCTCGGAAATCGCCAGACCCTTCATGATCTGCCAGGCCGCCATATTGCACAGTCCAATGTGGCGCACCTTGCCGGAACGCACCATGTCGTTGAGGGTAGACAACACTTCTTCCAGTGGCGTGACCGGGTCGTAGCCATGCAGTTGGTACAGGTCGATATGGTCCAGCTGCAGGCGCTTCAGGCTGGCATCAAGCGCATTCATCAGGTGGTAGCGCGACTGGCCGCGGCCATTGATTTGGGTCTCGCTCATTGGACCAAAGGCCTTGGTGGCAATCACCAGCTCATCACGGGGCAGGCCCAGGCTCTTGATGGCAGCGCCGGTCAAGGTCTCTGAGACGCCCAGTGAATACACATTGGCCGTGTCAATGAAGTTCACGCCGGCATCAAAGGCCTGCTTGACCAGCGTGTTGACCGCGTCCTGACCGAGCCCACCCATCACCTTCCAGAAGCCCTGGTCGCCAAAGGTCATGGTGCCCAGGCACAGTTCGGAAACATAGAGGCCGGTGCGGCCCAGCAATCGGTATTTCATGGCGACTCCACACTTTGAAATTAATGGGGCTAGGTTAACAGCTTACCCATTTTCCAGAGGCAGATAAGGCCATGCATTCCGCTTGCTCCATGCGCCCTGAATCGCATGACCCTCGCTTGCCATCCGACTTATTTGCGAACCTTGACCAGTTCGGCCTGCAGCTCTTTCACCAGTTCGGCGTGGCCATTGGCCGAGAACTTGGCAATCGCCGGGCGTGCTGCGTCTTGCAAACGTTCCGCTTCCTTGCTCGTCAGCACCGTGACCTGCATACCCTTTTGCTTGAGCGTATCCAGCGCCTTGGCACCGGCCTCGCGGCTGTCCTTGCGCTCGAAATCGCGCGAGGTCACGGCGGCGTCCTGGATCGCTTTCTTTTCGTCCGCGTTCAGGCCATCCCACCATTTCTTGCTGGCCAGCACGATCCACGGGCTGTAGACATGCTTGGTGATGGTCAGGTACTTCTGCACCTCATAAAACTTGCTGGACTGGATGGTGTTGACCGGGTTTTCCTGGCCGTCCACGGTCTTGGATTCCAGGGCCGTAAACAGCTCCGAGAAGGCCAGCGGAATGGCATTGGCGCCAAAGCCGTTGAACATGTCGATGTAGACCGGGTTCTGCATCACGCGCAGCTTCACACCCTGCATGTCTTCCAGTTTGGTGATGGCGCGCTTGGAATTGGTCAGGTTGCGAAAGCCATTTTCCCAGTAGACGAGGCCTATCAGGCCCTTGGCCTCGAGCTTGGCGGCCAGCTTCTTGCCGAAGGCGCCATCCAGAATGGCGTCGGCTTCCTGCTCGGTGCGGAACACAAACGGCAGGTCGTAAATGCCAAAGGATTCGTCGATGCCGACCAGGGTGGCGGTGGACACCACGGTCATTTCCTGGGCGCCGCCTATCAGGGCGTTTTGCATCTGGTTGTCATTGCCCAGGCTGGCACTGGCAAAGCCCTTGGCCCTGAACTTGCCGCCGGTGCGCTTGGCCAGGTCCTCGGAAAATGCCTTGACAGCACGCCCCTGGTTGCTGTCTTCGGCCAGGCCGTAGCCGAAGCGAATGATGCGGGTCTGGAAGTCGGCAGCAAAGGCGCTGGCCAGCGATGCGGCCAATGCAGTGGCCAGGACAATTTTTGCGATTTTTTTCATGGTCAGTCTCAGGTTAAAAAGTTAATGGAACCAGGTCATCGGAACGGTGATGAAGCCGGGGAAGGCAACAAACAGGAACACCAGCAGGGCTTCGGCCAGCAGGAAGGGCCAGACGCCCTTGGTGGCACTCTCCAGCGAAATCTTGGCCACGCCGCAGACCACATTGAGCACGGTGCAAACGGGCGGGTGGATCAGACCCAGCGTGCCGACCAGAATGAACATCACGCCAAAGTAGGTCGGGTCAATGCCGGCCACCAGCACGATGGGCATCAGCACCGGACCCATCACCAGAATGGTGGGCGTCAGGTCCATCACATTGCCGATGAGCAGCAGCAGGAACATGATGGCCGCCATCAGCACGCGCGGGTGTCCCATCATCGGGCCCAGGAAGTCGGTGACCTGCGCGGGCAGGTCGGCCAGCGTCACCATGTAGGACGACACAAAGGCCGCTGCACACAAAAACATCACCGTGCTGGTGGTGCGACCGGCATTGACCATCAGGCCTTTCAAGTGGCTGAGCTTCACTTCGCCGTAGACAAACAGGCTGACAAACAACGCATAGACCGCGGCCACGGCAGAGGCTTCGGTGGGCGTGAAGATGCCGCCGCGCAGACCGCCGATGATGATCACCGGAAGCACCAGGGCCCACAGGGCGTCGGTCAAGGCGTGTGCACGCTCGGACCAGGTTTGCTTGCGTTGCAGGTTGAC
>Ga0316227_1004542_pt1 | contig 10336 bp, 10 predicted proteins | sample TBH18019metaG_FD_206012 | JGI IMG/M metagenome (GOLD analysis project Ga0316227, IMG submission 206012) | Freshwater microbial communities from Trout Bog Lake, Wisconsin, USA - TBH18019 | ecosystem: Environmental > Aquatic > Freshwater > Lake > Hypolimnion/Profundal zone | place: USA: Wisconsin... | reverse complement strand
GAGACGCTTCAAATCCCCCGGCGGGACTCGGACCAAAGCCGCAAGGCCATTCGGGTGAAAAGCTCGACAGGTTCGTTTAACGCACGCTGGCGTCGGGAGCTTCCCGGTGGCAACACCGAGGAACCGGAGGGTGACAACCTCCGGGGTTCTGCCGCAAAAGCAGACCGTGAAAAGCTCAACGATGAAAGGGGCGCAAGCCCTTGCCAGTAAACCACAGCAGAGACGGAGCCAAATCGGAAAACGCCTGGCCAGGGCGGATAGATCATCGCTTCTGTATTCGAATGATCGAAATCAGCGCGTGGTGGCGCGCTGGAAACCATGCCGGAGCGGGAGCTTCGGACATGCCTGGCAGGCCCGGACGAGTTGTCGTCCTACCAACGTGACTGCTGTAGTGAAGAACAGGAATAACCGCGCAAAGGGTGTGGCGGCCGGGGTGGTGCCCGGTGCCGGCGTTGTCAGCCGGTGATCAAAATGCCGCACCCTGATGAGAGTGCCTTGAGTAGGAGCGGGCCGAAAGGCCCCGCGCAGTTTCGGCTGGCAGTTGAAACGGCGTGTGCGCGCTAACGGGTGGTGCCGGGCGCAAATGCACAGACGAAAGGGGTGACGGGATTACCCGTCTCAATGAGGTCGTGGGCGGGCGGAGAGAAAACTCCGCCTGCCCATTTCCCGGAAGGGGAACTGCGTTCAAACGACCGGTCCTGGGGACAGGCCCCGGTCACTTGAAGGCGGCGCAACAATTGGAGGCAACGATGATGTCAGGGTAGCAACCGAGGTTCCGCAGGCACGCAACCACTATATTTGAGCAACGACAATGCAGGAATACAGCGCGCGCGGGCGGCTCGAATCACGGCCATTCGCCCGCCGACCGCGCTGGAGTACACCTGTGTGCTGTTGGTTTTGCTGGCGCCTGCCCAGAATGAATAATCAGCCAATCAAGTTGGCGCAATGGACTTGGGCTTTGGAGAGGCTGCGCCCCGCAAAAGCAACCTCTCACCTTTCGGACTCCATAACGCTGTTTGGAGGTTCGCTCATGAAGTATCGCTATGAGGCCACATCCGTGGCGGGGTTCGTGCAACAACTCGCCGTGGCCTACATCACGAAGGGCTATTACTTTTACGTGGCGGGCAGAATTCCCGACCACAAGGACCCGGCGAGAACCGACAGGAAGATCCTGGCCCAATACGAGATAGCCGTCTCGAAATGGGTGCGGGCCAGGCGCAAACGGGAAGGACGCGCGAACCTCCATTATCTCCGTTATCGGCGCTGGTATATCATCATCGCCACGCACGGCGTGCATCCGTTTTTCGCCTCCGAGGCGGGCCGCTTGCGCGACATCCGCCGGCAACCGCTCTTCTTCATGGGGTATTCCATAAGCTGCCGCCGTGGCCGGGGCGGTGGAGCGCTTCATCCCTCGATCCGCATCGAGGCTGCGCGGTTCGCCGAATTGAAAAACCGTTTCGAAATGGCGGCGCCGCACCTGAGCGTCGAAGAACTTTGCTCCGGGTTGCGGGGCCTGCGCTTTGAGCCTTACGCTCCGGTCCGGGCTCAGTTTCGCGGACTCCTTCGCCTGGTGAATAGCCGGCGAAAGCTGGCGGGGTTGGAACTCGTTCCACCGTCCGCGCTCCGGTCGTTACGGCGTCCGGTGAAGCCATTTTCCGACCCAGTGGCCCCAGAGGAGGACGTGAGCGATTGCTCCGGGGAGTGAAGGCAGAACCCTTGCTTTGCCGGCGCCTCCCCCCACTGCGGTCCAAATCAGCGAAGGCCCGGCAGTTGAGACCTCATTTCGCCAGTTCAAGGGATTCTTCCGGGACCCAGTTGTCGTAGCTCTCCGGCTTCCTCGGGTCTTCGCTGATGCTGATTTTATAGACCCAGCGCCCATCGCGAAAAAGAGACGCGATGACGTAGCCGTCGCAGCCCGCGAACTTCCCAAGGCCGCGGACTTTGTTCAGCTCCGAAAAGCGTGGCGGTTTATCCGAATGCACGGGGACAAGTTAACGGTGATCAGCAGAGAACTCCACCCCGCATTTTTGGACGGCCGGAGCAGTCGCACGCCTTGGCACCACCCTAAGCGCCGGCGAAGTAACCCAATTCCCGTAAACTTGAAAAATCCTTCGGCCGCTCGGTCGTTCGCTGGCCGAGGATGACGTGATCGAGCACTTCGATCTTGAGCAGTTGACCGGCGCGAATCAAGTCGCGCGTGACCTTGATGTCAGCCTCGGAGGGCATGGGATCACCCGATGGATGGTTGTGGACGAGGACGAGGGCGGCAGCGTTCGCCGTGATGGCGGGCCGAAACACTTCCCGAGGGTGAACCAGGATGGTGTCGAGCGTGCCGTGCGCGACGTGGTGGATGGAGATGAGCCGCCGGCGCGTGTTCAGCAGCAAAACCTGGAAATTCTCCACCGTGTAGGCTCGGTTTCGTTCCCGCATGCAATCGGCAACGCGATCAGGCGTGTCCATGAGCGGGGACTCGGCGACGATTTCCCGCGTGAGCCGTTGCGCCAGGAGGAAGGCCGATTTGATCGCCGCCGCCTTGGACTTGCCGATGCCTTTGACGAGTTGCAACTCGTCAAATGACGCCTGCGCCAGCGGCGTCAGGCCGGAATATTGCTCCATCAGCGCCTCGGCGACCGGCTTGCCGGCCAGGGCCGAGAGCAATTGCTTGTTGTCAGCGTGTTCCAGGTGTTCCATGAGCCTCCCCTCCGAGGGGCGCATCGTAGCACGAAAACCCTTCCTATGAAACACCGTTTGGCCGGGGCGTCGCAGCGGTATTCTCCTATTCTTCAGGGGCTCGGCGTAGCTCCCGCAGGTTCCCTTGGCCATTCCCTTGGCAGCCAGCACCCCGGGGGGTTGACAAAGAAACGCCGTTTGAGGCATTGGTAGAATTGGGTAGTAGGTGACCTCCTGAAGAGGATTCACGGTTTCATTCCGCAAGGGACCATCTTGGTCTCTTTTTCCAAAAGGCGATTTTCTCCCTGGACGGCCATTCGTTTTGGATGGGCGTTTTCAGGGAGAATGCCTCCGACCAGACCTCAAAGCGTGCCGCCTGGCGCACGGTTGGAGACCAACAAACAGACAGCGCAAGCCTGGTTTTACCTGGCTGGCGGCACTGGAAAGAGACGGTATGAGAATGAGTGACACCTCAAACTTCAAGGCGGTCGCCTTGGGAGAGGACACGCTCCGCAGCCAGGCCCCCAGCATTTTTGCCGCGGGTCCCATGCAGGGCGTGAGCAGCCGGTACACCTTCGTGCCCACGGCGCGCATCATTGATGGGCTCCGGGGGCAGGATTGGGTGCCGGTCGAAGTGGAGGAACAGCGGATTCGAAAGGAGGCCCACCGGGGCTTCCAGAAACACCTCATCCGCTTCCGCCGGGCGGAACAGATGCAGACCTTGGACGAGTGGAACGTGGAACTGGTCCTGCTCAACTCGCATGACCGGGGTTGCGCCTACCAGCTCCATGCCGGCATCTATCGGCGCATCTGCTCCAACGGCTTGGTGATGAGCGAAGGGTCGTTCGAGGCCATTCGCTTCCGCCATTCCAAACTGGAAACGGACGAAGTCGTGCGGGCGAGCTTTCGCCTGCTCGAATACGTGCCGAAGGTCGGCGAGTTGGTGAATCGGTTCCGTGCGCGGCAACTGGAGGTCCGGGAGTCGTTGGGCATGGCTCAGCACGCCCTCGCGATGCGCTACGGCAGCCTTGCCGAGGCCCCCATCGCCCCCGACACGCTGCTCAAGGCGCGCCGGACGGAAGATGAGGGAACCGACCTCTGGACCACCATGAACCGGGTCCAAGAGAACCTGATCCATGGCGGCGTTTCCGATTTTCATCGGGATCGAAGGGGCCGGCTCCGGTCGGTCCGGGCATTGCACGGCATCGACTCCAAGGTCACGTTGAACAAGGGCCTCTGGGGTTTGGCGGAACGAATCTCCAACGGGGAGACCCTTCCGCCGGTTGGCGAAGTAACGCTGTCGGCTTGATTCTGCAGGCAGACGAGACGCGTTTCAATCGTGGTTCATCAAGCGAGCACGCTGGTGATGAGGGTTGGCAGGTTCTTGAAACGGTTGCAAGGCTTTCGAGAATTGTGCCCCCAACTAAAAACAATTCTCACTTTTTCTGGTTCAACCATCGACAAGACCGGGAGGGAGAATCATCGCCCCGAAGCGGCCACACCGGCAATCTCAGATGGCAAGGTGCGCCAGGCAGCCTCGTCGAATAACCACTCGCAAGCATACGCCACGCCTCGATCCTGCCCGGTGGCAGATCGGATTTGGCGGAGAATCTCTGACCCGCAGAATGGGTTGGCGCGGTTGTGGAGGTCCGTTAGGAAGCAGTAAATCTTTTGGAACCAATTCAACAGGTAGAGCGCCTTGTATTCGCCCAATGATTTCATGGTTTCTGCGAAGGCCCGCTGAAAACTGGTGGCAATGATAAGGCGCACCCTGAGTTGGGCATTCGTTGGCGGAGCGTAGCGCTCGGCTACGCGCTGGATTAACTCCTCCACTGGCAACCCGGCGGAGATCGGATCGGGCGTTTCAAAGAACGCCGCGAAGCGAGTTTGCTTAAAGGGGAGGATGTCGAGCTCAAGCGGTTCACCGCGATACTGATCCTCAAATGTTCTCCGCGGCTCCGTTCCCAGTTTCTCCAGCCAGTTTGGGCTGCTCTTGTCGAAACCCTTTCGGGCAAGGAACGCGCGGCAGCGACTCCATCGTTCTCTGAGCGGCAACCCGGCGGTATCAAGGAAAGCGCCCGCATACTTGTCGGACCAATGCTGCTTCGACCAGCGGTCAATGGTCGCCAAGTCCGGAGGGCGCCCCTCATGCCGCCACGCATAAATCTGCCGGCGGGCGTTGTCCTTATCACTGCCCGCCGAACAGAGCATTTCAGCATGATCTGAAAGACTGGCGCCGAGTAAATCTTCCCACCACTCCAAGACCTGGTTGACGGGCCACTTGTAACGTGGTTTAGCCAGGTCATTTTCCGGGGGAATGAACAGTGGCAGGTACCAGAATCGGCCGCGCGGCATTCCGGATTCAAGACGGGAGTCGTTGAATTGATACTCTACGAGGTTGGCAGCCAAGAAGGGGACTACGAAGAACATGGCCCAGGCGGCAACCGCTGACTGCGAGGGCGGATCACTGCTCCCGCAGTCCTGCGCAAGAGAATTGTGTCGAAAAAGGAACTCGGTCCAATCGTGAACAAGGTGCTGGGGTAGGTCCAGCAGCCGACCGTGAGCATCCCACACCCAATTTGTGGCTTCCGCGGGTCCGGCGAATTCGGGCACGGGAACGAACACGCGGTCATGCTTGTGCCATCGAAAGCGGCGGACCGTTCCGGTATGGACCTGCCTGAAAACCGTGTCGAGGACTTCGGGCGCGATTCTTGGGTCGAGAAACCTGGCCAGGATCGCCTCCATGACTTTGCGGGCGACCGACCAGTTTGTGTCGCTCGTCATTCCCCCTTTCCTAAGTCGTTCAACCTCTTTGTAGCTGTACGTATCACTTTCTTTGGGGACGCCAAGGCAATCGACCATAAACGCCAACACGGAGCCCATCGTCGGAAGCCCGATCTGACTTGGATTTGACGCGTTCATACTTGACTCAAGACCCGGTCGCGCATCGGTAGCGCGACCGGGTTTGTCGAGGATTACCTCCCACCCTTCACGCCATTGGCGACCGTGCCGTGTGGCGCCGCGTTGAGTGCCGCGGCGGATTGGGTTCGGGCAGCGAAGCTGCCGCTTGCCACTTTTCCACTATTCGCACGGGCTGTTGCGCTTTGAATGCGGGAGGCCGCCGTTTGCGTCATCGGCGAGCTACCACTTCGTGAACTTGAACCTGACTTCATCTTGTTGCCTTTCGTTTTTTTGTTCTGGTCACGGCGACCATCGTCGTGATCCGAGATGAATAAACCTCAGAACAGCAAAAACGCCCAGGACTCCAATTGGACAAGAGGGTTGCGCTTTCCGCTCACAATCGCAGCTATGGCCGGGAGCGCGTATTCCTCCAGGTGCTTCCATCCGCGTAGGCGAGCCCGGTGCCCCAGCCGAGCGCACGACGGCACGCGGCGATGGTCGTCCCGGTCGTGATAACGTTATCGACGAAATAAGCAGGCAGTGCCTGCATGGGGCCTGCCGTTCGGATGATGCCGTGTTGCGCGACGGTGAGACCAAAATGACCGTCCAAGCGGCGGTCGCAAGAGGACTCGACGGGATGCGCCCGGGCCAGGGCGCACTTCACCCGGGCACCCGGCACCAGGCCGGCGATGGCGTCGGCCAATTGAAGATTCGCCGTCAGGCTGCCGTCGCTAGCGGGGACAGGAACCAACCAGCACGGACCATCGATGAGCGCTGCCATGCCGGGCGCCGCGGTTTGGATCGCGTTCTCGACGCCGGTCTTCAAACCCCAAGCGATACGGCGGGCCTTCGCTTCGTCCTGGCTGACGGTCCGCCAGTCAAGGGGAACGTACTTCGAGGCGTAGCAGTCGGCGCGAATCAGGCCGCATATTCCAGCATCAAGGACGGGGGCGCGGAGGAGAGCTTGATGCGAGTCGGCCAATCGCCGGTGCGGGTCGTGCCCTCCAGCGCGGGCATGGCGTAATCCTGCGTGATGGCCGCCGGGTGGGAAGTCATCTGATCGCTGTCTAGTCCGATTGCGAAGCTCCTCGCCCACGGCTGGCGGTTTCAAAGCGGAGAGGTTGGCGCTTGGAGAATCTAACTGAGATGTTCGCTTCCAGCCGTCTTCTTTTCGTTCCACACGCCCGCCTCCCCTCATTATTCGGTTATCTCATATCGAGCGACGCTAATCAAACGGTGTTAGCGAGTCCGTGTTAGCGGAGTCCCCGGGACCGCCTCGCTTCGGGTTATCCACTTGGTCCACCGGCGATTGAACCGGCCCACTTGCGGACGGTGGGGGCAACGGACTTTCGTCAAGAATTCGGGGGTGCCACTGCTGCGGACGGTCGCTTCCACTCAGGAAAGGCAATAATGAGCTTGACGGTCAATAATTCAATAGTATCGTAATATCATACTACTATTATGATATGAAACAGATTATATCGAGGGAAGATGTGGCCAAAACCATTAGTGATCTGGTCGCCCAAGGGAAGAAGCCGACCCTGGCGATCCTCCATGCCGCGCTGCAACATCGCGGCTCCATGTCCACCCTTGTCCGGCTCAAGGCCGAGGTCGAAGCGGCGGCTCAACCCGTAATCGACTCGCCGGAGGCGCTGAAGGCGTTCCGGGAGATTTGGGCCTTGGCGGTCGAGGAGGGCCGAATCCAACAGGAAGCCGTCACCACAGAACTACGCGAAAACCTCAAGGCCCTGGCGGCCGAAAATGAACGCTTGGAAGGGACCGCGATTGCCGCCCAAGAACGCGCGACGGAGCTTGAGCAAACCGCATTCCGCGCCGAGGCGGAACTCAACCGGGTCAGGGCGGAGCAAGAGCGACAACTCAGCCAAGCCCAAGCCGCCTTGGTCCAAGCCAGCGCCCAAGCGGCGGAAGCGCTGCAAAGGCTCTCCGAGGTCCAGGCCGCTCGTTCTGCCGAGGTGGCATCCCTGCAAACCGACCTGGCCAGCGCCGTCAGCCGAGCCCACGAACTTGAATTGAAATTAGTCCGCGCTCAAGCGCTTCTGGAGGCCAAGGGCAGCAAAGCAGCAGAGGCCTGATTGGCCAGCATCGCCGCCGGTGAGTCAGCCCCCACCAGGAAGCTGTCCAGCGTGGCGGCTCCAGGGTTCTTTTGTGCGCGGACGGCTCCCCAGTTTTTGGCGGTTCACTTAACGCGCCGCGAGCGCTTGCGACTCTCTCGTGGCGCACACGAATCAGAAACGCCAGAAAAATGGGGCAAGGGGGCTAATAGGAGCACACAAAAAGGACCTTGGAGAGCCCTGCGGATTACCGGGATCACGCCGACGTCGAATACCTCGCCAGCCAGGCCTCTATCAACCTCCAGGTCTGTGGGGCGCCACCGGCTGGTTGCAGGCGAGGTAGAGTTGCTCGATTTCCCAGGAGCCATCCTCCCCCTTCACGATGGACAGCGTGGCGCGCTCTGGCTTTAGCACGCGATAGACGTAACAAGCCCCCTGCGTCACGCGCACGGCGTAGGAATAAACGCAGTGGTGTTGCTTCCGCCCCTCCTCGGCCAGTTCCGACACCCGCGTGAGCGGAACAATGTCCGGCGTGCCCGGCAATGGCGGTGGGGGGAGTTGGCATTCCTCCTCATGCACCCGGACGCGGGCCTCGAACTCCGCCACCAACTCCTGCTGCGTCCGACGCACCGCCTCGATGGATTGAAAAGGGCGCAGTGGGCCGGCCACGTCGAGTTGCTCCCGCAGATCGAGGATCTCTTCCAGCGTTCGCGCGACCAGCGCGGTGGCGGTGTCGTCCGTCAACTGCGAGACCTCCGCCATGAGCTTCGGGGAGACAAATTCCATCAGCCGGTGCTTCATGATGAGGACCAGCACGCCGCCGTTGATCCGCGGGAGATGGCTGAGCATCTTCTCCGCCCCCTCGATGAGCCAGACGTTGCGGAGTGCCTCCAACGCCTCCAGTGAAACCGCCTCCGCCGGGATCTTCGCCAGGATATTCACCCAAGCCTGGCTGTCGCCGAAACCCAGCCAGTCGGCGATCTCGCGCTGTTTTCGGGTGCAGAAGCTGGCCGCCAGGTCCTGCGGCAGGTCGCTCACAAAGCGGAACTTGTGGCAATGCGCGAGCGCGAAAGCGAGCGCGGGCGACTGCGCAAGCAGGTCCTGCGCCCGCTCTTGCCGCCGGCAGACCGATAGCAGCATCCAGTGCCGGCTCCGAAACGGTTCGACCAGCTTGGCCACGGGACCAGGCACGGAGTAGCGGAAATTGGCGAACGCCTGCGCCTTCTCGAACAGGGGGTCCAGCGCGACGGATTTTACTTCCGCGAAGCCGAAGTCCTCGTCGGGGGCCTTGGCGCCCGGCCGCTCCGGGCGGCGCAGCAGCCGCGAGCAGGGCGTGAAGGAGAGCCACTGGCTGGACGGCGGAGTTTTGCGGATGGCTTTCAGGCTGGGCCATGACTCGATGATCCGGATGTCCTGCTCCGTCGAGATGATGAGCTTGCCCTCGCGGAAGCGGAAACCGGGTATCAATGGCCGCGCGTTCATTTTGAAATCAGAGCGGGGATATTCTCTCGTTCATGCGACCGCAGGGCGATCACATTCTCTCAAGTCGCATCGTTGAGGCAGAGGAGTCGGAGTGGCGGGCCAAAAACGGAGAAACCGGCGCCGGGGAAAGCTATACTTGGTTGATGTTCGAAGTTGTCCTCCCCCGAACACCGGCTTCTCCTCATACCGCCATTATGTCACGCCCGTGGGAGGAAAATCAAACGGCGGTGTCCCCCGTCAATGGAGCACTCCTCTTTGAATTGCCTGCCGGACCTGTTCCCGAATGAACCCGCCCATTTGCGGCCAGGTCAGGCGATGCACCTTCACGGCGTTAGCCTCGGGTGGAAGGGGCACCAGGTGAGACCGGGCGACCGCCGCGCCGCCGTCCAGGACCTCGGTGACCTCGTGCATCGTGATGACCACGTGCGTCTTGCCATCCCGGACCATGCCCGCAATCGGGTCCGGCCCCGGATACGACGGCCAGGTCAGGTCGCTGTGATGGAAATTGAAGAAGCCCAACCGCGGCACCTCGAAAATGCCGCGGGGAATCTTCTGGCCAAACGTGGCCATCAGGCAGAGGTCCGGGCGCCAGTCCTCAACGAACATCTGCTCGAATTCAGCGGTCTTCACCCGGCCGGTGTAAAGCGGGAGATCGTTCTCGGCGGCGAGCGAGGGCACCATTTGCTCCTCCGCCGTGGTATGCGGGTATTTCCAGAGCCTTACGCCCGCGTGGGTGAACGGTTGGCTGGGGTCATCGGTCGCAACGCCGACGACCTCGACCAACCCGGCCAACGGCGGTTCGAGCAATTCGCTCAGGACATGGTAGCCGCCGTAGAAGCTGCCGAAGACAGCAACCCGGGTCCGCGGCCTGGGAACGATGGATAGATGGGGAGGAAAGCGGAGTCGGCTGGCTCCGCTGAACGTCGCAGCAAGGACGGCATTCATGGCGCATTCCGGATTGTCGCGCGCCCCAGCGCCGCGAGGCGCTGGCTACGGACTGCGCGGTCGGCATCGCAACAATCGTCTAAGCATAGATTAGAGCATAGATTGCAGTAGATTCAAGTAGATAATTATAGATAATGCTTCGGGCTACGGCATCCATTCCGGCCGGGCCAGTGCCTTGAGCACGCCCGTCCGGCGGAGCAGGCGCTCGACATAGGCGAGCGTATGCTGATTCCCGAAGTCCTCATCGTTCCGAATCACATCGAGTC
>Ga0316227_1004538_pt1 | contig 10342 bp, 11 predicted proteins | sample TBH18019metaG_FD_206012 | JGI IMG/M metagenome (GOLD analysis project Ga0316227, IMG submission 206012) | Freshwater microbial communities from Trout Bog Lake, Wisconsin, USA - TBH18019 | ecosystem: Environmental > Aquatic > Freshwater > Lake > Hypolimnion/Profundal zone | place: USA: Wisconsin... | reverse complement strand
GGTGCTTGATTCTCAAATAGGCTTTACTGGGGAAAAGGAAGAGTGGCAGAGCGGTTGAATGCACCAGTCTTGAAAACTGGCGAGGATGAAAGTCCTCCGTGAGTTCGAATCTCACCTCTTCCGCCAGTATGAGAATGCTTAAGACTACCTAAGCACAATAATTCCCATATAAATCAATAAGAAGCAGTAAAAACAAGGCTTATAGGTTATCACCTATTCCCGAGAGTTCTTGCAAGATTTGTTGGTATATCCGATACTGATACCAACAACTTGACCAAAAATACCAACAAAACTCCCGAAAAGCCTTATGGCGATTGCAACCAAGACTAATACTAGCGACAAGCTCTCAGCCCTAGCCGTTGAGAAGGCAAAACCGTCTAAAAAACCTGTGAAGCTAGCGGATGGTGGGGGCTTGTATCTTTACATCACGCCTAACGGCTCAAAGCTGTGGAGATTGGCATACCGCTTTGATAGTAAGCAAGGCACGCAAGCGTTAGGTGCTTATCCTCAGGTATCGCTATCAGAGGCTAGAGAGTTAAGAAACGATATTAAGAAAGACTTGCGACAAGGCATTGACCCTAAGACGCATACCAACAAAGCCAAGAACAAAGCTAAGCTTGCGCTAGAGATCGAGCGCTTTGAAGCATTGGCAAGAACTTACCTCAAGACCAAAGCGCCGCAGTGGACGCCTAAGCACGGTGCGCAGTGGCTTAAGAATATGGAGGATTACGCCTTTAAGAAGTTAGGAGCTAAACCTGTCCGTACTATCAAGCCCGCCGATGTATTGGCAGTCATGCGTGAGATGGAATCTTTAGAGATTTACGAAACCAGAGATCGCTTGTTGCAAGGCATTTCAAGCGTCTTTAAGTACGGCATTGCTCTTGAGGTTTGCGAGAACAATCCAACCGACATCCGCATATTGCTTAAAAAGCGCCCTAGGGTGCAGAACTTCCCTTGCATTGCACCTAATGAACTCGCTGTCTTCTTAGCTAAGCTTGATCAGCTAGAGCAGGCAAAGAAGGTATCGCTGATAGCCAGTAGCGCTATGCGTTTGCTAATGCTGACAGCTACTAGAACAAGCGAAGTGCGCTTTGCTAAATGGGCTGACTTTGACTTCACTAAAGCTCTATGGACAATCCCAGCCGAACAAGCTGGGCGCAAGGGGACAGGTGATAAGCGTAAAGCCCATATAGTCCCGCTATCAACTCAAGCTATCGCATTGCTAGAGGGCTTAAAGGCAACGACAGGCAAGCAAGAGCTAGTATTTGCAAATAGAACCGCACCACTTAAGCCTATTTCAGAAAACACCATTCTTAAGGTGATTGAAAATCTAGGCTACAAAGGCAAGATGACGGGTCATGGCTTTAGGTCGCTATGTCGAACCATTCTGTCGGAGATGGGCTTTCGCTTTGAAGTGTTGGAAGCCATTTTGTCGCATACCGTTGGCGATTCAACCGTACAAGCCTATGCTCGTAGTCAATACTTAGAAGAGCGTAAAGACATCATGCAACAGTGGGCAAACTACCTCGACAGTAAAGGCAAGGTAGTAGCGCTAAAGGTGAGAGCATGAAAAAGCTTACTAAGGCGCAAGCTACCTTAATCATTACCAAGCCTTTAAAGCGAGTGGGCGACTTGGTGTTAGTCCAGCAGATGAGTGGTAAAGAGTTCTATTCGATCTTCACTCCACAGCTTGATCTATCAGTAAAGATATTTAGCTCATCGGCCTACAAATACATCATAGAGCTTTATGCGGATGGAGGCTATCTAGTATCACTAGCCACTTATTCATTAAAGGAATTGGCTCACTACTATCAGCACAAGGCTGGAATTATTGTTGATGGCATAGCGGGCAATGTAGGTGATTCATCTGTATTTGTAAGGGATGTCAAAAGCAGTGTTGCTAAACTTAAGGAATCAACCATTGAAGATTTAATAAATGCTAGAGCAGGGGTATTGCTTGATCATGAGCGCATTAAAGCAAGTGGAGCTGCTCAATCTATCTTTGGTCGTGGCAATCAAGCTGATGCCGTGGGTGTAGCGGCAAGGTACATCGAAAGCAAAGTTCGCTTAAGTCCTAATAAATCAGCAAAAGAACTCCAAAGCGAGTGCGAAAAAGAAAAATTTATCCCTGTCTTAAGTCAATCAGCCTTCCGTAAACACTACGAACAAGCTCGATCAAGAATTGAAAGAGAGATACAAAGTAGTTAGTTTGCGAGGTTAAGCATTCGCTACTAGGGTAAGCCTTTAAACAGGCTTATAAGCTCGCACTGCTTAGCTTGTTAGTCTAGCCCCCACCTTCAGAATCAAGACACGCTAGTAACCCTTAGGATGTCTTGAAGATGAATAACACCGCAGAAGCACTCTTAACTCGTAAAGATGTTGAGCAACTCTCAGGCTTAAGCCGTAGCTCGATCTATCGGCTCATGCACCTTAGAAAATTCCCAGCCCCATTGAAGGTGAGCTATTCAGCCGTGCGCTGGAAGCAGTCAGATATTACCGATTGGCAATCCAATCTCGCTAAGACCTGTGCATAAATAAAAAGAGCCGATTAGTACAAGTAATCGACCCTTTTACACCCTCATTTAGTAGCCCCAAACAAAGATTAATAACATGACTGATTTTAAAACTAAACCTATAAACCAGCAACCTTTTTGCTGGTCATTTGGCAAAAGTAAATACGACACCCAGCCAATAATTTTGCAAGGCACTTGGCGAGATTACGTTGATGGCTTTATTGAGAAGAACAGAGCAAAGCGAAAAGGGTTAAATTATTTCACGAGTGCATTTGGGGGTGATGGTCGCAGATGTACCGCTAATGCCATAGACCGTGAATTTTTGTCTATGGACAATGACGGTAATTTATTAGATGCAGAATTTTATGAATTAGTCGCATTTTTAGGGTGTCTGGGCGAAGGTATCGCCTATGAAACTGCCAGCAGTCAGATCAATGCCCGAAGGGTGCGCTATATCGCCCATCTTAGACGTCCTGTTAATGAAGGTGAGTCCAAACTGATTGGCGCATATCTAGAGGTGCAGAGTGGCATTAAAAGGGGGTGGGATTCATCAACCTATCGAGCAAGTCAGCCCGTGTATTTACCGCCAGTAGGAGTGACGCTAATCAGGTTTGAGGGGTCGCCCTTAGATGTTGATGGAATTCTTTCCGGGTTACCAAAACCCAAGCCCAAAATAAAACCATTCAAGCGTAATTTCACCAACGCCCCTGATGCGTTTGAATTCTTCTCTAAAAATAACTTGGTGCTATCTGTGGGTATTAACGGAACGCATAAAGTGATCTGTCCTTGGTCACATGCTCATACCGACAACGTGGATGGTGGCGCAGCATTTTTTGAGCCATCAGATATGAACGGGTTAGCTGGTGGTTTTCATTGTCTACACCAACATTGCGTCGGCAAATCAATCAAAGACATTTTTGAATTGATGGCAGATGCCCAGAGTAAAGATTTTATTATATCGATGAGGGTGCTATGAGCAACATCAAAACCCTATCTCCAGAAGAAGCAACGGCGCTGCGCCAAGAGATTCATCCTGACCGTATCAAACCCCCCGCATATAGCTACAACGAACTGGCTGGAATGATCGCAGCAGAGTCTGACACTAGCGTACTTATCGGAATGCTTGCTGACCGTGTCACGTTTGGGGCTTTCCGAGACGCGGAACGTCATGTGTTGCGGAAACAAATTGCCAAGAAAGCTGGGGTATCAGCGGCAAGTTTAAATCAAGACGCTAAAGCTCAAAATGTTAGTGATGGGGGCTTTTATGACCATCGAGCGCTCGCAGTCAAAGTGGTTACAGCCTTCGGTGCTGGGAATTTAATTAACTCATCCGGCTACTTATGGAGATGGTCAACTAAAGGACTCTGGCAAATTGTTGATGACCGCAGCATTAAGCAAAAAATTCATGAAGTCGTAACAGATGTCGAATTAACAGCGGGTGTAGTCGCATCAATCACAGATTTAATTAAAACGGAGGTTTTCATTAAGGGGCATGAATTCGATAAAAACCAAGAATTCATCAACTGTCAAAATGGCGAACTTTATTTAATTGATGGCGCTTGGGAGCTACGCCCCCATGAACGTGATCATTATCGAACTTCTCAGATCGCGGTTACTTACGATCCAAAAGCAACCGCGCCCAAGTTTGAGAAATTCTTAAACGAGATATTTGAGGGAGATGTGGATTTTGCAGAAAAAGCAGCCATCATTCTTGAAATGGTAGGGTACTCACTCACAACAAGTACCAATTTAGAGAAATTAATCATGCTGATTGGTGCAGGGTCTAATGGCAAGTCCGTACTCCTTAAATTATTAGAGTATTTAATCGGCCGCAAATATGTGAGTGCAGTGCAACCTGACCAGCTTGAAAACAAATTTCAACGGGCGCATTTACAGGGAAAGCACGCCAACATCGTAACGGAAATGAAAGAAGGCTGTGTAATGGCTGATGCACAAATTAAATCTCTTGTCACGGGGGAATTGATGACGGCAGAGCATAAGCACCAGCCCCCATTCGACTTTGTACCATTTGCGAAATTTTGGTTTGCCACTAATCATCTTCCACATACAAGGGACTTCTCAGAAGCTTTCTTCCGTAGAGTGATTATTTTGACATTCAACAATAGATTTGAAGGTATACAAAAAGACGTGCATCTAGCTGAAAAGCTTAAAGCGGAGAGTTCTGGCATTTTAAATATGGCGCTGGAGGGGCTAAGAAAGCTCTATGAGACCGGCGCTTTTACAGAGTGCAGCAGCAGTGAAGAAATTATTAAGAAGTGGCGCTACGAGGCCGATCAGGCAGCACAGTTTTTGGATGAACGTTGCGAAATTGTCAGTGGGCATTTCACTAGCAGCCAAGCCCTCTTTAATGACTATGATTTCTGGGCAAAGGATGCTGGCGTACGTTTGCGTTTAGGCAAAAACACACTCTCAAATCGGTTAGAGCGTCTTGTGGGCGTATTGGGGCGCGGTAGAGCTGGCGAGCGAGGTATATACGGCATCAAACTCACGTCACAACCACAGTCGGCAGGAACAGGTGCTGACATACCAGACTCCAGATTTGCAGCTGTAATAGCCCTGCGGGGGGTCAAATGATCGTCTCTCTAGCGTGGAGGTGTGGTTTACGGCAGTCTTTTGACGCACTTGACGCACTTTTCTACTTTAAACGCATGTGGTTTCTATATCTCTATCCCCACACTCACCCACATATATGTATGAATAGTCAAAAACTGTGTCAAGTGTGCCAAGAGCCCCATATCCCCACCCAACTTTGGAGACAGCTTTGCATTGATGGCTTTGACAGCTATTCAACTAAGTAGCAAAATGGCATCATCTTCAAGTGATGCTGAAGAATCAATTTATTTAAGAACGGCATCACCATGACTAAAGACATGCAGCCTGCACAACTGCCAGAGCAGGCTAAGAGCAATAAAGGCCACTTATTTCAAAAAGGCCAAAGCGGAAACCCCAAAGGGCGTATTGCTGGCTCTGGAATTGTTGGCAAACTACGTGAGCAACTTCAAGAAGCTGCGCCTGGAATCATTACCCAATTAATCGCTAACGCTAAAAATAATGACGCTTTGGCTATTCGGTTGCTTGTTGAAAGGGTATATCCCATCACCAAACCTGAGCTACCCGCAGTTGCACTAGACATACCCGCTAACGCATCACCCCTTGCTCAAGCAAATATCGTCGCAATGGCCGCGCATCGAGGTGAAATCAGCCCAACTATCGCTCAAGCATTCATTGGCCTGCAGGCTGATATTGCCAAACTGAGAGAGCTTGAAGAATTGGAGTCACGTATTTGTGCGCTAGAAGCAAAGGCAGCCCCACAATGAGTAATTTTAAAACCCGCCTACAGCGTCTCGAAAATACTCAAGCCCTAGGTTCGCTAACAATGATCATTCACCACAGTCTGGCTTATCTTGACTACCCTGACCAAGACCCGAATCAGGCGTTTAGCGTAATGCTTAATGGAATCAAATACATTTATGTCGAAGAGGGCATGCCTTTTGAGCATTTGTTGTAACGGAAAATCGTATGCAAAAACCGAAAAAGGAGTCTCTTTAAATTTGGGCAACAAGAACGCTCGCCCATTTGCGGAAATTTTTAAAAATTTAGAAAATTCTCAGCTATACAGAAAAAATTCTTTTTCGACTTTCCTGTATAAAATTTTTTAGAGTTTTTAGACCCATAGAAAACTACTTAGAACCATATAAAGTTGCTATTAATTAATGAGTATTGGCATTATCCTAGACCGGTTGAATAGATATCAAGAAAGAAGGCTTGAAATGGGTGTTACTTATGGAGGTCTTGCTGTTTTTTCTATCTTTGCTTTTTATTTTCTGCCAAGCATAATTGCGCTTATTCGTAAGCACCGCAACGAGAGTGCAATTGCAATATTAAATTTATTTTTGGGATGGACATTTATTGGTTGGGTTATCGCGCTGGTTTGGGCATTTACGGCAGATGTAAAAACTAGCGGTCAAGATAGGTTGACAGACGTAAAGCCACCCGACGGAATCATTGATGCTGTGAAAGGCTCTAATAATAAAGACACTAGGATTTCTTTTTCTGGTGAGCCTGAGTTGAGTAATGATTCTTATGTTCTTTATCTTGCCAAGAAATTTAATATTCATAAAAACAATGTCTTAGGAAAACATGTTCTTAATGAGAGGCTATATGACACTATTGATGAGGCATTAATTGCAGGTCATGAATTAATTAATCTTGAGATCAAGGTTGAAAAAAGCAGGGCTGAACAGAGGGCGAGAGATTATGAGCAAGCTGCCCTCAAAGCAGCGCAAGCTGATAAGGAATTAAAAGTTAAGTTATTTTATTGGGCAAAAATCACCTTAATATTTATATTAATGGTACCGCTGCTATGGGTTACATTTTTACAAGCTTTTAAGTATTTTGGATCTAAATCCTTGATTGATCTAGCTGCTTCTCAGGCGATCGAAGATGCTAAACCACATAAAGACCTGTACACGAGGGATATCAAAGGTTTACTTAAAACCAAAGATGGTTGGGGCTGTATAGGCGATGTAAGCGAAAATACTGGCGATTTTCGTCCATACTTCTTTCCAACCAATTCCCCTGTTGGTAAGAAGATATTGGCGGCTTGCTCGGATGGCGACTACTGCAAATTAAATGGCAATATGACTGATATTGAACTGCCTAAAGTTGTCAATGCAATGAATATTGGTGAGAACTCAGGCTCGTTTGAGGTAATCGCAGTTCAGTCTGTTTCAAAATAGTATTGAACTTATGAGTGATCTCAAAATTTTTGGCAATATGAATCCACAACAGCCAAAAAGCCTTGCGAAGGATTGGAAGGCTGAACAAGCCAAATTTATTGCTGGCAAAGATTGCTTCACTAAATACGGATGATCGCCAACCCTTCTTGCACTTCCGCTCCCGACCACACGATTCTGGGGAATTGTTTGGGTTGGAGTAATATAAGTCTTCGTACTATAGTGCGAATTAAGATATTAAATTTAAATCGATATTCCGAAAGATCAGGCAAGTATGAGTTTTAAATCACTACTGATTTTCATGGTTTCATTACTAATGTTGGGTGTTACCCACTCATATGCAGATTCAAACCCTGAACAAAGCGCAAAACTATTACAAAGACAAAGCGTTCTACTTTCCTATGATCAGTTTGGAGTTCTTGCGGGGGAGGGGGTGAACCCATTTTTCCAAATTACTGACGGGCAATCATCAGACTGCGATGGGGATTGGTTCATTGTGATACTTAAATGGTTTGGAACCAAGGAATGCTGGAAAAATAACGGCTCACAAATTGAAATTAAAGAAGTGGGAATTATTAACACTTTCAAGCCAAGAAAATTTTTTGAGAAGCCCACTGAAATTGGCGATAAAGAATTAAATCTAGAAACTGCTACTAACTACGCTGATTTAATAAGAGGCAGAAAGATTGAGAAGCAGAGGGTAGCTGACAATGCAGATGCCCAATTTTATGCCGCAAGATCAACTAAAGATTTCCCATATTTAGCTGAGATAAGTTGTAGTTACGGTAATTCTAGTGGATGGTTTCCGGACAGGTGTATGGCTAATGGAAACTTTAGAACAACAATCGAAGTTAGAAGTGGGCAAGACTATTCAATGGGTCAATTCTTAAATTTAAATATTGCGAACTCTATAGGCTCGAATAATGGACTTGTAGTTCTACTTGGATCGACCTTCAGCATGAAGATGCAAAACGCAAGCAACACCTTCACCATGAATTTAAAAATTATTGATAGGCAAACGAATAATGTTGTCTATCAAAAATCTGCAGGTCAATTCGACTATATATCTGCTAGCAATAATTCAATATCAAGATCTAATCCTCAAGATAATTCAGCGCAGTACGAAGCCGAGATTAGTTGCGGATACGTACACATCTTTACTTGTTTTATGAAACAAGGTGGGGTTTACGGATCATTCAATACAACATTAGAAATAAGAAGCGGAAATTTTTATAAGCTCTACCAGTATCAAGATCTAATGAATTCGTATGATTCATTACAAGTCCCCTTGGGTAGCTCATTCAATATCAATGCTCAGAATTCAAACAATACATTTCTCTTAAACATAAAAATTAGAGATAAGACAACTAAAAAAGTTATGTTTGAGAAATCGGCTGGTCAATTCGATTTCATAAGGATTAGAAATTAATATGAAAAAAATCCCAATCTTACTAATCCTTATAACTTCAATTTCAGCATTTGGCGAAACAATTTATGAAGCAAACACAATTGTGGATGGCATGAAGCAAAATCAAGTTATAACTGTTAACTTGGTGTCAAATAATGGTAGAGAATTAGTGGTAGATGAACATACTATTGTCCATAGGAAGTCACTGGATTCCGACACAACCCTTGATTTTGCATCTGATAATAAACTTGCAATTCATTGCAAAAATATTGAGGTTGCATATTTGCTTCAATCGGGATCAAGCACATTCACCATGAATGGAAAAATTACTGTAAATAAATTTCCAACCATTAATGGGGGGTATGAATTTAAGCCAGTTGAAAAATCAACCTCTGATACCAGCACATATAAGTACTATCAAACCATTTGCAAACTCTATGGAGGAAATTAAAATTTGAAGCAAATGCAAAAACCTATGAGCGATTCCCAATCAGCCAATCAAGAACATTTAATTTCAATTTAGCATCTTGGATGCAATCATTTTCGAAAAGAGGGAAGCGGAAAGACATTTGAATAATCAATGTCTCCATTGGATGGGTAAACAGCGTATGGGCTGTCTATCCCCAATGGATATATTCCCTGAGTAGAGGCGACTGAAATATTTTTGCTTATAAGTAGTGAAAGTGCGGATTTTAATTCGTCTTCACCGAGTATGAAGGTGTAAAGAGTCTTACCTACCTTCAATTGAAGTTCTGGATAAGAGATATTGACATTGAAAATTGGTTTTTCAATCGTCTTTTTAAGAACAATTGATGAAGCAGATTGGATGTCTTTAATTGGCATTACCTTCCCATCAACATATTGTCCGTTTGTTGGGTTAAGAATATTAAAAGCAACAAAGTCCGCATAAAAAGAGCATAAAGAGGGGATTGCGTATGCAGATTCTTCATTTGATTGCGTTTCCACAACCATGCATTTATAAGCAAGAATTGGCTCTCCATAACCTTTTCCTTGACTCAATTGAGAGGAAAATTGCATAGGGCTAGTGGAGCAAGCCGTCAAAAACGACAATATAAGAATAATGGTCTTCTTCAAGACGCTTTCCTCTCCATGTGTGCCTTTATTTCAACAAGTCTTATTTGAAATCATACGCTCTCACACTTTGAACCACTTCGGAGCACGAAAATCAAATTTTCCTTTTTAATGGGAAACGAAGTGAGTCGCGCACCACCCAAGAGTAATGCCCAAATCAATGAGTGAGTATCCCCAAATTTTGTCTACGATGCGCCTACAAGACCCTAGTTATGAGCCCGTGAACCCGATGTCTACTAACTCTCATTTTTATATCAAGTGTTGGTATTACTGTTGGTATTTTATGTATTACTTAGCGGTTACGCTTTTTTAACCTTATATCTTATGGCTCAAAAGGCGGCTTTTATTTAATATGACGGACACCTCTTCCGCCACTAGCCCCCTAATTTCATTTCCCCTGTAGCTGGAGCGTTGTACGATAGCTTTTATGAAGCTTTTGATCTCTATCTATTTCTACATTCTTGCCACGATCCAGTTTGGCTTGTTATTGGGCGTTTATCACTACTATCGCTCTCAGCATACGATTAGGCCGAGTCTTTATTGGATGAGCTCTTTGGTTGTCAGCATTGTCG
>Ga0316227_1004535_pt1 | contig 10346 bp, 7 predicted proteins | sample TBH18019metaG_FD_206012 | JGI IMG/M metagenome (GOLD analysis project Ga0316227, IMG submission 206012) | Freshwater microbial communities from Trout Bog Lake, Wisconsin, USA - TBH18019 | ecosystem: Environmental > Aquatic > Freshwater > Lake > Hypolimnion/Profundal zone | place: USA: Wisconsin... | reverse complement strand
AAGACTGTGCGATTCTGGGAAGAAGTTTCCCCTATGCTGAGTTATATCTGTTTCAGTTATCATCCTAGTCAAGTCGATCCTAACTTTCTAACAAAAGTGTTAGCTGCTGCAAAGCATACTTCGGTAACTATCCGGGTCATGATGGACTCTAGATATTGGGATGAAGCAGTTAAGTTTTATGAAGAGGCAATAACACATAGCGTATTTTCTTCTATAGAACCAGTGAGAATATTAGCAGAGATGGCGGATAGACATATCGGTGATGAGTATAGCGAAGAGCAATTGCAATGGATAGCTGATCATGATGGAAATCAGAAATATCATGGAAAGAATATTCCATGGAACAATTATAAAGCTAAACCTGCATCCAATGGTGCTGCATTCTACTATGATGATGGAACGGTAGAACCTTCAGGTGATTCTAATTATTTGATCTCGACTGGACAAAACGATTTCAGAGGCTGGGCTTGTAACATCGGTCTAGAGAGTCTATTCATTCACTTCGACGGCTGGGTAAAGAAGGGTAATTGCCATCAAGGCGGAAATCTATTTCATATTGATGATTACGAAACCAATGAGTTTCCGACAGCCGCAGAGATATGTTTACAGAACATCTGTCATTGCGGCACAGACGTACTGATCAGCAAGGCAAAGGTCTTTGACATTGATAGCGAATATGTTAAGCAAAAATATATCCCCTGCGCCATCAAAGATGAAGCTGAATATCAAGAATCCTCTTTAGGATGGTTTGATATGCAGAAGTTACGCGGAAAAAAAGCTACAACATTTAGTGCGGTTGATTTCTTAGAATGGAACGATAAAACAAATGTTGCTCCAAGAAAACCTACTGCATTATTTAAACCGGACGATCTATGAACCAAGCATTAAACGACTTCATCGAAGAAAACACTAAGAATAATTGGCAGATCCCACAAGAAGTTCCAGAGAATCTCTGGGCTACTGATTGGCCTTATGCTCCTATCATTGACACGACACATGATTTTGATGAGATGATTCGAGAGATGAAAAACATCGATCATCTTTTTGTAGCACACAGAGAAAAAGATAAGGTCAATAGCTACGGACATGAAGGGTGGTATTCTATCACGTTACATGGAATATCGCATGAGAAGACAGAACACTTTGATAGATACGGTTTCAAGACCGAAGAAGACGCCAACTATCATTGGACTGAACCATGCGGTCTCGTTCCCAAAACAGTATCTTTCATCAAGTCTCTTCCGTTCTCTGATTACGCTAGAATAAGAATAATGAGATTGAGTCCAGGCGGCCACATCATGCCGCATACAGACGGTAAAGGAAGAATCTTCGGACCCTTTAACTTTGCGCTGAACAATCCTGAGAATTGTGTATTCGTATTCAAGGATTACGGAGTTGTTCCATTCAAACAAGGCAGAGGATTTATGCTTGATCTAGGAAATGTACATGCTATTCGAAACGATAGCGACGAGTATAGATATCATATCATCTTGCACGGAACACCCCACAACAACATCAATGAATATGTAAAGGAATCGATTAAGCAGCTATGAATATAATTACAGAATCATTTAACAACGATGTTAACTTAGCAATCTGTGTCTTTCCGGCAGATACACTACGTCACCAACTACTAAAAGATAAGATGATGGACTATACTACATTTTATGCTCTACGATTTAATCAATTGGTCAGCGAGAGCGGCACACCTATCGATATCTATCAAGCCGAATCAATCGAAGCCGGCCTTCATGATCTTACTGACAAGTATGATCATATATTGATGCTGGCGGCCGGCTCTAGGATACTAGATATGTCTGTGATATTTGATATCAAAGAAGTGATCCTAAACAATGATAACTATCTAGTAGGAGCACACATACTGGATTGGAAAGCTAGCTGGTATGAACTGCATCATCAGTTTCTATTAGTCAACAGCAAGAAATGGATCGCGGCTGGTAGCCCAATCTACGGTGGATGGGATGTTTCTGAAGCGGATCTTCCTATCATCGAACGCAGTGAAGAGAATTTCCACGATGACTACACGCCATTGTGGATTCGATTCACTGGTGAATATAAGACTCAGTATCATCAGAAGCAAGGGTGGAATTTCATCGCTGCCGCTGCAAAGAATGGTTATGATGTGTTTAATTGGGACGCTATCATCAGAAACAAGCGTACATATTACTATCCAGAATCTCAGAGCGAAGAACTCTATCAATCGTTGACTAAGTTAGAAGAAGCTGGTATCTCGAATCCTAATCAGAAGAATCTCATCAAGCAATGTAACACTGTCAAGGATCAGATTTGGGTATTGAATAGCGAGAACATGACACTAGAGATCGAACCTGAAAAGTTTGACACCCTAGTCTATACTGCTAGCGGATTCAAGTTCCTAGATACTTTTCACTCAGATCGTATCAATGAAGGTGGCAAGATCGTGATCTATGACTTTAATCAAAAGAGTTTAGATTGGATAAACCTATTATATACAAGCACTGAAGAAAATATACAAGAATTGATGAAAACCTTTGAACATAGAAATAACTTCAAGTTCTATGGAAACAAGATGTTCAGCCAAGATGGCATCTTCACGAAAGAGTTTGTAGATAGCTTTGGTTTAACTGTTGAACATTTTGGAGGTAATGGCAAATTTCTGGAATATCTTAAACAATTTAGAAACGCTAGAGTGGAGTTTGTTCAAGTTAATCTCTTCGATAATCCGCAACCGCTCGTAGATACTTTTGAAGGTAAGACCGTTGTCAATCTATCAAATATCTATTGCACTGACTTCACTAACGCCTACTTCGGTATGAGTAATGCAAACAAGAAGCTAAAGGATTTTATCGCTACGATCAATAATCCTTGCTTGATTTTAGGACAAGATGCCTATTGTAGACCTATGCGTAAGAGGGTAAATTACTAATGAGTATAGATTTTTAATCTAGTACAAACTTCTTAGTTGAGCCTTTATTGATAAATTTAGTACCATGTCCAGCGTCCATGGGTAGCGTTTCTGTGACAACATCTGTATTTCCGCTAGAGTGAATCACATTTACATATTCTAGTCCAGAATCATTCCACTTACCAGTACCTTCCCATTCATAATCAAAACTCTTGCTACCCTTCATCCACCACTCGCCAGTATGCTTGAAAGTATAGATATGTTTTGCATAGAAATTACCTTCGGAATCTATCTTGATGTGATGTGATGCGTCATAGTTGTCTGCTAAATCAGAGCCAAAATCATTTATATCGTCTTCAGATACAAACTTCACATTGAGTTCAAAACCGCCCTTCACTCGCCATAACATTCTAGCAAATCCCCATATTTCATTTATTATGGAATCAGCGAACTCATTGAATTCAGGCTTCATGATACTATGATCAAACTCTTCATACGGAACATTATCTACCACATGATTATCATCGTCAAACTTCAATGTGTAATAATCTTTTATGTTCTCTCTGTATTGATTGTTCTTTATAGTACCGTAATCCTTGCAAATCACTAACCAGATATTAAACAGTTTAAGTCTTATGAATCTATGAACTTTAGTGTTTGTCCAATCAAGTGACCACCATTTATGTAAGAACAGTTTGTCCCATGGACTCATGTTGTATCGATCACGATTGAACTCATAGTCTGTCTGTTTAGAGTCACCTAGGGTCGCACCGGGACTTAGTCCGCCTATTCTATTTCTATGGTTCCACACCAGGTTCATACTGTGCCCCATAGCCAGTATGTCTTCTCCGGGCGCACCGATGATCCAGTTAGCATGACTGAAGATACCTACTTTAGCCGCATTAATAAGATTTTCATCGACTTCTTTTATTTTGATTGCTTTACGCATCAAGTCCAGAACCTTTTGGCTACCGCTCTCTATACCATAACTAAGATTTACACATCCGCTAGCCTTGAGGTCCTTATAATATTCTAAATCCATCCTGCCATCGCAACGGGCATACCCCATCCATTTTATATCTAGCCCTCGTTCAACAACTCCCTTACAGAATTCTCTTAGTTCTTTGAGATTACCGTTGGTTAAACTGTCAATGAACCAGATGAAGTTGACCCCGTAATCTTTACATTGGGTCTCAATCTCATCTAGTATTCTAATAGAATTTCTATCTCTATATTTCCAAAACCAAGTCTCCTTGCAGAAACTACACTTAGCTACACATCCGCGACTGATCTCAGCACTGATACCAAAACTACTTGTATATTTTGAGAAATCATAATCAGTATAATCAGGAAAAGGAAGACTATCAATGTCGATCCTGCTCATAGCGTAGGTGCTTCCTAATTTTCGTTCAGTTACTGGAACATCGTTCTCTACATTCTCAAGGTAATCCAAAAGAATCTGTTCACCTTCACCTGCAACATAATGATCTATCGCATGACATGGATAATATTCGGGATCATGACAATTCGGTCCACCAACGATGACCTTTAGATCAGGCCTAATCTGCTTGATCTCAGAGATCAACCATTCAGAGGGAAGCACATTAGTGTCGTAGATGCTTAGTCCTAAAACATCGGGATTCTCAGCCAAAATTCTATCAATGAATGATCTCAGCAAGGGTTCATATTTTTCATGAATACGTTGGAAATAGTCATCTCCGTGCCACCAATGGAAATTCGTTGAATCCCAAGCTTTGTCAAGATTATGTGGTTTTAGTGCATGATAGCTCTCTACGTTGAAATCAAATACTTTGGTCTCATATCCTGCTCCCCTAGTCAGAGCAGATAACCTAGCAATGTTATACGGTGGAAAGTATACGCCCCAGCATCCCAAAATGCAAAGTACAAATTTAGTTTTTCGGGTGACTTTTGTATACTCGACCGCCGCAAGATTTTTTTTTCGTTTATGAACCTCCACTGTTTTTGGAAGGATATTCTCGGCTAACCAGGTGTGTTTATCTTGCATTACTATATTTATTTCATTTTAAAATAACTCATAAATAAAACATCATGATTGTAAATTTCCTATTTGACGAATTCATTGACGATGACACCATCAGACCCTGGTGGAATATGCCGGACATTCCGCACGAGCATTTTAAAAACTGCGGGCCAAACGCCGAACGGTTGCCCTACTCAGTAGGATGGTGGCACACAGGAATAACAGATGCCTTACTGGCTAACAACACTCTGACATCGTATGAGAATGAAACAAGGTATGTGCGTACACTCACGCATGAACTAAAGACAGACGAGATAAACATCTATCCTGTGTTTGTGAGCGACAAGGTGTTTGAATCCCCGAATGTATTACTCTGGCTTGCTAGGGACATAGTAAATAAAATAAATGCAGGATTGGTACATCTAGTAATACTAAATTACTATGAACCAGATTATGTTAAACATGATAGGATGTATTTTTGCTACAGGTTTTATCTTTCAGAATCTGGAATAACCAACTTTAAAAATGTAACAATTGTTGGCAATAGCTTCATGAGCGAGAAAAGAATCAACGAACTCGCGACGGAAGCAAATGATCTACGGTATATTAACGGTCATAGCTGGGAAAAGTTTAATATAAAAAAATTCCATGAACATGAAACAGCCATCAATGTCTATCAGAATGAAAACAAATCAAAAATATTTCTAATGCAGATAAGAACACCTAGGCCATGGAGATACTTCACTCTGAAATACCTAGAGTATATGGGTGCATTGAAACACGGTTTATACAGCTATATAATGAGTAATATACCGGAAATGCCAATATCGGATACCGACGATTGTTTGCAAAATCACATAAATGATAATTTCCTCGGCGCACCTACTACGATCCTCGAGGAATTAAAGAATGATGATCCTAGCTTTTTGTCATGGCTAACTCAAAATGATTCAGTACAACCTAAGAAACTTCCTAATTGTCAATTAGATAACAACGATGCAATGTCCGGTTCTCACGTAGATCCGGAATGGATCAAGGATACTTATTTCTCAGTGATAGGTGAATCACAGATGAATCATAACAACGGCATTGTCAGTGAGAAAACATTTAAGATGATTTACCACGGTCACCCCTTCATCCTAATCGGAAGTCAAGGAGTGCTAAGTGAGTTGAAGAAATTAGGGTACGAGACTTTTCCAGAACTGTTCGATGAGACATATGACGATATGCATCCCGCACCCGCCAAAATGAGGTTTATCGCAGAACAGGTAAACAAATGGTGTGATCCAGCAAGACGAGACGAACTCAACGAGATAATGAAAAAGTTACAACCTAAATTAGAATACAATAGAAATCTGTTTATCACCAAAGATCATAGTAGATTTTGGAACAATTTTAAGAGTCGCTGATCTCTACTGTCGGAAAATACCTCAGGAATAGATCATTAGGATTCTTACGCAGCATCTTAATGCGCCTGCCGATCTCTGAGAAGAAGTTCCAGGCTAGTGGTATGAATACGATCTTATCATCTGATGAAAATTCAGTAATAGCATCTGGGCCTCGGATGAGTACTCTTGTTCCTGGCAGATACAGATTCTGCTTAAGTGGATTATCATCAATCACGAGATACAACTTGACATCAATGAAATTGAGTAGAGTATTTCCCTTTGCGGCGGCTCCATATCCTACTACTCTATATCCTTGTTGCTGATAGGCTAGTATGATTTTCTTTAATTCATCCATGTTCGCTCGGACATTGCTTTCCCATTGAACATATGTGTTCAAGTCTTGCAATTTGCGTTCCAACCTGATTCCGTTTTCAATGTTGTAAGGTCTTTGCTTTACTGCGATTGGAAATGCACTAGATGGCTTACATAACACGAACAGATAGCTGTTACCGTGAATCGGCGTTTTAATAGCGTCAACGAGAAATAGTCCTGCTCTTTTCGCGAGTTCATTCATGCTATTGATGTTAAAGAAGTTGACGTGTTCGTGATAGATCGTATCAAATTCATTGTTCAGGATCATATCTGCTTGACTTGTCTGAATGAACAGCATAGTGTGATCAGCCATCAACTTCTTACAAGTCTCTAAGAACTCCAGCGGATTTGGACTGTGAGCAAACACATTCTGTGCAGTGATAGCATCAAATGTATCCTTGACCTTGCTGACGATGTTAGGACCAAAGAAATCACAGATGATCTCATGCTTCGCTGAACTAGCGGGATAGAGGTTCTCTGCGGGATCAATGCCAAACGTATCAAATCCTCTGCTCTTGAAGTAATCTAGCTGTGTACCGTCATTGCAACCGATGTCTAGGATGTTATATGTCTTGCGAACCATACTCTCTGTGACATATCCAGCAAACCAATCACTATAATCTTGTAGTGTCTTGCTTGTACCACTGACATACAGGTAATTCTTATAGATGATCTCTGGATTGACAGTCACTGGCAACTGTAGATGATAGCAATCTTTACAGAGATTGACTCCTAATGGGTATCTATCTTCTGGATCATTCTCGTTGGTTAGGTAGCTATTAGCTAGTGGTTGCTCGCCTAGATCCAATGCTATTGTAAGATTCTCGCTGCCACATGCTAGGCATTCTTTATTGGGCGTTACGTTATTCATAGCCACTGATCATTCTTTAATGTCCATTTTACCATCTGTTCGATTCGGGTAGTAAAGGCATATTTAGGTTCCCAGCCTAGACTCTTCATGTACTCACCACTGAGCGCGTATCTGAAGTCATGTCCTGGACGCTGGGTATCAACACCGATCATCGTGTACCTCAATTCTTTGCCGAGGACACTTGCGATCTTCTGTGCTACTTCGAGGTTTGAGATTTCTTGTTGCCCGACAATGTTGAATTTAGGGCAAGTAGCACCGCCAAAGTCGTCTGCTACCGGAAATCCCTTATGCGGCAGATCCATGATAAACACCGTAGCATCCGCGACATCAGCAGCGTGTACCCAGTGTCGTAGACCACTCTTGGTTCCAGTCTCTTCATCACAATGGACAGTGAGTGTTTCTCCCGCAAGTATCTTACGCATCGCTAGACCAATGAACTTTTCTGGTAACTGGCGTTCACCAAACACGTTCATAACATGTGTACAGTATATAGGCATACCATATGTATTCTCATACGCTACACAGAGTTCTTCTGCACCTGCTTTTGTTGCAGAATAAGGACTGCGGCTATTAAAGCGATCCCGCTCGCGATATTCCACTCCGTCCGGAGCGGAACCGAATACTTCATCAGTTCCGAAATTGATAAACTTTTCTAAGTTGGGAAGATGATGACGAGCATACTCTAGCAGATTACATGTCCCCACTACGTTGTCTTGAACAAACAACATAGGATTCTCAATGCTTCTGGTGACATGACTGCCTGCTGCCATATGTATGATCATATCTATTGGTCCAATCTGTTGTGCTAGATATGGGTTAATTTCCGCACGTAGATCATGATGAACGATACGCAACCGTTTCATCGTATCCGTACCAAACTCTTGACCTAATTCAGCTAACCTGTTCAGGTTTCCAGAAAAATCTAAGCGGTCTAGGCTAATAATATTATATTCTTCATGCTTCAGCAGTCGCCGAATCATATGGTGACCTATAAACCCAGCGCCGCCGGTAACCATAATATTTTTTGTCATAGACTAGCTTCCTGCTTAGTAGTTATTTACTTTCTATCCGCATTAGTAAATTAAATTTACATGGATTTTTTTTAATAAGTAAAGTAAAAAGGAACACCCTCATGTTTAATTGGATAAGAAATATTATCAATAGTATCAAACGCGAGGTCACATATAGGAAGCGTATCAAAGAATTACGGAAAAGAGATCCCTTCATTTATAAATAAAACATGAATTATGTAGGGATCAGTTGCGGATTTCACGACGCTGGGCTGAGTGTCATTGATGATGCTGGCAATATCCTATACGCTGGTCACAGTGAACGTTATAGCAAGAAGAAACATGATGCCGATCTTTGTTTAGGATTGCTGAAAGATGCCCACAAATACATTGATGGACACTATGAGCTTCACTACTACGAGAAGCCCTGGTTAAAAGCACTACGACAAATAAGAGCAGGTCAAACTTTAGGCCCGTTGACTGCAAAACGAGTCATCGGTAAAAACATGATGGCTCGCTTTAGCCAAGACGGGGAAGTGAAGACTCACGGCCATCACATGTCACATGCGGCTGCGGGATTCCAGACCAGTCCCTTTGATCATGCTACAGTGGTCATCATTGATGCTATCGGTGAACTTGATACGATAACGATCTGGGATGCGACCTACGATAAAAACCGTAGAGCAGTATATAAGAAACTATGGGGAAAGCGGTATCCAGACTCTATAGGACTATTGTATTCTGCGATGACAGCACGGGTAGGATTGCGTCCACTAGATGAAGAATACATCCTCATGGGCATGGCTGCTTATGGTAAACCAATCTATGCAGAGACACTTGAGCGATTGCTCATCAGGAATAAATTTAATCTCACCCTCAGGGAGAATCTACACGTAGGAGTAGATAAAAATTTCCTAGCAGGAGTAGATGAAATGGATATCGCATCCTCTACCCAAGAACTCACTGAGAGGCTCATACACCATGTCATGGTCCGTGCTAAAAATATAGGTAAGAGCAGCAATCTTGTATTCGGCGGAGGTGTCGCGCTCAATTGTGCTGCGAATCGCAATCTAGGAAACTACTTTGATAAGATTTGGATCATGCCTAATCCAGGCGATGCAGGTAACTCATTGGGCGCAGCAGCATTGGGTTATAAAAAACGAGTAAACTGGGTCGATGCCTTTTTAGGATTTGACATTGCCGGCAAATATCCGGTTGACAGAGCCATAAAAGAGTTGCATAATAATAAAATAGTCGGAGTCGCTAGTGGACGAGCAGAGTTTGGTCCAAGAGCATTAGGTAATCGTTCGTTATTAGCGGATCCTAGGGGTCCAGATATAAAGGATAGAGTAAATGACATCAAGCGAAGACAGCAGTTCAGACCCTTTGCACCGGTCATTCTGGAGGAGCTATCTGGTGATTACTTTAACATGCCTCGTGGCTGGGGTGACAGCAGGTATATGCAAGTCATCGCTACTTGTAGGGCTCCTGAGTTATTTCCTGCTATCGTTCATGCTGACGGGACTTCTCGTGTACAAACTGTACCGAAAGATGGTTCGGGAATCAGACGACTTCTAGAGTGTTGGTTAGAGGAGACAGGATGTCCTATGCTCCTGAATACCTCCCTGAATATCCGAGGCGAACCTATGGTCAATGATCGTGATGACGCTGACCGTTTCCAGCTACTGTATGGAGTGACGGTATGCTCATAGAAACAAACGCAAGAAGCATAGCCAAATCCGTTAGCTGGAGAGCTATAAGTACAACAGAAACATTTTTAATTAGCTGGTTAATAACT